>ERZ869936.877-NODE-877-length-24810-cov-8.157544_pt1 | contig 24810 bp, 19 predicted proteins | sample MGYA00520876_ERZ869936 | MGnify/ENA primary metagenome ERZ869936 (study PRJEB32218, sample SAMN09650985) | biofilter metagenome | isolation source: enrty point of leading RO module | place: Saudi Arabia: Thuwal, RO plant located on Red Sea | collected 2016-02-17 ... | reverse complement strand
CGGTCGTGGTGACGGTGGACCCGGTCGTGGTGACGGTGGACCCGGTCGTGGTGACCGTGGACCCAGTCGTGGCGATGGTGGACCTATCGTCGGCCGTGGTGGACCTATCGTCGGCCGTGGCGGACCGCGCGGAGGCGATTTCGATGGTCGGGGCCGCGGTGGCCGTGGTGATTGGAATCGCGGTGACTGGAATCGCTACGACTGGGGAGGTCGCGGTAGCTGGGGCCGTAACGACTGGGGTCGCAACAACTGGGGTCGATATGGTCGTAAGAATTGGTGGGGTTCCAACCGGGGTTGGTACGGCTACGGCTTTGGAAGGCGCTTCTATCGCCCGTTTTACCCGTGGTATGGTTTCGGCATCGGACTGGCCTATCCGTTTCTGGGTTGGGGTCTGGGCTGGCCGTACTATTCCGGTGGGTTCGGCGGCTACGGATTTGGCTATCCGTACAACTACGGTTTCGACTACGGCTACCCGGCTGCGACGACGTACATCTACGCCGATGCAGACGCTGGCCAACCGGTGATCGCGAATCAGCCGGTCGACGACGCGCAGGCGCTGAGCGCTCCGGCCGATGCGCAAGGGGCCTCGGAGTTCATCAACCTCGGCGAGGTGGCTTTCGAGGAAGGCCGGTACGAGGAGGCGATTCGCGATTGGCAGCATGCCATGATCGACGATCCCAACAATGGCGCCGTGGTGCTGCTGATGGGACAGGCGTTGTTTGCGCTCGGCCAGTATGACGCGGCGGCCAACACAGTGCAGACGGGCATGCAGATGCTGCCGGACAGCGAATGGGGCAACGTGGTGACAAACTACACGCAGCTCTATCCCGATATCCAGCAGTACACCAATCAGATTCGCGCGGCAGAGAAGGCTCGCGACGCCGACCCCGACGACGGAGCGATCCGGTTCCTGCTAGGCTATCACTTTGGCTTCCTGAACTATCCGAAGCAGGCTGTCCGCGAGCTGGACAAGGCTTTGGACATCGAGCCGCGAGACGTGGGGGCTCAGAAGCTGCGCGACATGTTTGCCAAGCAGGGGGGATTGCCGGCCCGCGCGCCGTCCATTCCGCCTGACCCGGGCAAGGTCGAGGCTCAAAAGCCCGCGCCGCCGGAAGCCAGGCCTCCGGCCTTGCCGGCGAAACCCGACGACGCCCAACCCGCGGGCGTCGACGCCTAGCCACCTCGAGCATGCTCCTGCCTGCCTCGGTGTCCCACGTGCATCGGGGCGGGCGGGCGCTCGATGAGCAAGCTATTCGCCCGGCGTCGTCACTAGAAGTTTCTCTGCGGCGGCCTGCCCCAGTGTCGTTTCCTGGCCATCGATCGAGACCGTAACGATCCCTGCCTCGGGCGTATTGGCGACGATCCGCCCGGACACGCCCAGCGGCAGCCCGGAATTGCTCAGGAAACGCAGGAACTCGGGCGACTGATCGATGACGCGGGCCAGTTGAAAGCCGTCACCCACCTGGCATTCGGCCAGCGTGCGGCTGGCGGGCACGCGCAGCGTGCCGTCGGAACGCGGAATCGGGTCGCCGTGCGGGTCGACCTCGGGATGCCCGAGAAAGGTGTCGATGCGATCGATGAGCCGATCGCTGACAGCGTGTTCCATGTGTTCGGCCTCTTCGTGGACTTCGTCCCACGAGAGGTCGAGCGTCTTGACCAGGAACAATTCAATCAGGCGGTGCCGCCGGACGACGCGCAAGGCCAGCGCGTTTCCGGCCGCGGTGAGCCGAACGCCTTCATAGGGCGTGTAGGTGGCCAGCCGACTCTCGCTCAACGTTTTGAGCATGCTGGTGACCGTACCGGGCGAAACGCCCAGGGCCGCAGCCAATTGTCCGGTGGCGGCTTGTCCTTCGCCGGCCTGGCAAATCTGGAAAATCGCCTTGATGTAGTTTTCGACCGTCAGGCTGGGCAACGGGCCGTCTCCATGTGTCCGGAGCCGTTAGGTGGGAACACGGCCCTATTCTATCGAGGCCAACCCTTTCTGGCCACGCTGCCGAGCACCATGTTTGAGTCAAGCGGCCGCACCATTGCAGGCAGCGGGACAAACAAGGATGATGACCGCTCGCTTTCATTCCGTATTCACGAGATTCTTTTCAAATGCCGATGCCCTCACTCAATGATCGAGCCGCCGAATTGTGTGACGCGCTCGCAGGCGACACCGAATTGCTGCACGTCGAGGTTCAAACGGCCTCCAGCGGCACGCGACTGTTCGATTGCGGCGTTTCCGTCGCCGGCGGGCTCGAGGCGGGGCGTCGTCTGGCGGAAATCTGCATGGCCGGCCTGGGTAGCGTGCAGTTCGTACCGTCGGCCCAGGAGCTCACGCCGGGGATGGCCGTCGTAACGCGCACCGACCATCCCCTCGAGGCCTGCATGGCCGCTCAATACGCCGGATGGCAGATCTCGGTCGGAAAGTACTTTGCCATGGGGTCCGGGCCGATGCGATCCGCGGCCGCCAAGGAGAGACTGTTCGACACGATTGGGTGCCGGGAAAAGCCGTCGCGCGCGGTGGGCGTATTGGAAACCAGCAAGCTGCCGCCCGACGAGGTGTGCTCGAAGATCGCGGCCGAGTGTGGCGTGGCACCCGACGCGTTGACGCTATTGGCGGCCCCCACGTCGAGCCTGGCCGGCGCCATTCAGGTCGTGGCGCGCAGCGTCGAGACGGCACTGCACAAGCTCTTTGAGTTGGGATTCGACTTGCGGCGTGTCGTAAGCGGCTTTGGAACAGCGCCTCTGCCGCCTGCGTCGTCCGACGACCTGTCGGCAATCGGGCGCACCAACGACGCAATTCTCTATGGCGGCGAGGTGATGCTCTACGTGCGCGGAGACGACGCGAGTTTGCAAAAAATCGGGCCGAAGGTGCCCAGTGCCGCCTCGCCGGACCATGGGCAGACGTTCGCGGCAATTTTTGAGCGTTATCATCGCGACTTCTACAAGATCGATCCTGCGCTGTTCAGCCCGGCAGTCGTAACGTTTTCGAACCTCGACACCGGACGCGCGTATCGCTTCGGCCATACCGTACCGCGGGTGATCCACGAGTCGTTCGATTTGCGGCACGTCGGGCACTAGCCGGTCCAAGTCAGGCTCCGTCGCGCGTGGTCGCCATGCATTTCGCCATCCTTTGCTCCCGCGACAGCTGGTATCTGCGCGACTTGCAGCGGGCTGCCGGCAGTCGGCACGAGTTGACACCGGTCGCTTTCCGCGACCTGGCGGCCGGATTGCTACCCGAGGGGCCTCAATTCGCGGGCGGATCGCTCGACCTGCGCGGCGTCGATGCCCTGCTGGTGCGCACGATGACCCCGGCCACGCTGGAACAGGTCGTGTTTCGCATGGACGTGCTGGGGCGGTTGGAGTCGGCCGGCACGACCGTGATGAATCCGCCACGGGCCATCGAGGCGGCCGTCGACAAGTATCTGGCAAGCGCGAAGCTGGCTGCCGCCGGCTTGCTCACGCCGCCGACGATCGTCTGCCAGACGGTAGCCCAAGGGCAGGAAGCGTTCCATCAGCTCGGCGGCGACGTCGTCGTCAAACCGCTATTCGGCTCCGAGGGCCGCGGAATCGTGAGGCTCAACGATGAAGCGCTCGCGCAACGCACGTTCCACTTGTTGGTGGGGTTGGGCGCCGTCCTTTACCTGCAGCGATTCATCCCGCATGATGGGTACGACATTCGCGTGCTGATCGCTGGCGAGGCAATGTGGGCCATGCGGCGCCGCAATCCGCTCGACTGGCGCACCAACGTCAGTCGCGGCGCCACGACCGAGCGCGTGGAGCTGCAGACGAGTTGGGCCGAGATGGCCCGCCGTGCAGCCGCCGCGGTGGGGGCTCCGCTGGCTGGAGTCGACTTGTTGCCCGCGCGCGATGGTCGCTGTTACACGCTCGAGGTGAATGCGGTGCCAGGCTGGCAAGCCTTGTCTCGCACGCTCGAAGTGGACGTGGGCCGACACGTTATCGAATGCCTGGAGTCGCACGTGATCGCCAAGCGCGAACTTGGCCGTTGAGGGAAGGTTGTATGACGAGAGCGGCGTCGACATCGAGCCCCGCGGCAATGAGTTCTGGTTCGCGTGTGAACGTGGCACGGCGTCTGACGGAAATGGCCCGGCGCTACCCCGACACGCTTGCCGTGGTCGTGCCGTGCAAGCGCAAGGGGGGCAAGCGACAGTACGACACCTGCACGTTCGCCGAACTCGAAAACGAGACCAATCGACTCGCCCACGGCTTTCGGGCCCTGGGCATCCGGCCCGGGCAGCGGATCGCCTTGCTCGTGCGGCCCGGCAAGGATTTCATTGCGCTGGTGTTTGCGATGCTCAAAGCAGGCATCGTCGTGGTGCTGATCGATCCGGGCATGGGCCGCAGTAACCTGATCTCCTGCCTCGAGCAGGTCGAACCGGAAGGCTTCGTAGCGATTCCGGTCGTGCATGCAATTCGATGGCTGCTCAAGGGGAAGTTTCCCAAGTCGCGGCACCACGTGACCGTGGGACGGCGAGCGTTCGCAGGCGCCATCACCCTCGACGCGGTACGCGCCATGGGCACGGGCGAGCCGTTCTGCGAGGACACCGGCGCCGACGATCCGGCGGCGATTATCTTCACTTCCGGTAGCACGGGGCCACCCAAAGGCGTGCTCTATCGTCACGAAATCTTCGATCGGCAGGTCGCGGAAATTGGCGAGCACTACGGCATCCAGCCGGGCGAGATCGACCTGGCGGGTTTTCCGCTGTTCGGCCTGTTCAACGGCGCCATGGGCGTCACTACGGTCATTCCCGACATGGACGCCACGCGGCCGGCCCGGGTCGATCCTCGCAACATCGTCGAAGCGATCCACGACTGGAACATCACGCAATCGTTCGGCTCCCCGGCGATTTGGAATCGCGTCGGACAGTATTGCCAGCAGCACAACGTGCAATTGCCCAGCTTGCGGCGTGTGATCTCGGCCGGGGCACCCGTGCCTCCCGAGGTGTTAGCGCGCATGAAGGGCTGCATCGCTGGCGACGGCGACATTTTTACGCCCTACGGTGCGACCGAGGCATTGCCCGTGGCTTCGATCGCGGCCAGCGAAGTCCTCACCGAGACGCGCGCCGCCTGGGCCCAAGGGGGTGGTACTTGCGTTGGCACGCGTTTTCCTGGGATCCGCTGGAAAGTCATCGCTACGTCCGACGAGCCGATTGCCACTTTGAACGAGACCACCGAACTGCCGCCGGGTGAGATCGGCGAGCTGATTGTCTGCGGGCCGGTCGTCACTCACGAGTACGTGACGCGGCGCGAGGCGAATGCCCTTTCGAAAATCTCCGACGGAGGAGACACATGGCATCGGATGGGCGACGTCGGTTATTTCGACGAGCGGGGGCGGTTTTGGTTTTGCGGCCGCAAGGCCCATCGCGTCCAGTCCGGCCACGGCACGATGTACACGATTCCCTGCGAGGCGATTTTTAATCAGCACCCGGCCGTCTACCGTTCGGCCCTGGTGGGCATGGGCCCGTCGCCCCAGCAGAGGCCGGCCATCGTCGTCGAGCCCCGCCCGGAAAAGCGGCCCAGGGGAGCGCTGTCGCGGGGCGCGCTCGTCGACGAATTGCGAGCGATGGCCGAAGCTCATCCCCTTACCGCGTGCATCCGCGACTTTCTCATCATTCGCTCGATGCCGGTCGACGTACGGCACAATGCCAAGATCGGCCGCGAGAAACTGGCGATTTGGGCGGCTCGAAATCTGAGGTAGGCGGCGATGCGGGCGCTCGTGACCGGCGGCGGCGGCTTTCTGGCGCGATATATCATCGATCAACTCCTTGCGCGCGGCGATCAAGTGCGCAGCCTGGCACGCGGGAACTACCCCGAACTGGCCCAGCATGGCGTCGAATGTATGCGAGGCGACTTGCGCGATGCAGAGACGGTCCGTGCGGCATGCGCCGGGATGGACGTCGTGTTTCACGCGGCGGGCATCGCCGGCATCTGGGGACCGTGGCAGGACTTCTACGACACCAATGTCCTAGGGACACGCCACGTGATCGACGGTTGTCGTCGCCATGGCGTTGCGCGTTTGGTGTACACGAGCAGCCCCAGCGTTACCTTTGATGGAACGTCGCAGGAGGGCGTGGACGAAACCGTCGGGTACTCCGGGCGTTGGTTGTGCCACTATGCCCATACCAAGGCGCTCGGCGAACAGGAGGCACTGGCAGCCAACGACGACGTGCTAGCAACCTGTGCATTGCGGCCCCACTTGATCTGGGGCCCGGGCGACCGTCACCTGATTCCGCGTTTGATCGCTCGGGCCAAGGCCGGACAACTGCGGCGCGTGGGGGATGGCTCGAACCTGATTGACATGGTGTACGTCGACAACGCCGCGGAAGCCCACTTGCAGGCCGCCGACATGCTGGCGCCCGGCTCGGCAGTGGCGGGAAACGCCTACTTCATCAGCCAGGGCCAGCCGGTGAACTGTTGGGAGTGGATCGACGAGATCCTGGCAGTGGCAGGCTTGCCGCCGGTGAAGCGGTCGATTTCTCTCTCCGCAGCTTGGCGGGTTGGCGCGGTGTTGGAGGCGATCTACCGCTCGTTGCGTCTGCCGGGAGAACCGCGCATGACACGCTTTCTGGCTGCGCAGCTCGGCACTTCGCACTACTTCGATATCAGCAAGGCCAGGAATGATTTCGGTTTCGAACCGCGCATTTCGCAAGCTGAGGGGATGCGGCGGTTAGCCGCGAGCGTGGCACCCACGGCCACCAAGACGAGGCCGCGGGTTTGGGGGCGACTTTCTTTGTAAGGCAAAGGTTGGCCACGGGTTCCGACCCGACTGCGGGGCTTGTAAAACAGGCTGCAACCCGGTAACTTCAAAGGTTTTGAAGTGGCAATTTCGCGCCGCGCGGAGGGCGCCTCTCTTGCGTATTGAGTTCCACCCCAGGGAAGGCAGGCGATGATCGCGGGACTGCCCGATCGAGAGCGGATTGTCATCACCGGCGTGGGTCTGGCCGCGCCCAACGGCAACAATCTCAGCGAGTTTCGTGAGAGCCTGCTGGAGAACCGAAGCGGCGTGTCTCCGTACGAAATCCGCTACTTCGGCAAGACGCTGGCGGGTATTTGCCACTTTGACGAGCGGCGCTACCAGACCAAGAAGGACCAGCGCCGGGGCACGCGGGCCGGCAGCATCGGCATCTATTGCGCCCACGAGGCGGTCAACGACTCGGGCCTCGACTGGCCCAACGTCGACAAGGCGAACGTCGGCATCTACATCGGTGTCACCGAGCACGGCAACGTCGAGACGGAAAACGAAATTCACGAGCTGCGCTCCTACGACTACGACACCAAGTTTTGGTCGCACCATCACAATCCGCGCACCGTGGCCAACAATCCAGCCGGCGAGATCTCGCTCAACCTGGGTATCACCGGGCCGCACTACACGATCGGAGCGGCCTGTGCCGCGGGCAACGCCGGCATCATCCAAGGCGCGCAGATGTTGCGGCTGGGCGAGTGCGACGTAGCGCTGGCCGGCGGTGTTTCTGAGAGCATTCATACCTTTGGCATCTTCGCCAGTTTCCGCAGCCAGGGAGCTCTGGCCAGCCACGACGATCCGGCGCGGGCGTCGCGGCCGTTCGACGTCGATCGCAACGGGATCGTCGTTGCCGAGGGCGGTTGCCTGTACGTACTCGAGCGGCTGTCCGATGCCAGAAAGCGCGGGGCGCGCATTTACGGCGAGATCGCCGGCTATGCGATCAACAGCGACGCCAGCGACTTCGTGCTGCCCAATTCCGATCGGCAGGCCGAGTGCGTCGAGCGCGCTCTGCGGCGGGCCGGACTGGCCGCCGAACAGGTCGATATCGTCAGCACGCACGCCACGGGCACGGCCAGCGGCGACGTTCAGGAATCTGCGGCCCTGCGCCGGGTATTTGGCGAATCGCCCCACGCGCAATTCAACAACGCCAAGAGTTTCATCGGCCACGCGATGGGTGCCGCCGGTGCATTGGAGTTGGGCGGCAATCTACCGGCCTTCGGCGATCGCGTGTGCCATCACACGATGAACGTCGATGCGCTGGACCCCGAGTGTGCCTTGCAAGGCCTGGTCACGCGAGAGCCGCGCGAGTGCAAGAGCGTGAACGTCATCCTGAATAACTCGTTCGGAATGCTCGGAATCAACTCGGTCGTCATTGTTCAACGCATCTGAGAGCTACACGGAGAACCAGCCGGAATGAGCCCCCCGGAAATCAAAGAGGCAATCCTCGACATCCTTGAGAGCATTGCGCCCGACGAAGACGTGACTAACGTGAAGGACGACGTGCCGCTGCGCGAGCAACTCGAGTTGGACAGCATGGATTTCCTGGACATCGTCATGGAGCTGCGAAAGCGTTACCGCGTGCAGATTCCCGAGGACGACTACGTGCAGTTGGCAACGATCAATAGCACGGTCGAATATCTGGCCCCGTTGATGAAGGATCTGCAAAAGGCCTAGTACGCCGTCTGGATGGCGTTGGACGCGCCCCGCGTCACGCGTCGCTCCAGGCCGGGCCACACGCGTCTCCTCCCCCACGCCATGTCCTACGATGCAGTCATTATTGGTGCCGGGCTCTCGGGTCTGGCTGCTGGAATCCGCCTGGCCTACTACGGCAAGCGCGTGTGCATTCTCGAACGGCACACCACGATCGGCGGTTTGAATTCGTTTTATCGCCTGGCCGGGCGGCAGTTCGACGTCGGCTTGCACGCGATGACGAACTTCACGCCCAAGGGCACGCGAAAGGGGCCGCTGGCTCGGATTCTGCGGCAGTTGCGCTTCCGCTGGGAAGATCTCGCCCTGTCGCCCCAGGTCGGGTCGCAGATCGCCTTTCCCGGCGTCGGGCTCTCGTTCACCAACGACTTCGAATTGTTCCGATCGCAGGTCCACGAGCACTTTCCGGCCGAGAAGGACGGATTCGAGAAGCTGGCCTCGGCCGTGATCGACTACAGCGACTTGAACGAACCGGTGGCCGCCCAATCGGCCCGGGCGATGGTCGCCGGCTGGATCAAGGATCCGCTGCTGGTCGACATGATCTTCTGCCCGCTGCAGTTCTATGGAAGTGCGCGCGAGCACGACATGGATTTCGGTCAGTTCTCGGTGATGTTCCGCAGCATCTTTCTCGAAGGGCTGGCGCGGCCCTGGGCGGGCGTGCGATTGATTCTCAAGAACCTGGTGCGGCGCTTCAAGCTGCTGGGGGGCGAATTGCGTCTGCGGGCCGGCGTGCGGCAGATGGTCACCGAGCAGGGACGCGTCGCGCGCCTGGTGCTCGACGACGGCAGCTCGATCGAAGGCCAGAACGTGCTTTCGTCGGCCGGGCTGGTGGAGACCATGCGGATGTGCGGCGGTCCCTCTGGCGAAGCTCCCGAATCGGGGCAGCTCTCGTTCGTCGAGACGCTGTCGGTGCTCGACGAGCAACCGAGCACCCTGGGCTGTGACCGGACGATCATCTTCTACAACGACAGCGACCGCTTTCACTGGCATCGGCCCGAGGAACTGATCGACGTCCGCAGCGGAGTGATTTGCTGCCCTAATAACTTCGAATACGAACAGCCGCTGGGCGAAGGGATGGTGCGGATCACGGCGCTAGCGAACTACGATGCTTGGCGCAAGCTCTCGCCCGAGGAGTATCGTGCCGCGAAGCAGGCCGCCTACGAGCAGATCAATGCCTCGGCCGTGCGTTTCGTGCCCGACTACCGAAGCCGGGTGATCGCCGACGATACGTTCACGCCCACCACGATCAAGCGATTCACCGGTCACGACAACGGCGCCGTCTACGGCACGCCGCAGAAGCGCCGCAGCGGCACCACGCACTTGAAAAACCTGTTCATCTGCGGCACCGACCAGGGACTCGTCGGCATCGTCGGGACGATGGTCAGTGGTATTCTGATGGCCAACCGCCACGTGCTGGAAACTTCGCGTGAGGACGAGGCGGAGATCATCGCCGCCAGCGCCGAGATCTGACGTTTACCGCTTCGAGACGCCCTCCCATGCCCAAGGACTTTCTGCAAGGCGCTCGCGATCACTACGATTGCATCGTGATCGGTAGCGGCCTGGCCGGGCTGACGGCCGCCAACACGCTGGCCCGCACCGGCCAATCGGTGTTGCTGCTCGAACAGCACTACAAACTGGGCGGCATGGCCACCTGGTTCAAGCGCCCCGGCGGGCACATCTTCGATATCTCGCTGCACGGCTTTCCCGTGGGCATGATCAAAAGCTGCCGCCGCTACTGGACTCAGGAAATCGCCGATTCGATCGTGCAGCTCAAGAACATCCGCTTCGACAACCCGATGTTCTCGCTCACGACCACCTTCAACCGCGAAGACTTCACGCGGCTGCTGGTCGAGAAGTTTCAGGTTTCCGCCGAGCGGGTGCAGGCCTTCTTCGATACCGCGCGGGGCATGAACTTCTACGACGATCAGTCGACCACGGCCGGCGAGTTGTTCGAGCGGTTCTTTCCCGGCCGCGAGGACATTATCCGGCTGTTGATGGAGCCGATCACCTACGCCAATGGGTCAACTCTCGAGGACCCGGCCATCAGCTACGGAATCGTGTTCTCGAACTTCATGTCCAAGGGCGTGTTCACCTTTGAAGGGGGAACCGACCGGCTGATTCACCTCATGCACGAGGAGCTGTTGCGCTCGGGAGTCGACGTGCGGATCAAGTGCGACGTGCAGCGCATCCTGGTCAACCGCGGACGCGTCGCCGGCGTGCAGGTCAACGGCCGCACGATCGGTGCCCGAGCGGTGATCTCGAACGCCAACCTGAAGAGCACGGTCCTGAAAATGATCGGACCGGAGCACTTCGACCGCTCGTTCCTCGACGAAGCCGAGGCGGTCCGGCTGAACAATTCGAGTTGCCAGGTCTACATGGCGCTGCGGCCAGGCGAAATGCTCGACGAGAGTCTGGGCGACCTGCTGTTTAGCTCCACAGCCCCCCTGTTTCGCACCGATCTGCTGCTCTCCCGCGATGTTACCAGCCGGACTTACTCGTTTTACTATCCCCGCACGCGGCCAGGCAGCGACCGGTGTTTGGTCGTTTCCAGCACCAACGCCCGCTACGAAGACTGGGCCGGGTTGTCAGACGAGGCGTACGAGGATAGCAAGCGGGATCTAGTGGAGTCGACTCTCGAGGCCCTCGGCAGGTATATTCCCGACATCCGCCAGAAGCTGGATCACGCCGAGGCGTCCACGCCGCGGACCTTCCGGCACTACACGCGGCACCTGCAAGGAGCGAGTTTCGGCACCAAGTTCGAAGGATTGGCCGTCAGCCGGGCCCTTCCCGAGCAGATCGCCGGACTGTATCACGCCGGCAGCGTGGGCATCATCATGTCCGGCTGGCTGGGGGCCATGAACTATGGGGTGATCGTGGCCAACGATGTCGATTCCTGGCTGATGAAATCCAACCGGCAAACGCCGCTTGCCACCGCCACATGAGCATTCAAGAGATCCACGACGCCATCCCGCATCGGCCGCCCTTTCTGCTGGTCGACGAAATCGTCGAACGCAGCGACGACCGCATCGTTTGTCGCAAGACGTTTCGCGAGGACGAGTGGTTCTTTGCCGGCCACTATCCGACGTTTCCCATCGCGCCGGGCGTGCTGTTGTGCGAGGCCGCCATGCAGGCAGGCGCCATCCTGCTGGCCCGCAACGAGGGGCCGATCGAAGGCGGCATTCCCGTCGCCGCCGGAATGAACAACGTCCGCTTTCGCCGCATGATCAAGCCGGGCGACACGATCGAGATGGAAGTAAAGCTGACTAATCGCATTGCCAAGGCCTGGTTCCTTTCGGCCCGCGTCACCTGCGACGGGCAGTGCGCCGTACGGCTCGAATTCATCTGCGCCGTGGCTCCCACCGACGCCGCCTAAGCCGATCGGTCACGCGGCGCTCGGCACGATGCGGTGCAGCAACATTTGCCCAACCGTCGACGGTGTCGCATGGACTTTCTACAACTGGCCGAAAAGACGATCGTCGTTTTCGGCGTTGCCAACCGCAAGAGCGTAGCCTGGCACATCGCTCGCGTCCTCGAAGACGCGGGCGCCACCGTCGTGTATGTGGTGCGCAATGAGCAGCGGCACGCGAGCGTTGCCAAATTGTTGCCGGACGGAGCAGAGATTCACGTCTGCGACGTCGAGCATCAGGACCAGATCGATCGCGTGCGCGACGCGATTGCCGCCCGGCATCCGGTGATACACGGACTCGTGCACTCGATTGCCTTCGCGGACTATAGCGCCGGGCCGAAGCCGTTTCATCAAACGCCACGCGAGGCCTTTCTCCGCTCGGTGGACATCTCTTGCTTCTCGCTGGTGGCGATCGCCAACGCGTTTGCCGAGCAGTTGGAGCGGCAGGCCTCGGTCGTGGCGATCTCGATTTCCACCACGCGGATGGCCGCCGAGAATTACGGCTACATGGCACCGATCAAGGCCGCCCTCGATTCATCCCTGGTATTTCTGGCCAAATCGTTCAGCCAATTCTCCGAGGTGCGCTTTAACGCCGTTGCTCCGGGGCTGCTCAAGACTTCGGCATCGGCCGGCATCCCCGGCTATGTGGACAGCTACCTCTACGCCGAGCAGGCAACGCTGCGCAAGCGCGCTCTGAGCACCGAAGAGGTCGCAGCGGTGGCGGCGTTTCTGCTCAGCCCGCGCTCTACCGGGATCAATGCTCAGCACCTGGCTGTCGACGCCGGGATGAGCGTGAACTACTTCGATCGCGAGTTGATCCGCCGCACGAGCGACGACTGACGCGGCACGAAGCACGGTTTCACCGCGAACGAGACCCCCCCGGATGGCTGGGCATGGGGGCGTCGGAAAATTTTGGATTTTTTTATCGGAAACGCTTGCCAATCGTGTGGCCATCGTGAATACTACGCGGCGTAGGGAGTGTAACTGCACGCCCCATGCGTTGAAGGTAGATGATTGGTTGCGAGGTCCTGCAGGCCTGAGTATCAAGGCAGACCGGCTCATGAAATACTGTCGTATTGCTGTCGTCGCGACGTTGGCCACCTGTGCCGTCCTCGTCTCCGCTATTGAAGCCCGAGCGGAGGCCCTCAATGGCGACGTCACCGTTACGATCATGGGCACCAATACCGACACCGGCCAGACGATGCAGGACGAGATCCTGGTTCCCATCCAGACCGACGGCTCCTTCAGCGCCAGCAACGTCCCCTCCATCCGGCCGATGTGGGAAGGTTCGCTCGACAATCTCTCGGGCAATGCGGACCCATTCGCCAACCTGGCCTTCAGCATTCTGAATGTGGCGGCCGTTCCGATTGAGTACACGGTCTCGGTGCTGGTGCCCATCGCGCCCCCCTTGGCTGGCGCCACGTTACACGGCGGCTCGACCGGGGGAAGCGTCACGGATGCAGACGGCAGCGGCACGGGGGGCTTATCGACGATTACCAGTGTTGCGGGCGTTCCGTTTTATCAGGGCCAAATCGACGGTACGACGGTGTTGTCGATCTACCCAGATCCGACTTCCTTTCCCATTACGTTCAGTGGCCAGACCGTGACGATCCCGGCGCTGAACCCTGGCCTGCCCGGTCCGACACTACCCAGCGGTCCGGCGCTTGCCTCAATCGGGATCGTGCATCGGTTTCTGTTGAGTCCCGGCGATAGCGTGGCAACGACCAGCTTTTTTCAGGTCGTTCCAGAGCCGTCGAGCATCGCGCTGGCCAGCATCAGCCTGCTGACGCTTGTATGGTACGGCGTCCGCCGTCGCCATCGGTAGAATCCTAGCTGCTCTGGTCGCTTCCAGCCCAGGATGGTATACTTGGGCTGTAAAGTTGTAGCGAGAGCGGCTCGGGAAATAGTCTCGGCCGTCTTAATTGCCTCGAACGACGGCCACCCGCCTCCCCGGCGTTGATTCGGCCGTCCCACTCGCCTGCGATTCTGTCTCGTCACACTTTAGTGTTGGACGAGACTGTCTTTTCCACCATGCCGTTTCGGGCTTGGGCGTTACGCCCGAGTTCTTCCAGCGGCCAGCAAAACACCTTGCACCTGCGGCGCAGAGCCGGCAACGACGCGACAAGGTTGCATCGTTTGCGAGCAGCGTCCGCAGGGCACGATTTATCACGTCGCGCACACGCGCTTAACTGCCGTGGCGCAGAAAGTTTATTTGGGAGAATCCATGACGTTCGAAGAATTGGGATTGAATGCCGCGTTGCTCAAGGCGATCACCCGCGAGGGCTACCAGACGCCGACGCCGATCCAGGCGCAGGCCATCGGCCACGTACTTGCCGGCCGCGATGTGTTGGGCGTGGCGCAAACCGGGACCGGAAAAACGGCCGCCTTCGCGTTGCCGATCCTACAGCGGCTCGGCCAAAGCGGGAACAAACAGAAGGCTCGCGGACGCCAGGCGCGCGTGCTGGTGCTGTCGCCGACGCGCGAGTTGACGACGCAGATCGCCGAGAGCTTCACGGCGTATGGCCGGCACACGGGCTTGCGGCAGGCCGTCATCTATGGCGGAGTGAGCCAGAACCCGCAGGTCAGGGCCGTGCGCGACGGTGCCGATATTCTCGTCGCCACGCCGGGCCGACTGATGGACCTCGTCGAGCAGGGCCTGGTCAAGCTGGACGGCATCGAGGTGCTGGTGCTCGATGAAGCCGATCGGATGTTCGACATGGGCTTCGTCCGCGATATTCGCAAGATTGTGGGCCTGCTGCCCACGAAGCGTCAGACGGTGCTCTTTTCGGCCACGATGCCCGAGGACGTGCGACGTCTGGCCAGCAGCATCCTCACCGATCCGGTGCGGGTGCAGGTCAAGGTGCAAAGCGCGGCGGCCGACACGGTGCAGCAGTCGGTGTACTTTGTCGCCAAGCGGAACAAGCCGGCTCTGCTGAAGCACGTGATCGAACAATTCGCGATGACGCGCACGCTGGTCTTTATGCGCACCAAGCACGGAGCCGACCGCCTGGCCAAGCACCTCTCGAAGGCCGGAATTCGGGCCGAGGCCATCCACGGCAACAAAACGCAGAATGCCCGGCAGCGGGCGTTGAAAAACTTCAAGTCGGACCGCCCTCCCGTGCTCGTGGCCACCGACGTCGCGGCCCGCGGACTCGACATCGACGAAGTGTCACACGTCGTGAACTACGAGTTGCCGAACGTGCCGGAGACGTACGTCCACCGCATCGGGCGCACGGGGCGAGCGGGGGCCTCGGGCATCGCCGTGTCGTTCTGCGATCACGATGAGCGGCAGCATTTGCGCGAGATCGAGAAGCTGCTGCGCAAGAAAACGCCCATTTGCGAAGACCACCCGGAATACCCGGCTGCGGCGCCGGCGGCGGCAGGGCACGCGAAGTCGCGTGCCAAGGCGCGGGCGCGCTCCACGCCTGCGGCACCCCCGCAGCGCAAGCCCCACTCGACCGGCCCAGCCGATGGGCGACAGCGGTCGCGGCGTCGCAAATACGCGAAGGCGTCCAAACCCAAGCCCGCGGGCTACACAACCATGTGGTAGGCGTGCCGCGCTTCTTGCCGCAACCTGACTAGCCGCTCGACGCCAAACGCGGGGAGGCGCGGCTAGTCGCCGGAGCAGCCCACAAAGGCATACTCGCTTGGCAGGCCGTTGCCGTAGAGGACGAAGTAGACGGCATGCCAGCGAGGCAACGCCTCGGCAAACTCCCAGGCGAACTCTTCGGCATTTTGACGAATTGGCTGGTGCGTGCCGAACGCGCGCCCCAGTTACTCCTGGGCCAGTGGGCACGACATCCCCTCGCCCGGCTTTTTGCCGACGCGGCGGATGTCAAGAATCGAGTGGGTTCCCGCTTCGCCGGCCTGACGCAGGAGTCCAGCGATTGTCTTGGGCGGCCGACGCTTCTTGAACAACGAAGCGAACATCCCGCGATGCAGGCTGGTACCGCGCTGACTGAGCTCAACCGCCTCGCGCACTTGCTCGACCTCGGCCCGCTCTTCATCGGTGAGGGTGGCCATGTCGCCCGACTCGTACGATCCCAGGATCTTCATCTGATGCTCGATCCATCCGACGTTTCCCCAGACGCCTGAAAGGGAAGGTGCGATTGTTGGGTTGCGGGCCATGTCGAGCAGTTTCTGATACTGCTCGCGCCAGCCACCCGACGGCTGCTGGTACTTGCCCTGGGCGAAGGTTTCTTGTCGCAGCCGATTGAGCGCGTCGGCCGCCGCTGGCGTGTAGGGCGTGAAGTACATCCAGCTGGTAGCGCCCATGTTCGTTCTTCACGGCGACTCTGCGGTTTCATAGCGCGTCGCCGGCTATTTTCTCTGCCGCAAAACATCAGCGTCAAGCGCTACGATCGACTCTCCGGCTTGTTAGAATGGGCCGGTCCGCTGTGCGGCCGCACCGGCGGCAACATCACTACACGTTGGGGGACGAGCTGATGCGTGCAACTCGCGGTCGGGTGCTGGTTGGGGCCGTATCGGCGATCGTCATCGCGACGGTCATCGCTCGTGTGGCACCGGCCGGGGCGGCAGAGGCCTCGAAGCCGGAAACGCCCGCCGAGCGCGGGCTGCGGCTGCTGCGCACTGAACCCTATGCTCCGGCCGACGTGCTGGAGGAGCATTTCGATCGCCTTTGGGAAGTCTGGCCCGAGCCGCTCCGCAAACAGGCCGTCGAGGCGACGCCCGAGGAGCGGCGGACGATGGCTTTCTCTCGGTATGGGCTGATCGAAGATCCCGACGATCCCGATGGTCCGCCGATCGGTGTTGTCGAAGATGGCCAGGGCGGCTGGGTCATGAACTGCCTGGCCTGCCATCAGGGCAAAGTTGCCGGACGCGTGATCTGGGGCGTGGGCAATTCTCACTTCGCCTTCCAGACGCTGGTCCAGGATGTGGCCAAGATCCGCAAAGTGGCTGGCGACAAGGATGCCCCGGGGGCATCGGTGGGCTCATTCGTGCCGCTGGGGTTGTCCAACGGCACGACCAACGCCCAGGTCTTCAGCATCGTGCTCACGGCTCTGCGCGACGAAGACCTTAACCGCCGCGAGGTCCCCAAGATCCCGCGGTTCAAGAACCACGACCTCGACGCGCCGCCGTTCTGGAACGTCAAGCGTAAGAAGAACCTGTATATCGACGGCTTCGTTCCTAAGACCCATCGCGTCATCATGCAGTTCGCCCTGGTCCCCTCGAACGATGGCGAGTCCTTCAAGAAGCGCGAGGAAGGCTTTCGCGACATCCTGGCCTGGATCGAGTCGCTCGAAGCGCCCGAGTATCCGTGGGACGTCGACGAGGATTTGGCGGCCCAAGGGCAGAAGGCTTTCAACCGCGCGTGTGCCGATTGCCATGGCACGTATGGTCCCGGCGGCACCTATCCGGAGAAGCGCGTTCCCATCGATACGGTGGGCACCGATAGCACGCGCCTGACAGGCATGCCTGCCGAGCACCGGCGCTTCTATCGCGAGAGCTGGTTCGGCGAGTACGGACAACTCGAGGTGGTCGAGGAACCCGAGGGCTACGTCGCCCCGCCGCTCGACGGCGTGTGGGCCAGCGCCCCATATTTCCACAACGGCTCGGTGCCGACGCTATGGCACGTCCTGCATCCCGGCCAGCGTCCGACCGTGTGGCGGCGGACCGAAAACGGCTACGATCGCCAGCGCGTGGGGCTGGAAATCACGGAACTCGAAGCCATTCCGCCAGGCGCCAAAAAGATCGAGGCCAAGCGGAGCTATTTCGACACGAGTATCACCGGCAAGAGCGCCGCGGGCCACGATTTTCCCGAAGAGCTCGACGAAGACGAGAAGCGAGCCGTGCTTGAGTATCTCAAGACGCTTTGAAATACAGGACTCGAGCAGAGCCTCGACTGCCGACCAGGCACGCACGAGCTCGCGCTAGCCCGCCCATTCCACGCCGAGCATGAGCACGTTGATGCCAGAGCCGATGCCGAGCAGGGCAGTGCGGTCGCCGGCACGAACGAAGTTCTGCTCGACGGCCTGAGCCAGCGTGATGGGCAATGCCACCGAGCCCGTGTTGCCGAGCGTTTCGTACGTGGTAAAGTCGCGGGCGGCCTCGAGACCGAGAGTTTCGAGCAATAGCTTGCGGTGGGCGCTGCCGACCTGGTGGCAGCACGTGCGGGCAATGTCATCGCGCGTCCACGCGCTTTCGGCGAGAAAGGCTTGGAACGTAGGCTTGGCCGCCGCAACGCCCTCGGCGAGCAGACGCTCGCTATCGGTCTGCATGAGCGGCGCCACGGCTTGCTCGGCCACGGCAGCGCCCGCGACGACACGCGGCTCGGCCGAAGCATTCGGCTCCGCGTCGGCGGCGATGGCCTCGCCTCCCTGACAGAGTTCGTGGGCCGCACTATGGGCTCCGTACATGGCCGCGTGAAGTCGGTTGCCCTTGCGGCTCAAGCGGCGGTCGACCAGCAGTGCCGCGGCGCTGCCCGATCCGATCGTGAGGGACGCAACCGAAAGCTTGATCTCCTGGCGCGACAGGGACGTATTTTCGTTGAGCGTGCGGATCGTGTTCTCCACCAGCGGGCGGGCGTTCTCGGTGCCGACGACGAGTCCGGCCTGCAAGTGGCCTAGCTCAATGAGTGTGGCGACCTGCAGCATGCCATTGAGCAGCCCCAGGCAAGCGTTCGACACGTCGTACACCAGGCACTGCTCCGGCAGGCCGAGGCCGGTGTGCACGCGGCAGGCCGTGGCCGGCTCGAGCTGATCGCGGCACACCGAACCGTGCACCAGAGCCCCAATGAGTTCGCGGTCGACTTGCGACTCGTCCAGCAGTCGGGAGGCCGTTTCCAGGCTCACGTCGCCAGGTCGCGTTCCCGGGGCCCAGAAGCGACGCTCGCGGATGCCCGTCATCAGCTCCAGCCGACCCTCGGGGAGCCGTAGACGCGAATAGACGGGCTCTAGCCGGGCCTCGATCCCGGCCGAGGTGACGATTTCGTCAGGCAAAGTGTAGGCGATTGCCTCGAGGCAGACGTTCTGAAAGCGCATAATAGCCAGATTAACCGGGGCGGAAAGCGTCGAACAGGGGGCCGCCGGGGCCGGCTGTGCGGATATCTTGTGCTAGCGTAAATTGGCGCAACCAAAATAGGCAGCGCCTCTTGCAATCCTCGGTGAGGGGCCTAAATTTCGACGCGACTTGCATTCCCCCACGCGGGAAGACACGGCGAAGCCGTAAAGGAGTGACGAGGCTCAGCCACAAGGGAATAGGCTCCGGCGTTGTGCCCAGGAGGGGTTCGGCGATTCCGGCAGTATCTCAAGCCTGCGGGCGCATCAAGGACGGTGCGTTTTCGACCGTTCCGCGCGTCATGCTTGGGGGGCATTGCGGCGCATCTGTGACGCGCCGTCAAGCTGATCTGCTCGGTTTGAAGCACTTTCTTCGGGCAACGCGCTGGGCGAAGGCCTCGCAGCGTTTCTGATCCCGTTTCTGCAACTGCGACGAAGGACCCGTCGCGCAAAGGAGTGCTCGTATGAGATCGAAACCATTGATTGGGTTGAACGCCGACTATCGTGCCGCGAAGAAGGACGCTCCCGCGTTCACGTACGTTTGTGGCGGTTATTACGACGCGATCATGGAGGCAGGCGGAGTCCCCATTATCTTGCCCCCCACGGCCGACGACGACGATCTGAGCCGGCTGCTGGACATGCTCGACGGTGTTGTCCTGGTTGGCGGAGCCGACTTGGATCCACGCCGCGACGGCTATATGCTCCATCCCGCCGTGCGGCTGCTGGACGAACGCCGCGAAGATTTCGATCGCCGGTTGATGATGCAAATCGCCCAACGCCGCATGCCCGTCTTCGGCATCGGCGTGGGCATGCAGTTGATTAACGTGGCTCAAGGCGGCACGCTGTTTCTGCATATCCCCGAGGACCTGCCCAAGGCCCTCCCGCACAAGGATCTGATGGACGCTTCGCACCGCCACGGTTTGGAAGTGGTGCCCGGATCGCTGATGGAACGGGTCTACGGCGACGGCGAAATCCGCGTCAACAGCCTGCATCACATGGCGATCGACGATGTGGCCCCCGGCTTTTCGGTCACCGCCCGCTGCCCGGATGGCGTCGTAGAAGCGATTGAAAGCTCGACCGACTGGCTGGCCTTCGGCACGCAGTTCCATCCCGAGAGCGACTCGGCCTCAGCGCTCGACCTGCGCATCTTCGAAGAATTCATCACCGGCATCACGGGCGAAGTCGCCGCCGTGAAGCTCGTGGCATAGCGCCGGTCGGGGACATCCTACATCGGCAGTCCGTCCGGCAGCCGCGCGCACGGATGGCGCGTGGCTGCCGGCTCGGCCTGCCCCTTACGACTCCCTGCTCAGAGGGGGGTCTCAGGCTGCGCCGGACTTCCCGGCATTCGGCTGGCGGAGGCTCTTTCCGCCGCGCACTCGCTACGTTCGGCACAGCACCACGGCCGGTGCTAGCATTCCACTTTCCCGATTAGAGAAAGTGGAGAGTCTGCGCAGTCAGTGTCGATATGTGAAAACGCTCGGGCGGAGTGCCTGCCGCTCACCTGACGTTTTACGGTCCCCTGGCGCGATACCTGGCTACTTGCGTCGTCCATCCTGAAATCCTCCCCGATGAAAGCAGCCACCCCTCACTACCTGTTGTTTTCCGAGTCGTCTCCCGACGCCCAGCGACAACAGTGGCGATTCGTATTGCAGTCCATTGATGGGTCCGAACAGTTGGAAGCGGCCGACGTCGAGCCCGACGCCTATGGCGAGCGGTTGGAACTGCTGGCCGTTGTCCGCGGGCTCGAAGCGCTCGAGCAACCCTCGCGTGTGACGCTGGTCACTCCGAGCTCTTATGTCAATCGTGGGTTGACGTACGGGCTGCAGGAGTGGCGGTCCAATAACTGGCGCTGGGAACACTACGGCGACATGGTGCCGGTAAAGAACCGCGACCTGTGGCAGCGTGTGGATCGTGCCCTGGGCTTCCACGATCTGGAGTGTCGCACGTGGCGCTTCGATCTTCCCCACACGAATCAGCTATCGCACCCCTCTGGGGCGCGGGACAAAGAGGCCCCCCGGTCTCACCGGCTGGTTGCCGGGCTGTCACGTGTGTTGTCGATCGCCCAAGCTGCGTGGCGTGTCTTGCGGAATCGCCCGCCGGGGCCCACACACGGTCGGTCGAGGCACACCTTTTGCCAACGGTACGCATGAGTCAAGCCATTGTTTGCTGGGGTGGTGTTTTACGAAGTCCGGGTAAATTCGGTTGAGTTTTCGGCTAGACGCCCGCGGCCGAGTGTTCAAGAATCGGTAGGTACTTAAATCCATGACGACGCGCACGACGGTGGAGTTGGAAAAGTTGGGCCCGCTTTTGGACGGGCGCGATGAGAACCCTTTTGACCTGCTGGGCCCACACGAGGTCGTTTCCGGTGGGCGGTCGGTCACGGCGGTACGCGCCTTTTTGCCTGGGTCAGCCCAGGCGTGGGTCGTCGATCCGGCCCACGGCCATCGGGCACAACCGATGCGGCAAATCCACCCGGCGGGGCTGTACGAGGCAATTTGTCCTATGGACCAAACGATTCCCAAGCACCGGTACCAACTGCGGGTCGCCGACCAGCGCGGCACCGAGACGACCATGCACGATCCCTACGCCTTTCCCCCACTGCTGACCGACTTCGACATGCACTTGCTGGCCGAGGGGCAGCATTGGACCAGCTATCGCAAGCTGGGCGCGCAACTGCGCACGGTCGACGGGATTGAAGGCATCAACTTCGCCGTCTGGGCGCCCAACGCCACGGGCGTGAGCGTGATCGGTGATTTCAACGGCTGGGATTCTCGCCGCCATCCGATGCGTAAGCAGATTCCCAGCGGCATTTGGGAACTGTTCGTGCCGGGACTCGAGCCCGGGGCGATCTACAAGTACCACGTCCGCAGCCGTGACGAGGCGTTCGAAAAGGCCGACCCCTACGGCTTTGCGGCCGAGTTGCCGCCGCGCACCGCGTCGATCGTGGCCGACCTGGACCGCTATGAATGGGGCGACACGCAGTGGATGGCCGACCGGCACCGCAAGAACGCCCTCGATGCTCCCATCTCGGTCTACGAAGTGCATCTGGGAAGTTGGAAGCGGCCCGGCGACGATCCCAGCGGCTGGCTCGACTATCGCGAATTGGCTCATCAGTTGGTCGACTACTGCAAGGAGATGGGATACACCCACCTCGAGCTTCTGCCGATCAGCGAACATCCCTTCTCGGGCAGTTGGGGATATCAGACGGTCGGCTACTATGCCGTGACCAGCCGCTACGGCTCGCCCGAAGACTTCATGTACTTCGTCGACCATTGCCATCAGAACGGCATTGGCGTGATCATCGACTGGGTGCCGGCCCACTTCCCGCGCGACGGGCATGGTTTGCGTCTGTTCGACGGCACGCACCTGTACGAGCATGCCGACCCGCGGCAGGGCGAGCACCCTGACTGGGGCACGCTGATCTTCAACTATGGCCGCAACGAGGTGCGCAACTTCCTCGTGGCCAACGCTCTGTTCTGGTTCGACCGCTACCACATTGACGGACTGCGGGTCGACGCGGTGGCCTCGATGATCTATCTCGACTATAGCCGCCAGCCCGGTCAGTGGATTCCCAACGAATACGGTGGCCGCGAGAATCTCAAGGCCATCAGCTTCTTGAAGGAGTTCAACGAGCAGTCGCACCTGCAGTATCCCGGCGTGCTGACGATCGCCGAAGAGTCGACGGCCTTCACCGGCGTGTCGCGTCCGACCTACCTGGGCGGTCTGGGATTCAGCCTCAAGTGGAACATGGGCTGGATGAACGACACGCTCCGCTACATGCAGCACGAGCCGATCCACCGGCAGTACCATCCCGACGAGCTGACGTTCAGCCTGATCTACGCCTTCACCGAGAATTTCGTGCTGCCCTTCTCGCACGACGAAGTCGTGCACGGCAAGGGCTCGCTCATGGACCAGGTGCCCGGCGACCTCTGGCAGAAGTTTGCCAACCTGCGGTTGCTCTACGGCTACATGTTCTCGCATCCCGGCAAGAAGCTGCTGTTCATGGGCTGCGAGTTCGGCCAATGGACTGAGTGGAACTACGACACCAGCCTGCAGTGGGATTTGTTGCAGTGGGAGTCGCACCAAGGTCTGCAGAAGATGGTGGCCGATCTGAACCACCTCTACCAGCGCGAGCCGGCCATGCATGAGGTCGACTTCGAAAACCAGGGCTTCGAATGGGTGAGCTGCCACAATTACGAGCAGAGCATGCTCGCCTACCTGCGGCGGGCCAAGGACCCGCAGGACTTCCTCATCGTGGCCTGCAACTTCACGCCGGTACCGCGCAACATGCACCGCCTGGGCGTGCCCGAACTGTGCTGGTACGAAGAGGTGTTCAACAGCGACTCGACGTACTACGGCGGCAGCAACCTGGGCAACGGCCCGGGGCGGATGGCCGAGGAACTGCCCTGGGATGGCCGTCCCTATTCGATTCCGATCACGCTTCCGCCGCTGGCCGTCTCGATCATGAAGCCGCGCAGGTAGGACCGTATCGCTAGCATCGCGACGAGGTCTGGCTGCCGGCTTGCCGGGGCTGGCGCGACGCCGCGTGTTTCGACTAGAGGCCGGCTTCGTCGCGACGAGCGAAGTCGTCTTCCTGCTGCACCCACTTCACGTCGGCATCGCGGTTGACCTCGTCCAGCCAGGCGCGGAAGACCTCTCGTTGGTCCTCGAGCGCGGCAGACATGTAGCGGTTGGGCGGCGCGCTGGCGAACGACTCGCGCAGTTGGTCGAGCGGCGGTTCGAAATCGATCGCGCGAACCACGTACACCATGTCCTTGGGCACGTTCATGGCCACCCCCACGCCGCTCGGTTCGAGTTGGAACACCGTGCGCATGAAGTCTGGACCGGCCTGATCGACCCCCTCGATATCGCTTAAGTGCGGCTGGGCGTCGGGCCCCGACGGCACATTGCCCAGCGTGAGCCAGCTAAAAGGTCCGGCCTCGGTGATCTTGACGTTGGCCTGCCCGCCAAAGAGCTCCGACATCGGCTTCTTAAGCGACCGCACCTGCTTGGCGTACTCTTCGGCACGCTTGCGGGCCAAATCCCGTGCGCGGACCATCTTCCATGCCCGCTCCACCTCGGTGCGCACCTGATCGAACGGCGGCACGTAGGCGGGTTCTTCGGCCGTCTTCCAGAACAGATACGTGTTGTTGTCGTTGTCCATCACCGTCTCGGGCTTGTACAGCGGCAACTGTTCCGAGAACGCGAATTGCACAAACGGCATGGTGAACTGACCGCCGGAGTTGGGATTCACTACAAATCGAGCGGCCTTGCCGATGCCTTCTTTGGCGGCCTCGTACGGCGAGATTGAGGTCAACTCGTGTGCTTCCAACTCCGTGCCCTCGGCCAACTTCGAGAAGTCGAGCGGCGTTGGAGCTTGGGCGTTTTCGTTGGTCCCTTTCTCGGCAATGTACAAGTCCCACTCGTCGGTAAAGGCCCGCATCTTGGACGACAACTCCTCGAGTTGCGTCGTGACCAATTCGCGGGCCTTCTCCTGAGCGATATCCGCGCGGATCGTATCCTTCACCTTTTCGAGCGGCTCGAACTTCAACTCCGAGTCCTTCTGCTCGGCTGCCGGATCGGGTTGCGCAGGTTCGCTCGGGGCAGGATCCTCGGCCGGCTTGGCATCGGGCTCCGCGTCGTCCGCGGGCTTCTTCGGCTCTGCAGGCTTCTCGTCGGCCGGTGCATCCTCAGCCGGAGGCTCGCTAGCCGGTTTGGGTTCTTCGTCGGTCGTGGCATCTTTCGTCTCGGTGGCCGACGGCGCATCTTCCGGAGTCTCGTCTGCCGGCGGATCCGGTTGCGCGTCTTCGGACGCATCGCTCTGTTCGTCCTGCGCAAAGGCCACCAGACGGAACTCCGCTGGCGGTCGGGTAGCCCTGGCTTGCGGCTCCTTGGCATCGGCGGCGTCATCGTCGGCGGGCTCGTCAGCCGGC
>ERZ869936.876-NODE-876-length-24843-cov-5.257060_pt1 | contig 24843 bp, 23 predicted proteins | sample MGYA00520876_ERZ869936 | MGnify/ENA primary metagenome ERZ869936 (study PRJEB32218, sample SAMN09650985) | biofilter metagenome | isolation source: enrty point of leading RO module | place: Saudi Arabia: Thuwal, RO plant located on Red Sea | collected 2016-02-17 ... | reverse complement strand
TGGGGCAACTCGATCCGGCGATCCCGGACATGCAGGAAATAGCGGTCGTACAGGGTCTGCAGGCCCAAGTAGCCGAACTTCAGATCGCGGTTGGCATCCAGGGCCGCCCCCAGCGAATGCAGGTCGAAGCGCCCCAGCCGCTCATCGAGCAGGCCGGCCTCGATGCCGGCCTTGATGAACTCGGGGAAATACTCCGCATAACGGGTGTGCATCGCGGCCTGGCTGACCTCCTCGCCCAGTACCTCGCAGCGCACACTATTTAATAGGAGTCGCGCGGTGACGTAGCTGTACGCAGGGTCCTTTTCGATCAGAGACCGCGCGGCCAGGATGACGCTCTTGCGCACCTCGTCGATCGGCACCCCGTCATACAGGTCGCGCAGGGTGAGCTGCAGAATCACGTCGGGGTCGACGGAACGGCCAAGGCCCTCGCAGGAGTCCTTGACCAGGGCGGCCAGCTCGGCAACTTGCAACGGACGGCGGGTATCGCCGTCGACCACCGTCACGCTGGGCTGCTGTTCCGCCCGCTGGCCTTCTTTCTGGCGGGCGCGCTCACGGGCGCGCTCCTCGCGGTAGAGCACGTAGGCGCGCGCGACCTCATGCTCGCCGCCGCGCATCAGCGCCAGCTCCACCTGGTCCTGGATATCTTCGATATGGAAAGTGCCGCCGCCCGGCTGGCGCCGAACCAGCGCCTGCACCACGTTGTCGGTCAGCCCGGAAACGATCTCGCGGATTCTGGCCGAGGCGGCACCCTGACCGCCGTTCACCGCGAGAAACGCCTTGGTCAGCGCAACCGCGATCTTGCTCGGCTCGAACCCGACAACCGCGCCATTACGGCGGATGACCTTGTACTGACCAAAGCGGTTCTGGCCGTCGCGCACGTGCGCGTCCTCCGGCCGGTACTCGCCCGTAACGCCCGACGTCGAGGTGCTGGTGGTTACTTGCATGTCTTCTCCCTGGATCTGTGTGTCGCCCGTTGGCAACACCCTCGCCTGTGCGAGCGGGTCGGCGACCACTAGATGTTGTGTCTTTGGCTTTCGGCTGCACCAATTCTAGTGGTGGGTCCTACCCTGTCAAGAAGTTTTTACCTTTTGACAAACGCTGTTCGCGCGATGTGCGCGCACAGCCGCCGCGCGCGCCGCGAGCACGCGCGAAGAACCCGAAATCAGGATCGCCGGAGAAACTCTGCTGCGATGCACACCGTGCGGAAATGAATATCGACGGTGTCTTCGATCGCCCGCGCATAGCCGCCAGCCATGGTGATGGCGACCGGAACGCCGGCGTCGCGGCACAAGGTCAGCACCAGGCGGTCGCGCTCCGCCAGTCCGGTCTTCGACAGCGCCAGGCGGCCAAGCCGATCGCCGGCAAACGGATCGGCGCCCGCCAGGTAGATCGCCAGGTCGGGCTGCGCCGCGGACAGCGTGCGGCACACCGCGGGCTCCAGCGCCGCGAGGTAGGCCTCGTCGCCGGTGCCGTCTGCCAGCTCGACATCGAGATCGCTCGCCTGCTTGCGAAACGGGAAATTGTTTCCGGCGTGAATCGAGAAGGTGAAAACACTTGCGTCGTGGGCGAGGATGGCAGCCGTGCCGTCGCCCTGGTGCACATCGCAGTCGATGATCGCCACGCGACGCGCGCGCTCCTCGGCCTGCATCGCGAGCGCGGCCACCGCGCTGTCGTTGAATACGCAGTAGCCCGCGCCATGGTCGCGAAACGCGTGGTGAGTGCCGCCCGCGAGACTGACCGCGACGCCCTCCTCGATCGCCGCCCGGCAGGCCTCGATCGTGGCGCCGCTGGACCGGCGTGAGCGCTCGACCATCGCGGCGCTCCACGGAAAGCCGATGCGGCGGACCTCGCCAGCGGAAAGCGAACCCTCGACCACGCGCCGCAGGTAGGCGGGGTCATGGGCCCGCAGCAGCGCCTGATCGGAGGCCGCCTGCGGCACGAGCAGGTGCCCGGCCGCGGCAAACCCGGCCGCCTCGACGCGCTCGCGCAGCAGCGCGTACTTCGTCATCGGGAAACGGTGCCCCGGCGGCAGCGGCAGCACGAAGTGATCGGTGTAGAAAATCTTCAATGCGGTGGGCGACGCAAGTACGGGGTCAGCGGGGCCGAACTGCGATATTCGACACGCCGGCGCGCCGGAGTTCGCCGCGCGCTCGAAAGCGGGAAGGCCATCGGGTCAGGTCCGGGGCGGGGCGGGGCGCCGCGCTCAGGCAAACGTGCGCTGGAATCTGGCCCAGTCGAAACCGGGGCCGGGGTCGGTCTTGCGGCCCACCGGCCGCGCGATGTCTGCATGCCCCAGGCACTCGACAATCGGGTAGCGGGCGCGCAGGGTCCGGCACAGCGCCCCGAGAGTGTCGTACTGACGGTCGGTGAACGGCAGTGCGTCGGTGCCTTCAAGCTCGACGCCAATCGAGAAGTCATTGCAGCGCGTGCGTCCGCGCCATTCCGACTGACCCGCGTGCCACGCACGCTTGCCGCAAGCCACGAACTGGAGCAGTTCGCCATCGCGCCGCACCAGGAAATGCGCCGACACCTTCAGCCCGGCAATCTCCCGGTAATAGGGGTGTGCCGTGGAATCCAGGCGGTTGAGAAACAGGTCGATGATGCCGCTGCCCCCGAACTCCCCCGGCGGCAGGCTGATGCTGTGTACCACCAGCAGCTCGATTGCCGCACCGGACGGCCGCTCGTCGAAATTCGGCGAGGACACCCTTGCCGCGGCGCCGCGCCACCCTTCATCGTCGCGCGCCCAGCGAACGGCGGGCGGCGGCGCCCGCCCTCCGGCCGGCGATCCGCCAGCGCCGCTCAATTGATGCCCAGCCGCTCCATCCGGTAACGCATCGACCGGAAGGTGATGCCCAGCAACTTGGCGGCCGCAGTACGGTTGAACCGCGTCTTCTCCAGCGCCTCGAGAATGGCTTCTTTCTCGACCCGGTCGAGATAGTCCTGGAGCGGATACTTTCCGTTGGCGCCCGCGGCCGGCATCGCCTCGGGCGTGTCGGCCGGCGTGAGCTGCAGATCGTCCGCCCCGATCTTGCCGTCGCCGGACAGCGCGAGCGCGCGCTCAAGGATGTTTTCCAGTTCGCGCACGTTTCCCGGAAAGTCATAGCGGGTCAGAGCCTCCATGGCATCCGGCGCGACCTCGGGCTTTTTAACCCCGGCGGCACTTGCCAGCCGGTCCAGAATCGCGTCGACGAACTGCGCGATATCCTCCCTGCGCTCCCGCAGCGCAGGCATTCTCAACTCGATGACGTTCAGCCGGTAATACAGGTCATGACGGAATTTCCCGGCCTCGACCTGCTCAGCGAGCTTTTGGTGGGTGGCGCTGATGATGCGCACGTCAACGGCCTCTTCCTGCGTGGAGCCGACCTTGCGCACGCGCTTTTCCTGGATCACCCGCAGCAGCTTCACCTGCATCGCCAGTGGCAGGTCCGCCACCTCGTCCAGGAACAGCGTGCCGCCGTTCGCGGCCTGGAAGAATCCGTCGCGGTCGCTGTCGGCGCCGGTGAACGCACCCTTGCGGTAGCCGAAGAACTCCGACTCCATGAGATTCTCAGGAATCGCTCCGCAGTTCACCGGCATGAAAGCCTTGTCGCGGCGCGCGCTCTTCTGGTGTATCAGGCGCGCCGCCAGCTCTTTGCCGCTGCCGGATTCGCCGCTGACGTGCACCGGCGCCTCGGAGCGCGCCAGCTTTTCGATCAGGTCGCGCACCTGCTGCATAGCCGGCGACTCGCCGATCAGGGCGAGGCCGGCGGCCGCCTTGGGCGCAACGCCCGGCTGCGGCAGCGACAGCGCCGATTTCACCAGTGTCCGCAGTTGCTCCAGCGACACCGGCTTGGCGAGATAGTCGAAGGCGCCCGCCTTGAGCGCCGCCACCGCATTTTCAGTGTTGCCATGGGCGGTGATGACCGCGACCGGCAGGTCGCGATCGCTGCCGGCAATGAAGTTCAGCAGCTCGAGCCCGCTGCCGTCCGGGAGGCGCATGTCGGTGAGGCACAGGTCGAAGGACCCGGACTGCACCTTCGCGATCGCCTCTTTCACGGTGGCCGCACGCTCCACATCCAGGCCCATCTTGAGCAACGTCAGCTCGAGAAGCTCGAGGATGTCCTCCTCGTCGTCAACGATGAGGACCGACCTCGAAGTGGGCGCGCCACCCTGGTCTCTGCGTTTCAAGCTCCCACTCCTTTACAGATCACGCTGAACTGCGCCCCGAACGGGCCGTCGACATATTCGAGCGTGGCGCCGTTCGCCTCGCAGATCTCTCGGGCAATATACAGCCCCAGGCCTGTCCCGCTTGACGCCGTGGTGAAGAACGGTTCGAACAGGTGGCCGCGCAGCGCCTCGGGCACCCCCTGCCCGTCGTCGATCACGCTCGTTTCTATGGTACCGGTTCGAGGTCCCGGACGCACGCGCAGGCGGATGCTGCCGTCCTTTTTCATGCAATAGCGCAGGGCATTGCGGCACAGGTTCCACATGACCTGGTTGAGATGGCTGCGGTCGAACTCGATGGTCGGCTCTATTTCCGCCTCGATCCGAATGACGCCGGCGGGCACTTTCTCGATCTCGACGAACTCGCTCACGAACCGGTTCAGGTACTCGGCGATATTGAAGCGCTCGCGCAGCGCCTGGTCGCGCCGATTGAGCTTCAGCACGTCCTGCACCATCCGGTCCAGGCGCAACGTATTGTCGTGCACGATCTGCAGGAGGCGGGTTTCTCCGCTTGGCCTGCGGGCATCCTCCAGCAGCAGCTCAGTAGCGTGGTTGATGGCCGACAACGGGTTGCGGATCTCGTGCGCGATGTTCGCCGTAAGCCGCCCGAGCGAGGCGAGCTTCAGTTGCTGCGCCTGCTGCTGGATGCGCGACAGGTCCTCCAGAAAGATCACCACACCGACATTGCGCGCGCGACCGACCGGCAGGAACCGGGCCGCGGTCGATTTCTGGCCGACCACGGTGCGAATCGGGTCCAACCGGCCGCCCGGATCGCGCTGCCACTGCTCGAGCCTAGCCGCCAGCAACGGCGAATAATCCTGAAGCCTGACATCCCTCGTGCCGAGCGAAACCGGACCGAGGGTCTGCTCGGCGCGTGAATTGATCTGGCGGATCACGCCGCGCTCGTCGACCACCAGCACGCCGTCCTGCATGTCCTGGATAATGAGCTGGTTGACCTGCGCCATGTTGGCCAGGTCGATTTCGCGCTGCGCGGCGATCGCCTCGATCGCCACCGCGCGCTTGGCCAGGATGTGGCCGAGCCATGCGGTCGCGAAGTAGCCAATGCTGAGCAGTCCCGCCTGGATAAAGAGGCCGGTCCGGCCGAACAGGGCGATGACCTCGTAGGCATGCTCTGCCAGGATGCCAAGCGAGGCTATTGCGGCGAAGAACAGTGTCACCCGGCCACGGCTCATTAGGCCCGCCGCCGCGAGCGAAGGCAGCAGCAGCAGCCCGAGCCCGCTGGAGATGCCGCCGCTCGCATAGAGCATGACCACGACTGCGGCAACGTCCGCGCTCACGTAAAGCGCGAGCTGCAGGTTGAACGAAATCCGGCGCTGCAGGATAGGAAGGAAAGCCAGCAGCGTAAAGACGATGTACGCGCCGCTCGCGTAGAGAAAGGTCCGGCGGCTGTACGTGCCAAACGGGATGTTCTCGCCGAGCAAGACCGTGGCCGCCAGCAGGATCGAGGCGACGATGAGGCGATAGACGTTGAAATACAGAAGCGAACGCCAGAACGCGTCGCCAAATTCGCGCCGCGTGCTGGGCAGGGCGTGCGGAGAAAGCATGCTCAGGTTTTCGCCACGCAGGCAGTGCCGCTACTTGCGCGAGGACCCGCTGTCGGCAAGCCGCAGATGCTCCTGGCTGCAGTAGTGCTCGCCCCGGGAAGTCACGCTTTCGCTACGCGGAAGATGAATGCCGCAAACGCGGCAGCGGACCATGTCTTCGGTCTGTTTCGGGGCCGGCGGCGGCGGCGCGGCCCGGCGCCCGCTGCGGATGACCAGATAGACAACAATGAAGACTGCGATCAGGAGGAGGAACTTGGTCACGCGTTCTTCACCGTCATCGAATTGCTTGGTCGGGGTGAGAGGATTCGAACCTCCGACACCTGCGTCCCGAACGCAGTACTCTACCAGGCTGAGCTACACCCCGACGGCGAGCGCCAAATCAGTAATTGCGGCGAACCGCAAAGGCCGACAATTCTAGCAAACAATCCTTGTGCGTAGAATTCGGAACCGCCTCGAGCAAGGCGCTTGCGCGCTCGGCCTCCGCCTCGGCCTGCCGGCGGGCATAGTCCAGTGCGCCGCTGTCGCGGATGGCGGCCACCACTGGCTCGAAATCGGACAGTCGGCCCTCCGTAATCGCCCGCCGGATCAGGCCGGCCTGCTCGCCCGAGCCCGAGCGCATCGCATAGATTAACGGCAGCGTGACCTTGCCCTCCGCCAGATCATCGCCGAGGTTCTTGCCGGTCTGCGCAAGGTCCCCCGAATAATCCAGGATGTCGTCGATCAGCTGAAACGCCGTGCCCATGTGGGTGCCGTACCCGGCGAGCGCCGCTTCCACCGGCGCCGGGGCCTCCGCGAGAATGGCGCCGAGCTGCCCGGCCGCCTCGAACAGCTTGGCCGTTTTCGAGCGGATCACATGAAGGTATTGGGCCTCGGACACGTCAACGTTCTGGACATTGAGCAACTGCAACACTTCGCCCTCCGCGATCACGTTGGTGGCGTTGGAGAGCACCTCGAGCACCCGCAGATTGCGCACCCCCACCATCATCTGAAAGGCGCGCGAGTATAGAAAGTCGCCAACCAGCACCGAAGCCGGGTTGCCGAACCGGGCATTGGCGGTCGCACGCCCGCGGCGCAGCTCGGAATCGTCGACTACGTCGTCATGCAGAAGCGTCGCAGTGTGAATGAATTCCACCACCGCGGCCAGCCGGTGATGCGCGGTGCCGCGGTAGCCGCAGCAGATCGCCGAAAGCACCAGCAGTGCCGGCCGCAGCCGCTTGCCCCCGCCGCCGATGATGTGCTCGGCCACCTGACGGATCAGCGCCACGTCCGAATGCAGGCTCTCGCGGACGACCGCATCCACGGCGCGCATGTCGTCATAGATCAGGCGGTTGATGATCTCGGGGCTCACGTGGGCCGGAAAAAAAGCGGCGATGTTATGGAGGCGAACTTGCGCGTGTCAAGAAAAGGCCGGCGGGCGCGGCACGGCCGACGGGCGCCTCCGCCAGCCTTGCCTAAGTGATTCTTTTTTTGTAACATGCGCTGCTTTCCCGAAGCCCCCTCCAGGAGCTTGATCATGTACGCGGTCATCAAGACCGGCGGCAAGCAATACCGCGTGTCGTCCGGCCAGAAAATCAAAGTGGAACAACTACCTGCCGAGGTCGGCAGCCAGGTCACCCTGGACAAGGTACTGATGGTTGCCGACGGCGACAAGGTCTCGGTTGGCCAGCCCCTGGTCGCGGGCGCCAAGGTCCAGGCGACGGTGCTGGCTCAGGGCCGGGGCGACAAGGTGCGCATCTTCAAACTGCGTCGCCGCAAGCACTACAAGAAGCAGCAGGGGCACCGTCAGAACTACACCGAGATTCAGATCAACGAAATCTCTGGGTAAGAGGCAAGCGATATGGCACACAAGAAGGCAGGCGGCAGCTCACGCAACGGCCGCGACTCAAATTCCAAGCGGCTGGGCGTCAAGCGCTTCGGCGGGCAGTTGGTGTCCGCGGGCAGCATTCTCGTTCGCCAGCGCGGCACCAAGGTGCATGCCGGCGAAAATGTCGGGATGGGCAAGGACCACACCCTGTACGCCAAGGTCGACGGGCATGTGACCTTCGCGGACAAGGGCCCGCGCAACAGAAAGACAGTGAGTATCATCCCCGCCTGAGGCGCCGAGAAGTTCAGCACCAAGCCCTATCGGTCCCGATAGGGCTTTTTTGTTGGCGCTCCGGCGCCGGCAGGACAGGCGGCGACCTTCCCGAAGACCCGGGTCTGCCCGCCAAACACCGGATCGAGCGCAAGCCATGAAGTTCGTAGACGAAGCCATCATCGAAGTGCACGCCGGCAAGGGCGGCGATGGCGCGGTCGCGTTCCGGCGCGAGAAATACGTGCCGCGGGGCGGGCCGAGCGGCGGCGACGGCGGTCGTGGCGGCAGTGTCTACGCGGTAGCCGATCGCAACGTCAACACGCTCGTCGAGTACCGGTTCGATCGCATTCACCGCGCCCGCAACGGCGAGCCTGGCCAGGGCAAGGACTGCTACGGCAAATCGGCCGAAGACATCCACCTGAAAGTTCCGGTGGGCACCGTCATCACCGATCTGGACACTGGCGAGACGGTGGCCGATCTGGCCGCAGACGGCCAGACGGTACTGATCGCGCGCGGCGGCCAGGGCGGGCTCGGCAACATCCACTTCAAATCGAGCGTGAACCGGGCGCCGCGTCAGTCCACGCCCGGGCAACCGGGCGAAGACCGCCGGCTGCGACTGGAGCTCAAGGTACTGGCCGACGTCGGACTGCTGGGCCTGCCGAATGCTGGTAAATCGACCTTCATCCGGGCAGTGTCCGCCGCAAGGCCGAAAGTGGCGGACTATCCCTTCACGACGCTGCATCCCAACCTCGGCACGGTGCGCGTCGACCACAGCCACAGCTTCGTGATCGCCGATATTCCCGGCCTGATCGAAGGCGCCGCCGAAGGGGCGGGCCTCGGTCACCAATTTCTCAGGCATCTGCAGCGAACGCGCCTGCTGCTGCACCTGGTGGATGTCGCCCCGCTCCGCGAAGACGCGGATCCGATCCGCGACGCCGCCGCGATCGTCGCGGAACTGCGCAAATACGACGAGGCGCTGTATCGCAAGCCACGCTGGCTGGTGCTGAACAAGGTCGACCTCGTGCCGAAAGAGGAAAGACAGGCCAGGATCGACGCGCTGCTGGATGGATATCGTCGAAGGGTCGCCGCGCCGGACCGCAGTTTCGCGATCTCCGCCCTCTCGGGCGAGGGGTGCCAGGCGCTGTGCCGGGCCATCATGGAATACCTACAGCAAAGCCAGCCGGCCGGCGATGCCGAAGCGCCGGCCGCCCAGGCCGGCGGCTAGGCGGCGCCATGAACTCAGTCGCAGCCAAGGCCCGGCGACTGGTCGTCAAAGTCGGCAGCAGCCTGGTCACCAATGACGGCCAGGGGCTGGATCACGAAGCGCTCGCGCGCTGGGCCGCGCAGATCGCGGCGCTCAGAAAGCTCGGACGCGACGTCGTGCTGGTGTCGAGCGGCGCCATTGCGGAAGGACTTCAGCGGCTCGGCTGGAAGAAACGGCCGCATGCGGTGTACGAGCTGCAGGCCGCGGCCGCGGTCGGCCAGATGGGCCTGGTCGAGGCCTACGAGTCCTGCTTCCGCAAGTTCGGGCTGCACACCGCGCAGATCCTGCTGACCCACGAGGATCTCGCGGACCGTACGCGCTACCTCAATGCACGCTCCACCGTGCGCACGTTGCTCGAGCTCGGCGTCATTCCGATCATCAATGAGAACGACACCGTCGCCACCGCCGAGATCCGCTTTGGCGACAACGACTCGCTCGGCGCGATGGTCACCAACCTGATCGAGGCGGAGGTGCTGATCATCCTTACCGATCAGACCGGGCTCTTCACCCGCGACCCGCGTCATCACGGCGACGCCGAGCTGGTTCGTCAGGCGGTAGCCGGCGACCCGGAGCTGGAGCGCATGGCCGGCGGCATCGGCAGCCACCTGGGCAGCGGCGGCATGCTCACCAAGATTCTCGCCGCGAAGCGCGCCGCGCGCAGCGGCGCGCACACGATCATCGCGTCGGGCCGCGAGCCGGACGTGCTCATCCGGCTGGCAAACGGCGAGGCGATCGGCACCGAGTTGCGGGCGCAGACCATGCCGATCACCGCGCGCAAGCAATGGCTGGCCGACCATCTGCAGGTGCGCGGCAAGCTCAGGCTCGATCCCGGCGCGGTCAAGGCGCTCAGCGTCGACCGCAAGAGCCTGCTGCCGATCGGCGTGTACGAAGTGGCCGGCGAGTTCGAGCGCGGCGAGGTGGTGAGTTGCCTCGATGCCGAAGGCCGGGAAATCGCCAGGGGACTCGTCAACTACAACGCCGCCGAAACCCGCCGGATTCTCAAGACCCCATCCAGCCAGATCGAAGCCAAGCTCGGTTACGTCGACGAACCCGAACTCATCCATCGAGACAATTTAGTTCTGCTTTGACCGCGTCAAAGCAAAACCCAGTTACGGCGTAGGCTAAGCCTTAGCGGCCGCCAGGCCGATCAGGGTTACGCCGAAGTCACAATCTCACCAAGCGGAATCATGCCGCCTCAGCGATTGCGATCCTTGTTCGGCCCTGTGCGCCTCAGCTCCGCCAGCGCCGCGCCGCGGTCGCGCAGCGGGTAGCCGTCCGGGCAGAAGTAGTCGCGATACAGGGCAAAACGAAAGGCGTTGGTGCTGCGCCAGACGATGCGCTGCCACTGTGGATCGCGGGCGTCAGACCATTGTCCGTCGGCACGGCCGAAAGCGTACGGCTTCCATTCCCGGGTCTCGCAGCGAATGCCTTCGTATGCCACGGTCTGCGCTCCGGAATCCGAACGGATGACCAGGGCATACCTGACCACGCCGTCGGCACCGATCTCCAGTGACTCCGTGTCGACATAGTAGCGGTTATCGGTGGGGCCTTTGACGAAGAACTCCTGCAACCGCTCTTCCTTCGGATAGGCCGGAATCGTCACTTTGGCTTCGCGCCACTGCTCCTTTGGCGCGAACACTGAACCGCCGGTGTCCATGCGGTAGCGGGGTTCCGGCGCCTCGTAGCGTCCGCCGGCGCAGCCGACCAGCGCAATCGGCAGCAGCAGGATAGCCAGCCGGTCAGCGCGCGGCATAGACATGCTCGCGGGTAAGCGGCCAGGGCCAACGGCCGTTGGGCAAGGGCTTCGCACCCAATATCTGGAACAGCGAGATCCAGCCGCGATCGAAAGCGTGCGCCGAGCCGGCCATGTAAATGCGCCATATGCGATAGCGCTTTTCGCCGACGATCTCGCGCGCGCGGGCGGCATTGGTTTCAAGTCGCTTCACCCAGTGCCAGAGCGTGCGCGCGTAGTGCGGCCTCAGGCACTCCGCGTCGAGCGCCTCCAGCCCTTGGGAAGCCATCTCGTTCATCACCCGCGAGACGTGCACCAGTTCTCCTCCCGGAAATACGTACTCGTCGACGAAATCGCCGATACCGCTGGCGAGCGCCCCGTCCGCCAGCGAGTTCGTAGTGATGCCGTGATTCATCACCAGTCCGCCGGGCTTGAGCAGCCGGTGAATCTTGGCGAAGTAGCCCGCGAGATTGCGCTTTCCAACATGCTCGAACATGCCCACGCTGGCAATCTTGTCGTACGGTTCGTCTTCCGGCACGTCGCGGTAGTCCATCAACCGCGCCTCGCAGCGCCCTTCAAGACCAAGGGCCTTGATGCGTGCGTTCACGTAGGCGTGCTGCTCCTCGGACAGCGTGATGCCGAGCGCCTTGACGCCGTAGTTCTGCACCGCCCACAGGATCAACCCTCCCCATCCGCAGCCGATATCGAGCAGGCGCTCGCCCGGTCTGAGCACGAGCTTGCGGCAGATGTGGTCGAGCTTCTGCTCCTGCGCCTGGTCGAGGCTGTCGTCCGGCGTCCTGAAGTAGGCGCAGGAATAGACCCGGTTTCGGTCCAGCCACAGCCCGTAGAACTCGTTGCCGACGTCGTAATGATGCTGGATCGACTTGCGGTCGCCCGGCCGGCTGTGACGCCACCATTTCCAGTTGCCCGAGCGCTTGGCATAGACCGCCGTATCTCCCGCCACCAGCTGCTCGCCGGCGCGGATGGTTTCCTGCACGTCGCCATCCAGGTCGATGTCCCCCTCGACATAGGCGCGTGCAATCTTGCCCAGGCTGGGATTCGCAAGGGACAGCATCGCCTGCGGCGAACGCACTGTCAGGCGGATCTTCGGCTCGGCGCTGGAGCCGATGGACTGGCCGTTCCACAGAGTAACCGCGACCGGCAGGTCCAGGCGTGCAAGCCTCTGCTCGAGCATTCCGATCATGCGAGCTTCTAGCATGTTAGGTCTCTGAAAACGAAAACGGCCGCCGGTTGCTCCGGCGGCCGCTCTATTCTACTTCCAGGTGCGCGGGCGCGAAGCCCGCCCCCCCGCCCAATAGGCAATCAGAGCTTCAGGTCGTTGATCAGCGACTGGCGCGTCGCTTCCGGCACCCGCTCGAGTGCGTAGCGGTAGTTCGGATGCTCCACGCCGATCGACAGCGCCGCACCGTGCTTCAAGCGGTCCTTCATCGCGGGCGTCAGCTCGAAACGCAGAAAGTGCACCGACGAGGTCTTTTGCTCTGTGTCGCGCTCCAGGTCTTCGTCAGCGATGGCATAAACCTTTGCCTCGCCCGTCACCTGGATATAGACCTTGTCTTCGATGCCGATCAGCCGGGCGAGCGCGCGCTTGCGCTCTTCCACGTCCGTGTACTCGATCATCATCGTCGCCTTCCAGTTGCTGCCGTCGGGCACCAGCGGGTTATAGGCGTTGAGTTCGTCCTGGATACCCTCTTCCTCGAAAATGCGCTCTGCACGCAGCATCTCCTGGATCTGGTAACGCATCGTCAGCTCATCCTCGAAAATCAGGGTGACGTGCTCGCCCAGCGCCACGGACCTCGCCTGCTTGTGCGACATGACGCGCGCGCGAAAATCCTTGCGCACCCTGGCGTACTGCTCGAGAGACATCAGGCTGTCTCGCGTGATTGCTGCCATCATTGAATTCTCCTGCCTTTTCCTGTCAGATCCCGTACGCCCTGCGAATCAGGGTCAGCGGGTGTTGTTTTTCCCCGGGCTGGCCGCCCGCGCCACGAATGCCCTGCTCGATGTGGCGGCCCGCAATCGCACAGTCTGAACTGATGTAATCGGGCGCCGGCTCCGCCATCTGGCGAAACACCGGTCGGCCGATCTTCATCGAGTCCGCGAAGTACTCGCTCTTCACGCCCCAGGTGCCGTCGTGGCCCGAGCAGCGCTCCACCGTGGTGACCTTGGTCTCGGGCACCAGTTCCAGCAATTCCCTGGTCTTCTGGCCGACGTTCTGCACGCGCAGGTGGCAGGGTATGTGGTACGACACCTTGCCCAGCGGCTGCTTGAAGTCGGTCTTGAGCAGACCGTCGCGGTTGCGCAGCACCAGGTATTCGAACGGGTCGTACATCGCCTCGGCGATCAGCTTGAGGTCCTGGTCGTCCGGGAACATCAGCGGCAGCTCCTGCTTGAACATCAGCGTGCAGGAGGGCACCGGCGTCATGATCGCGTAGCCTTCGCGCGCCAGTTTGGCCAGCACCGGCACATTCTTGTCCTTGAGCTTTTCCACCGTTTCGAGGTCGCCGAGCTCGAGCTTCGGCATGCCGCAACAGGCCTCTTTCTCGACGATGACGGCCGGGACCTCGTTATGCGCGAGAACCGCCAGCAGGTCGTGCCCGATGCCCGGCTCGTTGTAGTTCACATAGCAGGTGGAGAAGATCGCGACCTTGCCGGGCGTGTTCTTGCCGTCCCTCACCTGGAACCCGGAGTTCGCATCGGCCGTCCTGCGGAAATGCGCGCTGGTGTATTCGGGCAGTACCCGGTCCTTGTGAATGCCGAGCGTGCTGTCCATCAGCTTGCGCGTAGCGCCGTTCCTGTTCACCGCGTTCACCATCTGCACCACCACCGGGATCGAGGCAAGCTTGCCCATGGCATCGGTGCTGGACAGCATCTTGTCGCGGAATTTCGCCCCCTGGTCCCGGAACTTCACCGCCTTGGCGCGCAGCATCAGGTGCGGAAAGTCCACGTTCCACTCGTGCGGCGGAACGTAGGGGCATTTGGTCATGTAGCACATGTCGCACAAGTAGCACTTGTCGACGACTTGCCAGAAATCCTTCTTGTCCACGCCGTCCAGCTCGCCGGTCTTGCCTTCGTCGATCAGGTCGAAGAGCGAGGGAAACGCCGTGCACAGGTTCACGCACCGCCGGCAGCCGTGGCAAATGTCGAACACCCGCTCCAGTTCATGGAACAGCTTCGACTCGTCGTAGAAATCCTTCGATTTCCAGTCGATCGGGTGTCGGGTCGGTGCTTCGAGGGAGCCTTCGCGCATCGGTCAGCAGATCTTCAGTGGTTTGTCGGAATTCGCCGCCACGGGGCAAAAAAAGAGGACGGCGCCTTGTGATCAGCGCCGCCTCTTCGTTTGTCGCCCGCCAGTCGGGACTTAGTCGACCAGCGCGTCCAAAGCCTTCTGGAAGCGATTGGCGTGCGAACGCTCGGCCTTGGCCAGCGTCTCGAACCAGTCGGCGATTTCCTCGAAGCCTTCTTCGCGGGCCGTCTTGGCCATGCCGGGGTACATGTCGGTGTACTCGTGCGTCTCGCCGGCGATCGCCGCCTTCAGGTTCTCGCGCGAGCGGCCGATCGGCAGGCCGGTCGCCGGGTCGCCCACCTGCTCGAGGTACTCGAGGTGGCCGTGCGCATGGCCGGTCTCGCCTTCGGCCGTGGAGCGGAAAATCGCCGCCACGTCGTTCTGGCCTTCGACGTCGGCCTTGGCCGCGAAATACAGATAGCGACGATTGGCCTGGGATTCGCCGGCAAACGCTTCCTTCAAGGACGATTCGGTCTTGGAACCTTTGAGTGATTTCATTTCGGGGATCTCCAGCTTGGTAGGCAACAGTCAGTTGTTACACGGCCGGCTGCACGGGAGGCACAGCGCCGCGACAAGAATTAGACTAAATCTAATCTGTGAACGAAGTTTAGAGGGGGGTTCGATTCCTGTCAAACGCGTCGCTTTCCAGCGCCGCGTTTGACTTTTTTGTTTCGCCTTATCAGACAGTTGAATGAAAAACCCGGAGCACTGGGCGCTCTTCGGGTCGTCATTGTTAATGCACTCGGCCCGCAGATGCCGGCTCGCCCACGTTTCGCGTTGGACGGATAAGCGCTGGCCAACTGGCGGCGCGGCTGGTGCAGACCAAGGTCGCGGCGGTATATCCCGGTTAACGCCGCCGCCCACCGCGCCACCGCTGGCCCGATTCATGCAATCCGTTGCTGCGTGATTACCTTAACTAAGCGCGTCAAAATCCTGATTTAGGACCATTTCCGCTGCGTTATTACGCTGGAACAGTTATCCGAAACCGTTTAGGCTTCACTTTGCACATGATCCGCCCCCTGACAATGGCGGCAAACGGATGCTAACAAGAACGAATATCGGCCTCGCGATCGAACAGGACGAACTCAAGGGTTTCGCCCGCACCGTCGCGGAAATCGAGTGGCTGCTGCTGATCCTGGTCCTGCTCTACCTGGTCGCAGGCGGGCCGCAGGACGAAGGGCGCATCGCCACCCACATGGCGCTGTTCTTCTTTGGCGCCTTTATCCTCGCCCTTCACTACGTTCACTTCTACCGGCAGGAAACGCGCGCCAAGCTGGCGCTCGAAACCTGGGTGATGATCGTCTTCATCACCTGGGTCGTCTGGTATTCGGGCAAGATCACCAGTCCGCTGCTCAATCTTTATCTGCTGCCGATCATCGCCAGCAGCCTGATTCTCGGCAAGGCGATGACCGCCTTCGAGGTGCTGGTCATATCCGGCTGCTTTTTCGGCCTGGCTTACGACCCGGAGCACCGCAACTTCCAGACGCTCACCTACTGGGGCGGCACGCTCGCCCTGATCGCACCGGTGGTGCTGGTCGCCTACATCACCACCATGCTTTCGGCGGATATCCGCTTCGCGGTGGACAAGATCCGGCAGGTGTCCGACACCGACGACCTCACCGGCCTATACAACATGCGCGCCTTTTCCGCCATGCTGCACCGGGCTTTCAAGCAGTCGGTGCGCCATGGACATCCGATGGCGATCATCATGATCGACTCGGACAACCTGAAGAACGTCAACGACACCCACGGCCACGAGGCCGGCAACCGCCTGCTTCAGCACCTGGTGCGCTGCATCCGCGACGAGCTGCGCGGCTCCGACGTCATGGCCCGCTTCGGTGGCGACGAGTTCGTGATCCTGCTGCCGGAAACCAACAGCCGCGGTGCGCAGGAAGTTGCCGAGCGCATCCGCAAGGCAGTCGAGACCTCGCGCTTCGACGTGCGCGGCAACCAGATCAACACTTCCATCAGCGCCGGCATCGCCTGCTACCCGGAAGACGGCGGCAACGTCGAGGTGGTGCTCGACAAGGCCGACAAGGCGATGTACCGCGCCAAGCAGCGCGGCCGCAACCGCGCGGTGGCCTACGCCATCGAGGAAGACGGCGGCTGATCGCCGCCGCGCCGGCCTTCCCTGAAGTAGCTGCGGTCGTCGTAGAAGCCGGCCGATTCGTTATCCGCCCACCAGCCCGGCACGCCCAGCACCGGCAGCGGTGCCAGCGCCCGCCCGGAGGGCAGGCTGCCCGGCTGCAGCAGATGCAGGGCGGTGAGCCGATCCGCCTCCCTCAGCATCGAGTCCGCGTCCAGGGCGAGCACCCGCTCCGGCACTCCGAACAGCAGCGCCTTGGCGGTCATGCCGACGAACGGCGCCAGCGCCTTTTCGTACATTGCATGGCCGAACAGCACGAAGCGCATGCGTGCGCGCACCCGCTCGCGGCAATCCCAGAACAGCCGCTTCCAGCGAAATTCGCGCACCAGGTCCAGCAGCTCGTCATCGGCCGACAGCACCACCACCCCGTCCTCGTCGAACTGGGTCAGCGCGTCGCCCTCGGGCGAACGCCGCGGGGCGGTCTGCGTGGCGAGCGCCTGGTACTGTCGCGCGTTGAGCGACGCCTTGGCGGTGGGCAGGCGCATCCACACCAGCGCATTGAACAGGTCGTGCCAGCAGAACGGCCGCACCAGCACCTCGCCGCGGAGAAAGGCGCGCGGCTCGAACTGCTGCTCGAACGCCCTCGGCTTCTCGTGCTGGGCGACGAAGCGCACGCGCTGCCCGTTGGCATTGACGATGCGCCGGCCACAGTCGTCCGCCAGCGCGTTGAGCACCGCGGTGTCCGGCCAGCCGACCTCCGGCAAGGCCTCGCCCAGCGCGCGCAACGGCGCGAACATCGGCGAGCGCGCGGTCCATTCAAGCGTCCAGAAATCCGCCATCGGGAAAGCGAAATACCTTCGGGTACCATTACCGGCTTTCCGGATTCTAGCGGTGCAGGCAGTGTCTGAACGAATCGGCTGCGCGGTAATCGGCGCCGGCGTCGTTGGCCTCGCGGTGGCGCGCGAGCTGGCGCTCTCCGGCCGCGAAGTGATCGTGATCGAGGCCGAGGAGGCAAGCGGCACCCACACCAGCGCGAGCAACGCCGAGGCGATTCATGCCGGCATCTACTATCCAAAGGGCTCGCTCAAGGCGCAGCTGTGCGTCGAAGGCAAGCGGCTGCTCTACGATTACTGCGCCGGGCACGGCATCGCGCACCAGAACACCGGCAAGCTGATCGTCGCCTGCGACAAGACCGAACTCGACGCGGTGGGCGGCTACATCGACAAGGCGCGCGCCAACGGCGTCGACGATCTGCGCTGGCTCACGCGCGCCGAGATCGATGCGATGGAACCGGCGGTGCGGTGCGTGGGCGCGGTGTTCTCGCCGTCCACCGGCATCGTCGACAGCCACGCCCTGATGCTCGCCCTGCAGGGCGACGCCGAAAACGCCGGCGCGATGACGGTGTTCAGGAGCCGCGTCGCCGGCGGCAGGGTTGGCGGCAACGGCATCGAACTCGACGTCGCCGGTGCCGAGCCGATGCGGCTGGCCTGCGGCGAGGTCGTCAACTGCGGCGGCTTGTACGCTACCCATGTCGCCCGCTCGATCGAAGGCGTGCCGCAGGACAAGGTCCCGCCCGCGTTCTTCGCCAAGGCGCATTACTACACGCTGTCCGGCAAATCACCGTTTCGCCACCTGGTCTACCCGGTGGCGCACGCTGCGTTTCTCGGCGTGCATGTCACGCTGGATCTTGGCGGGCAGGCCCGCTTCGGCCCCGACCTCGACTGGGTCGAGGGCGTGAACTACGACTTCGACCCTTCGCGCGAGCCGCTCTTCTACCAGGCGATCCGCCGCTACTATCCCGCCCTGGAGGATGGCCAACTCCAGCCCGGCTACACCGGCATCCGGCCCAAGATCTCCGGCCCGGAGGAACCCGCGGCCGATTTCCGCATCGACGGGCCGTCGGTCCACGGCGTGCCGGGGCTGGTCAACCTGTTCGGCATCGAGTCGCCCGGCCTGACCGCCTCGCTGGCGATTGCGCGCCATGTGCGCGCGCTGCTCGACTGACTCCAGTGGACACCGACGTCGCGATCGTCGGCGCCGGCGCCGCCGGCATGATGTGCGCGATCGAGGCCGGGAAACGCGGCCGCCGGGTGACGCTGATCGAGCACAGCGCAAAGCTCGGCGAGAAGATCCGCATCTCCGGCGGCGGCCGCTGCAACTTCACCAACCTGCACGCGCGCCCGGAGAACTACCTGTCCGCCAATCCCGATTTCTGCCGCTCGGCGCTGGCCCGCTACACGCCGCAGGACTTCATCGCGCTGGTCGAGAAGCACGGCATTCGCTGGCATGAGAAGAAACTCGGTCAGCTGTTCTGCGACGACTCCTCGCAGCAGATCATCGACATGCTGAAGGCGGAATGCGACGCTGCCGGGACCCGGTGGCTGATGCCCGCGCGGGTGCAGGACATCCGCGGGAACGGGCCGTTCGACATCGTCACCGACCGCGGCCGGCTCGGCGCCGAATCGCTGGTCATCGCCACCGGCGGACTGTCGATTCCGCAGATCGGCGCCAGCCCGTTCGGTTACCGCGTCGCCGAACAGTTCGGGCTCGCCGTCACCGAACTGCGCCCGGCGCTGGTCGGCCTCACCTTTGCGCCCGACACGCTGCGCCAATTCGCCGACCTGTCCGGCATTTCGATCGACGCCACGGTCGCCTGCAACGGCGCGCGCTTTCGCGAGAACCTGCTGATCACCCATCGCGGCCTGTCCGGTCCGGCGATCCTGCAGATTTCCTCCTACTGGCGTCCCGGCGCCGACCTGTCGATCGACCTGCTGCCGGCACAGCCGCTGGCGGAGCGCCTCGACGCGGCGCGCGGCAGCGACAAGCTGCTCGCCAATTTTCTGGCCACATGGCTGCCGCAGCGCTTCGCCCAGCGCTGGGTCGAGGTCAACTTCACCAACGCGCCGCTGAAACAGCTCGGGCCGCCCAGGCTCCGCGAGGCTGCGCAACGCCTGCACGACTGGCGTGTGCGCCCGAGCGGCACAGTCGGCTACAAGAAGGCCGAAGTCACCCTCGGCGGCATCGACACCCGCGCCCTGTCCTCGAAAACCATGGCTGCGCAAGACCTGCCCGGGCTGTATTTCATCGGCGAAGTCGTCGACGTCACCGGACATCTCGGCGGCTACAACTTCCAGTGGGCCTGGGCCTCTGGGCACGCCGCCGGGCAATACGCCTGATCCCCGCCGGGCGGCGTCACAAACCGTTACAGCTCGAAATCTCCCGGACGGCGAAATGGTTCCGGTATGATGCGCCCCGCTCGGAAATTATTCAGGCCAGGGCCACAAGCCCAAGCTCAGCCTGTGCGCAATCCGGGAGCAGTGCTTACTTGTCTAGACACGTAATCAAGGAGAAATAAATGGAAGGCTTCATTCTCGCCGCAGGTCCGCTCGCCGTCGTCATCGGTTGCCTCTACTGGGTGATGTCGCTCGGCAAGGAACAGGCAGCTCTCAACGCGGAACTGTGGGCAAAGCACGGCAAGTAAGCCGTCACACACAGTCGCTGCAGCGAAGAATAAGCCCCGGACCTCCGGGGCTTTTTCATTTCACCCGTCGGAAAGCTCGCACATCGGCCGCGGCGACGGCGGCTTTGGGTCGCGGCTGCCGCTTCCCTTATCCTTGCCGGGTCACGGCAAACTCAAGCGGTCAATGCCCCAGGTTTCAATCGAAGAAAAACGGGAGTGGTTCCGGTCGGTCGTGCTCGGCGCGGTGCTGGCGGCCGTCGTGGGCTGGGTGCTGCACGTCGGCAAGGCGGTATTCGTGCCGATCGTGTTCAGCGTGCTGATCGTCTACGTCATCACCGGGCTCGCCCGGCTGATGGAAAGCATCCCCGCGGTCGGCCCCCGGCTGCCGGTGCAGCTGCGCTATTTCTTGTCTATCTGCGCGATCGGCCTGGTGCTGGCCGCCGGCGTGTCGCTGGTGATCAGCAACGTGGGGCGCGTTGTCGCCATCGCGCCCGACTACCAGGAGTCGCTGCTGTCCAAGATCCACCAGGTCATGGTGTATTTCGGCATCGAACGCGCCCCGACCTGGACCACCCTGCGCGACGACTTTCTGGGGCGCATCAACGTGCAGGCGCTGGTCGGCTCCACCGTCGCCTGGGTCACGGCGCTGGCGACCACCGTGGGCGTGGTGTTTCTGTACGTTACCTTCCTGCTGATGGAAAAGCGCTTCTTGTCCGACAAGCTGTCGCGCCTGTCCGGCAACCCGAGGGCGGTGGAGCGCATCCGCCGCGCGCTCGCCGACATCAACACCCGCATCGGCGCCTATCTCGCGCTGAAGACCTTCATCAACATCATCCTCGGCCTCGTGAGCTGGGCGATCATGGCGATGATGGGCGTGGAGTTCGCTGCCTTCTGGGCGGTGGTCATCGCGGTGCTGAACTATGTGCCCTACATCGGCTCGGTGCTCGGCGTGCTGTTCCCGGTGGCCATGTCCATCGTGCAGTTCAACGACACGGCCACCGTGCTCACCCTCTTCGCGGCGCTTGCCGCCGCGCAGTTCGTGATCGGCAGTTTTCTCGACCCCTACCTGCTCGGCAACCAGCTCAACCTGAGCCCCTTCGTCATTCTCGCCAGCCTGGCGGCATGGTCCGCGCTGTGGGGCATTCCCGGCGCCTTTCTCGCCGTGCCGGTCACCGCGGTACTGGTGATCATCCTGTCCGGCTTCAGCGGCACCCGGCCGATCGCGGTGCTGCTGTCGAGAAACGGGCTAGTGGGTGAAGAGCCCACCGAAAACAGCCACGTATAAGCGGCCAGCTCCGACTTGCCGCTCGTCCCGGCCGGGGCCACACGGCCGGCTTGGGTTAATCGTCAAATTCGACGGTGACGCTGACGGGACGATGATCCGACGGGCGGTCCTCACGTCTTGCCCCGCCATTGTCGATTTGCGCAAGAAATTCCTCGTGATGAATTCTGCCGGAGCCGGGCACCTTGCGCAGCCCGCGGGATGACTTGAACGCGGGCGACAACAGAATGTGATCCAAGAGCAGCTTCTTGTTCTTCTCGTCGGTAACGAAATCGTCGAACTCCGCAGTAAAGCGCCGGTCGCGCGCGACGTCATGTTGCGCATGCGCGAAGATGTGCTCCGGCTGATAAGCCGAACCGACCAGGATGTCAGTTATGTTGTGGAGCAGGTAGTGTCGTTCGAAAAAATCCAACCCCGGCCCGTCATTAAGGTCTCCAAGCACGATGACCCTGGCATCCGGATTGGCAGAAAGTTGCTCTTCGAGATATTCGCGCGTGCGCATGGCCTCTGCACCTGTTCTGCGACGTGCACGGACCGCCTCAAAAATGTACTCCTGCCTGCGCGCGGGATCACGCCACTTTTCCTGGCCGCGATTTACGTATGCGGATTTCGTGTGCATTACGATAAGCTGGAAAGAATCGTTTCCGCAGTCGACATTGACGATCAAGGGCGTGCGGGTGAACTCATAAGAAGCAAGCATTAAGCTCCCGTCTACGTCTGCCTCCCAGGGCTCCAGCAACGTGCTGACCGAAGACGCTGGCGCAAGCGTCGCGCTGACGACGCTCCGCTTGAACAGCAGCGCAAGTTTTTGGGATCGTCCGCTGTCGCCGAGAATAGACGCGTAAATCGGCCCACCGGGTGCGGATAAGTGAGCCTCGATGAAAAGATCCAGTTCCTCTTTGCGGCTCGGCGCCTCCTGCAACGCAAGAATGTCTGCGTCGATCGCCTTGATCTCGCGCGCAAGTCTCATAGCAGTTCGTTGCGTATCGTGAGGAGGGCTGTTGCCTGTCTCGCCCGGCATCCTGAAGGTGGGTTCGAAAGCCGCCGGCTCGCCGTCGGCGGTGAACCAGTTGTTCATCCATTCTGCATTGATGCTCGCAACGAGTAGGCTGTTCATGGTGCCTCCGAGCCACAAGACCGAAGACTCTACGATTGGAACCCAGGGCGTCCGCCGAGCTTCGTTATCGCCCGCATTCGCTAACGCGGAGCGACCAGCAGGGAAAGGCCCTATTGCAGGGTCATTCCGATAAACGACTTTCAATCAGCGACTTGGAAAGCCCGTTTCCGCCTTGCCACAACGCTTACCGTCACACTCGCGTACGGTTACAAACCCTTCACGGGTGGGCCCTGGCCATCCTTCGACAGCTTGAAAAATTCAATGGGCCATCCGCCAAGCATAGGCAACTGGGTTGACAAATCAAGGCGCCCGCTCCCGGCGCATCTGCCTCGCAAGTTTGCATTCGCGTGCTCGGTCCCGCACGCGAATGCAGCTACGGCCATCAACCGCGGAGGAACTAGTCCTCGTACTGATCGTGGCGGCGCAGCCAGGCCATCGGCCAGGGCAGTCCGTCCTCGTCGCGCCCCTTGGGCAGCAGGTCCATATAGTGGTAGGCGCCGTTCAGCATGTCGAGCCCGCGCGCATAGGTCGAGTAGGTGTGGAACACCTCGCCGGCGTCATCGCGAAGGAACACGCTCACGCCGGGCAGTTCTTCCCGCACGCTGGTCCGACGGTAGTTGTACTCGGCGCTGCCGGAGTCGATCTGCTCCGACGTGAACGACACCTGGTAGTCGTAATTGAAGTCGCTGCCGAGCGAGGAATACCAGGGAAACGTCCAACCCATGCGCGTCCTGTAGGCCGCCAGCTTGCTGTACGGCGCGCGCGACACCGCCACCAGCGTCGCGTCGCGGTGCGCGAGATGGACCGGAATGCCTTCCAGATTGTCCGCCCAGAACGAGCAGCTCGGGCAACCTTCCGTCCAGTCCGGCCCGAACATGAAGTGATACACGATCAGCTGGCTGCGCCCGTCGAACAGCTCGCCCAGCGAACAGCGGCCGTCCGGCCCCTCGAATGAGTACTGCTTGACGACATTCACCCACGGTAGCTCGCGCCGCTGGCGCGACAGCTCGTCGCGCAGCCGGGTGAATTCCTTTTCCGTCGCCAGCAGTTTCGTGCGCGTTCTGGTCCATTCCTGGCGGGAAACCACGCGATGAGTCGGCATGATGGGCCTCCTCTCTGTGTGCGGACCGGCGGTTCCGCGCGCCACGGCGGGCGCCGGGTCCAATGCGGGAACACGAACCCTTCTTCTACCGCGTTCTGCCCCACGCAGTCAAAGGCTCGTCGGTCGAAGCCGGGCCCTGCGGCCGAGCGGCGCCCCGGCCCCGGCTGCCGCCGGCAAAGCGCGTCCCGCTCGCGCATAATGCCGGCGGTGCCGTTGGCCGCAGGCATCGCAGAACGCGCCGGCGCACTCGCGGGACCGGCGGGCACCTGGGGAGAGACGCCCTGATGGCGGTAAAGGACCAGCTGGAGCCGATCGAAAAGGCCAGCCGCGACGAGCTGGCCGCGCTGCAGTTGAAGCGCCTGCAGTGGACGCTGGAGCACGCCTACCAGAACGTGCCCCACTATCGCGCCGCCTTCGACCACGCCGGCGTGCATCCGTCGGATGTGAAGCAGCTCTCCGACCTGGCGCGCTTTCCGTTCACCACCAAGGACGATCTGCGCGCCCACTACCCCTTCGGCATGTTCGCCGTGCCGATGCACGACATCGTGCGCATCCACGCCTCCAGCGGCACCACCGGCAAGCCGACCGTGGTCGGCTACACCCGCGAAGACATCGACACCTGGTCCACGGTGATGGCGCGCTCGATCCGCGCCGCTGGCGGCCGCCGCACCGACCGGATTCACGTCGCCTACGGCTACGGCCTGTTCACCGGCGGACTGGGCGCACATTACGGCGGCGAAGCCCTCGGCGCCACGGTCATCCCGGTCAGCGGCGGCATGACCGAGCGGCAAGTGCAGCTCATCCGCGATTTTGCGCCCGACATCATCATGTGCACGCCGTCGTACCTGCTGGTGATCGCCGACGAGTTCGTTCGCCAGGGCCTCGACCCGGCGCAATGCTCGCTGCGCGTGGGTATCTTCGGCGCCGAGCCCTGGAGCGAAGCCATGCGCGCCGAGATCGAACAGCGCATGGGACTCGACGCGCTGGATATCTACGGCCTGTCGGAAGTCATCGGGCCCGGCGTCGGACAGGAGTGCCTCGAAACCAAGGACGGGCTGACCCTTTGGGAAGACCACTTCTACCCGGAAATCGTCGATCCGCATACCGGCGCGGTGCTGCCCGACGGCGAACGCGGCGAGCTGGTGCTGACCTCGCTCACCAAGATCGGCATGCCGGTGGTGCGCTACCGCACCCGCGACCTCACCGCGCTGCTGCCCGGCACCGCGCGCAGCATGCGCCGCATCGCCCGCATCACCGGGCGCGCCGACGACATGCTGATCATCCGCGGCGTGAACGTCTTTCCCTCGCAGATCGAGGAACTGCTGGTGCGCCAGGACAGGCTTTCGCCGCACTACGTGCTGGAGGTGCGGCGCGACGGCCATCTCGACGCGCTCGACGTGCTGGTCGAACGCGATCCGGGCATTCCCGGCCCGCTGTCGGCAGCGGCACGCGCGGCGATCGAACAGGCTGTCGCGCGCGAGATCCGCGGCTACATCGGCGTGACCGCCGCCGTGAAAGTCGTCGAGCCCGGCACCGTCGCCCGCTCCCAGGGCAAGGCGGTGCGGGTCATCGACAAGCGGCCCAAGCCGTAACCTTGCATCGAATTCTCAACGCAGAGACGCAGAGATCGCAGAGTGCGCAGAGAAGAGCGAGT
>ERZ869936.875-NODE-875-length-24848-cov-5.577139_pt1 | contig 24848 bp, 17 predicted proteins | sample MGYA00520876_ERZ869936 | MGnify/ENA primary metagenome ERZ869936 (study PRJEB32218, sample SAMN09650985) | biofilter metagenome | isolation source: enrty point of leading RO module | place: Saudi Arabia: Thuwal, RO plant located on Red Sea | collected 2016-02-17 ... | reverse complement strand
CCGTCTCCGGCCGACTGGATGGTCTCGGCCCCCATCGGCACCGCCGCGCGCGAGACGGCGCGGTCGAAGGCGTCGCGGACGACGAGCGTGGCGGCGTCCGACGCCGGATCGGGAGACGGAACCAGCGTGACCGGCGTGCCGTCGAAAGCCGCGGGCGCTGCGACGCGCACCTCCATGCCGACCCAGCCGGCCAGTTGCGATATTCCGGACATGCCGATGCCCGCGGCCAGCGATTCCAGCAGCTGATTGGTGCGGACCTGTTGCTCGACGCCCGAGAACGTCGCCAGTTGCACCGCGAAATCTGTGAACGGGGCGTTACGAATTCCGTCGCCGGTACCGTTCAGGCCAACGACCAGTCCGTAACCGACCAACCCGTTGCCGCGCACGCCGTCGAACTCGACCAAGTCCTTGATCCGGACCTCGCTGGCCAACGCGGCCGTGGTCCAGGTGAACAGGATGATCGCTGCCGCGACGAATCTCATCGCAGATACGCCGTCAGTGACAAGCGACTTAACCTGGCCGTCATTGCATACAGGCTTTCGAGTTGCGTCTCGGTTGCTCGGAGGCGGGTGGCCGCGTCGTAGGGGTCGACACCGATCAGGTCGTTGCGTGCCATCTCCAGCGCCTCGCGCCGGGCCCGGGTTTCCACCTCGGCGCGGGCGACGCGGCCTTCCTGGGTGCCGATATCCGCCATCAGTTCAACCAGACCCTCATCTGCCGTCATCACCTTTAGTCCCGATGCCCGCGCCAGTCGCGCCTGCTCATCGGGATCGCCGTCAAGCGTTCCGCGTCCGACAAGCGCCGACATGGCGAGCGCCCCCAACACGTCGCGCATCGCCGGATCGGCAGCCGTGGCAAGAGGATTGGCCTCCGACGTTTCGGAAACGGGTAGACCGTTGCTCGCCCGTGATCCGCCAAGGTAGGCGACGGTATCGAAGCCTCCTCCTGCTGCGAACCATGTCGAGACAACCATGGCCACGTCGTCGGACGTCGCCGCGCCGGCGACGGCGATTTCGGCCTCAAGCGCCGAGAGGATCGTCTCTGCCTGAGCGAACGCTGGACCGTCACTTGCAACGCCTGCGAACAGCGTGGCACCCGCGACACTTATATTCAGCGTTGCGACGACGGTTTCAAAACGCGCCAGGGCGTCGCGTCCGGCATTGCGCACAAGATCGGCGTCCGCGGTTTCCTGCACCAGGATGAGAGAGCCTGCGATCTGCTCCGAGATCTCGCGGACCGTGCCCAAGGCCGATTGCGCGGCACCATAGCGAAGACGCTGTTCGCTTATGTTGTTCAGAAAACTTTCCGCTCGCTTGAGGCCGACTTCGATATCGGACAAGGGGGCGAAGTCACCGGCGAACCTGTCCAACAGATTGTCGCGCCGACCGGTTGAAAGCTCTCTCGTTGCTTCAAGCAGGCTGGCCCGAAGACTTGCATTGTCGCGGCGTAGTTGAAGGCTTTGCGAAAGATCGCTGACGGAGGCGATGGTCATGGCTTATAATCCAATCAGTTGCTCGATCATTTCGTCCACGGTCTGCACAACGCGGGCATTGGCTGCGTAGGCCCGTTCGATCAACAGAAGCTTCTGCATTTCCTGATCGGTATCGACGCCGAGCGAGAGTTCCCGGGCGCGCAGGCCGTCGAATCGAGCGGTTGCGAATGACAGCTGTGACCCGAGGGTGGAAAGCGATTGCCCGACAGCGCTTGTCATCGAAGAGACGAAACCCGAAAGGGACCGCGCCGCCGTTCCGATGGATCCACCCAGCGGGGCGTTTGCGGCGCCGACGCTATCGACGTAGGCGGCGAGGATGGCTCCGTTCCCGACCGGTCCGGGTGCTGCCGCGCCAAGGCCGTCGCGCAGCCGCCATGGCGCACCACCGACCGCAGGGTCTACAAGCGCGCTGACGGTCAGGCGAGATGACAGTCCGTCGATGTCGGCGATGTCCAGGGCCGCGCCAGCGTCGGTGAAGAGGCCGGGATCTCCAGGGGCGAGCGTCGGGTCGGGCCCCGGCGCTTCAAACCGGGAGACCAGATCGCGCGCGACCTCGTCGATGTTGCGCTGTACGCCGCTGGCAAGGACGTCACGCACTTGGAACAGTCCGGCCAGACGTCCACCGGCGACGGGCGCATTTGGACCAGTCGTCGCGACGGGCTCTCCGTTGATGGTCAGTCCGGACAGCGCGCCGGAAGCAAGCGTCATGTCGGCGGTGATGGGCGCGGTGGCCTGGAAGCCGAACGTCGCGGGCGTGGCGTCCAGCAGCAGGGCCCCGCCCATCGTGTATAACGCGATCGTACCGTTCTCGCGGGGCAACTGACGGATCGGCACCAGGGCGCTGATGTCGTCGATCAGGTTCTGTCGCTGGTCCAGCAGGTTCGAATACCCGGCATCGGTCGTGCGCGAGCGCAGAATCTGCTCGTTCAGATCGGCGATCCGGGTCAGGGATGCGTTCAGTCTGTCCACTTCTGCGGCGATGCTGCGGTCGGCATCTTCACGCAGGCCCTGAATACCGTCGCCGATGACATTCAGCTTGCCGGCGAACGCCTGTGCGGTTGTCAGAACATCGGCAAGTCTGGTCTCGGATTCGGGCCGGGACACGGCCTCGATCAGACTCGCTTCGAAATCGGCCTGCACCTCGGTCAGACTGCCGGTTTCCGACGGCTCGCCTACCAGACGCATGAGGTCGTCATAGAAGTCTGCGCCAGCGCGGACAAGGCCGGCATCCGCCTCGGCCAGCCGCCTTTCACGCAACGTGACCTCATCGACGATGCGTGTGACGCCATCGACCTGTACGCCTGCGCCGATTCCGCCTGTGAAACGCGCGCTGAGATTCAATTCGCGCCGCGCATAGCCTTCCGTCATGGCGTTGGAGATGTTCGAACTGACCAGCTCTGCGGCGCGAGAAGCGGCGGTCAGGCCGCTGAGTGCGTTGGACAGGGATGCCGAAATGCTCATGATCCGTTACCCGTCCCTAGCGTTTGATGTTCGTTGTTTCCTGCAACATCTCGTCGACCGTCTGGATCACCTTGGCGTTGGACGAGTAGGCGCGTTGCGTCTGGATGAGCTGGGTCAATTCGCCGGCGACGTCGGTGGCGCTTTCCTCCAGCGCGTACCCGACGATATCCCCGGTCGGTCCATCGGCGGCATCCCAGAGAAAGAACGTGCCGCTTTCGTTGGATGTCCTGTAGGTCTGATTGTCCATTGCGATCAGGCCATTCGGGTTCGGCAGGTCGATCAGCGGGATCTGATAGATCGTCCGCGTGATGCCGATGTCGAAGTTGGCGCGCACGAAGCCGTTCGCATCCACCTCGACCGAGATCAGGTTGCCGACGGGCGAGCCGTCTTTCGAAATCGAGGTCGGCGCGAAACTGTCGGAAAGCTGCGTCAGACCGGTGCCCGTGCCGACGGCGCCGATATTCACCTCGATCGGGCCACCGGCCACATTGACCGAGAAGTTGCCCGTCGCCGGATCGTAGGCGCCGCCCGAGACCGTCGCCACGGAGGCGATGGTGCCGCCCGATCCGCGCGTGTCGTCGAACACGACCGTGTATTCCCCGACCACGCCGCCACCGGACGCCGAGTCGCGAAGCGTCATCGTCCATGTGTTGGAGGCGCCCGGAGCGGCGGGAATCGTCGGAGAGAATTCGATGGCGATGTTCTGGGACGTACCCAGGTTATCGAAATACTCGATCGACAGATTGAGCGGATTGCCCGAGGCCCCGAATTCGGTTTCGGTGGCGGGCAGGTTCACGCCCATGGCGATTCGTGTCGTCGGTTCGGACGTGAACTGGTTCACGTTGATCTGCACCGGCTCAAGCCCGTCTCCGGTGTCGCGCGGGAAGGTGGGGATGGTGCCGTCGGGATCGGCCGGCCATCCCATCAGGGTCACACCTGACGACGTGCGCAGATAGCCGTCAGCATCGGTTCGGAACGATCCCGTGGTCGCCAGCAGAAGCGGATAGTCGCCCGTGCTGCTGGACAGAGAGCTTTCGCGCGTGACCGGCAGGAACCCGCGGCCGCGCACGGCCAGATCGGTGGCGTTGTTCGTGGTGGCCAGCGCCCCCGGCTGGTCGATCAGTCGCTGGGTCGAGACGCGCACGCCGCCCGCCGAATACGTCCCCTCGCCGCTTTCGATCACGAGGGAGGAGAAATCCGCCTCGGCACGTTTGTAGCCATAGGTGGAGGAATTGGCGATGTTGTCCGCGATCGTTGCAAGGCGGCTGGCATTGGCCGCGAGCCCGGCCACCCCGGCGTTCAGCGAAGAAGAAATCGTCATGTATCAGCCTTTCTGCTGGATCGTCCCCGAATTGCCAAAGGCGTAACGGAACGGTTTTAACAGTCGGCTAACAGCTAAACTTCTAAGGACATTCCCAACTCAAAGACGGTTCCGCAGCAGAATGATCTCGATCCGGTTGTTGCGTATCGCCAGCGGGTTGTCCGAGACGGGCTGCCGGTCGGCAAAGCCGGTCACGCGCTGCATCCTGTGTTCGTCCAACGCGTTCTGGATCAGCAGCCGGCGCACGGAATCGGCGCGCGCGGCGGACAGTTCCCAGACCGGATTCTCGCGGCTGACCAGCGGCACCGAGGCGACGTGGCCCTGAAGCGCGATCGCGTTGGGCGCAAGGCGAAACACCTCGGCCACGGATTGCACGACCCCGCTCAGAACGGCGGACGGCTGATCCTGACCTAGAAACAAAGGCGCGTCGGGAAGATCGAAAACCTCGACGATCAGGCCCTCGTCGGAGAGGCGCGTCACGATGTGCCGCATCAGAAGATCACTGACCATGCTTTCGCCGGCCTTGGCCGACAACATCTCTTTCAGCTCCGCCAGCGGGTCCTGCTGTTTCTCGCCCGACTGGGTCTCTTCCTTGCCGGAGGTCTTCTCTCCTGCATCGTCGCTGGCGATCACGCCTGTACCGGTGCCGCTGCGGGCCAGTGTGTTCTGTGAAAAGATGCTGTCGCCGCCGAAGGCGCCGTCGCCGCCGCCCGAGACCTTGTTTACCGGAATCGTCGGATTGAAGTAGTCCGCGATGCCCTTGCGCTGCTTCTCGTTCGTGGCGCCCAGAAGCCACATCAGAAGGAAGAACGCCATCATCGCGGTCACGAAATCCGCGTAGGCCACCTTCCACGCCCCGCCATGGTGCCCACCGGCGATGATCTTCTTGCGTTTGACAATGATCGGCGCGACAGGCTGCGCTGACATCACCCCTCTCCTCACACATTACCCCGCAGACGGGCCTAGATGAGGGGCGTGAAGAATGGCTTAACGAGTGTCCTCGCGGATCATCTCTGCGGCCTTCTCGGCAATCATGATGGTCGGGGCATTGGTGTTGCCGCTGGTAATCGTCGGCATGACGCTGGCATCGACCACGCGCAGCCCGCCGATCCCGCGCATGCGCAGGCGTGCGTCAAGCGGCGCCGCATCGTCGGCCCCCATGCGAACCGTGCCGACCGGATGAAAGATCGTAGTTCCGATGTGCCCCGCGGCCTCGGCCAGAGCAATGTCGTCGTCGCCCACGTCGGGACCGGGCCGAAGTTCCTCCGGCCGGTACTGGGCCATGGCGGGCTGGGCCATGATGCGTCGGGTCAGACGGATGGCGTCGGCTGCCACCTTGCGGTCGCCGGGCGTGGACAGATAGTTCGGCGCGATCTCGGGCGCGGTTTTCGGATCGGTAGAAACGACGCGCACATGCCCCCGGCTTTCGGGGCGCAGGTGACAAACACTGGCGGTGATGGCGTCGAACGGGTCGAGAGGCTCGCCAAAGGCATTCAGCGACAGGGGCTGGACGTGATATTCCAGATCCGCCGTCGCCACATCCGGCCGCGATTTCGCGAAAGCGCCCATCTGGGACGGCGCCATCGACATCGGTCCGCTGCGTCGGAGCGCGTATTCGGCGGCAATCAATGCCTTGCCCATCAACGTGGCGGACACAGAGTTCAGCGTCCGCGTACGCGAGACCTTCCAGGCGCACCTGAGCTGCAAGTGATCCTGAAGGTTTTCGCCAACCCCCGGCTGGTCGTGCACCACGTCGATCCCGAGGTCCCGCAGGTGTGTGGCGGAGCCGATCCCGGAAAGTTGCAGGATCTGCACCGATCCGATGGAACCGGCCGACAGGATCACCTCGGCCCCGGCTCGCGCCTCAACGGAAGCGCCATCCTTGCGATAGGCAACCCCGACGGCGCGCTTGCCGTCGAAGATCAGTCGCTCGGTCATCGCGCCTGTCACGACGTTCAGGTTTCGGCGAGAGCGAACCGGCCTCAGAAACGCTTTGGCGGCGTTCCATCGGAAACCGCCCTTCTGGTTCACCCGAAAATACCCGACACCCTCGTTGTAACCGCCGTTGAAATCCGGCGTCTCGGGAATGCCTGCTTCGGCCGCCGCTTTCGCCCAGTCGTCCAGGATCGGCCACTTCAGGCGCTGACGATCCACCCGCAACTCGCCGCCCGCGCCGTGCAGGTCGCCGGGTCCATCCGAGTCGTCCTCGTGCCGCATGAAGTAGGGCAAGACGTCATCCCAGCCCCAGCCGGTCAGCCCCTGTTGCCGCCAGCCATCGTAATCGGCGGCCTGACCCCGGAGGTACAGCATCCCGTTGATCGAGGAACACCCGCCCAGAACCTTGCCTCGCGGATACAACAGGCTGCGCCCGCCAAGACCCGGCTCCTCGCGGGTGCGATAAAGCCAGTCGGTGCGCGGGTTTCCGATGCAGTAAAGGTAGCCGACGGGGATGTGGATCCAGTGATAGTTGTCGCTGCCACCCGCCTCAAGCAGCAAGACCTTTCGCCCTTCCTCGCTGAGCCGGTTCGCCAGCACGCAGCCCGCGCTTCCGGCGCCCACGATGATGTAATCCCAATCGCTCATGGGCCTAGCAAAGCACGCTGCAATCGACTACGCCAGAGCCGATAAGGGAGGCCGACATGACAAAGCCGAAGCTGCGTTCGCAACAATGGTTCAACAACCCCGATAATCAGGAAATGACCGCGCTCTATCTCGAGCGCTACCTGAACTACGGACTGACGCGGGAAGAACTTCAGTCCGGCAAACCGATTATCGGCATCGCGCAAACCGGGTCCGACCTTTCGCCCTGCAACCGGCATCACATCGAACTGGCCAAGCGCGTGCGCGACGGCGTCATCGCGGCGGGCGGCACCGTCATCGAGATTCCCGTGCATCCCATCCAGGAAACCGGCAAGCGGCCGACCGCGATGCTGGACCGGAACCTGGCCTATCTCTCGCTGGTCGAGACGCTTTATGGGTATCCGATCGACGGCGTCGTGCTGATGATCGGCTGCGACAAGACCACGCCGGCGCTTCTGATGGCCGCGTCCACGGTCAACATCCCCGCCATCGCACTCTCGGTCGGCCCGATGCTGAACGGCTGGTTCAAGGGCAAGCGCACCGGCTCCGGCACCATCGTCTGGAAGGCGCGCGAGATGCACGCCGCGGGCGAGATCGACGACGACGGCTTCATGGAGATGGTCGCCTCCTCCACGCCGTCCACCGGCTATTGCAACACAATGGGCACCGCCACGACGATGAATTCGCTGGCCGAGGCGCTGGGCATGCAGTTGCCCGGCTCCGCCGCGATCCCCGCACCCTACCGCGAGCGCGGGCAGATCAGCTACGAGACCGGCAAGCAGATCATCGAGATGGTCAATTCCGACCGCCGCCCCTCCGACATCATGGACCGACGCGCATTCGAGAATGCTATCGTGGTCTGTTCCGCCATTGGTGGCTCGACCAATGCGCCCATTCACCTCAATGCCATCGCGCGTCATCTGGGCGTGCCGCTCGACAACGACGACTGGCAGAAGATCGGACAGAAGATCCCGCTGTTGGTGAACCTCCAGCCTGCCGGCGACTACCTGGGCGAGGATTACCACCGCGCGGGCGGCGTACCCGCCGTCATCGGAGAGCTTCTGCGCGAGGGGCTTCTGCCCCATCCCGACGCCCTGACCGCCAACGGCCGGACGATGGCCGAGAACTGCGAAGGCCGCGAGATCGAGAACGAGGACGTCATCAAGCGCGTGAAATCCCCGATGAAGGCGGATGCGGGCTTCATCAACCTCAAGGGCAACCTGTTCGACAGCGCGATGATGAAGACCAGCGTCATCTCGCCCGAATTCCGCGACCGCTATCTGTCGAACCCCGACGATCCCGAGGCCTTCGAGGGCCGCGCCATTGTCTTCGACGGCATCGAGGATTACCACAAGCGGATCGACGACGAGTCCCTTGGCATCGACGAGAACTGCATCCTCATCATGCGCGGCGCCGGTCCGATCGGGTATCCCGGCGGCGCCGAGGTGGTTAACATGCGTCCGCCCGCTTATCTTCTGAAAAAGGGCATCCATTCCCTGCCCTGCGTCGGTGACGGGCGGCAATCGGGCACCTCCGGCTCGCCCTCCATCCTGAACGCATCGCCCGAAGCGGCGGCCGGCGGCGGGCTGGCCATCGTCCAGACCGGCGACCGGGTGCGCATCGACCTTCGGAAATGCACCGCCGACATCCTTGCCGATGACACGGAACTGGAGAAGCGCCGTGCCGCCCTGCCCGAGCGTCCCTTCGCGCCTGAAAGCCAGTCCCCTTGGCAGGAACTGTTCCGCGAAAAGGTGGAGCCGTTCAGCCACGGCATGGTGCTGCGCGGCGCGCCCGAGTACCGCGACATCGCAAGGACCAAGGGCGTCCCGAGGGATAATCATTGAGCGGTTGACCACCGGCAGAATGACAACGCACTGGATCTTGCGCCTGAAATGGTGCGAGCATTCAGACGACGGACATCTATCAAGGAGTGCCTCATGACTCTCGCTCGCAAACTCAAAACGACGCTGGTCTTCGGGCTTGCCCTGCAAGTCGCGGTCGCGACCCAGACCGCGACCACAGCCCAAGCGCAGATGATCAGCACGGACAGCGCCATTCAGCGAACAACGGCCGAGATGGATCGGGCGTATCTGATGGACGAGATCCGGAAGGACGAGGTGCGGGACGAGATCGTGCGCCTTGGCGTGTCGCCCGACGAGGCCGAGGCCCGGCTTGCAGCCCTGTCCGATGCCGAGATCGCACGGATGATCGCGCAGGTCGATCAGGACAAGGCCGGCGCAGACGGCGTCGTCGGCGCGCTTCTGACGGTGTTCATCATTCTGCTGGTCACCGACCTGCTTTGCTTCACCCGGCTGTTCAACTTCACCCGGTGCGTCCGCTAAGGCCGCTTATTGCCGCGTTGGCCCTTGCGGCCTGCGCGGCAGCTCCGCTTGATATGGCGCCAGCCCCCGGCGCGCCGCAGAAAGCCGCCGTTGTCGGCGTTCCGGTCATCGAACAGGCCGATTTCCATTGCGGACCTGCCGCGCTTGCCATGGTGCTTCAGTGGGCTGGGCAGGATGTTACGCAAGACCAGATCGCGCAACTTGCATTCAGTCCCGGCGCGAGGGGAAGCTTTCAGGAGGACATGGTCGGTGCGGCCCGCCGCAGGGGCGCGTTGGCCGTGCCGCTGGCGGGGTTTGACGACCTGACGGCCGAGATCGCCGCCGGACACCCCGTGATCGTGTTTCAGAACCTCGGCGAAGCCTGGGCCCCGATCTGGCACTATGCCGGCGTCACCGGCTATGACCTTGAGCGCGGCAGCGTGACGCTGCACTCGGGCCAACTGAACCGCACGGCGATGAGCCTGGCGAAGTTCGAGCGCACCTGGGCCGGTGGCGAGGGATGGGCGCTGGTCGTGATGGCTCCGGGCGCGTTGCCTGCAACGGCGGACGAGCGGACGGTTCTGGATGCAGCCGCCGGTCTGGAACGCGCGGGCCAACCGCAGGCCGCGGCACGGGCCTATCGTGCCGGCGCGGCCCGATGGCCGAACAACTGGCTGTGGCAATTCGGTCTTGGAAACGCGCTTTATGCATCGGGTGACATCGGTGCCGCGCGCCGCGCTTTTGAACGGGCCATCAGCCTGGACCCCAATGCGCCGGAGCCGCGCCAGAATCTTCGGGTGCTGAACGCCGAAGGATGACAAACTTGAAATGCCTGCCTGCTAACCAGCCTGCCGGCTCATCGCGTGGTACTCGCGGTTCGGCATCATGTCGGAGGCGGTCGCGAAGCGGTTCGACATGTTGAAAAAACCGATGACGTCGGACAGGTCGAAGATCTCGTCATCGGACAATCCCGCCTGTTGCAGAAGGTCACGGTCACCATCGTCGACCGCCCAGGGTTCGACCGTCAGCTTCCACGCGAAATCCAACATCGCCCGCATCCTCGGCTCCAACTCCGCCACCCGGTAGTTCATCACCAGCATCTCGCCCAATTCCGGGTCGCCCGAGAGGTGCCGCACCGCTTGGCCGTGGGCCACAAGGCAATAGAAGCATCGGTTCGCCGACGACACGACAACCGCGATCATCTCGCGCTCCAGCTTGGTGAGCTTCGACGGTCCGAGCATGAGCGTGTTGTAGAGCTGACTGAACGCCCGCAGCTTATCCTGATTGAACGAGTAGGTTCTAAGCACGTTCGGCACGAAGCCCAGCTTTTCCTCGCAGACCTGAAAGTAGGCCCGCATGTCCTCGTCCAGCGCATCGGGATCGGGAATGTCGAAGATCGAGATATGATCGGGCTGGGGCATCGCAGGCACTCCTTTTACCTCCCGTTTGTGGCAGTCCCGGCCCATCTTGGCGAGGCCCGGAATCGGGCGAATCCCCCGAACGGTGTTTTTCTCGTTGTTTCACGGTGGCCGAATTGGGGCAGATGCAGGTGCCGATTGTTCGAGCAGCCGAAAAAGTGAAACAGTCGCGAGATTTTGGTGAGCCTTCCAAGACAGTAGGGCACCGTGATTTTCGACGCAATTACAACATACTAAGATGCGCTCTCTGCTGCTGGCGGAACTCTGCCGACCGATCCACAAGCATCGACGGATGCGGCCCTTTTCTCGCCACATTCCTCGCTACCCATGATCTCAAGTATTTCAGTTCCATGCTGCGTGGGCCACGTTCCGGCCCCCATTTTTCGCAGCCAGTGCGAGTTCCCAGAGCAAACAAACGCAGTAGATGCGCCGTCTTTCGGATGCGCGCGCACGGGAGAGATGTGCAATGAATACGACCGCCTATTTCGATGCCTCCGCAGTCGACACACCCGAGGGTCTGACGCCGGCCATCACGATTGACCAGATCACCGGCATTCCAAGCAGCGGCACCGGCCTGATCGGCGCCGCCTTCGTTCCAGGTACCGGTATATGGAACATCGACAAGGCCCTCTTGGCCGCGCAGGGCACGCCCGATGCGACCTTCGTGACGACCGAATTCGGCTACCGCTCGCGCAACAGCGACACGACGGTTCAGGAATTCCTGGATCACGACGGCGCATCGGTTCAGGGCAACGGCGATCTGGAAATGGGCCCCTCGGCGCTGACCTTCAGCGGATACATCTACATCCCGCCCGGCGTGCATGAAATCGCCGTGACCTCGGATGACGGGTTCGACCTGAACATCGGCGGCGTCAACTTCAGCGAATTCGCGTCTGGCCGCGCCACCGACACAACGGCGCGCGTCGCCGATTTCGAGGGCGGTCTTTACAAGATCGACCTTCTTTATTTCGACGGCGGCGGCGCGATGACCCTGTCGCTGGAGATCGACGGTCTGCCGGTGGACGGCAGCGCGTTCTACCAATCGCCTGACGACTTTACCAACCCGGACCCCGGCGTGCCTCTGGTGCCGGTGGACGAGTACCATCCGTCCTACTTCCTGGGCGAGGACTCCCTCGATACACCAATCAGTTACACGGCCACCGACGCACGCGACGTGATCACCGGCATGGGTGCCGACGACACGATCGAGGGCCTCGGCGGCGATGACGAACTGATGGGCGGCTATGGCAACGACATCCTACGCGGCGGCGACGGCGACGACGTGCTGGACGGCGGACGCGGCTCGGACCTGCTGGATGGTGGCAACGGCGACGACCTGCTGATCGCGCGGTCGGATGCGGGTGTGCAGCGGATCGGCCAATTGGCCATCGACATGCCGACGCGGGGCGATCCGGACGGCGAGGTCGACCTGGATCTTCAGAAGCTGAAGGCCTATGCCGACCAGCCGCTTGTGGGTGACGACATCCTGATCGGCGGTGCGGGCCGCGATACCTTCCTGATCGCGCCGCAGATCAACGCCAAGCTGGACATCATCGAGAAGCACATCAAGGCGGACGGCACCATCAACTGGGCCGGCGTCGCGGGCGAAAACAACGAGCTGCATGATCACTGGGTCGACAGCTTCGGTATCGACATCATCGCGGACTACAATGCCGAGGAAGACCACATCGCGGTCATCGGGCATACGGCCAACGTTTATGTCGAATATGCCGATGTGATGGGCGACGAGGCGCTCGAGTCGATCATCACCGTGATCTCGAACCAGCACGGCGGCGGCGGCGCGCACGACATGGACCTGATCGGTCAGGTCATCGTGCATGGCGATCTGGTCCAGAAGGAGGACATCGAAACGGATGCCAACGTCACCTACGGCATCGTCGACGGTGTAGACGATCTGGCCGAGGCGCTGATGCCCAAGGGCGACGAGAAGATCACGGTCGTCGATGGCGTCGAGTACAAGGGCTATGACACCCGCACACCGTCCGATGGTGCGACGAAGCAGACCAACAACGGCATGGGAACCGAAAACACCGGAGCCGTCACCGGCAATCCAGCGGGCGCTTTCGACAATCCCTATTTCTCAGAGGACCTGTTGGAAACGCCGGTTCACGAGGACGCCTACACTCTGACACGCGATCCCTTCGATCAGCTTGGCTTCGAAGACGTGGCAGGCGCGGCGATCACCGGATCGAATGCGTCCGAGAACCTGTCGCAGCCCGACGCGGCGGAGCCGACGGGTCTGCCCGGAGCGCTGGGCTACTGGAGCTTCGCCAATGGCGTCGACGGCGCCTATGACGAGCTGCGCGGCGAGGGCGGCACGGTAAAGGCCTATACGCTTTACGAGAACCAGGCCCTGCTGCGCACAGACGGCGCGGCCGAAGGCCACGACGGCGAAGCCGGTGGTGCGCTCTACTTCAACGGCGAGGACAGCTTTGCCTTCCTCGACCACGATCCGTCGATGAATTTCACTCAGGGCACGATTGCCATGTGGGTCCGCCCCGACGACCTTGGCGAAAAGTCGATGTTCGTGACCAAGGACCATTCCGGCGCGGTCGATGGCGGTCATTTCCGGCTGGGCCACACCGCCGACGGCGGGCTGTTCCTGCGGATGGCCGAGGGCGACGGCGGATCGAACCACGCCTGGCAGACCGGCACGCTTCTGACCGAAGGCGACTGGGCGCACCTGGCGGTGTCCTCCACGGATGACGGCGTGACCGTCTATCTGAACGGCACCCCGGTGCAGAATGGCGCCTGGTCGGCCGTAGAAGGCGATGTCGGCACGCCCGGAAACTATACCGAGGCCTATCTTCTGATGAACGAAGAGCCTTGGGTCTTTGGCGCCGACACCTACAAGACCAAGCTGAATGATACGGCGCAGGAATTCGCGACCGACGCTCAGAACCTGAAGCACGAATTCGAAGGCGCAATATCGGATTTCGGCGTCTGGGGTGGCTTCACGCCCGAGGATGTCCTGTCGCAGGCCGAGATCCAGGACCTGATGCTCAACGGTCCCGGCGCGGCGCTCACCAATCCGTCCGGTGCACAGCCGATGCTTGCGGGCGACGACGTGATCTCGGGTCTGGGCGGCAACGACACGATCGACGGCGAGGCCGGCGACGACATGCTGGACGGCGGAGCCGGCAACGACTCGATCCAGGGCGGCTACGGCGACGATCATCTGATCGGCGGCACCGGAAACGACACGATGGACGGTGGACGGGGCTCGGACCTGCTTGAAGGCGGCGATGGCGATGACACGCTTGTCAGCCGCTCGGATGCCGGCGAGCAGCGGGCGGGGCAGCTGGTGCTGGGCGAACCGTCGCGACCCGAGGGCAACTCGATCGACCCGACCTATCTGAAACTGGTCGATTGGGTCGACCAGGAGCTGGTGGCCGACGACGTTCTGGTCGGCGGCGCGGGCGCGGATCACTTCAAGTTCGAGACTCTGATCAACGGCAAGAAAGACATCATCGCCGAACACGTCAACGACGACCGCACAATCGACTGGATGGGTGTCGCAGGCGAGAACAAGTACATCCACGATCACTGGGTGGACGGCATCGGCATCGACGTGATCGCCGATTTCAACAAGGCCGAGGGCGACAAAATCTCGGTCAAGGGCCACACGACGCAGGTCGAGGTCAGCTACCATACCATCGACACCGACGGCGACGGCGTGGCCGACGAGGCGGTGTCGCTGATCACGCTCTACTCTCAGCAGGGCGGCGGCGGTGGTGCCCATGACGAGGATTACCTTGGCTACATCGTCGTCCACGGCGACAAGGTCGAGGAAGACGACATCGAAACCGACGCCATGGTGGCCTATGGCATAGTCGAGACCATCGACGACATACAGGAGGCCGTCGCACCCACGGGCGAGACCAAGTGGATCGATCTGGACGGTGACGGAACGGCCGAGCATCTGGGCTACGACACCCGGGATGTGGCGGGCGATCCGGTCGGCTCCAGCCCGTGGGACTATTCTTCGAACCACTGGCTGAACACCGGTCAGGTCGATCTGGCCAGCGCCATCCCCGCCGGTTTGAGCGCGCCCGGAGTGCTGCTTAGCAACGCAGGCGGCGCCTTCGGCGGGCAGAACCAGCCGATGGAGATCCCGCACGATCCGTCGCAGGCGGTGTCCGAGGGCACATGGGCCTTCAGCTTCACCGCCGATAATCCCGGAAACGGGCAGAACCAGGCGCTGTTCTCGAAGGACCATTCGGGCTTCGGCGATGGCGGCCATCTGACGGCCTATATCACCGACAAGGGTGTCCTGAAGCTTCGCTTTCAAAGCGAGAACGACGAGAAATATCTGGTCGACTGGAGCGTCAAGGTTCAGGCCGGGCAGGAACACCATTTCGCCTTCACTTTCGACGAGGACGAAATCGGAATGTACCTTGACGGGAACCTGATCGACGCCGACACGGGGTTTGCTGGCGGCATGAGTGGCAATGCCGAAGACCTTGTCCTTGGTGCTTCGACCCGCACCCGGATGGGCGATCAGGACAACCTGCAATGGCACTTCGACGGCCAGATCTCGAACTTCCTGCTGCTGGACCGGCCGCTGGAAGAGATCGAGCTTCTGTTCCTGGCGGAAGCCGGGGGCGATATCGACGCGCTGGAGAGCCTCTATTCCACGTCAGCCGGCGTGAATGACAGCCAGGACGGCGAGTCCGGCGAAACAGAAACGCCGGGGACCGGCGAAACGGAAACACCCGGCATCGGCGGTACGGAAACCCCGGGGACCGACGATACGGACGGCACGGGCGACGCGGATGGTTCCGACGGAATGGACGGGACCGACGGGACGGAGGAACCTGCAACCGACGACGATGGCGAGACCGCTTCGCCGTCTGCGGGTGACGACGACGGGTTTGCCGGCATCTTCTCGAAGATCATCAACATCCTGCTTTCGATCTTCGGTCTTGGCAGCAATGGCGGAAGTGTCAGCACCGAAGTCATCGAAGACAAGCTGACCGAGGTCGAAACTCTGCTGAACGACCTCATTCCCGCGACCGAACCCGAGGCCGATCAGGTCGACATGACGCAGGATGTCGAAGACGAGCAGCCGGAACTTGAAATGCTCTGATCGAACCATTGGTGCGAAACAGGAAAGGCCCGCGACATCGCGGGCCTTTCTTTTGCGAACAGGGTCAGCCCCGGGCTATCAGGTGTTGTCGTCCTTTGGCGCGATACCGTCCAGATTGACGCCGATCTGATCGCCGATCTTCTTCATCGCAGGCAGGGCCACGGCCATGTCCAGGATCGACTCGATGGTCTGGGCGGCGGGAGACGACGACCCGCCGGACCCCGAACGCTCAAGCCCCGTGATATGGTTGATGTTGATGCCCCTGATCTTCTCGGCGGGTTTGACCATCTCGCTGACAATGGCCGGCAGCTTCTCCAGCCGGATGCGCTCGGCCTCGAGCGCCATAGCGGCATCGGATCGGCTGTTCTCGGCCTTGATGCGGGCGGCGTCGGCCTCGGCCTCGGCCAGCTTGTAGACCTTCATCGAGGCCGCTTCCTCGCGCCGGATGACGCCTTTGGCCTTGGCCACCTCCTGATCCGCCTCGGCGGTGATACGGGCACGGGCCGCGTTGGCCTCGGCGTCCTGCTGCGCGGCGACAAGGGCCAGCTTCTTGCGCCGCTCTGCCTCGGCCAGTTCCTTGAGCGTCCTTATATCCTCTTCGGCCTTGATCAGGGCGGTGCGTGCGACGGTAGCGTCGGCCCTTGGCGGAAAGCTGGATGGTCTTGTCCTGTTCGGCCATTTCGACGGTGCGCAGCTGGGCGATCTCGGCCTCGCGGATCGCCAGTTCGCGTTGGATCGAGGCGGACTGGATTTCCTGCTCCATCCGGATGCGGGCCTGGGCCGCCTCTCGCTCGGCCTCGGCCTTGCGGCGAGCGACCTCGGTCAGCTGCGTTGCCAGCAGCATCTCGATTTCCTGGGTCTGCGCGATCTCGGCGCGGCGTTCCTCCAGCTCGATCTGCAACCGGCGCTGGCTGGCCTCGACCTCGGCGCGGCGCACGGCGACGGCGGTGTCGCCCTCGATCTCGGCGCGCTCGCGCTTGGACTTGGCGATGACCTCGGCCAGCTTCCTCATGCCGACCGCGTTGAAGGCGTTGTTCTCGTCCAGCGACGCGAATGGCGTCTGGTCCAACGCGGTCAGAGAGACACTGTCGAGTTGCAGGCCGTACTTGGTCAGCGTATCGGCCAGCGCCTCGTGTACCTCGCGCACGAACTCCGAACGGTTCTCGTGCAACTCGTCCATCGTCATCTGCGCGGCGACGGCGCGCAACGCGTCGACCATCATGCCGTCGATCAGCGATTTCAGCTGATCGGGCTGAAAGGTCCGGCGGCCCAGCGTCTGGGCGGCGCGGACGATGGCGGCCTCCTCGGGCACCACAGAGGCGTAGAATTCGGCGCCCACGTCGATCCGCATGCGGTCCTTGGTGATCAGCGACTGGTCGCCGGTGCGGGCGACGTCCATGCGGATCGTCTGCATGTTCACGCGGCTGATCTCGTGAAAGAACGGGATCGCCAGCGTACCGCCGTCGATCACCACCTTACGGCCGCCGATGCCTGTTCGCACCAGGCTGACCTCGTTGGTGGCGCGTTCATAGAACCAGGCCGCCAGCGCGACAAGGATCGCGGCGGCGACGACGATCAGGATGATCCATCCGAGAGCGTTCATGGTCTTTCCTCCCTTTCGCCGATCAGAAGACCGGCGGGTAATGGCGGCCGCCGCGTTCGAGCGTGATCCACCGAAGTTCCGTGAAAGCGTCGAGCGACCAGCGCCCACCATAGCGTCCGACGCCACTGGCCTTGACGCCCCCGAAGGGGACCTGCGGCTCGTCGTTGATGTTCTGATCGTTGATGTGGACCATGCCGGTCTCCAGCCGCCCGGCCATCGCCAGCGCGCGCGCCTCATCGGCGGTCCAGATGGCGGCGGTCAGGCCGTATTCGGTGTCGTTGTTCATGGAAATCGCCTCTTCCTCGGTGCGGAAGGGGCAGACCATGACGACCGGACCGAATGTCTCGTCGTGCCAGATGTCCATCGACGTGTCGATGTTCGACAGGACCGTCGGTTCGACATAGTTCTCCCATGCCTTGCCGCCCAGATCGACATGCGCGCCCTTCGATACCGCGTCGTCGATCAGCGCCTTCACGCGGTGCGCCTGGCGGGTGTTGACCATCGGGCCGATCGTGTTCGACTTGTCGTTGACATGGCCGGTCTTCAGCTTTGCGGCGCGAGCCAGGAACCGCTGCATGAACGGCTCGTAGACGCTTTCGTGGACCAGCAGTTTCTCGGTCGACATGCAGACCTGACCCTGGTGCATGAAAGAGCCGAAATTCGCGGCCTCGGCGGCCTTGTCCAGATCGGCATCCTCCAGCACGATCATCGCGTCCTTGCCGCCCAGTTCGACGCAGCACTTCTTCAGGTACGCTCCGCATTTCGCGGCAATGTGGCGGCCGACGGCGGTGGAGCCGGTGAAAGAGATCCCCTTGACCAGCGGTTGCTCGATCAGCGCGTCGCCCACCTCGGCCACGCTGTCGCGCGAACAGGTGACGACGTTGAAGACGCCCGCCGGGATACCCGCCTCTTCCAGGATCTCGGCGTGATAGAGACCGCCCGAATAGGGAGTGTCCTCGGACGGTTTCAGCACCACGCAGTTGCCAGCCGCCAGCGCGGCGGCATAGCCGCGCGACGTCAGGATGCCCGGCATGTTCCAGGGGCTGATCACGCCGACCACGCCCAGTGGCCAGCGGGTCGCCATGGAAACCTTGCCGTGTTCCGACGGCAGCACCTCGCCCACCGACTGATAGCAAAGCGAGGCGGAGGTGCGGAAGATCTCGGCCACGAACCCGGCCTCGAATACGCCCTTGCCGTACCAGCCGCCGCCCTCGTACATCACCGCGTTGATGAAGTCGTCCTTCCGCGCCTCCCAGATGTCGGCGACGCGCAAGAGCGCCTTGGCGCGTTCCGAGAAGGGCTTGTTCGACCATTCGGGGAACGCGGCCTGTGCCGCCTGGATCGCGCGCTCCATGTCGGCCGCGCTGCCGTCGGGGATACGGGCATAGAGCGTGTTGTCGGATGGGTTCAGGTCGTCGAAGGTGCGGGCGGCGGGGACCCAAGAGCCTCCGATATACATGCCGCGGATGTTCGGCGAGACGTTTGGCGAATCGAGCATGGCTTACCTCCTTGTCGGCCCGGGCCGGTAGGTCTCGGCGCGGCGGGCGGCGGTTTCGATTTCGTCGAGAATGCTGCGAAGCCGGTCGGCGGACGAGCCGAGATCGGGCATCGGGGGCGCGACCGGTCGCGAAGGCGTCGGCGCGGGTTGCGGGCGAGGCGGGATTGCCTGTCCGTTTGGCCGGCGCGACGCCTTGGCAGCGGCACGCGCCACCAGATCCTGAACATCAGGCGCGGCGGCCTGTGGCACGGACGCGGCGGCGGACACCGGCTTTGGCTGCTGTGGCTCTACTGTCGGTGTCTGTGCGGGTGCCTGGCGTGCGGAAGGTTGTGGCGTGGACGCGACGCCCTTGAGCGCAGCCGCCGCGATGTCCTTTGGCGACGGCCCGGCCGACGGGCGGGGTTTCGGCATGGGCAGCGGTTCGGTCGGAGCGACATGGGGTGCTGCGCGGCCCCCTCCTCCGCCCAGATAGGCGTTCTGAACGGCGGGGTCGTTCGACAAGTTCTCTGCGCTGTCTTCGTGCACGATCGCTCCATTCTCCAGAAGATACCCGCGGTCGGCGATGCGCAGGCTTTGCCTGGCGTTCTGTTCGACCAGCAGAACGCCAAGGCCCGCCTTCTTCACCGCCAGCAGGCTTTGAAACAGGTCCTTGCAAAGCAGGGGCGACAGGCCCAGCGAGGGCTCGTCCAGCGCCAGGATCTCGGGCGCCGACATCATGGCGCGCCCGATGGCAACCATCTGCTGCTCGCCGCCCGACATGGTACGGACCACCTGTCTGCGGCGCTCGGAGAGTTTCGGGAACAGCCGAAGAACCCGTTCGAGGTTGCCAGCTTCGTCATTCCGCGCGCGTTGCGAATAGGCGCCCAGCGTCAGGTTTTCCTGAACGGTCAGATCGGCGAACACGCCGCGTCCCTCGGGGACCAGCGCAAGACCGGCCTCGACGATGCGGTCTGGCTTGCGGCCCAGCAACTCCTCGCCGCCCAGAACAACTGAGCCGGTAACGCGGCCCTCGCAGATACCGGAGACCGCCTTCAGAAGCGTCGATTTGCCGGCGCCGTTCGCGCCCAGAATGACCACGATCTCGCCCGGCTTGACCCGTAACGCCGCGCTTTCCAAAGCGCGGTGCTGGCCGTAGCTGACCGAGAGATCGCGAACCTCAAGCATCGTCGTCCCCAAGGTAGGCGCGGATCACGCCCGGATCGGACAGCACCTGATCGGGCGTGCCTTCGGCGATCTTCGTACCCGAGGACATGACCACGCAACGGTCGCAGAGCGAACGAATGGCGTCCATCACATGCTCGACCAGAATGATCGTGCGCCCTTCGTCGCGCAGTCGCTTGATCAGCGCGATGCCTTGCTCCAGTTCCGTCGGGTTCAGACCGGCCAGCCATTCGTCCAGAAGCAGCACCTTGGGATCGCTGGCCAGAACGCGGGCCAGTTCGACGCGCTTGGTGTCGATGTATGTCAGTTGCCCGACGGGCGCATGGGCCCGGCGGGAAAGCCCGACCAACTCCAGCATCCGCATCGCGTGCGCCTCGGCCTCGTGCCCCCAGCGGCGGCGGTGGCCAAAGACGGCGCCAGCGCGGACATTGTCGAGCACCGTCATGGACGGCAGCAGGCGCACCAGTTGAAACGTCCGCGCAACGCCCCGCCGCGCGATGTCCTGGGCGGGCAGGTTCGTGATCGGCACGCCCCGCAGCGAAACGCTGCCGACCGTGGGCTTCAAAGCCCCCGAAATCATGTTCAGCGTCGTCGACTTGCCCGATCCGTTCGGCCCGATCAGACCCATCACCTCGTGCTCGGTCACGTCGAAGTCCATGTCGTTCACCGCGACAAGGCCGCCGAAGCGCTTGGTCGCTCCCCTGAGCGACAGGATGGGCGCGTCGGCCCTCATGCGAAGGCCTCGCGCGCGTTGATCCGCCGCCGGATCGCCTCGATGAGGCCGACGAACCCCTTCGGCAAGAGGTAGACGATGATCAGGAAACTGATGCCCAGGAGAAGCGTCGTCTGGTTCGGGAAACTGGCCGAAATCGTCTCCGACAGGAAGGTGAAGGGGATCACACCCACCAACGGACCCCAAAGACGGACAAGCCCGCCCAAAAGCGCCATGATGACGACCAGGAAGGACAGCATCGGCGTGAAGGCAAGCGCCGGCTCGATGTAGATGTAGCGCGGGGCCAGAATGCCTCCGACCACCGATGCCACCGCCCCCGTGACCATGAACAGAAGCACCTTGGCGCGGGCTGTGTTGATGCCGGAATGGCGCGCCACCTCCTCGTCGTCGCCGATGATGCGCAGGGCAAAGCCCAGGCGCGAGCGGCCGATGGCCCAGCCTGCGAGGTAGACAAGCCCGGCCAGCGCCACGAGTTGCCAGTAGATGTGCACCTCAGTCAGGTCCGTCAGAACGTAGAGACCCTTCTGGCCCGAGACGTTCTGGAACCAGGTGACAAGCTGACGAACCAGTTCCGACAGACCCAATGTGAAGATCACGAAATAGACGCCCGACAGGCGCAAGGTGGCAAGGCCGACCAGACCCGCCACTACGGCCCCGAGAAGGGCGGCAAGCGGCAGCGTCAGCCAGTAGTTCAGCCCATTCTCGATGCCCAGCGCCGTCGTATATGTGCCAAGCCCGAAAAAGGCCGCCGTGGCGAGCGAGATGTAGTGCGTCGGTCCCGAGAACAGCGCCCAGCTTGTCGCCAGCACGGTGTACATCGCGATGGTCACGCCGATGGTCAACATATAGGCGTCGCCGGTCAGCGGCAGGCAGGCCGCCAACGCCAGAAGCGCAGTTGCGATCGCGATGTTCTGCCAGTCGCGTGTTGTCATGCGGTCCTCCGTCCGAACAGGCCTTGCGGGCGGAAGAGAAGGATCAGGACGAACAACAGGTAGGCCGCCGCAAGTGTCAGGCCGGGGTCGATCATCGTGGCGACGAAGGTTTCCAGAAGACCCAGAAGAAGCGCCGCGACGATGGTACCGCGCACATCGCCGACCCCGCCCATGATCACGATCACCAGTGCCTTCAGCGTGAACATCACGCCAGTCGAGGCGTCCAGCGTCAGGAAGGTCGAGATCAGCGCGCCGCCGACCGCCGTCACGGCACCGCCCAACGCGAACGCCAGGGCCGACAGCTTGGGTACGTCTATTCCGACCAGCCGGGCACTGTCGGGTGCGACGGCGATGGCGCGGATCGACATGCCTGCCCGCGTCTTGTTCAGCCAAAGCCACAGCGCGCCGCAGATGATTGCGGCGGCGATGGCGGCGGTCAGGCGATTGAGCGCGAACGTGTCGCCCAGAATCGTGACGGGCCGCGCCAGGTAGGAGTAGCTGAAATAATCGCCACCGAAGACAGCCAGCATCAACCCGACCGACACGAAGGCCAGACCGAAAGTGGTGAGGATCGCATCGACCTCCAGCTGGCCGCGCGACTTGGCGCGCATCACCAGGGGCCGCAGCATGATGACATAGATCAGCCAGTTCAGCGCGAAGGCTAGCGGCGCGACGATGAAGATCGTCAGAAGCGGGCTGACCTGACCGGCGGTCCAGAACCAGAAAGCGGCGAAACCGCCTGCGACCAGAAACTCGCCGTTGGCAAGGTTCATGATCCGGGCGATGCCGTATTGCAGGTTCAGCCCCATCGCGATCAGCGCATAGGTGCCGCCCAGCAGAAGACCTGTGATCAGGATATCCATGCCGTCCCCGTCATAGGTCCAGCCCCGAACGGATTCGGGGCCGGCACCGGCTTATTCCCAGCCAGCTTTCGGCATGGCCGTGACCGCACCGTCACGGCCGGTGGACGCAACACCCTTGAACACGCCGCCCTGCCACTGCCCCACGGTCCAGTACTTGGCGTTGGCGTTGTTCTCGTCCCATTCGACGGGTCCGATCACGGTATCGAAGCCATTGCCGGCGATGTACTCGGCAACGGCGGCCTTGTCCGTGCTGCCCGCGCCTTCGATCGCCTGTTGAAGGATCTGGAACGAAGCATAGACCGGGGCCGACGCCCAATAGTCGGGCTTGGCGCCGGTCACCGCTTCGTGCCGGGCGGCGTATTCCTTGAACGCCTCGCCGTCGGCATGGACGCCGCCAGCGCCCAGAACACCCTCGGCCGCGGCGCCGAAGCGTCCCGCATAGGCCGGGAAGGCCGTGGCAACTGCGGTATAGAACGCCTTGGGCGCCAGGCCCTCGATCATCGCCTGCTCGGTCAACCCGAACGTGTCGGGCGGATAGGACCAGGCGACGAAGGCATCCGGATTGGCATCCTTCGCGCCCTTGATCACCGGCGACAGGTCCTGCGTGCCAAGCGGATATGATGTCTCGTAGACGATTTCAAAACCCGCGGCCTCAAGCTGGGGCTTGCCCACTTCGGCCAGTTCGATGCCGAAGGCGTCGGCCACGTTGACCATGGCGACGGTGTTGCCGATCTCGCCCGCGTCGCGCATCTGGCTCAGCACCTCGACGACCCCGCCCGACAGACCCGTCGCACCGCCCAAAAGGAAGTACATATTCGGGAATTTCGACGACAGGTCCTCGATCTGGTCCGAAATCGCGGTATGCGTGACCATCGGGTAGCCATAGCGTTCGAAGATCGGCGCGGCCGCGATGTTCAGACCGGTACCATAGGGGGCAAGGATGAAATCCGCCTCGTCCTGCGTTGCCAGACGCTGTACCGCCTTGATCGTCTCGCCCGGGTTGGTCTGATCGTCGTACTCGATGATCTCGACCATCCGCTTGGTGCCGCCCACGTCGATGCCGCCCGCCTCGTTCACGTCGTTCGCCCAAAGCCGGACGTTCGGCCAGAAGGTGACCTCCGCTCCACCTGCCAGCGGTCCGGTCTTGGGGCCGACGGCACCGATCTTGAGCGTGTCTTGGGCCAGCGCGGGTGTGGCCAGGCCGAGAGCCAGCGCAAGCGCCGCTGTCGTCTTCAGTATCGTTCTGCGTTCCATATTCAGTCCTCCCTTAGTGATCGTTTTTGTCGTCAGCGGTTGTGCCGTGGACAGCGATCCACTGGCATTCCGTGAATTCCCGCCGCGCCTCTAGGCCGCCAAAGCGTCCGTAGCCCGATGCCTTGACGCCGCCGAAAGGCATCGTCGGATCGTCGTACACTGTCGATCCATTGACGTGGCCGATCCCGGTATCGATGTCCGCCAGGAACGCGAGGCCGTCCTTCGGGTCGCCCGTAAAGACCGATGCGACCAGGCCGAATTCGGTATCGTTCGCGATGGCGAGGGCCTCATCCCGGTCGCCCACGCGGACAATGCCGACAATCGGACCAAAGGCCTCTTCCGAATAAATCCGCATGCCGGGCACCACCCGATCCAGAACCGTCGGCTGGATCAGGCCACCCGCCAATTCGCCGCCGGTGATCAGATCCGCGCCCTTCGCCAAGGCGTCTTCGACCATCGAGCCGATGCGAACCGCGGCGTTCGGGCTGATCAATGTGCCGAGCGGCCGGTCACCGGGACGGCATCGCAGTTTTTCGGTCTCGGTCCTGAGAAGGTCCACGAACGCATCCGCGACGCTGTCCACGACAAGGATGCGTTCGGTCGACATGCAGATCTGGCCCTGATTGAAGAAGCTGCCATGCGCCGCGGCACGTGCGGCCAGGCCAAGGTCGGCATCGGCAAGGACAATGGTGGTACCCTTTCCGGACAGTTCCAGAAGACAGGGCTTCAGATGACGCGCGGCGGCCACGGCGATCTCGCGCCCCACGCGTGTGGAACCGGTGAAGTTCACGCGCCGCACCGCCGGATGCGCGATCAGCGCATCGACGACTTCCTCGGCGTGATCGGGCGCGTTGGTGATGTAGTTCAGAACCCCGGCAGGCAGCCCTGCCGAATTGATCAGGCTCGCCACCCATTCATGGGTTTTCGGGCAAAGCTCGGAGCCCTTCAGAACAACGGTGTTGCCGCAGGCAAGCGGCGCGGCGACGGCTCGAACGGCCAGAGCGACGGCCGCGTTCCGGGGCGCTATTGCCAGCACGACAGCGGGAGGACGCAGCCTGAGGATGTACGCGCATAGGGGGTGCGGCTCGGCGCCACGCGCGT
>ERZ869936.874-NODE-874-length-24863-cov-5.911883_pt1 | contig 24863 bp, 28 predicted proteins | sample MGYA00520876_ERZ869936 | MGnify/ENA primary metagenome ERZ869936 (study PRJEB32218, sample SAMN09650985) | biofilter metagenome | isolation source: enrty point of leading RO module | place: Saudi Arabia: Thuwal, RO plant located on Red Sea | collected 2016-02-17 ... | reverse complement strand
TGTTAGGTGTTGGAGTATTTTTTCTAAATAAAAACAAATCAAAAGATGACTATTACGTTGGCGGAAGAGATTTATCTGCCGGACATGTAGGCTTATCTGTTGTAGCAACAGATGTAGGTGGTGGTTTTTCTATTGGTTTAGGTGGTCTGGGTTTTGTAATGGGGCTTTCCGGTAGTTGGATGCTGTTTACGGGTTTGTTGGGAGCTTGGCTAAGTGCAGTTTTCTTAATTCCAAAAGTTTATACCATTGCAAGAGATAAAAGTTTTTTAAGTTTTCCGGAAATTCTTGCTTTTAAATACAATAAAAAGGTTGCTCTAATAGCAGGTATCATTTCTTTAATTGGTTACATCGGTTTTACCAGTTCACAAATTCTGGCAGGAGCTAAACTAGCTTCAGCTACCTTTCCTTCAATTAGTATTAAAGACGCTGTTTTAATAATGGGAGTTATAGCGGTGGTTTATACAGTGGTAGGAGGAATAAAGGCAGTAATTTATACAGATACAGTACAGTGGATAATATTAATGGCCGGATTAATATTAATTGGTATTCCCATTGGATATTACAAACTGGGAGGATGGGAAGCCATTCAGCATACTATTCCTGCTAATTTTTTAAGTCTTACCAATGTTTCCTTTTCTGATTTATTTAATTGGTTAATCACCATTGTTCCTATTTGGTTTGTGGGAATGACGCTTTATCAGCGAATATATGCTTGTAAAGATGAAAAGACTGCAAAGCGAGCATGGAAGATAGCCGGCCTTTTTGAATGGCCTGTAATGGCATTTATGGGGGTTGTTTTGGGTTTATTTGCTCGAATCGCATTTGAACAAGGTATGTTTACATCGCTTGGTTACTTACCGGGAAACCAAATAGATGCAGAATTAGGATTGCCTTTGTTTTTAAGCACAATTTTACCTGTTGGATTAATGGGGTTAATGATGTCAGCTTATTTTTCCGCAATAATGTCAACAGCTGATAGTTGTTTGATGGCCGCATCAGGTAACTTTATTACCGATGTTTTAGGAGCACTTAAAAAAGGAAAAAAGTTAGATAGTATTCGTGTTTCACAAATTACAACTTTTGCAATAGGTGCATTAGCTATTCTGTTGGCAACAGTAATGCAAAATGTATTAGAACTAATGTTATACTCGTATGCCTTTATGGTTTCGGGCTTATTTGTTCCTGTGCTGGGTATGTTAATACTTAAAAAGCCGTCAGCAATTGCTGCTTTATTTGCTATGATTGTCGGAGGTGTAACTACCTTATCGTTAATAGTACTACAAATAAAATTGCCTTATGAACTAGATGCTAATTTCTTTGGAATTAGCTTATCAGCTATTTCATTTATTATTATTCAAACATTTACAAAAAAAGGAGGTGCTTCATGGCATTCATCACATTAGATACCGAAAAGTTAAAGAAGAATTATATTTATTTAGACAACTTATTTTCTAGCAATGATATAAGCTGGGCAGTAGTTTCTAAAATGTTGTGCGGAAACAAAAAGTATATCCAAGAGCTTATAAATTTAGGAGCTAATCAGTTTTGTGACTCCAGAGTTTCTAATCTTAAAACTATAAAGTCATTATCAGATAAGGTAGAAACCATTTATATCAAACCACCGCCAAAACGGTCTATTGAATCAATAATTAGATATGCCGATATAAGCTTTAATACCGAAATTGACACCATAGAACTTTTGTCCGCAGAAGCAAGACGGCAAAACAAAACCCACAAAATCATTATTATGATTGAAATGGGGGAGTTAAGGGAAGGTGTATTAAGAGAAGATTTGTTGGAGTTTTATTCAAGGATATTTGAATTGCCAAATATTGAAATCATAGGCCTTGGGACTAACCTTACGTGCATGTATGGTGTGTTACCCAATAATGATAAGCTAATACAGCTTTGTCTTTACGAACAATTAATAGAAGCTAAGTTTAACCGTGAAATAGAATATGTTTCGGGTGGCTCATCTGTAACCGTTCCTTTAATTTTTCAAAACCTATTACCCAAAGGAATCAATCATTTTAGAGTGGGTGAGACCTTGTTTTTGGGAACTGATGTTTATAATAATACCACCTTAGAGCAAATGGAAAATGATGTTTTTCAGCTTTATGCAGAAATTATTGAGCTGACTGAAAAGCCTATGAATCCTGATGGTCAAATAGGTAAAAACTTAACGGGAGAAGTATTGGAGTTTGAAAAGAATAATGAGTCAAAAACTTCTTATCGTGCAATTATTGATTTAGGTTTGTTGGATATTGATGAAAATCATATTCGATTAAAAAATAAAAAGCAAGAGGTGGTTGGTGCATCTTCTGATATGCTGGTGATTAATTTAGGAGACAATAAAGAAAACTATCAAGTAGGAGATTTGCTTGAGTTTGAAATGGATTACATGGGTGTATTGCGAATAATGAACTCAAAATACATTGAAAAACGAGTGAAAAATAACGCAAGTAAAAAAACATTAGTGAAATCGATTAAAGACGGTATTGGCAAAGCAACTGATTCAATGAAACGCATATCTTCGTAAGCTGATTTTAAGAAAATTAGATTATGGGTTTACCGAATATATTTTCAAAAGAAGTTACCGAGCAGCTGGTAGCTAGAATTAACAAACTATCGCCTACTACGCAACCTAAGTGGGGAAAAATGAATGTCGCTCAAATGTTGGCACATTGTAACGTTACTTATGAAATGACATTTGAAAATATTCATCCTAAACCAGGTAAGTTTAAGCAGTCTATCTTAAAACTTTTAGTGAAAAAGGGTGTAGTAAATGATGTTCCTTACAAACAAAACTCACCCACTGCTCCGGTTTTTAAAGTTGCCTCTCAACAAGATTTTGAAAAGCAGCGTGAGCGTTTAATTGCATATTTGAATAAAACAGTTGAATTAGGAGAAGACTATTTTTACGGTCGTGAATATCCAAATTTTGGTGCTTTGAATAAGCAAGAGTGGAGTAATATGTTTTACAAACACCTTAATCACCACCTTACTCAGTTTGGAGTGTAAATGCAGCTAGTTTTTTAATTGTTATCTTAGCGCCCATGAATTTTGATGAGATACGGCCGTATAGAGATGAAGAGGTAAGGGAAGTTATTCAACGGCTAATCGAAAGTGAATCTTTTTTAAAATCCTTACAGAAGCTAATTCCTACTTTAACCATAGAGGTTATTAAGGAATATTTTAAAGACGTTAATACGATTTATGATTTTCAAAAAAATGTTGTCCGAAAAGTCGCTCAACTTATTTTAGATCATACCACAAGCGGATTTTCCTATCACGGAATAGAAAACTTAGACAAGCATAAAGCCTATATTTTTATTTCTAATCACAGAGATATAGTGTTGGATTCAGGTTTGATAAATTCTGCTTTACATGACAATGGATTTACTACTTCTGAAATTGCCATAGGAGATAATCTTTTAAAAGTTGATTGGGTAAAAGACATTGTAAGGCTCAATAAAAGCTTTATTGTTCAACGTAATTTGCCGGTAGCAGAAGTTTTAGAAGTATCAAAGCAGCTTTCCGCATATATTTTTGATACTGTGGTAAACAGAAATACATCCGTTTGGATTGCTCAAAAGGAAGGAAGAGCAAAAGACGGAAATGATTTTACACAAGGAGCTTTACTTAAAATGCTTGGGTTGAGTGCCGAAGAAAATTGGCTTGAACACTATACTAACCTGAATATAGTACCTGTAGCAATATCGTATGAATACGACCCTTGCGATGTTGCAAAAGTGCCCGAGCTTCAAGCTAAAATGAAAGGAGAGGAATACATTAAAGCACCTAATGAAGATAATCAAAGTATGCTTAACGGTATTGTTGGTCAGAAAGGAAAAATACACATTCATTTTTCAAAACCGATAACTAAAGCTGATTTGGAGGAGTTAAACCAAAGTAATAAAAATGCCTTTGTAAAAGATTTAACAGCTCTTATCGATAGTAAAATACTTAAGAATTATCATCTTTTCGACAGTAATAAATATGCATTTGATTTGCTGGAGGATAATGATGTTTCAGATTATTCTGATGAAGTGAAGAAAGCTTTTGAACAGCGATTAACCCAACTTACAGATGATGAAAAAACCATTCTGTTAAGTATGTATGCCAATCCTCTTAGAAATAAGAGAGTTCAGGAAAGTTTAGCCAATTAATTTAAAACAGGGTCTTCGGGAAAGTTTGCCATTATCGATTGCATTTTTCCCATTTTAGCCAACTCTTGACTCCATAGATTTTTTGTTGGCGTTTGAAAAACAGCATCATTATTTACTTTGGTAATTAACCAGGAATCTTCTTTAATTTCATTTTGCAGTTGTTCTTCTGTCCAACCCGAATAACCAATAAAAAACTTAATCTGCCACTCACTAATTTTATTGGCAATAATTAACTCTTTTATTTGTTCAAAATGCCCACCCCAAAAAAGGTTTTTAGTAATTTGGAAACTATCTTCAATATCAGGAACGGAGTGAATAAAATGAAGTTTGTCAGGGTCAACCGGACCGCCCATATAAACAGGAACATTAAACTCCGGAAAATCATGAAGCGCATCATTTAATTTAATTTTCATGGGCTTATTTAAAATAAAGCCAATGCTTCCGCTAGAATTATGCTCAACCAATAAAACAACCGAACGTTTAAAGTAAGGGTCTTTCATAAATGGCTCTGCCAATAAGATTCTGCCTGAATCAGGTTTCAGCGAGTTAAGCTCAGAAATCTTGTAGTTAAGCACATTCATTACTCATGATTTTGTTTAAATTTAAACAATTTTATTTAATTATAGTTTATTGAGCAAATGAAAATTAACGAATATATTTCACACGAACGAGAAGATTTTGAAAAAGGTAGTCTAGATGAAAGTGTGCTTACTCATAACCCGTTTGAGCTATTTGAAACCTGGTTTAATATTGCCATTTCAGAAAACATAGGCGAGCCTTACGCAATGTTATTGGCAACTTGTGGAAATAATAATATTCCTATTTCACGAGCGGTTTACATGAGAGATTTTTCTGAAAAAGGTTTGATTTTTTATACCAACTATGAAAGCAGAAAAGGAAAGCAGATAGAAGAAAACTCAAACGTTAGTGTTACGTTTTTGTGGAGAGAGTTAGAAAAACAAATTATTATTTCCGGAAAGGCAGAAAAAGCAGATGCTAAAATTTCGGATGAATATTTTTCAAAACGACCAAGAGGAAGCCAGTTAGGGGCATGGGCTTCAGCGCAAAGTAGTAGTATAAAAAATAGAGAAGAATTAGAATTAAAGTTGGCGGATGTAATTAAAAAATTTGAAGGAAAAGAAGTTACCCGACCACCACATTGGGGAGGATATATAATCAAACCAACTTATTTTGAATTTTGGCAAGGCAGAAAAAGTAGATTGCATGATAGAATTGCTTTTAGTTTGATAAATGATAAGTGGGAGAGAGCTAGATTAAGTCCTTAAAACTTTATCTGTTTATTCTTCAAGAAGAAATAGTAAAAAACTAAGAAAATCATATTAACAACAATATATGCTATGATAACAGCTATATTATTTCTAATCATTGTTACAATAGAAAAAATAATTCCTAGAAGCATCATCATTAATTTCATATATGAATGTTTTTCTTCATACTCGGCAAAAAAGCCAACTCCAAAACAGAAAGAAGAAAATATTGCAATGGCAACAATACTTGATAGCCCTGAACCAGGCCAATGCTGAATTGCGAGAACCGCTGATGCTAAAAAAGAAATAATACCAATTGCCCCAACTATACTTAAAAATCTCCAAAAAGAAATAGTTTTAATTTCTTTTATGTTATCTACTTCATTTTTATCAATTATATTCATTTATTACAATGTTTTTCTAACAATTGATTTACTTCTTCGCCATAGGTAAGCGTAAAACCTAAATCTTTGGCTTGGTTAAGGTCTAAGCAAGCTAAGTCTTTCTTGTTTAAGGCGAGTTGTACCAAAGCTCTGTTTTTGTAGGCGTAGGCATTTTGCTTAAACTGTTCAATAGATTGGTTAATATATTTTAACGCCTTTTTATGATTACCCAATTTATAATAGCAAAAGCCCAAATTGTTTAGGGAGTAGGGCTCTTGCTTTTGAATTTTTTGAACCTTTTTAAACAGTTTAATGGCTTCTTTATATTTTTCCATTTGCAGGTATTGATAACCCAAGTTACCTAATCCGCCAATATCTTTCGGGTTGATTTCAATTACTCTTTTTAAATAAGTGATAGCTTCTTGCTGTCTTCCTAATTCGTCCAGCAATGCTCCTAAATTGGTGAGTACACCCACATTCATTGAATCGTGTTGGTAAAATAGCATATAATCTTCGTAAGCCCCTTCAAAATCTCTAATAAACATTTTGGCATTTCCTCTATTTAAAATGCAACTGTATTTTAAGGAATCATTGGTTGCCAATTTTACACAATCATCATTATCCATAATTGCCAGTTGAGGCTCTGCTACCGAATAAAATAAAAGTGCCCTCAAATGATAAGTAACCGCATTTTCCGGATTCATTTCCAATGCTCGGTTAAAATCATTATAAGCCTCTTCTTTTTTGCCTAGTTCTAAAAAGCAGTTTCCTCTTTCTTGGTAATATTTTTCATTGTTTTTATTCAGTTCAATAACTTGATTGTAAAACTCCAGCGCTTTCTCATAGTTACCTTTTTCTACTTCTTTGTTGGCAGATGTGTAGAGTTCTTTTTCTGATTGTGAGTAACCTAAAAAACTTGAAAGTAGTAGAAGTATGACGGTTAGTTTTTTCATGCTTATTGTTTTTTAAGAAGCGTTACAGTTTCTATATGTGCTGTATGTGGAAACTGATCCACCAAACTAAACTTTTGCAGTTCATAGCCTTCTTCTTTAAGTGCAATTAAATCTCTAGCCTGCGTAGCGGGATTACAGCTTACATAAACAATGTTTTTAGCATTTAGTCGCATTGCTTTTCGCAAAGTTTTAGGAGCTATTCCTCCTCTTGGAGGGTCAAGTATTATCAACCCGATTTTATCTGTGTACTCAGGATGATTAAGTAAAAATTTACCAACATCATCAGCATAAAACTTAGTATTTGGGGTGTTATTTTTAATGGCGTTTGTATTTGCATTTTCAATAGCTTCTTCTACAATATCTACACCAACAATTTGTTTGTTAGGATTTGCTTTTGCCAGCAATTGCGCAATGGTGCCTGTCCCGCAAAACAAATCCATGATAATGTCATCATTTTTTAGACTTGTTTCTTTAGCGTAATCAATAACTTTTGAATATAATCTTTCAGCGCATTTCGGATTGGTTTGAAAAAAGCTTTGTAGGTAAATGTCAAACTCTAGCCCCAAAATGTTTTCAGAAATGTAATTTATACCTCCTTCAAAATAACTGTCTTGCTGAAGTTTGTTAAAATCACCTTCTTGATTATTAACGATGTGTACAAAGCCCGTTAGTCTATCTCCTACAATATTCTTAAGAAAGCTGTAAAATGCTTTCGAATCAAACTTCTCAATGTTTTTTGATGTAGTGGTTAGCCCAACCAAAAGCTTGTTTTCCGAAAAAGATTTACGTACAATTAAATGTCTGAAAAACCCTTTTTTTTGTGGAGCATGCCAAAACGGAAGTTCAGTTTTTTCACAATATTCTTGAACCTGAGGAATCAGTTTTTCAAATTCTTCATCAAACAACCCGCTTGGTTTTAATAAAGGTTCTACCATCCACCAGGTTCCTTTTCGTTTAAACCCTAAGCCATTTTTATCAGCGTCAGTTTGCGATTCTTCATCAAAAATGATGGAAGAAAAAGAGTACTCTACTTTGTTTCTGTAGAAATAGTCATTTGGTGAAGCGACATATTCGTCCAGTAAAATTTGTGGATTTTCAATTTTTCCAATTTTGAAAAATAAGTCTAACACCCACTTTGTTTTGAGTTTGTGTTGTTCGCTTATAGGTAATGAAATGTATGGAGCACCTGAAATGGGTTGAAAATTGTTTTCTATCTCTAAATTTGAAGACTTTGTAACTTCAATTACTCTGGCTTCTGCATAATTTTTTTTAAGCTTTTCCAGTTTTACTTTAACCGTTTGACCGGGAAGCGTATTTTGCGTAAAGACTACACATCTTCCTTTTTCAGTTTCTATTTTGCTAACTCCTTTCCCGCCATAGGCAACATCATCAACAGGAATTTCAATTTCTTCACCTTTCTTTAAAACAAATGTCATGGGGTAAAGATAGAAAATGGATGTTAAGCAAAATAAGCAAATGCAGCAATTGCCAGCACTACAATGGCTATTACTATTGCTACTTTTACCCAGCTAATAGGTCTTTCGCCTTTAATATCGCCTGTTCTGCCATTAATAATTGCTTGATAGAGCTTACCTTTATAGGTGTAAGCTGAAATATAAAGCGGTAATAAAATGTGTTTAAATTTAATGTCATTAAATTCGCTTTCTATACTTAAAATTCGTTGTTCGTCACCTCCAATTTGCCTTTTTACGGAAGACCTAATTCTTCTTTCCATTTCTTGTTTTCCAATGGCAAAACCATCTTCCAATCCTACTTGATATACTTCGGTAACAAAACCACTTAAATAACTTGAATCAAAATTCGTGAGGTTTTGTAAGTCCCAATTGGTTAAGCTTCCGGCATATTTTTTAGGAACACTGTGAGAAGCAGGTACCAAAACATCATCAAAAAACTCATCTAATTGTCCGCTTACATTTGTCCATCTTATCTTTCTCACTTGTTGATTTTGAACTTGGCTTTTGCCATCTACTATTCTGGTTACCGACTTATTTTCGTAATAAGCATCACCCCTTTGTCCTACATAGTAGGAATGAGTGTGAGAATCAAACGTCCAATAAGGAAGATAAAGTGCTTTAAATTGTTTGAAATTAAGCGTAGCTTTTTTTACATCGTTTGGTATAAACCAACTTTTATGTAGCCACTTTCTTACTTTTTTGATGGCTTCATTTTTATCAAATGCAAAAGGAAGTAATGATTTAGGGCGAATAATGTCTTCACTTCTTGCATCGCTTGTTAAAACAGGCTGACTGCAATAAGGACAATGTGTGGTTTCATGTTTTTCATCAATAGTAGTATGCGCACCACAATTAGAGCAGTTGATGGTATCAACTTTTATCTTATCATTCGCATCTGCTGATTTTACTACATAATCATGAAAATCTAATTCTTCAATATTCGAAGGCATTGAAGGAATTGCATTTTCTGTATCACAATAGCTACATTTTAAACTGGTTGTGCCCGGTTTGTAGTTTAATTTTGACCCACAATTATTGCAATGAAAAGTGTCGGCAATGACTACATTCTCTTCTTCTAATGTTTCAGTCATAGATTATTGTTGTGGTAATGGAGGAGGAGTGCTGCCAAATATTTGAGCATTTTCTGGTATTGTGCTTGCCGCTGACCAATTCGCCATACCTTCTTTCCAAACTAACGTATCTTTTGTAATTTGATTTTGTGCTGCCATGTTTTTTAAGGTAGCAATATCGAATGGGCCTGACTGTTTTCCGTTAATAGCTACAAAATATGCCACAGCTGTTGGTAGTGGAGGAGGAGTTCCACCGGAATTTTGTTGTTGGTTTTGTTGAGACTGAGATTGCTGTGTAAAGCTTTGTCCCATCTGATTTGCCATGGCAAATCCCATTCCCATTCCCATTCCTCCGCCTGCCATGCCTTCGTTTTCTGCTGCCTTCTCAATGGCTTTGGCGGTTTTAAATTTAGTAAGCTTATCTAAATCAACTTTAGAATTTAGTCGGCTAAGCTCAAAAATTTCTTTCTTAATTTCATCAGGCATTGAAACACTTTCAATTAAGAATTTAGTTAAGTCAATACCATAATTCAAGAATTCAGGAGCTAGCACCTGATGCACTAATTCAGATGTTTCATTTAGGTTGGCTGCATATCTTTCAACCGGAATACCTGATTCGCCTGCAGCATCTGTAAATCTTGTTACCACAAGACTTTTTAATTGTTCGTTTATTTCTTCAGTGGTAAATGTACCGTCAGTTCCAACTATTTCTTTAATAAAAACACCTGCATCTTTTATTTTAAACACATATGTTCCAAATGCTCTTATTTCAAGCATTCCAAATCTGTCGTCAGAAAGCATAATAGGCGTTTTTGTGCCCCATTTTTGGTCGGTGAATTGGCGAGTGCTAACAAAGTAAACTTCTGCTTTAAACGGACTGTTGAAGCCATATTTCCATCCTTTTAAGGTAGCCAGAATAGGCATGTTTTCAGTAGTAAGTGTGTACATACCGGGCTGATAAACATCTGCAATTTGTCCCTCATTTACAAAAACGGCTACTTGGCCTTCTCTAACCGTTAATTTTGCTCCGTTTTTAATTTCATTTTGATATCGTTCAAATCGATGTACAATGGTATTGTTTGTATCATCTAAAAACTCAATAATATCAATAAACTCATTTCTAAGTTTCTCTACTGCTTTTCCAAATAGTCCCATGGTAATGTTGTGTTTTGGTTATTTTAAAAATTGATGAAGTGTAAATTTATAAATAATTCATTAATCTATTTTTATGAACTTTTTTCCTCCCGTTAATCCTTGACTGGTTTTTAGCTGATAATAATAACTTCCACTAGCCAAATCACTTGTGGATAATATTAACTCATTAAATGTATTATCAACTTTATAGGTTTTTATAACGTTGCCATTTATATCGTAAATTAATATTTCACCTGAGTTAACTCCATCAGGTAAGGAGTAACTAAGTTTAGTATATTCTTTAGCAGGGTTTGGGTATGGATTAGATAAATTCATATTATTAGATTGAGGAACTGACACATTTATCGGAAAGCTTGGAAGACTATCACATAAAGCATAAACTCTTCGTTCAGGTAGATTATATTGATTTTGTAATATCATTTTAGTTCCACCTGAAGTATTTCTAATTGAAGTTGATACTCCAAGCGAAGATATTGAAGAAACTGGAACAAAACTGTCTATTCTAAAAATAGTAGTGCCGTTTGTTCTTGCAATAAAGATAATTAAACTGTCTGGATTTGGTGAACTGCCATAAGTATATCTTATTAGGTACTCAATATTTGAAGTGTCGCAATCAAACATTGTTCGTGAAAAGTGCCCGAAGTACATATTGTTATTTATTCTGGGAAGATTACCTGTTAAATAAAGAGAATGATTCATGTTGTACATTGAAATTGCCCCTGTAGAATAATTTACTGAAACATATTTGAACTCATTTTTACCTAAATTATAGATTTCTAAACTAGTAAGTGGAAGATTATAAGTATGCTCTAATGTAATTTGTGTTTTAGCAAGGATGGGAATAAACAGTAAGAATGCGATTATTATATTTTTCATTATTAATAATTTAAATGAATATCTACGAAGATATAAGTTTATAGTTTCAGATTAAAAATATTAGTTTTGTAAGCATTAAAGAATTGAAAAATATGGAAACAAGTGTTATGGAAAAATTAAGTTCGGAAAAAGCAATGGAAATGGAGAATAAGTATGGAGCTCATAATTATCATCCATTACCGGTAGTGTTAGACAGAGGAGAAGGAGTGTATGTTTGGGACTTGGAAGGAAAAAAATATTTTGATTTTTTATCGGCATATTCTGCCGTTAATCAAGGACATTGTCACCCTAAAATTATTGGTGCGCTGAAAGAACAAGCCGAAACACTTACCTTAACTTCTCGTGCATTTTACAATTCAGTATTAGGAGAGTATGAAAAATATGTAACCGAATACTTTGGTTTTGACAAGGTGTTGCCTATGAATACCGGTGCTGAAGCTGTAGAAACGGCTATTAAACTTTGTAGAAAATGGGCTTATGAAGTAAAAGGAATAGAAGAAAACAAAGCTAAAATTATTGTGTGCGGACAAAATTTTCACGGTAGAACGACTACCATTGTTTCTTTTAGTTCTGATGCGGATGCTAAAAATAATTTTGGACCTTTTACGGCAGGTTTTGAAAGTATTGAATACAACAATATTCAAGCGCTTGAAAAAGTTTTAGAAGATGAGAATGTAGCAGGGTTTTTAGTAGAGCCTATTCAAGGAGAAGCAGGAGTAAACGTGCCAAGTGAAGGTTATTTGGCAAAAGCTGCTGCTTTGTGTAAGGCTAAAAATGTGTTGTTTATTGCAGATGAAGTGCAAACGGGTATTGCAAGAACCGGTAAGTTATTGGCCTGTGATTATGAAAACGTAAAGCCTGATATGTTAATTTTAGGTAAAGCACTTTCGGGTGGGGTTTATCCTGTATCAGCCGTATTGGCAAACAATAGAATTATGAATGTGATTAAACCCGGACAACATGGCTCTACGTTTGGTGGAAACCCTTTGGCTTGTAAAGTAGCAATGGCTGCTTTAGATGTAGTTAGAGATGAAAGTCTGGCTGATAATGCCTTTAAATTAGGTGAGATTTTCAGAAAAGAAATGAATAGAATTATTGCTGATAATCCTATAGTGAAAAAAGTTAGAGGAAAAGGATTACTTAATGCAATAATTATAAATGATACTCCTGACAGCTCAACGGCTTGGGATATTTGTGTAGCAATGAAAGATAATGGCTTAATAGCTAAACCTACACACGGCAATATTATTCGTTTTGCACCACCTTTGGTAATGACTGAAGAGCAACTGATGGAATGTGTTGCAATAATTGAAAAGACAATAAAGGGGTTTAATTAGGGTCTGAGAAAGCAGGGTTTTGTATAAAGCTGCTATCCGTTAAAGTAAGTAAGAAAGCTTTAAGATTTGCTTTTTCAGTTGGTCCAAGCTGAACACCACCAAAACCTACATTTTTCATTAATGGGTCAATGGTTGGAGAGTTCTTTAATCCGGAGCTATAAAAATCGATTACTTCATCAATAGTTGCAAATCTTCCATCGTGCATGTATGGTGCGGTAAACACTAAGTTCCTTAGTGTGGTTGTTTTAAATTTACCAATGTCAGCAGGGTTTTTAGTATAATGATATAAACCGGAATCTTGAAAGGGGGTGTTGTCTAATCCATTATTATGAAATTGATTGTCATGGAATAATACGTTTCCAAAACCCGTCATAGGGTCAATTCCACCATGACAATGAAAACAGTCGGCTCCCATGATGTTATTATTAAAATCTCTGTCCGTATTAAATAAATTTAATCCGGCAGATTCTTGTGGAGTAAAAACATCTTCCCCTCTTAACACCCTGTCAAACTTTGAATTAGCACTAATTAGTGTTCTTTCAAATTGGGCAATGGCTTTTACCACTAAGACTGAGTCAATGGTTTTGGTTCCGAATGCTTTGCAAAATAAATCAGGGTACTCAGGGTCGGCTTGTAATGTGGCTACAGCATTTTGCCATGTATTGTGCATTTCAATTTCGTCAATAACCGGAAGGAAAGCTTGTTCTTCCAATGTTTTTGACCTTCCGTCCCAAAATAAATCTTTTGCCCAAGCCAGATTAACTATTGCCATTGAGTTTCGTTTTCCGGGTATTCCGTCAATACCTAAGCTAAATTTTAAGCCATTGTCAGTAAAGCTAAATGTTTGAGCGTGACAGCTTGCACATGATTGAGTATTGTTGGCTGATAGTTTTGTTTCGTAAAATAGTTTTCTTCCAAGCTCAATTCCTTCTACTGTAAGAGGGTTGTTTGGGTTTGGAGCCGGCTGAGGAAACCGAAAAGGAACTTCTAAGTTATAGGGTGTTGGTGTTCCACAATCTTCTGTTGGATTGGTATGATCACATCCCGTTGGAACAAAATCTGCATCTTTTTTACAGGAATTGGTGGCTAATGCTAGCGTTATTAAGCAAAGCCCGGTTGCAATAATGTATGCCTTTTTATTTGTCAACTTTGTCAATCCAATTTATTTTAACAGCCTCTCTTTGTACTTCAATTTTATCAATGGAGTTGTTGCCAACTTCCGTTACCATAAAAACCATATACACGGGTTCAAACGCTTCTTCTACCTCAATTATTTCATTAGTGTTTGGTTTTATCATCGTTTTTACGGTTCTAAAGCAGTTTACCTGATGACTGTATTCATCTTTTACCGTTTTATCAAACCTACTGTTTTCTTCGGAACTATAAAACCAGTAACTTGGTGCATCATCATTAATAAGTAATGTCTTATCAGGGTTATGCTTTTCTTCAATCATCCCTTTTTCATTAAAAACCTCCAATTTGCCAATATGTTCATTTTTAATGGCCATTTTGTAAGTTTTAGATTTAAAAGAACTATGTACAAATATCCCCATTTTTTTTGACATTTCTATTTCTATTACAAAGGGCTTTTTCTTTAACGATATCTCATGGTCAACTACTTCTATTTTTTTGTCTTCTTGATGAAAGTAAACCTTATATGCAGGGTTTTCTTCTGATGATTTAAAAGACGTAAATAGAGATAATAAGGTTGCTAATACTAAAATGTTCATGTGAATTCCTTTTTAATTTGTAGGCTAACAAATTTATTAAAAATTTTCGAGTATTTGTTTAAGGCTGACAAGTAGCTTTAACTTTTCTTGGTCACTTTTTTCTAAAGCGGCATCTATTTCGGCTAATGAAAATTGTATGGTTTGTTCGTTTATGGGGCTGTCTATGTTTTCAATAACGGTTAATACTTCTAAGCATTCATGGTAATTTCCGTAGCAGGCGTGTTTTACCAGAAATTCAATATGGTCTGTAGGTTCGAGCTTTGATTGCCAGAAAATAGAAATTAAAAAAGCTCTTAAATCTCTGAAATCAGGGTTGTCAATAGCATCTATAATGCCCGGAATGGCTTTTGAGTCGGTTAAGTCAAATAAGAAGTTTACAATTTTATCTTCTAATTCGGCAGAGGGTTTACTGTTGAGTACTCTTACAATGGGCTCTATGACTACAAAGTCGCCTTTTATTCTAAAGATTTCTAATGCTTTTATTTGGTCAGCTTCTTTTGTGGAGTGAAGGAGTTTTAATCCTTCTTCAATTGGGTCTTTCTTTTTTCTTTCTGTCATTTTTACTTTTATTGCTTCATCAATGAATCTCATACTTCGACTCCGCTCAGTATGACTAATTGCTTAGTTTATTTAAGTGTAATTTCTGTTTCCGAAAATGGAGCTTCCAACTCTTATTATGGTGCTTCCTTCTTCAATAGCTATTTTATAATCGCCACTCATGCCCATAGATATTTCTTTAAACTCTGAGGACGAAGAGAAGAATTGTTCTTTCAACTTATCAAAGAATGTTTTTAGAGATTTGAATTGACTTCTAATTAATGTTTCATCATCTGTAAACGATGCCATGCCCATTACGCCACATATTTGAATATTATTAAAGCTTTTTACTTCTTCACTGTTTAATAAGTCTTCACATTCTTGTTCACTCATTCCAAATTTGGTGGTTTCTTTAGAAATATCTATTTGTAAAAGAACTTTAATGGTTCTGTTATTTTGTGCCGCACGTTTGTTTACTTCTTTTAACAGTTTTAGACTGTCTATGCTATGAATCATGTAAACAAAAGGGGCGATGTATTTTACTTTATTAGTTTGTAAATGCCCAATTAAATGCCATTCTATGTCTTTTGGAAGTTGCTCGTATTTATCGGTAAGTTCTTGTACTTTATTTTCTCCGAATATTCTGTAGCCTCCATCATAGGTTTCTTGTAATATTTCGACAGGATGAGTTTTGGTAACTGCTACTAATTTAACGGATGGATAAGCAGATATAATTTGATTGATATTTTGCTGAATAGCACTCATTGGTTTTGTCTTTATCATGCTTTGACTAAGCTTAGCGTGATATACTTTTAGGCTTTACCTAAGGCAACCATTTTTATGGCTGTTATAGCGGCTTCATCTCCTTTGTTGCCAAGTTTTCCGCCACTTCTGTCAATGGCTTGTTGTTTTGTATCGTCAGTTAATACACCAAAAACAACGGGTTTGTTGTATTTAAGGCTTACGTCTTTTACGCCTAAAGCAGCAGCCTGGCATACAAAATCAAAATGACTGGTTTCTCCTCTGATGACACTTCCTAAACAGATAACGGCATCTAAATACAGTTTTTCTAAAATGATTTGAGCGCCTAATGGCAATTCAAAACTTCCGGGAACATGGTTTACAACAATATCTTCTTCTTCAATTCCATGTTTGAGAAGAGTGTGGTAAGCTCCTTTTAAAAGATTTTCGGTAATGTCGGTATTCCACTCAGATACTACAATCCCTATTTTCATTCCTTTTGCGGAAGGAATTTTGTTTGGGTCGTATTTGGAGAGATTAGTGGTAGCCATTGGCAACTAACGTTTTACTCTTCAAAGCCTTCTGCTCTTGCAATGTATTTGTCAATTTCTCTGGCTTCCTGAGAGTCTTTGTATTTTTCTTTGATGGTTTTGTAAAGTGCTAATGCTTCTTTGTATTCGCCTTTAGTTTCTAATACTTGTCCTGCTTTCATTAGATAAATAGGAGAAGTAAAGCTGTTATCTCTATGGTTTGCAGCTTTTTTGTAATGCGAAATGGCTTCTTCTACATTTCCTAACTCTAAGTAAGCGTCACCGGTTGCTCCTATGGCAATGGCACTTAGTATTTCATCATCACTGCTGTATTCTGATAATACATCAATGGCGTCTTGAAATTGTCCGTTTCTTAAATAAGCAATTCCTAAGTAATATTCTGCTAATGAAGCAGATTTTGTTCCGCTATAATCATCAATGATGTCAATAAATCCAGGGTTTACGTTATCTCCGTAAATGGCTTTTTTTAATGAATCTTGTCTGAAGTAATTTTCGGCATGAAACATTACTGATTTAGCTTCAGTTTCTAATGGTTCGATATAGAAATTTTTGTATCCGAAGTATCCTCCAACTATTGCTATTACAGCAATTGCCACATAGGATAACATTTTTTTATTGTTCTCAATATACTCTTCGGTTTTGGTGTAAACCTGCTCTACGTCAACAATTTCTTCGTTTTTTTCTTCGTCTTTTGCCATTACTGTTTTGTTAAATAGTGTGCAAAAATAGTATTTTTTTGATATTGTGACGGGATTTTGGTGATTAGTTAACAGGTTGATTTATGATTGGTTACAAGTATGGTTGTTAGGGGCTTCAAAACTTGTGTTTACAGCTTCTTTATCACCATTTTAACTTTCTAGAACGATGCTTACATGGTCTAGAAAGGCATTTACAGTCTCTAGGACGACACTTATAGTCTCTAGACGAATGCTTGCACTGTCAAGATTGCAGCTTACACTGCCAAGATTGCAGGTTACAGCGAATAAATTTATGCTTACACTCGCTAGGACGACACTTACAGTCTCTGGACGAATGCTTGCACTGTCAAGATTACAGCTTACACTGCCAAGATTTCAGGTTGCAGCGCATAAATTGATGCTTACAGTCGCTAAATTGACATTTACAGTGTCTAAATGAGTGTTTGTGGTTGTTAAAAGTATAATTGAAGGAGATTTAATTGCACTTTTAGTAAGATATGTATTTATTTATTCTAATATTTTAAATTCATTATTTGACCAAACTTCATGTGAAACTTCGCAAAAGGAACACACTTCAATTAAATTTGTGGTTGTATCAATAGCCCCAAAATTTTTAATAATTAACTTACTATCTTTTCTAAAGTCTGTTCCCATTGTAGCATCATAACCCGGAAATATTTTTCCAGTTTTTCTGTCAACTACAACTCCACTTTGACAGGGTGAGCCACATCCCCAAATTACAAAAGTGTAATGTCCGGCAAAGTTAACTCCCTTTTTACACTCTTCTTTTATACGAGTTATGAAAAGCTTTGAGTCAGGGTCAGTAGAAAAGTCAGGGTTAGCTAGTTTTCCGTTGTAAACTTCAACTTTATAGTCATCAAATGTTGTTTGTGGTTTGTATTTTCGATAAATCTCTAAATCGTAGTAATCAATATTTTTGCTCATTATGACATCTCCTTTATATTCAATTGATATATCAAGTTCAGGAAAGTTTTTTTGCTCTGCTTCTTTAACCACTTTTAACTCTGTTCCTTTGGGACCTAGTATTAAATAATGTTCTGAATTAACGAGTGTGTCGTTATTTTGTTGGACAGTATCAGTTGGTACAATTTCATCAGCTTTAGTTATGTTTTTGTTTGTTGAAGTTTTACAAGCAAAGCATAGTAGGCATAGAGTATAAAAAAATAGGTTCTTCATTTTAACTATTCATTTAAATTGTTCTATAAATATACTTTTTTTCAACATCTCATGTGGCTTCGTATTGAAATATGTATTTTCGTTGTCCTTTATGAATTTGCACATCCAAAAGCTGGCTTTACTGAACTTCAAAAACTTTGAAGATGCTTTGCTGGAGTTTTCTCCGGGCGTAAATTGTATTGTGGGAAATAATGGTGCGGGAAAGACAAATATTCTGGATGCGATACATTATTTATCGGTTTGTAAAAGCTTTTTAAATCCTGTGGATAGCCAAAACATTAATCATGAGGCGGACATGTTTGTGGTGCAAGGAATTTTTAATCGTGATGAAAAGGATTTTGATATTTATTGCGGTATTAAAAAGGGAAGCAAAAAACAGTTTAAGCGAGATAAAAAAGCTTACGATAAGTTGATGGACCACATTGGTTTTATTCCTGTGGTGGTGATTTCTCCGCTAGACGGTCAAATTATTACCGAAGGTAGTGATGTGCGCAGAAAGTTTATTGATAGTGTGATTTGCCAAGTGGATAAGGAATATCTTGCTCAGTTGTTACAATACAACAAGGTGTTGCAACAGCGTAATGCTTTGCTGAAACAGTTTCATCAACCTAGTTTTTCTACCACAACGCTTGGCTTGTACGATGAGCAATTAGATACTTACGGCATGCCTGTTTATGAAAAGCGATTGGCATTTTTTAAAGAGTTTAATCCGATTTTGGAAAAATATTTTAATCAAATTGCGCATGCTAATGAAAAGGTAGAAATAGAATATGTAACACAAATGAAAGATGGATCGTTGTTGGATTTGTTGACGAAAAACAGACGGAAAGACTTATCTAATTTTTACACTAATTATGGCGTGCATAAAGATGATTTGTTATTGAACTTAAACGGTCATCCGATAAAGAAGTTTGGTTCGCAGGGGCAACAAAAAACCTTATTGATTGCGCTTAAGCTAGCGAAGTTAGAATATTTAAAAGAGAAGCTGAATATTCATCCTATCCTTTTGTTGGATGATGCGTATGACAAATTAGATGATAACAGAATGCAGTATTTGTTAAAGTTATTGACGGATGAAAAACTGAGCCAGATTTTTATAACCGACACCAGTAAAGAACGAATTCCGTCTATCTTTAAACAACTTAAAGTAGATGTAAAAGTGTTTGAAATAAGCGGAGGAAAAGTAGCATGAGTAGAAAAGCAAACGAGCAACCCTTGAGTGAAGTAATGAAAGATTTGCTAAAGGCTTATGGTATGGAGGAGCAAATGAATGAGATGGAAATTATGAAAGGCTGGGATATTGTGATGGGAAAATTTGTGGCGAAACATACTACGGATATGTGGTTTAAGAATAAGGTGTTGTATATTAAACTGGATTCATCGGTGATTAAGAACGAGCTGCAGTTGGCTAAAACACAAGTGATAGAAAAGATGAATGATTATGTGGGAAAGAATATAATTACTGACTTAAAAATATATTAGGCTTGGTAAGGATTAAGAAGAAAATAAAGGAGTATATCCTCAACAGTAAAAAATCCAGGTTAAAACGCGATGTTGTATTTACCAAGTTGGCGGATTGTAAAACCGGACTGTTGCTGATGCATGCTGATAATGCAAAACATGTGGGCGATGTGAGCAGTTTTATCGGAAAGCTTTCTGATAAAGGCGTGAAGGTAACTTTACTAATTTATGTAGGTAGCAAAAAACTTGAAGAGGTAGATACAAAACTGAAAGGAATTTATTTTAACGACAAGGATTTGAACTGGATGAAGTTTCCGGTGAAAACGGAATTGAGAAGATTGTTTGCAGAGGATTTTGATTTGATGATTGATGCTACCATGAAAACGCATTTTCCGTTACAAGTGATTAGCTCGCTTTCACGGGCTAAGTTTAAAGTAGCAAAAAATGAGGGCTACCGTTCAGAAATTGCAGATTTATTAATTTCTTTGCAGTCCGAAAATGATTTTCAGGAATTTTTAAAACAAACCATACATTATTTAAACAGCATAAACAGTAAACCCAATGAATGAATTAAAAGGAACAGGCGTAGCGTTAGTAACGCCATTTAATACAGACGGAAGCGTAGATTTTGTTTCATTAGAAAAGTTAGTAAACCATTGTATTAACGGTGGTTTAGAGTATTTAGTAGCACTTGGTACAACAGGTGAATCGGCTACTTTAAATAAGTCGGAAAAGAAACAAGTGGTGGACTGTATTATTAAAACTGCCAACGGCAGAGTTCCTGTGGTAATTGGTATTGGTGGTAATAATACGGCTGATGTTATTGAAACCATAAAAAGTACAGACTTTACCGGAATTACGGCTATACTTTCGGTGAGCCCGTATTACAACAAGCCTACGCAAGAAGGCATTTACCAACACTATAAAGCCATTGCTGAAGTGGCTCCTAAACCAATTATTCTTTATAACGTTCCGGGCAGAACCAGTTCAAACATTTTACCAGCCACTACGTTGCGTTTGGCGAATGACTTTAAAAACATTGTAGCGGTAAAAGAGGCTTCGGGTAATATGGAACAAATTATGGATATTATCCAACACAAACCTGAAGGCTTTTTAGTAATTTCAGGTGATGATGCATTGACTTTACCAATAGTTGCCGCAGGTGGTGACGGTGTTATTTCTGTGGTTGCAAATGCCTTCCCGAAACAGTTTTCGGATATGGTAAGACTTACTTTAAAAGGTGATGTTGCATCTGCAAGACCGTTGCATTATTCGTTAACTGAAATTATAAAACTATTGTTTGCAGAAGGAAACCCGGGTGGTGTAAAAGCTGCTTTAAAACAATTGGGTGTAATGGATGATAACGTAAGACTTCCTTTGGTAAAAGTTAGCCAGAATACGTATAGTCAGTTAGAGGATAGAGTGAAGAAGATTAGTTAAGAATTCTGTAAATAACTACATATTCACCGGTGCGGCTTTGTACTCTGTTTAGTTCATCGCAACTATCCCATTCACCGTTTTTAAATTCTACTTCAAGCTTTAAGGTGTTAAGACTTTCGTCTTCATGGTACATTACTTTTTCTAAGTCCTGAAACGTTACTTCGCTTTCGCAAAACTTGATAAAGTAATCTTGTATAGAACGGCTAACGTAGTATTCCATGATGTCGTTTACGTTACCATTTTTCTTTACAAAAGGCTTAGGCACAACAGGAGCGGAAATAATGACTCTGTTGCCTGTGGTTTTTACATCGGCTGTTTTGTTAATGGGTGTGTTGGTTTCCGTTGTTTCTTTGGAAGAGTTACAACTGAATAACAAAAATGTAATCAAAAGCAACGTAAAATGTAGTGTGTATTTCATTTATATAAATTTATCTGGGTAGGAACTAAAGAAACCGTCAATATTGATGTTTTTGAATTTGTTGAGCAGTTCTTGGTCGTTAATGGTATATACAAATACTTTTAATCCCATTGATTTGGCTGCATCTACCAATTCTTTGCTGTAAAACTCATCAGAGATATGGATGCTGTAAGCATTGTTTTCTTTTGCTGATTTTCCTAAATCGGCAGGAATACCGTAATACAAAAAGCCAATTTCCACTTCTGTATTTTTGTTTTTTATGGCCATTAACTCTCGGTGATTGAAGGAAGAAACTAAGAAATGAGAATAATCATAGCCTAATTCATTCACCGCCCATTCAATTAACTCCAACACTTTTAACGCAGTGTTTGGGCCTTTTAATTCTATATTAAGCTTTATTTTTTTGTCAATAAACGCAATAGTTTCTTTTAATGTCGGGACTTTTTCTCCTTTGCCTGCATCCAATTTTTGAATTTCTTCCAGTGAAATCTCAGACACGTTTCCTTTTCCGTTGGTAGTTCCTTCTAAGGTAAAATCATGGATAACGACTACTTCACCTGTTCCGCAGCAATGCACATCAAACTCAATCATTTCCAAGCCCATGTCAATGGCTTTTTGAAAGGAACGCAATGTGTTTTCAGGCTCATGACCGCAAACGCCTCTATGTCCTATTACTATCATTAATCAGCTCTTTTGTAAAACAAAAATCCATTTTTTTTGTACATAAAGTCTAATTGCGGGTAATTATTTTCAATTTCGGAAAGGTGTTGAATTTTTGCAACTACATATACGGGTTTGTCCACATCTCCATTATAGAGCCAGTTTTGGTCGTAATGTGGTGTAGTATAATTCGGTCTTTTTCTGGCATAAAAAAGATGTGCATAGCTTTTAAATCCGTAAGTGGTGATGTAACAATCTTCATTGGCTTTTGACTGGTAAAACTCTATTGCCGCACCTTGTGAGTAAGGTTCTATTTTAGGAACGATAAGCATGGAAGTGCTTGCTAAAAAAATAGCGGAAAGCATAAATAAGGAAAGTGTAAAGCGTTGCGCATTTTTTCTGAAATAGATTAAAATAGTGCTTCCGAGAATTACAAACACTAAGCTTGGTAAAGCATACAAATAACTCCAGCTTACTTTTGCTCTAAGGTTTTCTTGTGCAAACACATCTTTAATGATTCCGCTTTCGATAATGGCTTGTTTGTTTGCATCTATAAAAGGGAAGGAGGCTGTTAAAATCCCCAGTACAATTAAAATGCCTAGTAGCGAGAAGCTTATCCATTTTTTAATGTTGGTATCCGTCTTTATAAAATGATAAATGGAATAGCTTGCTAAAAACGTCAAAGGAAAATAGCACATAGAAGAATAGTGCACTATTTTAGTATTGACAATAGAAAACAAAACCAAGACTACCCAAAACAAAATTAGCATCCATATTTTTAAGCTGATTTGAGATATCCAAAAATTAGATTTAACAAAATGCGCATGAATAGCAAAGATGGAAGCGGGAAAACAGCCTAACAACAGCACAATAAAATGGTAGTAGAACGGGCCACCATGCCCGGCATCTTCGGTTTGGAATAATCGAATTTGATACTCAATAAATTGTTGAACAATTTCTATTCTTCCGTTTAAAATTTCAATGATAAACCAGCTTCCGCCTACCAATGAAAAGGAAAGAATAAAGACCAAAAGATGAAGAGGTTTAATGAAGTTTTTAAACTTAGTTACTATTGTGTAAACGCCATAAACCAACATCGCAATTAATAAAGCCACAGGTCCTTTGGTGAGAATTCCCAAGCCGATAAATGCTCCTGAAAGGAATACAAAATTGATTTGTTTTTCTTCTTCTGAATACCTAAACATATAGTAAATACCTAGAAAAATAAAGAGATTGAACCAAGGGTCGATAATTCCTGATTTAAAATAGAAGTGGGGAAGGAGTGAGCCTAAATAAACCAGACTCCAAATAATGCCATACTTTTCGGAAAAGTGTTTTGCGCCAATTCTGAAAAGAACAAGTAAGGTAATTATTCCGCAAAGTGCGTTTGGGAAACGTGCGGCAAATTCATTGACTCCAAATAGTTTCATAGAGATAACCTGCATCCAAAAGAACAAAGGTGGTTTTTCCCAAAACGGTTGGTAATTGATTTGTACAACGGAATAATTTCCTGTTGCAATCATTTCTCTTGCAGCTTCTGCAAAATTGATTTCATCCCAGTCAAATAAGTGCACGGCTCCTAATCCGGGAATAAAAAAGATGGCTCCGAGAGCAATTATTAGTAGTTGTATTTGAAGACGGGATAATCTCATTTTTTTAGCTTGAGAAGCGGCCCGTTGAGCCATTTTTTTGCGTACAGACTTTTGTACAAAATTAAATAAGCAAGTAAAGAAAAACTAACGGCTATAAGTGAGCCTGCAACCACATCTTCTAAATAGTGTTGTGATAAATAAACTCTCGAATATCCAACTAATGCAGCAATAATAAAGCAGCTTAATTTCACCCATTTATTTTTGGAGTAAAGACAAATAGAAAACAACAATGCAAACGCACCTGTAGTATGTCCTGAAGGGAAACTGTGAAAAGAATTCATTTCTACTCCTTCTACCAAACGGTAAATTCCTCCTTCTCTCCACTCCGGAACATCCATGTAAGCTGCAGGACGCATAGAGTCATGATAAACATATTTCTTGAGAAGTTGTGTGATTATTCCTGAGCCAATGGCGTTTATACTAATAATAAAAGCCATTCGTTTTGAAACAAAAAGTAAGGCTATAATGGTAAATAATAAGACAAAAATACCGTCACCTAAATGAGTGAAATATTTAAAAAAGAAATCAAAAGCTTCATGATAGAACTGGTTCAGGTATGCATGAATGTCTGTTTTGCTATAATTGTACATAGCAAAAGCCGATAAAATCACGACAAAAAAATAAGGAACCAAAAAAAACAGATTCCTTAAAATGACTTCTCTTCTACTAACCTGATTATCCTCCAATAACACTTTTCAGCTTGTTTACCTGTGATTCCCACAACATTTTATTTTCTTCAACCTCTTCTTCATCGTCAGCAAAGTCGGTTATAATTAGTGCAATATCTTTAGTTAGGTCGTCTATTTGTATTTTAAATTCAAAAAAAGACTCTTCATCATCATCTTCCCATCTAAATCGTACAAATTCATTTTTCTTTTTGCTAATCAACTCTGCCGATTGCTCGCTTCTTTCCCAGTAAAAGGTAAAATGATTGTCTCTGGAGTTGACATTGTTGGCAAACCAACCGGACAAACCGCTTGGTGTGGATAAATACTTATAGAGCATAGTAGGGGAGGAATTTACAACAAACTCCATTTCGTAAGAGATTTTTTCTGCCATTTTGATTTGGTTCTTATAACGTTGCAATATAGA
>ERZ869936.873-NODE-873-length-24884-cov-15.564823_pt1 | contig 24884 bp, 21 predicted proteins | sample MGYA00520876_ERZ869936 | MGnify/ENA primary metagenome ERZ869936 (study PRJEB32218, sample SAMN09650985) | biofilter metagenome | isolation source: enrty point of leading RO module | place: Saudi Arabia: Thuwal, RO plant located on Red Sea | collected 2016-02-17 ... | reverse complement strand
GGGGTCAGGGGTCAGGGGTCGGGGGTCAGGGGTCAGGGGTCAGGGGTCAGGGGTCAGGGGTCAGGGATAGCAGAAGCTCTGCTTCTGCCTGCGGTCCGCCTCTGCCTCTTCCACAGTTCTCGATTCCCCAGTTCCCCAACCCCCAACCCCTAATCCCTAGCCCCTAACCCCTAATCCCTTCCGCCATCCCTTCCTCACTCCCCAACCACAGCCTCCGCCTCGATCTCGACCAGGTAGTCGGCTCCCACCAGGTTCGCCTGGACCAGGGTGTTGACCGGCCGGATCGCCGCGAAGTACTCGCCGTGCACGGCCGCGATGGTCTCCCAGTCGGCGAGGTGGGCGACGAAGATGCGGGTGCGCACGACGTCCTCGAGCCTGCCGTCGAGCGCTTCGATGGCGGTGCGGATGCGCTCGAGCACGAAGCGCGTCTGACGCTCGGGATCGCCCAGGCCGACGACGCCGTCGGGGCCGGTCGCGGTGGTGCCCGCGACGAGGATGCGATCGCCGACCCGCACCGCCCGCGAATAGCCGAAACGCTCCTCCCACTCGACTCCGCTGCCGTGCCTGCGTCGTGTGCCCATGGCTCGTATCCTCCTCGTCCGGCGGCGCCGCCGCTTCGGCTCGCGCGGTGACGCGACCTCCGGCCGATTGTGCCGCATTCCGTCGCCTCCCCGGCAGCGCTGCAATACACTGCGAGGTCCCGCGTCGCCCGTTGAGTCCTCGGGCGTCTCGGCCGCTCTCCCCGACCGCGACGATCTCCCCATGCTGCAGAAGTTCGATCCCCGCAACCGCGACCTGCTGGTCAACATCGACGGTGAGCTCGTGCACCGCGACCGGGCCGGAGTCTCGCCCTTCGACTCGGTGGTGCAGGGCGGAGACGCCGTGTGGGAGGGGCTGCGTCTCTACCGCGGCCGCATCTTCAAGCTCGCCGAGCATCTCGAGCGCCTGCGCCACAGCGCCCTGGCGCTCGCCTTCCAGGAGATCCCGTCGGCCGACGAGCTGCGCGAGCAGATCCGCCGCACCCTGGTCGCGAACCGGATGTACGACGGCGTGCACGTCCGCCTCACCCTCACCCGCGGGGTGAAGATCACCTCCGGCATGGACCCGCGCCTCAACCAGAGCGGGCCGACGCTCATCGTGCTGGCCGAGCACAAGCCTCCGGTCTACGGCGGCGAGGGCGCCCCGCCGATCTCGCTGGTCACCGCATCGATCCGCCGCTTCCGGCCCGACATGATGGATCCCAAGATCCACCACAACAACCTGATCCAGTCGATCCTGGCCAAGATCGAGGCGAACACCGCCGGCGCCGACGACGCGCTGATGCTCGACGACCGGGGCTTCGTCGCCGAGACCAACGCCACCCACGTCTTCTGCGTCGCGGCGGGCAAGGTGATCACCAGCCACTGCGTCGCCTGCCCCGAAGGCATCACCCGCGCCACGGTGCTCGAGCTGTGCGCCGAGCACGGCATCCCGCACCGGGTCTGCGACTACTCGCAGGCCGAGCTCTACAGGGCCGACGAGGCCTTCTGCACCGGCACCATGGGCGAGCTGGTCGCCGTGGGCAGCGTCGACGGTCGCTCCATCGGCAACGGCGAGCGCCCGGTGCTCGAGCGTCTCCGCACGCTCTTCAGGCAGCTCACCGCCGACGCGGGCGAGCGTGTGGTCGACGAGCCGGCGGCGGCGCCGGCTTAGACAAGGGGAGGCAAGGAGAGGGTCATGATCCCCGTCAACGAAGAGATCCAGATCGGCGAGAACGAGATCACCGAGCGGTTCGTGCTGTCGCGAGGGCCCGGTGGCCAGAACGTCAACAAGAACGCCACCACCGTGCAACTGCGCTTCGATCTCGAAGGTTCGACCTCGCTCGACGACGAGGTGAAGGAGCGCCTGCGTCGCCTCGCTCCCGGACGGATCGACAAACAGGGACGCCTGATGATCAGGGCGCGACGCTTTCGGACCCTGGAGCGCAACCGCCGCGATGCGCGCGAGCGCTTGGTGGCCCTGATCCGAAGGGCCGCGGAGCGCCGCAAGCCGCGCAAGCGGCGCCGGGGCGAGAGCCGCAAGGCCCGCGAGCGCCGTCTCACCGAGAAGCACCGCCACGCCGAGATCAAGAAGCTCCGCTCCACTCCCCGCCTCGACGACTGAGCGCGCCCGGACACTCAGCTCAGCACGATGCCGGTCGTCGTCACCGCCACGGTCGGCATCGTCGCCGGCCTGCTCACGGTCTTCCTGTTCAAGCGCTACCGCCTGGCCTCGGAGCTGCGTCTCTACTGCCTGCTCGCGGTGGTGGTCGGAGCGGTCTACCCGGCGATGCACTGGCACCAGGTCGGCGTCGACCGGGTGCTGCTGCACGAGGGGGTCGCGGCGGGCGCCGTGGCGCTGCTGGCGGCGGTCGCCTGGTGGCTGCAGCCGGTGGTGGTGGCGCTCGCCTTCGTGACGCACGGGCTGTGGGACCTCGGCCACTTCTCGATGCACGGCGCCGACGTGCCGGGGTGGTATCTCGAGGCCTGCGTCGCCTACGACCTGACGGTAGGCGTCTACGCGATCGCCCGCTCCCCGGACTGGCGAGTCCTGCGCGCCTGACCAGTCGCCCGGAGAGCCCTGTGCCGAAGCTCCCGCCGACTGAGTGAACCGCCGTTCGGTCGCGGAGGGCGTGGCGTCCGCAGTCACGACGACGCGGTGCCGTCGTCGCGCGGCGCAAGGCTGCTCGATCCTCTGCACCGTGTCGCCAGCCCGTGGCCCGGCGCGCGACCGCGCTGCTACAGTGCGGCGCTCTCAGTCGCGGTCCACCTGGGATCCGGCTGACCCCTCGAGCCACCGCAACGGAGCCGATCGATGCCCATCCTGCGAGGATCCGCCAGCCTCACCCGCTTCAACGTCGCGCTGCCGCCGACGCTCGACTTCGGCCAGGCCGAGTTCCGGGAGATCGTGCCGGGCTCGGAAGTGCGCGAGTCGATCGGCTTCCTGCCCTTCGAGCCCACCGCCGACTACCAGGTCGCGAGCGCCAGGTGGGCCTTCCGCATCCGTATCGACAGGCTGCAGCCCGACGCCACCGCGGTGCGCGAGCGCCTCGCCGGCCTGCTGCGGGACGAGGAGGAGCAGACCGGCACCCAGCGGATCTCGGCGCGTCGGCGCAAGGAGCTCAAGCACCTCGCCGAGGAGGAGCTGCTGCGCGATGCGCGGCCGAGCTCGAAGATCGTCGAGGGAGTCATCTCCGACGGAGTGCTGCAGCTCGGCACCACCGCCAACAGCGTCATCGGCAAGTGCCTCCTGCTGCTGCGCAAGATCGGCGTCGCGGCGGACTTCAAGACGCCGTGGGACGACCTCGGCGACGGCGAAGCAGAAAGCGACGTGCTCGAGGCGCTCGGACCGGGGCAGTCGATCTGGGGCGCCAGGTTCCTCGCCGATCTGATCAGCGACCGCGAGGTCATGCTCGAGCCGGTCGACGGCTACGCCAAGCTGCAGGGCCGCGAGCGCCGCATCACCATGGCGGGGAAGATCGTCGGAGACGTGGTGGCCTACGTCGAGGACGGCGCCGAGCTGGTGACCGCAAAGCTGACCACCGCCGAACGCTCCTTCCGGCTCGACGGGCTCGCCTTCAGGCTCTCCGGCCTGTCGCTCGACCCCGCCCGGGGCATGCACTGGAGCGAAGCGCTCGACCAACGGCTCGAGCAGATCGACGCGGTGTGGGAGCTGCTCGATCGCAAGTACGCCGAGCACCGACGCGGCCGATCGCGGAAGGGGCGGGTACTCAATTCCGCCGACGGCGGTGAGCCGCGTCGCGAGGCCCGGCGCGAGCGCGACACCGACGGCGAGGACGAGGCGGAGTCCGCGGCCGATGCACCGGACAACGTCGTGTCGATCCGAGGCGGCTGAGCCCTCGACCTGCCGGCGCAGGCGTCGGCGGCGATCCATCCGCGGCCGGCGAGCGCATGACATTCGTCACCCGAACTGGTGACGGCTGCGACTTACCCCGTCCCTCCTTCGCGGGGCACGCTCTAGGGGCTTCGAAGGCGCCAGGCGCCGACCGATCCCCTCGACCAGACCACTTCCCCGAAGGAGAGACGCCATGCGGAGGATCCCGAACGAACGAGGCTTCGCGGCCGAGCTCGAGTCGGCCAGCAAGCGATACGGCGACGTCGTCGCCCTCGACGCGGTCGACCTGCAGCTGCGTCACGGCCAGACCACCGCCATCCTCGGCGCCAACGGTGCCGGCAAGACCACCACGGTCAAGCTGCTGCTCGGACTCATCCGTCCGTCTTCCGGCACCGTGCGCCTCTACGGCGACGACCCGACCCGACCCCGCGTGCGGACGCGCACCGGTTCGATGATGCAGATCTCGAGCCTGCCGGCGACCCTGCGCGTGGTCGAGTTGATCGACCTCTGGCGCAGCTACTACCCGGCGCCGCTCGACCGGGGCGAGGTCGTCGAGCTCGCCGGCCTGAGCGGCCTCGAGCGGCGTCTCTACGGCAAGCTCTCGGGCGGCCAGCAGCAGCGCGTCTGCTTCGCCCTGGCCCTCAGCGGCGATCCGGACCTGCTCTTCCTCGACGAGCCGACGGTGGGCCTCGACGTCGAGACGCGGCGCAACTTCTGGGCCCAGATCCGGCGCCTGGTCGAGCAGGGCAAGACCATCGTGCTCACCACCCACTACCTCGAGGAGGCCGACGCGCTCTCCGACCGCATCGTCGTGCTGCACGAGGGCTCGATCTGCGCCGACGGCACTCCCCACCAGATCAAGTCGGCCGCGGCGTCGAGGCGCATCCGCTGCGTCACCCGCGTTCGCGTCGACGAGGCCCTGGCGATCGCCGGCGTCCGTCAGGCCTACCACGACAAGGCGGTGCTCGAGATCCTCGCCGCCGAGGCGGAGCCCGTCGTGCGCGAGCTGCTGGCGCGGGATCCCGGGCTGAGCCAGCTCGAGATCACCGGCGCCGGGATCGAGGACGCCTTCCTCGACCTCACCGGGTCGCAGCGCAGAGAGGATGCAGCGTGATGAGTCGGCAGGAAGCAGTTCTCGCGACCCCTGAGATCGACGAGACGACACGACGAGGCGGCGACGGCGCCACCGACAGGCGCGGCCGTCGTCTGCTGCGCTGCTGGTTGCTCGAGAGTCGCGCCGAGTTCCTCAAGGTGGTGCGCATGCCGGCGTACGCGATCCCCACCATTCTCTTCCCGGCGATGTTCTACATCCTCTTCGGACTCAGTTTCGGCGCCGGACAGCAGGCAGGGTCGGTCAGCATGTCCACCTACCTGCTTGCCACCTACGGAGCCTTCGGAGTCTTGGGCGCAGCGCTCTTCGGCTTCGGCGTCGGCGTGGCGATCGAGCGCGGCCAGGGCTGGATGCTGCTCAAGCGGGCCAGCCCGATGCCCGTCGGCGTCTACTTCGCGGCCAAGATGGTCATGGCACTGCTGATGTCGATCGTCATCGTGGCCCTGCTCACTGGGCTCGGGCTCGCCTTCGGCGACGTGCCGTTCGAGCCGGCGACGCTGGCCGGCCTCGCAGGCATGCTGCTGATCGGGGCGTTGCCCTTCTGCGCCTTCGGCCTGCTGCTCGGCATCTTCCTCGGTCCCAACTCGGCTCCGGCGGTGGTCAACCTGATCTACCTGCCGATGGCCTTCGCCTCCGGCATGTGGATCCCGCTGCCGGCGCTGCCCGAGTTCTTCCAGCGCCTGGCGCCCTATCTTCCTGCCTACCACTACAGCCAGCTGGCGCTCGGCACCATCGGCGCCGACGACTCCCGCCCGGCGCTCTTGCACGTCGCCGCCCTCTGCGTCTTCGTGGTGCTCTGCCTGCTCGGAGCTGCCTGGGCCTGGCGACGTGACGAGGATCGCACCTACGGCTAGCAGGCCTGCCGACCAAGGGTCCGTCACCCACCCGGCGGGGTGCGGAGGGACCGCCGCGTCATACTGAGGCCGAGGAACCGACGATGAGACTGCGACTGCTGCCCGACAATCCGGAGATCGGCTGGACACCGCTCGCCTATCTCATCTATCTCGGGTTCTTCTACTTCGATCCGTTCCTCGGCGCTCCCTACGACCTCGCCGACTGGGTGCGCCAGATCGTCGCGACGGTCGTCTTCCTCGCCCTCTTCTTCCGCGGCTTCTGGGTGCGCGGCCGGCGGCTGGTTCCGATCATCGTGGCTATCGTGCTGCTCGGGGCCTGGGCGGTCACTTTCAACACCGGTGGCGGCGTCTTCTTCATCTACGCCGCCGGCTTCCTGGGCGAGCTCGGGCCTCCGCGCGTCGGCCTCGTCGGGGTCGGCGGGATCCTGATCGCCGTCGTCACCTGCACGGTCCTCTTCGACCTGCATCCCGGCACCTGGATCCCGGCCGCGGTCTTCACGACGATCATCGGCGGCATCAACATCCACTACGCCCAGGTGAACCGTCGCAACGCACGGCTCCGCCTCGCCCAGGAGGAGATCGAGAGGCTGGCCAAGGCCGACGAGCGCGACCGCATCGCCCGCGACCTGCACGACCTGCTCGGGCACACCCTCTCGGTGATCACGCTGAAGAGCCAGCTCGCCGCCCGCCTGATGGAGGGAGCCGGTGGTGGCGGCGAGCGTGGGGCGAATACGGCGCCTGATCGGCACGATCGCGCTCTGCACGAGGTGCGCGAGGTCGAGCGGATCTCCCGCGAGGCCCTCTCGGAGGTTCGGCGGGCGGTGCTCGGCTTCCGCTCGCTGAAGATCGGCATCGAGCTGGCGAAGGCGCGCATGGCACTCGAGACCGCCGGCATCGGCGTCGACCTCGAGACCTCGCCCTACGATCTGCACGCCGACGCCGAGAGCGTGCTCGCCCTGGCTCTGCGCGAGGCCGTGACCAACGTGGTGCGGCACTCTCGAGCCACCACCTGCTCGATCCGGCTGCGCCAGCACAAGGGATCGGTCGAGCTGACGGTCGAAGACGACGGACGCGGCGCGCGCGGCGCGACCGGCTCCGGTCTGTCCGGCATGCGCGAGCGCGTCGAGGCGACCGGCGGCCTGCTCGAGATCGGCGACGGCGAGCGCCGCGGCACCCGACTGCGGGTCGTCGTGCCCGGCCAGGCCGGCCCGCCAGTGGGTCCGGCCGCGTTGAGGGCCACCTCGCCTTGATCCGCATCCTGATCGCCGAAGACCAGGGACTTGTGCTGGGAGCGCTCGCCGCCCTGCTCGAGATCGAGCCGGACATCGCGGTCGTCGGACGGGCGGAGGACGGCCGCAGGGCGCTCGAGCAGGCTCTCGAGCTCAGGCCCGACCTGGTGCTCACCGACATCGAGATGCCCGAGATGACCGGCCTCGAGCTGGCGACGGCGGTTCGCCAGCAGCTCCCGGAGTCGAAGGTCGTCATCGTCACCACCTTCGCGCGCCCGGGTTACCTGCGTCGCGCCCTCGAGGCCGGCGCCTCCGGCTACCTGCTCAAGGACTCCCCCGCCGAGGAGTTGGCCGAGGCCCTGCGACGCGTCGTCGCCGGCGGCCGCGCCATCGACCCGGAGCTGGCTCAGGAGGCCTGGACCACCGCGGATCCGCTCTCGGACCGTGAGCGCCAGGTGCTGCGTCTGGCCGGAGAGGGTCTGAGCACGGCGCGCATCGCCGAGCGGGTGCACCTCTCGGAGGGAACGGTGCGCAACTACCTCAGCGAGGCGATCCAGAAGATCGGCGCCGAGAACCGGGCCGAGGCCGCCCGCATCGCCGGGGTCAAGGGCTGGCTGTAGCCGGGTCGGTGCTGCTCTCGCGGCGGCGCTCGGCATCCGTCTGCCGACCGTCGAGCGCACCACGGACGAAACCGGCCAGCTCGGCCAGGGTGAACGGCTTGCACAGGTAGTTCACACCGGCCTGCAGCCTGCCTTCGCGCTCGAGCTGAGCCGCGTAGCCCGACATGTAGACGACCGGCAGCTGCGGCCAGCGTTCGTGCAGCCGACGGCCCAGCTCGATCCCGGTGCCCTCTGCCAGCATGACGTCGACCAGCGCCAGATCCGGCAGGCTGGCGGCCACCTCCTCGAGGGCCTGCTCGGAGGAGCTCGCCTTGCGTACCCGATAGCCGATTCCACTGAGCGCGGTGCCGATCAGGCCGAGCAGATCCTCCCGGTCGTCCACCACCAGGATCTCCTCGTTGCCTGTCGCGGGCGGAACGAACGCCGTGCCGACGGCGATCAGCGACGCCGGCGCCTCTGGGCTCAGTGGCAGCGTCACCGTCACCCGTGTCCCCTCGCCGACGCGCGATTGCACGGACATCGTTCCGCCGGCCTGTTCGACGATACCCAGAGCGGTCGAGAGTCCCAGCCCGGTGCCCTTGCCCGAGGGCTTGGTGGTGAAGAACGGCTCGAACACTCGCTCCAGGGTCGCTTCGTCCATCCCGCAACCCTCGTCGCGCACCTCGATCTGCGCCAAGGCACCAGGCGAGTCGTCGTGGCCGGTCTCGGGAGACACCGGGCGACGGCAGGAGATCTCCACCGCGCCACCATCCGGCATCGCGTCGCGCGCGTTGATCACCAGATTGATGATCACCTGCTCGAGCTGGGCCGGATCGGCGCGCACCCACAGCGGCTCGTCACCGCAGGAGCACGACAGGCGCACGTTCGACGCCACCAGACGGCGCAGGAAGCGACCGGCATCGAGCACCACGTCGCGGAGATCGACCAGACGCGGCTCGACGACCTGGCGCCGTCCGAAGGCCAGCAGCCGCCGAGTGAGCTCGGCCGAGCGCTGGCAGCACTCGAGGATCTCCTCGACGGACTCACGCTGGCTCTCGGTCAGCTCGCCGTCGAGCAGCAGCAGCTCGCAGTGTCCCAGCATCACCGCCACCAGGTTGTTGTAGTCGTGGGCCACGCCGCCGGCGAGCTGGCCCACGAGCTCCAGCTTCTGGGACTGCCGCTGCATCTGCTGCAGGCGACGGCTCTCGGTGATGTCGGTGCAGACGCCGTGGTAGGCCCGCGGCGCTCCCTTGCCGCCGGCCGGCTGCAGGACTAGTCGCACGAACCGCCGACCCTCGCCGCCGGCCAGCTCGAGCTCGGCGTGCTCGCGGCGCTCCGTCGGGCAGTTCGGCGGCAGCACCTCGTGGTGCGTCGGCAGGAAGAAGGAGGTGAGGCGACGGCCCAGCACCGCGTCGGCCGGCAGGCCGACGACGCGCAGGCAGCCGTGGTTGGTGAAGGTGATCGCCCCATCGCTGTTGGTCTCGAAGACCCAGTCCGAGCTGCCCTCGACGATGTTGCGGAATCGCTGCTCGCTGACCTGCAGCGCCAGGAGCCGCCTGCGTGCCTCGGCCTGCGCCTCGCTGAAGGCGACCCGGATCTGACTGATCTCGTCCGAGAGAACGCCGCGGGCCGGCGGCAGCGGCGGCCCGGTCGGCCCGGCCGCGGCGTAGCGCGCGACCTCGTCGAGCCGGACGAGGACGAGCTCGTGCAGCAGGACCATCGTCGCCACGGTGGCCAGCACCACGATGGCTATCAACACCAGCAGGCGACGGCGGGCGTCGTCCACCGTGTCCACGAAGGCGGCCTGCAGGTCGTACTCGATGATGAGGACGCCACGCCTGGACGCCAGCAGCTCGCCGGGCTCGAGCAACCAGGAGAGCGGACTGATGTCGATCAGGTGGTCTCTCTCCTCGTCCTCGACCCTCACGGAGATGTTCTGCCGCGCCGAGCGGCCGACCGCCTCCTGCCAGCGCGCGAAACGCGTCTCCCCGAGCGACCGGCCCTCCAACTGGTACTGCGTGGCGAAGACGATCCGGCCCCCCGGATCGACGAGCAGCGCGGCGACGATGTCCCGGTGGCGCGGAATCGCTTCGATGGTCGAGCGGAGCTTGTCCTCGTCGTCACGGCGCAGCGCCGTCTCGATCTCGTTGGACACGAAGCTCTTGGTCGTCGCCAGGTCCTCGACCGCCCGGCGCACCGCCCGGTGGCGGCTGTCGATGCGCTCGCTCGCCGTGGCGAACAGCACGATCACCAGGCCGAGCACCAGCACCACGGCCGGCAGCAGCACGCGCAGCGACAGGGCGATGCGCCGAACCCGTCTCAACGTACATCCTCGGGTGACAGCAGCAGGTCGGTGACCATTCCCTCGAGCTCGAGCTCCTCGGCCAGCAGCCCGAAGCGGCGGGACGCCTCGTAGACGCGCCGAAGAGCCACCCGCATCTCCGAGGCCTCGCCGGTCAGCAGCCGACGGTTGTCCTCGAGGTCGTGCAACTCGGCTGAGGCGGCCAGGATCTCGAGGAACTCTGCCGGGCCCATGGGCTCGCGCCGCGACATGACCGCCGCCGCACCCATCGGATCCTGCTCGAAGTGCTCGACGGCGAGCAGCCACCCGGTCACCAGATGGCGCAGGTCGTCCTCGCGCCGCTCGAGCACGTCGGCGGTGGTGACCAGGACGTCGTACACCTCGCCGCGGAGGTCGCCGCTGTCGAAGATCGCGTGCGCTCCCATCCCCCTCAACCGGGTGGCGATCGGCTCGTAGGTGGTCACCGCGTCGATCTGCCCGTCGCGGTAGAGCGCCTCGTGCTCCGAGAGGTCGACTGGCACGACCTCGATATCGCTCGCCGTCATCTCCGATTCTTCGAGCGCGCGGGCCAGGACGTAGGCACCGAGCGCGCTCGCCTCGACTCCGACGCGGCGACCCCGCAGCGATCGGATGTCGGAGATCTCCGGTCGCGCCATGACCACGTCGCCGCCGATCGACTCGTCGATCGAGAGGACGATGCGCTGGCCGGGCTCGGCCTCGGCGACCCGCAGCACGTAGTTGAGGGTCACGGCAGCGACGTCGACCACTCCGTTGCGGTAGTCGCGGATCGCCACCGCCGGCGAGCGGTAGTCGACCAGCTCGACCCGCGCCGGATCCAGCAGCCCGAGCTCGCGCGCCAGGATCGCCGTCTCGTAGGGCGGCCAGAGCAGGACGGCGACACGCAGCGGCTCTTCGCGGCGGCCACAACCGACCTGAGTCGCGAGGCAGCACAAGAGCAAGGCGAGGACGAGCCGAGCGTGCCAGCGCTGCGACCGTCCGTCGGGCGACGCCTGCGCCGGCGCAGTGGCTGGCGCCACGATCGACGGGTGCCCATGGTCGCTCGACCACGCGGGCGTTGACTGGCGCATGCTGCAGGGACTCCTTGGCTCGACTCCTGGAAATGCTCCCGGACTCCGAGGTAAAACTAGTTTTACTAGGCTATATCATTTCGCGCCTCCGGTGCGACGAAACCTACCGGCGAGACCACGGTCACCGACCCCACTGCGCCGCCCAGAACCCTCCCAGCGAAGCGAGCCCGGTCAACACCACACCCCAGGCGGTGTCGACGAGCGTCATCGCCAGCGGCCACTCCCTCAGCACGGCCAGGTTGGTGAAGCCGTAGGTGCCGTAGGCGACGAGTCCGAGCACCGCGCCACTCAGCGCCGCCTCGCTCCAGCCACCACCACGCACCGCCGGCAGCACCGCGAGGTGGACCAGCCCGAGCAGATAGACGAGGTAGAACACCGCCGCAGCGCCGAGCTGGGCATTCTCTGCCATCAGGTGGCCGATCTGGCGCGGGTAGTAGTCACGGGTGATCACCCGCAGCCAGAGCAGGTCGAGGACCAGGAAGACCGCCAGCGAACCGACGAACGCCTTGGTGAAGATCATGTGTGCAGCTCCTTCTCGGTTGGATCGGATGCTCGACGACGCCTTCGGCGGCGCCCGCGGGCTCGGATGCGGCGGCGCCCTGGACTCGCTGCTCATCGCTGTAGCTCTCTTCACCGCCGGGCGGTCGGACCTTCAGAACAGATCGAGCTGACGGTCGTCGCCGATCACCCGCTCGAAGCGCAGGTCCAGCAGATCGAGCACCGGCTCGGCGATCGGACGCAGCTGCCGCTGCACGTAGTGCTCGTAGTCGATCTCGAAACCGATCTCGAAGCCTGCGCCGACCCGACCGGCGGCGTTGGCAGAGGCCAGCGGCTCGGGCCCACCTCGGGTCATCACGTACTCGACGACCTCGCCTGCCTCCTCGCCGCGCTCGCTGAGCCGGCGCGCGGCGACGACGTGCGGCGCATTGGCAGTGTAGTCGCCGAGGTCCTTGCGCAGCGCCTTGCGATAGACGAGCTGGTCGTCCCGCTCGCCGCAACGCACTGCGCGTGCCTCACTGGCCAGGAACTCCTCCACCGGACGGTCGTCGAACAGCAGCCTGTAGAGCTCGCGCTGCGCCCGACGCGCCAGATCGGTCCAGTCACGCCGCACGGCTTCGAGACCGACGAACTCGACCCGCGTCGTCGCCTCGGCGCCGGCCTCGGCGTCGGCCTCGGATGCCGCGACACGCCGCAGGCCGACGTACTTCTTGGCCGCTCCCTCGGCGCTGTGACGCAGCGGCGGCAGGAAGAGCCGGAGGTAGTGCTTCTCCCACTCGAGCTCGAGGTGACTGTCGACTCCCCAGGTGTCGGTCACGTGGCTCGACAGCTCGCGGTTGAGTCGCGCGACCAGCCGGCGTGCCCTGCGGCTCACCGCCTCGGAGTCGCTCGCCGCACTGCCGGAGCGGCTCTCGCCCAGCCCGATGAAGAGGCTGTCGGTGTCACCGTAGAGCACCGGATGGCCGAGCTCCTCCACCCGATCGCGGGTCCAGTGCAGCAGCTCGCGACCGAAGCTGGTGATGGCGTTGCTGATCTCGAGATCGAAGAAACGGCAGGACGGCGCGCCGAGCACTCCGAAGAAGGAGTTCATCAGGATCTTGATCGCGGTGCTGGTGATCTCGTCGCCGGCCTGCTTCGCCGCGGCGCGCAGCGGGAAGAGCTCGGCCAGCAGCCGTGGCAGCACGCCCTCGCCACGCAGGAACCTGGCTCCGTTCGGCGCCCGGATGGTGTCCTCCTCGGCCGCGGCGGCGCCGAGCGCGTGCGCCAGGGGGTCGATCTGGAAGGTGCGCATGATCGACGGATAGAGGCTTCGGAAGTCCAGCACCACGACGTCGCGGTGCAGGCCGGGTCGCGGCGTCAGCACCGCGCCGCCACCCACCGTGCCCCCGGCCCTGCCGCGCAGCACGCTCGGCGCTGCGTAGCCGCGACGGCCCAGCTCGCCGAGATAGAGGTACTCGAAGGCCCCGATCGAGGACGAGACCCGGTCGATCGGCAGACCGGTCATCCGGCTGCGGGCGATCGACAACTGCACCAGGCCCAGAGCCTCGAGGATCTCGAGCACCAGGCGGCAGTCGGTGCGGTTGTAGTCGACGAACTCCTGACGACGGTGCTCGAACCAGTGCACGATGGTGTCGGCGCGACCCGGCCCGTGCAGCGTCTTGCCCTCACCGAGCACCTGTCGCGCCACGTGGTCGAGGCCGTAGCGCTCGGTGCGGATGAAGGACGAACGCAGCAGCGTCGGGCCATCGAGCACCACCCTCCCGGGAATCCGGATCCGCGACGCCTGGCGGCGCGAGCGCCCACGCGCCAGAGCCATCGCGCCCGGTGCCCGGCCGACACGCAGCCTGACTCCGAGCCGCTCGGCACGCCGCAGGATCGTCGCGAAGTCGAAGTCGATCACCGACCAGCCGGTGACGACGTCCGGGTCGATCTCCCGCAGCCGATCCGCGAAGGTCCGCAGCAGCTCGCGCTCGTCGGCCACGAGCACGGCGCCGGCCAGCGGCGTGTGCGCGCGGGCACCCTCGTCCTCCTGCCGGCCCCGTCGCACGATCACCTCGTCGACGTCGGTGCCGACCAGGCCGATCGAGAGGATCTCGCCGCTGCGCCAGTCGGTCTCGATGTCGAGCGAGACGATGCGGAGATCGAAGTCGAGCGGCCGGGTGGAGGGCACCGGGAGCAGCTCGGGGTCGACGAACACCCGGTCCGCGCGCCAGCGCCCGTCCTTCGCCGCCGACTCGACCTCGCCATGGATCTCCACCGCGCCGCGCACACCACGATCGATCAGGTGCCTGAGGGCGTAGCGCACGTCGGCCTCGAAGGTCTCGACGCCGTCCTCGTGCAGCCTCTCGCGCAGCGGCGGTACGTCGCGCGGCAGCTCGACGTCGACCCGCGCCAGGGCACCGCCGTCGATCGCCCGACGCGCCTCCTCATCGCGGACGTCGAGCACACCCGACGAATCGAGAACCCGATGCCGCGCCTCCTCACGACGCACCCAGAAGCACGGTCGCGGAGCGCTCGGTAGTCGCACCAGGAAGCTGCGGCCCTCGACGTCGCGCCCCCAGTACAGCGGCACCGCGCGCCCCGCCTCGACCCGGTAGGTGGGTTGCAGGATCAGGCCGACCACCCTGGTGCTCACCCGGCGACTCTACTTCGGCCGGGACCGCCGACGTGCCGCTGGCCGCCGCTACACTCGCCCCTGCGCAGATCCGCGTCTTCGGAGGATCGGTCCATGAGCTCGCGTTATCCCGCCGTCTACCAGCAGTGGAAGGACGACCCCCACGCCTTCTGGGCCGAGGCTGCTCGAGGCATCGACTGGTTCGAGCCCTACGACCGGGTGTTCGACGACGCGCGCACGCCGCTGGTGCGCTGGTTCACCGGAGGCCGCGTCAACACCTGCCACAACGCCCTCGACCGCCACGTCGCGGCGGGTGACGGGGATCGTGTCGCGCTGATCCACGACTCGCCGGTCACCGGTCGGGGCCGCCGCTACAGCTACGCCGAGCTGCGCGACGAGACGGCGCGCTGCGCCGGCGCGCTGCGCGAGCTCGGGGTCGAGACCGGCGATCGGGTGCTGATCTACATGCCGATGGTGCCGCAGGCGGTCGTCGCAATGCTGGCGTGCGCTCGCATCGGCGCGGTGCACTCCGTGGTCTTCGGCGGTTTCGCCGCTCGTGAGCTGGCGACCCGGATCGAAGACGCCAAACCGAAGCTGGTGGTCGCCGCCACCTGCGGCATCGAGGTCCAGCGTGTGATCCCGTACCTGCCGCTGCTGCAGCGAGCCCTCGAGATCGCCAGGCACCGGCCCTCCCACTGCCTGCTGCTACAGCGCCCGGAGCATCGCGCCACCCTCGAGGCGTCGATCACCGCCGTCGACTGGGACGAGGCGCTGCAGGCCGCGTCGCCGGCCGACTGCGTACCGCTCGACGGCAACGCTCCGCTCTACATCCTCTACACCTCGGGCACCACGGGAGTGCCCAAGGGCGTGGTGCGCGACAACGCCGGTCACATGGTGGCGCTGCGCTGGAGCATGCAGGCCGTCTACGGCATGCGGCCGGGAGACGTGTTCTGGGCCGCCTCCGACATCGGCTGGGTGGTAGGCCACTCCTACATCGTCTACGCGCCGCTCCTGCACGGATGCACCACCGTGCTCTACGAGGGCAAGCCGGTCGGCACACCCGACGCCGGCGCCTTCTGGCGGGTGGTCTCCGAGCACCGGGTCAACGCACTGTTCACCGCCCCGACCGCGTTCCGCGCCATCAAGCGCGAGGACCCGGGGGGCGCCCTGATCGCGGGCCACGACCTGTCGAGTCTGCGCACCCTCTTCCTGGCCGGCGAACGTGCCGACCACGACACCCTGCAGTGGGCCGAGCAGAAGCTCGGCGTACCGGTGATCGACCACTGGTGGCAGACCGAGACCGGCTGGCCGATCGTGGCGAACTACGCCGGCCTCGGCCTGATGCCGATCAAGCACGGCTCTCCGAGCCTGCCGGCGCCCGGCTACGACGTCCGGGTGCTCGGCTCAGGCGGCGAGGAGCGCCCGCGCGGCGAGATCGGGGCGATCGTCCTGAGACTGCCGCTGCCGCCCGGCTGCCTGCCCACCCTGTGGCAGAACGACGAGGGGTTCGTGCGCTCCTACCTCGAGCGCCAGCCGGGCTTTTACGACACCGGCGACGCCGGCTACGTCGACGAGGACGGCTACGTGTTCGTGATGAGCCGCACCGACGACCTGATCAACGTCGCCGGTCACCGCCTGTCGACCGGCGCCATGGAGGAGGTGCTCGCCGACCATCCCGACGTCGCCGAGGCCGCCGTCATCGGCGTCGCCGACCCGCTGAAGGGCGAGGTGCCGCTGGGGCTGCTGGTGCTCAACGCCGGCTGCCGTCGCGAGCCGGCCGCGATCGTTGGCGAGGTGATCGCGGCGGTGCGCGAGCGCATCGGGCCGGTGGCTTCGTTCAAGCTGGCGACGGTGGTCGAGCGGTTGCCGAAGACGCGCTCCGGCAAGGTGCTGCGCGGCACGATGAAGAAGATCGCCGACGGCGAGAGCTACAAGGTGCCGGCGACGATCGACGACCCGGCGATCCTCGACGAGATCAGCGAGGCCCTCGGCAGGCTGGGACTCCCGGCGGCCGACGGATCCTGAGTCCAGGCGTCACGGCTCGACGTCGAGGCCCTCGCGATCCTCGATCCTCGCCTGCAGCGCCCAGCCGCCGAAGCGGTCGGCGACGAGCACGCGCAGGCGGTTGCGCCCCGGTTTCAGTGGCAGGTAGAGCGTCGCCTGGTGCAGCCCGACCAGGCCCTGCCGGCGCGGCGCGTCGTAGGAGTAGCTGTCGTCGGCGGCGAACAGCAGCTCTCCGTCGAGGAAGACGCTGACGGCGTCGCTGTAGCCCAGGTCGAGACGACGGCGGCCGGCCCGCTGCGCGACCAGATCGACCTCGCCGACAGCCGCCCAGCGGCGGGCGTCCGGCGGCGGATCGCGGTGCGCCAGCACAACCACCAGTCCATCCGGCCTCGCCTCGACGACCTCGTCGGCACCGCCGGCGAGCCCGGCAGGTATCGCTTCGAGCAGCTCGGGGGCCTCGGCAGCGACCGCCACCGCCGGCGACAGGCGCCAACGCCGCACCGCGCCGGAGACCTCGGCGACCGGCGCCGCCGGCTCGAGCTCGGGCGGCTCACTCGAGATCCGCAGGTTGCGCACCCGCATCGCGTAGGCAGCGCCGGAGCCCCTCGGCACGAAGCCCCTCAGCGCCACCGCGCCGGCGGCCGGCGGGCGCTCCAGATGGGCCCGCAGCGCAGGCGGACCGGCCGGGTCGGCGACGTCGTCGCGACCCACCTCGACTTCGAGCGTCCGGTCGCGGAAGCGCAGCCGCACCGGGATCCAGGTGTCGGACGGCAGGTCGACCGCGGCGGTGCCGCCCTCGCCGTGGTACAGCTGCCAGTTCGAGCCCCCGGGGTAGGCCGAGGTGTACTGCAGCGCGTCGGGAGCCTGCGTCTTGTGGGAGCGGAAGTAGATCTCCTCGCCGCCGGCGCGGCCCGGTGTCCCACCCTCGCAGCGGAACTGCACGTAGGCGAAGGCGCGTTGACCACTCAGCATCATCTCGAGCTCGATGGTGCCGTGTTCGAGCTTCGGTTCGCGCAGCACCACCGTGCCGTTGGCGCCCAGCTCGACGCCGCTCGGCGGCTGCCCGGCCTCGCGGGTCCACTCGACGTCGCCCTCCGCGATCCACCGCTCCTCTCCCCAGCCGACGACCTCGTCGGCCGTGGCCGGCGAGGCGACCACCAGCGACGAAGCCAGCGCCAACCTGCTGGCCGCTCGAAGGATGCCGGCCGTCGTCGTCCCTGACGGCGTCGGCGAGGTAGTCGGTGTCGCGTTGCGGGGTCCTGGACTCCTCAGACTCATCGCTGCCTCCTCCGGGTCTCCGGTCGGGCGTGTGCGCCCGGCGGGGTGATGACGGACACTCAGGCTGACCGAGGCGGGCTGGCGCCACAAGTCAACCGGCGATCGTCGGCTGGTACTTTTCGCAACCCGCCGTCGGCACAGCGCGTAGGCACCACCGATGATCCGGTCGATCGCATTCGACCGCTCGAAGTACGGCCACCCTCTGATGGTCGACGTCGGAGCGGTCAGCGAGCTGCACGGCATCGTGCTCGACGACGAGCCGCACCGGCTCGACTTCTACGACCTGCTGCTGGTGACTCGCGGCCAGGGCTGGATCGAGCTCGACGGAGACCCGGTGCCGCTGCGGCCGCACCAGCTCGTCGTCACCAGCCCCGGGCAGGTACGGCGGCTGCACCTTGCACCCGAGCAGCGGCCCCGGTTCGAGGGGCTCGTCCTCTTCTTCCTCGGCCCCTTCGCGCTCGACTTCTTCAACGATCCGTTCTTCCTCCACCGGCTGCACTTCTTCCACCAGCACCGAGGCGCGACCGCCCTGGCTCTGGAGGCGCAGCGTGCAGCCTGGTTCGGCGAGCGCCTGCTCACTATGCGACGGGAGCTGCGCGACTTCCGGGCCGACAGCGAGCACCTGCTGCGGGCGGTGCTCTACGAGTTGCTGGTGTGCACCAACCGCTGGTTCGCCGAGGCGGCGGAGGTACCGTCCGAAGCCCTCGTCGACGTCCGCCTGCTGCGGCTGTTGCGCCTGCTCGAGCAGCCCGATGCCCGCCGCGACGTCAACTGGCATGCCCGCCAGCTCGGCATCTCGACCACCCATCTGCGCAGCCTGACACGACGGGCGCTGGGGACCAGCCCGGGAGCTCTGGTGCGCGCCAGCCTCACCGGCGAGGCGAAGCGCCGCCTGCTCTTCTCGGCGGCGCCCGTCGGCGCCGTCGCCGCCTCGCTCGGCTTCGACGATCCGGCGTACTTCAGCCGCTTCTTCCGGCGCGAGGCGGGCGTCGCGCCGACCGAGTTCCGCGGTCTCCCTCAGCCCGCCTGGCGACCGCCGGTGGCGGCCGGCGAGCCGGTCAGGCTGGCGAGCGGCTCGTAGAGGTTGGGGCGCCGGTCGCGGAAGAAGCCCCAGGTGGCCCGGTTCTCGCGCAGTGCGACGCGGTCGAAGGCGTGCACCAGCACGGCGTCGCCCTCGCGTTCGGCGAGCTCGACGATGGCGCCGGTCTCGTCGGTGATGAACGAGGAGCCGTAGAACAGGGGCGGGCGCACCGAGGGGTCGTCGAAGCGCTCCTGGCCGTAGCGGTTCGACGCCACCACGGGCACCGCGTTCGACGTCGCGTGACCCTGCATGGCGCGCTGCCAGCCGTCACGGGTGTCGGCGCTCTCGTCGGCGGGCTCGGAGCCGATCGCCGTCGGATAGAAGAGGATCTCGGCGCCCAGCAGCATCATCGCGCGGGCACTCTCCGGGTACCACTGGTCCCAGCAGATCCCGGCGCCGACCGTCGCGTAGCGGGTGCGGAAGGCGCGGAAGCCGGTGTCACCCGGCGCGAAGTAGAACTTCTCCTGGTAGCCGGGGCCGTCGGGGATGTGGCTCTTGCGGTAGAGGCCGAGCACCTCACCGTCGGCGTCGATCATCGCCAGCGAGTTGAAGTGCGCCTGGCCGGCGCGCTCGAAGAAGCTCAGCGGCAGCACCACCTCGAGCTCGCGCGCGACCCGGCGAAAGCGCGCCACGACGCGGCTGTCGGCGAGCTCCTCGGCGAGCTCGAAGTAGCGCGGATTCTGCTCGCAGCAGAAGTAGGGAGACTGGAACAGCTCGGGCAGCAGGACGATCTGGGCATCGCGGTCGGCCGCCTCGCGCACCAGCTGCTCGGCACGTTCGAGGTTGGCGTCGAGGTCCCACGAGCAGCTCATCTGCACCGCGGCGACGCGCACCTCGCTGCGCGGCACCGTATCGCCAGCGCGACTCTGCTCGGAGGAGGTCATGCAGAGACTCTATCGAGGTCTACCGAACCGCCTCGCCGGCGGAAGCGGCGGAGACCGGCTCCTGCTGCGTCACGCAGTGGAAGCCGCCGCCGTTCTGGGCCACGCCGAGCGCCGGCAGAGAACGCACCGTGCGCCCGGGGAAGAGCTCGGCGAGCACCGAGGCTGCCCGGTCGTCCGCCGCCGCGTCGCCGAAGGCCGGCACCACGACCGCTCCGTTCGGCAGGTAGAAGTTGACGTACGAGAGGGCGAGCTCCTCGTGCGGCCCGAAGACGCGCTGCGGCAGCGGCAGCTCGATCACCTCGAGTCCCCGCCCCCTGGCGTCCTGCGCCTCGCGTAGACGCCCGGCGTTCTCCGCCAGCACCGCGTGGTCGGGATGACCCGGCGGCGCCGTGGCGGCGACGACCACTCCCGGCGCAGCGAACGCCGCCACCTCGTCGACGTGCCCGTCGGTGTGGTCCGCGGCCAGGCCGCGATCGAGCCAGATCACACGGTCGGCGCCGAGCAGGGCCGAGATCTCGGCCTCGACCTGCTGCGGATCGGCGCCGGGATTGCGGTTCGCGTGCAGCACGCTCTGGCGCACCATCAGCAGGGTGCCCTCGCCGTCGAAGTGCACCGCACCGCCCTCCATCACCAGCTCGCTGACGAATCGCTCCGCTCCGACGTGCTCGAGCACGCGGCGCGCGACGTCTGCATCGTTCTCGTGCGGCCACTTGCCGCCCCAGGCGTTGAAGCGCCAGTCGACGCCGGCCTTGCCGCCCCGTTCGTCGACGACGAAGGTCGGCCCGATGTCGCGCATCCAGGCGTCGTCGAGCGGCGCCACCAGGAGCTCGATCTCGGCCGACAACCGGCGCCGCACGTGCGCCAGCTCCTGCTCGCGCACCACCAGCGCCACCGGCTCGAAGTCGAGGATGGTGTGCACCAGGCGCTCGTAGGCCTCCTGTGCCAGGGGCCAGTCGGGCCACTCGGCGGTCGGATTCGGCCACGCCATCCAGCAGCGCTCGTGCGCAGTCCACTCGGCCGGAGCGCGCCAGCCGAGCGCGGCAGCCGTCTGTCGATCGGGTCCGGACATCGCGGCCGACTCTGACATCATCGCGTCGCCGCACCAAAAAGACGCCGCCACAATGGAGGTGCGGCGTCCTCGAGCCGACGTCCCGACCCGTGTCACCGCGCCACCACCGCACCACCCGCCTCCTGCTGCTCGCCGCGCTGCTCGCGGCGGGGATCGCAGGAAGCGCCGGAGCCCAGGAGCTGGAGCCAGCCGGCGCGGACGAGCTGCCGGTCGCCGACCGCGTCTTCTTCGGCGGGCCGGTGATCACGGTCGATCAAGGCGACCGCGTCGTCGAGGCGGTGGCGATCTCGGGTGGGCGGATCGTCGCGGTCGGCGCCAGAGAAGAGGTCCTGGCGCTGGCCGGGCCCGACACCGTGCGCAGCGATCTCGCCGGGCGCGCCCTCATCCCCGGCTTCCACGACGCCCACAGTCACCTCGTGCTGGCCGGCGAGGTACGTCGCTTCATGGCCGACCTGACCTCGCCGCCGGTGGGATCGAGGCGTTCGATCGGCGACCTCGTCGAGGCGCTGCGGCAGCGCGCCGCGACCACTGCCGAGGACGAGTGGATCGTCGGCATGGGATACGACGACACCCTGCTGGCCGAGAAGCGACACCCCAATCGTCGGGACCTCGACCGGGTGTCCCGCGACCGGCCGGTGGTCGCCATCCACGTCTCCGCCCACCTGTTCGCGGTGAACTCGAAGGCGCTCGAGCTCGCCGGCATCCACCGCGAGACGCCACAGCCGCCCGGCGGCCTGATCCGACGCGACGCCGACGGCGAGCCCAACGGCGTGCTCGAGGAGATCGCCGCCTTCGGACCGGTCTTCTCGCAGATGCCGCCGAGACCGCCGGAGGAGCGTCTGGCGGCGATCCGGGAGATGGCGGCGGTCTACGCCGCGGCCGGAGTCACCACCGCCCAGAACGGCTCCACCTCACTGCAGCAGCTGCGCGACCTCTACGCCCTCTCCGCCGCCGGCGAGCTGCCGCTGCGCGTCGTCGCCCTGCCCGACGTCGCCACCGCGGCGGCCCTGGTCGAGGGCCAGTTCCGACTCGATCCCGCGGTCGCCGACCGCTTCGAGATCGGCGCGGTGAAGATCGTCGCCGACGGCTCGATCCAGGGCTACACCGGCTACCTGTCGCAGCCGTACCACACTCCACCCGCAGATGCCGTGGCCGGTGACGGGGAGAGCGCCGCGACGCGCGGCTACCCGTTGATGCCGCGGGAGCAGCTGCAGGCGCTGATCGCCAACCTGCACGACAGCGGCTTCCAGCTCGCCATCCACGGCAACGGGGACGCGGCGATCGACGACGTGCTGACCGGCCTCGAGGCGGCCTTCGCGGCCACTCCCCGCGTCGACCCGCGGCCGATCCTGATCCACGCCCAGATGGCGCGCGACGACCAGCTCGATGCGATGGCGCGGCTCGGCGTGGTGCCCAGCTTCTTCGTGCTCCACACCTACTACTGGGGCGATCGGCACCGCGACGTCTTCCTCGGCCCGCAGCGCGCCGAGCGCATCAGTCCCACCGGCAGCGCGCTCGAGCGCGGCCTCGCCTTCACCATCCACACCGACGCGCCGATCGTGCCGATGGAGCCGTTGCGGCTGGTCTGGTCGGCAACCCAGCGCCGCACCGCCAGTGGCCGGGTGCTCGGCGAGGAGCAACGCATCCCGTTGCGCGCCGCGTTGAGGGCCGCGACCTTCGCCGCCGCCTACCAGCACTTCCAGGAGGATCGTCTCGGCTCGATCGAGCCCGGAAAGCTCGCCGACCTGGTGGTGCTCTCGGCCGACCCTCTCGCCGACCCCGCCCGCGTGCACGAGCTGCGGGTCGAAGAGACGATCGTCGGCGGCCAGACCGTCTACGCGCGCTACCAGCCGTGAGGACGTCGGGACGAAGACGCCAGGAGTGACGCCAGGAGTGACGCCAGGAGTTACGCCTGGAGTGACGCGAGGAGAGACGATGAGCGAGGACACGGGCCCCATCCCGCACGACGACGAGGCGCTGCGCAAGTTCGCCTTCACCGTCTGGAGCTACAAGCAGGGCGAGCTGGTGTCACTCATGGTGCACCTCGGCGACCGCCTCGGCATCTACAAGGCGATGCGTGGCGCCGGTCCCGTCACCGCGGCGGAGCTGGCGGAGAAGACCGGCCTGCAGGAGCGCTGGCTGCTCGAGTGGCTCAAGGGACAGGCCGCCGCACGCCTGATCGAGTACCGCGGCAATCCCCTCGAGAAGGAGGGCGAGCCGCCCTTCGAGCACGACGACGAGGCCGCCGCGGCCCGCTTCGAGCTCACCGCGCTGCAGGCCGCGGTGCTCGCCGACGAGAGGGACTCGGTGATGTTCGCCGCCGGAGCCTTCGGCGGCCCGCTGCCGCCCGACGTGGTCGAAGGGATCGCCGAGGCGTTCCGCACCGGCATCGGCCTCAGCTACGACCAGCTCGGTCGCAGCGCCGCCCACCGCACCGAGCGCATGCTCGGGCCCTGGTCGCGCCTCGCCCTGGTGCCGCGCATCATCCCGGCCCTCGAGGGAGTGCAGCAACGGCTCGAGGCCGGCGCCGACGTTGCCGATGTCGGCTGCGGCGGCGGCGTCGCGTTGCTCACCATGGCCCAGGCGTTCCCCAACTCCCGCTTCACCGGCTACGACCCGTCGGCGAACGCCATCGCCCTGGCGGAGGAGCGCCTCGCCGAGCGCGGCCTCGACAACGTGCGCTTCGTGCAGGCGCGCGGCGAGGAGCTGCCGGCCGAACCCACCTACGACTTCCTGATCACCTTCGACTGCCTGCACGACATGACCCGCCCCGACCGGGTGATGCGCGCGATCCACGACGCGCTGCGTCCCGACGGCGTGTGGCTGATCAAGGACATCCGCAGCAAGGGCTCCTTCGAGGCCGACCTCAAGAACCCGATGCTGCCGTTGCTCTACGGCTTCTCGGTCTCCTCCTGCATGTCCTCGGCGCTCTCCGAGCCCGGCGGCATGGGGCTGGGCACGCTCGGACTGCCGCCGCAGCGGGCCGAGGAGATGGCGCGCGAGGTCGGCTTCGGCAGCTTCCGGGTGCACGACTTCGACGACCCTTCGAATCTCTACTACGAGGTCCGGCGCTGAGTCAGCGCGCTGCGAGCGGAAGGCGCAACCGCCTGGCTTCCCGGCTCGCCGCCGGCGCCCTGGCGGTCGGGCTGCTGCAGGCCGGCTGCTTCGAGGATCCGGTCGAGGACGAGCTCACCCTGAGCTTCAGCCTCGAGGGTGGTGCCCGCCTCGAGCTCGAGCGTCGGCTGCACCACGGTCGCGGCAGCGGCGCCGCCTTCGAGACCCGCATGCGCGCCGTCGCCCGCGGCACTCTCGACGGCTCCGATCCCCTGGTCGCCGTCTTCGACGAGCTCGCGCTGACCACCGGAACGATCGCCGACGGCGGCGCCTGGGAGCGCGAGGACGGCAGGTTGACCTCGCTGCAACGCTGGGTCGCGACTCGCGACCCGGCGCACGCGGTGCGCGCCGTGCTCGGGCGCGGCGCCATCGACGCCACCTATGCCGTGCGCGGGGATCTGCACGAGCTGACGTTGCTGCCGACCGGCGAGGGACGAGCTGGGCGCGGTGAACGGCAGGCGTTCGAACGGCGCCTGCGCGACTGGGCCGCCGAGTACGCCCGCTACGTCGATGCGGTGGCCGAGCTCTGGTCGCGGCTCGAGCTCCGGCCGGAGCGCGCCGAGCCTCTGCTGCGGCTGCTCCTCGACGAGACCGAAGACGACGAACCGCTCCTCGAGCCCGGCGAGCTTGAGCTGCTCGAGCGCATCGCCTCCCGCAAGGCGCGCCTGCTCGAGGCCTTCGAGGCAGGCGTAGGCGGTGCCGCCGGTTCGGCGGCCGTCTCGCGATCCGACTCGGGGCGCCCAGAGGACGACGACGCCTTCAGCCTGCAGGAGCTCTCGCGGCTGGTCTACGACCCACTGCCTGGCGCCCTCCTCCTCGAGCTGCCGACGCCGGCTCTGCGCAGCGAGGGATTCGAAGCCGACGGCGCCACCCTGCGCGCCCCCCGTCCCGGCCTCTGGCAGGCGTGGTCGAGCCTCGCCGAGCGCTGGCTGGCGCCGAACCCGGTGGTGCTCGAGATCCAGGCCCTGCGCGAGGAGATCGAGCTCGACGTCGAGCAGGTGCTGGCGCTGGAGCGCCGAGCCCCCGCGGCACCCTTGACCGCCGAGGAGATCCTCGACGCCTTCGCCGAGTCGATGCGCGGCCCCGAGATCTACTCGGTGCAGTGGCGGGTCGAGCTGCCCGAGTGAGCGGCACGGCCCGCCCCGCCGCCGAAGCGTCAGCGACCTCCCGCGACTCTGAGCCCTCGGGAGTCTCCGGGCCGGTCAGGAAACCTCGGTACCCCAGGGAGGTCGTGTCCTGGGGTCACCGCTCTCGAGAAACACGCCGATGGCCGGAGGCCGGACGCG
>ERZ869936.872-NODE-872-length-24931-cov-13.576781_pt1 | contig 24931 bp, 22 predicted proteins | sample MGYA00520876_ERZ869936 | MGnify/ENA primary metagenome ERZ869936 (study PRJEB32218, sample SAMN09650985) | biofilter metagenome | isolation source: enrty point of leading RO module | place: Saudi Arabia: Thuwal, RO plant located on Red Sea | collected 2016-02-17 ... | reverse complement strand
ATCGACGAGATGCTCAGCCCGGTGCAGATGCTGACCACGTGGGCGACGCCGATGCCGCCGAGCGCGCCCGCTCCGGCCTCCTCGCGCAGGCCGCGCACCAGCCCGACCAGGTCGGCGATCACTGCATCGGCGCCGCGCTGCGAGCGAGTCGCGGCGCTGCGCTCGGCGACGACGTCGCCGCGGCCGTCGGCCAGCGCGGCGCGCACCGTGGTGCCGCCCAGATCGACCCCGGCGTAGAGCGTCATCGAAAGGGCTCTTAGGGAGCGACGGCCTCGATCTTGTCGACCGCGTGCACCGGCGCCGCGTCGCCCTCCATCAGGTGGGCGATGGCGCCGAGCACCATGCGGTGCTTGGCGAGGGTGTTCTTGCCCGAGAACTGCGCGGCGACGACACGGATCTCGAAGTGGCCGCCCATGCCGCGGGCCTCGACCTCGCAGCCGGGGATCGCCTCGGCGATCGCCTTCTCGATCCGCTCGGTGGTCTCGGCGGCGGGCCGGTTAATGTGCAGTGCCACTTCGTGACTCCTCGGGGTCCTCGACGCGCTCAGTACTTCGGCACCGAGGCGTCGATCTCGCGCGACCAGGCGTCGATACCGCCGGCGAGGTTGTGCACGTCGGTGAAGCCCTGCGCCGCGAGCTGCTCGGCGGCGCGCTGCGAGCGCCCGCCGTGGTGGCAGTGGAGCACGATCTTGGCGTCACGGTCGAGCTCGGCAAGGCCGGCCTCGAACTCGGAGAACGGCACCGCGCCGTCGATCTTCGCCTTCGCCCGCTCCTCGTCGGTGCGCACGTCGACCAGGTGGTGGGCGACGCCGGAGCGGCGCAGCTGGTCGAGCTCGGCGACGCTCATCTGGGCGACCTTGGGCTGGTTGGGGTTGTTCAGCGTCAACCCACGACCGCCGGAGGGCGAGGAGCCGACGCCGATCTCGAGGCCGTCGGCGCGGGCCGCCGAGTCGGGGTCGAGCAGGATGGTGAAGCCGGAGGTGACCACCGCGACCTCCTCGCCCGAGGCCGGACCGAAGCCGAGCGAGGCGCGGAAGCGGGCGTCGATCCCCAGGTGCAGCGGCTCGCCGCCGTACTGCTGCTGGGCCTCGCGCAGCATCTCGAGCGCCTCGTCGCTGACCGAGATCGACGGCTCGCCGGCGCCCGGCTTCTCGAGGCCGAGCGCCTGGTGCAGCTCGCCGTTGCCGTACATCTCGCGCACGATGTCGCAGCCGCCCTGGAACTCGCCGCGCACGTAGAGCTGCGGGATCGTCGGCCAGTCGGAGTACTCCTTGATGCCGGAGCGGATGTCGGCATCGGCGAGCACGTCGACGGTGACGTACTGGGGCAGCACCCGGTCGAGCACCTGCACCACCTGGGCCGAGAAGCCGCACTGCGGCTGGTCGCGGTTGCCCTTCATGAACAGCACCACCGGGGCGCCTTCGACGATCTTCTGGATGCGCTGGTGGACTTCGGAGACGGCTTCGGTCATATCGGATCTCCCGGCTCGGGACGCAGGACTCGGAATGCAGGGCGGGCCGGCCAGCTGCGCAGCCGGTCGGAGCCCGTCGGGCTCGGATGTGGCGATACCAAAGGCGATACCAAAGGTCCGCGCGCCTCGCCCGCGGCCGCGCCGGCGCCTTCGGATCCACCTGAGGTCGATCCTAACAACGCCGGCGCGGTTGTCGATCCGGCGGCGGTTGACCTACGATGCCCCGCAACAGGACGCGGAGAGCTGGCGCAGCGGTTGCAAAAGCGAATGGCCTGTGCCGCACCTCGGAGCGGGACTTCCAACTGCGGTCAGATCTCAGGCGAGCAGATGCCCAATCGGCGCAAGACGCAACGCTGGTCACGTCGGGTCGCGGTCCGCTACTGGCCGCGCGGCAAGCCGGATCTCGTGAGCAAGGGCTACACCACCAACATCTCGGAGGGTGGCGCCTTCATCGAGACCCAGCACGTGCTGCGCTCGAACACCCGGCTGCAGATCGAGTTCGCCAGCGATCGCGGCGGCTTCGTGATGGAGGCCCGGGTGACCCGCGCGATCAAGGTGCCGGTGGAGCTCCACCAGGTGCGCAAGAGCGGCATGGGGGTGCAGTTCGCCACGGTCAAGGAGCTGATGGCCGAGATCCTGCCGCTGGGCGACGCGATCGAGAGATCGGCCAGCGAAGCGCTGTCGCGCGGCGACGAGCTGCAGACCGGACCGATCGCGCAGCGTCCGGATCTTGCGAAGAAACAGGAAGCGCCGGCCGCGGCGTCCGAGCCGGCGAAGAAGCCGGAGCGCAAGGTCGACTTCGAGAAGCCGTCGAGCAACACGGCGCGCTTCCACCCGGCCGCCGCCCCCGGCCTCAAGCCACCGACCGATCCGAAGCCGGAGCCCGCGCGCAACCGGTCGAGGACCGACGACACGCAGCGCCTGTTCACCATCCGCTTCAAGGACGTCGAGCGGCTGCGCGACGTGTGGAAGAGCGAGCTGCAGTACGGCGGTCTCTTCCTGCCCACCCGCAACCTCCTGCCGGTCGACGCGAAGATCGACCTGCGTATCTTCCTGCCGGAGTCCGAGGAGCCGATCGACACCGAGGCACGAGTGGTGGTGGTCAACCAGCCCGGGCCCGAGGACGACGAGAACCTGCTCGTCGGACTGGGCGTGCGCCTGTCGCACCCCGAGCCGCTGTTCAAGCCGATCCGCCAGCTGCTCGGCGTCGGCAGCAGCGTCAGCGTCGGCGGCTGAGAGCCGGGGCTCGTCGGGTGTCCCGTGACCACGCGGCCGGCTCCGCCGGCGAGCTGTTCCCCGACATCGAGCGCCAGCGCGAGATCACCCTCGAGCTGGTGTCGCGCCTGCTCGACGACCTGCGGGATCTCCCCGAGGCGCCGGTGCTCGACGTCGCCAGCCACCAGGAGATCCTGCAGCGGCTCGACGAGGAGCTGCCGCGCCGGGGTCACGGGGTCGAGCCGACGCTGGAGCGCTTCTGGCAGCTGGTGCGTCCGGCGATGACCCGCGTCGACCACCCGCGCTTCCACGGCTTCATCCCTTCGCCGTCGAGCTTTCCGGCGAGTCTCGGCCAGCTGATCGCCGGGATGACCAATCCTTTCGTCGGCAGCTGGCTCGGCGGCGCCAGCGTCGCGGCGCTCGAGCTGATCGTGCTGCGCTGGATCGCCGAAGCGGTCGGCTACCCCGCCACCTCGGGCCTGCTGACCAGCGGCGGCTCGATCGCCAACCTCAACGCCTGCGTGGCGGCGCGCGAGGCCGCGCTCGCGGCGCACCCCGAGCTCACCACCGGCCAGCTGATCGATCGCGCCCGCGTCTACGCCGGCGACCAGGTGCACGACTCGATGCTCAAGGCGGCGCGGGTCGCCGGCCTGCCGAAGAGCGCGCTGCGGGTCGTCGCCAGTGGCGACGGGCTGGTGCTCGATGCCGCGGCGGCGCGCGCCGCGATCGCCGAGGACGTCGCCCAGGGGGCGCTGCCCATCCTGCTCTGCGCCACCGCCGGCGCCACCAACACCGGCGCCGTCGACCCGATCGACGAGCTGGCGACGCTGTGCGCCGAGCAGCGGATCTGGCTGCACGTCGACGGCGCCTACGGCGGCTTCGGCGCGCTGGCGCCGTCGGCACGCGGGCTGTTCCGCGGCCTCGAGCGCGCCGACTCGCTCACCCTCGATCCGCACAAGTGGCTCTACTCACCGATGGGACACGGCTGCTTCCTCACCCGCGACCACGTGGCCCTGGCCCGAGCCTTCGAGACCGGTGGCGACTATCTGCTCGATGTGCCGCGCGAGCAGGTCAACTTCTTCGATCGCGGCCCGGAGCTGTCGCGGCCCGGCCGCGCGCTGACCCTGTGGCTGCTGCTGCGCTCGGTGGGGACAGAGGCTCTCGCCGCCCGCATCGAGGAGGACCTGCGCCTGGCGCGGGTGGCTGAGCGCCTGCTGCGCGCCTCGGGCCGCTTCGAGATCCTCGCCCCCACGACTCTCTCGGTGGTCAGCTTCGCGGTGCGTGGCGACCTCGCGTCGGATGCCGAGGCGGCGACCCGCGCCGTCTACCGCGAGACCCTCGAGGCGGCCGAGACGATGGTGTCGACCACACGCCTGCGCGGTCGCCTGGCGCTGCGTCTGGTGGTGCTGTCACCGCGCACCGACGACGGCCAGGTGGAGCGTTCGGTCGCCGAGCTGGTGCGAGCGGCCGACCGGGCGCGCGACAACTGACATAGACTCAGGGAAATAAGTTCAGGACAGGAATCATGTCCGCTTCTTCCCCAGACACCTCCGAGACGCGCTCCGGGCACGCCGAGCTGAACCGACTGCTCGAGCGGCTCGGCGAAGGCGATCGTTCGGCTCTCGACGAGCTCCTGCCGCTGGTCTACGACGAGCTGCACCGGATCGCCCGCGGCCAGCGCCAGCGGGTGTCGGGTCGCCTGACGGTGAACACCACGGCGCTGGTGCACGAGGCCTACCTGAAGATCTCGCAGGGCAAGGGGCAGGGCTTCGCCGACCGCGGCCACTTCCTCGCCGTGGCGGCGACGGCGATGCGGCAGCTGCTGATCGACGAGGCGAAGCGCCACGCGGCGCAGAAGCGCGGCAGCGGTCAGCGGCCGATCTCGCTGGAGAGCGTCGAGGTGGGCGTCGATGCGCAGGCCGAGGGTCTGCTGGCCCTCGACCGCGCGATGAGCAAGCTGGGCAAGATGAGCCCCCGTCTGCTGCGCGTCGTCGAGTGCCGCTTCTTCGGCGGCCTGACCGAGAACGAGACCGCCGAGGTGCTCGGCATCACCGACCGCACCGTGCGTCGCGACTGGGTGAAGGCGCGCGCGTGGCTGGCGCTCGAGATGGGCGGCGACGGGGCCGGTGACTCGGTGGCCAGCTCGGCGAGCTGAGCCAGGGCTGAGCCAGGGACCGAGCCAGGGCTACTCGCCGGCGTCGATGCGCAGGACGCAGGAGCCGATCTGCAGCTGATCGCCGATCTGCAGCGCCGAGCGCCCCTCGATGCGTTCGCCGTTGCGCAGCACTCCGCCGCCGCTCGAGATGTCCTCGACCTCGAGGCCGTTGGAGGACCGGCGCAGCAGGGCGTGACGTCGCGAGACGGTGGCGCCGGGCAGCACCACGTCGCAGGTGGTGCTGCGACCGAGAACCAGCTCGCGGCCCTCCATGCGCACCGGGCCTGGCACGTCGGCGCTCAGCGGCGTCACCACGATCGCGCCGCGCAGCTTCGTCGAACCGCTCCTGGCGCTCTCACGGGGCATCCCCCCGGGCGAGGCGACGATCACCGTCTGGCTCTGCGACGCACCCTGCGGGATCGTCGGCAGGATCGCGGTCTGGTCGGCCGACGGATCCGACGAGGCCTCGTCCGCCGGTAGCGGCGCCTGCGGCAGCGGCGGGGTGGCGGCCGGGGCCGGCGTCGGCTCGCTCTGGCTCGCCTCGCCATCGCCCTCGAAGACCGCCTCGGCGTCGCGACCGAGCAGCGAGCGCACGGTGCGGTAGAGCGATTCGATCGCGTTGAGCTTGACGTCGAGCTCGGTGAGCTCGACCGTGCTCTCCTGGCGGCGGGCGTCGAACTCCTCGTCGTCGAACTCCCCGAGCTGGCGCCGGAAGCGCAGCTCCTCGACCACCTCGTTGATCTCATCGAGCCGCCCGCGGACCGCCCGCTCCTCCCCCATCACGTCGCGCACGTGGGCGAGGATCTGGTCGCGGATCGGCGAATACTCCTCCTCGATGGAGGCGAGACGCTTCTCGTAGTCACCGGTGACGCGGCGGTAGATGTCGCTCGAGACACGCTCGCGGCCCTCCTGGGCGGCGCTCAGCAGCTGCTCGAAGCGGGTGCGCTCCTCGACCAGGCGACTGGCGTCCTCGACCAGCGCCTCCGGCAGTTGGAACGGCAGCGGTTCGTCGGAGGAGGCGGCGACCGACGGGGCGGCGGCGTCCTCGGACTCGTCGGACTCCTCCAGCTCCTCGGGCTCGTCCTCGCCGTCGTCGGACTCTTCGTCCGAGGCCTGCGCCTCGTCACCGGCCTCGTCGGCCTCGTCGCCCGCGTCGTGATCGTCGTCCGGGTCGTGCTCGTCGACTTCGCCTTCGCCCTCGATCTCGTCGAGGGCTTGCACCTCGGCCTCGCCGGACGCCTCGGCGGCGTCGCCCTGGGCGGGGATCTCGGTGGTCGAGCGATCGATCTCCCCACCCTCGCCGGCGTCGTCGCGGGTCGAGCTCTTCTCTTCTTCGGTCACGGATCTCGCCATCGTCCGCACTCCTTCTCAGGGCCTGGGGCCGCGAGTCGACGGTGCGCGGCGCGATCCGGGGACCGCTGCCGCGTCCTTCGCGCAATCCGCAAGTTTAGCACTGCTCGCACTTACGGTCATCTCCTCTGGGGCGCCTGAGGGGCCTGAGGACCTGAGGGGCTCAGGCCCTCAGAGGTTCCAACTCACCCCCAGGTTGACTGCGAAGCCGCTCAAGTCGACGCGCGGCTGCTGGCTGTCGGGCTGACTGGGGAAGAGCTTGATGGCGACTTCGGAGAGGTAGCGGTACTGGCCCTCTACGAAGAGGCCGGGGCCGCGGCCGTCGCCCCACTGCAGCCCGAACATCGCATACCCGCCGGTCTCGTCGTCGGTCTCGCCGAGGTCGCTGCGCAGCCGCGCGAAGGTGCCGCCGAAGCCGATGTAGGGCTCGACTCCCGGTCGCACCCAGGTGTAGCGCAGGCCGAGGTCGAGGGGCACCACCCGCAGGTCGTCGGCGAGCACCACCGCCTCGCTGACCCGCACCGGCGCCTCGAGGCCGTCGTAGTAGCTCGAGGTGAGCTCGATCGCCCACTGGCTCGAGCGCAGATCGAGGGTGTAGCGCAGGCCGAGGCCGAAGGTCTCATCCGCCCCGTCCGGTGAGACGTACGATGCGTAGAGCGAGTAGCCGGAGCCGAAGGCGGCGGGCGCGCTGAGCGGCGCCATCGCGGCGGCGATCAGCAGCACGAGGAGAAGTCTCGTCCTGGGCATGCTAGGCGTCCCAGGCGTGCTGGGCGTTCGGGGCGTTCTCTGGGCAAGCGAGTTCATCGATCGAAGGGCTCCGGAAGCAAATACGAGAAGGGAAGTGCGCCCGGGACATCGACGCCCAGGGCCCGCCGGGCATGATACGCCCGTCGCCATGACCGACAGAAGCCGAGGAGCCAGCGACTTGCACACCGATCCGCAGCCGGAGACCGGCGGCGATGACGACACCAGCCAGCCCGGGCCCGGGCAGCTCGAGCTGCGGGTGATGTCGTCGCTCGACGAGCTGACGGCCGCTGCCTGGAACGGCCTCGGGGGCGAGCGCCGCAATCCCTTCCTCTCATGGCAGTTCCTCGAGGGCCTCGAGCGCACCGGCTGCGTGGCGCCGGAGCGCGGCTGGGTGCCGTGCCACCTCACCGCCTGGCGGGGCGAGGATCTGGTCGCCGCGGCGCCGGCCTACGTCAAGGGCGACGAGATGGGCGACTTCTCGCGCGACTGGGGGTTCGGCCACGCCCTGCAGCAGCTCGGCGGCTCGCTCTACCCCAAGCTGGTGATCGGGGTGCCGTTCAGCCCGGTCTCTGGGCAGCGGTTCCTGCACGCCCGCGACCTGCCGCTCGAGCACGCCGTCGCCGCGCTCTGCGCGCTGGCCCAGGAGGTCTGCCGCCAGAACGGCCTGGCCCGCTTCCAGGTCCTCTACTGCTCGCCGGCGGAGGCCGAGATCCTCACCCGGCTCGGCCTGGCGCCGCGCGCCCTGATCCAGTACCACTGGCACAACCGGGGCTACGCGACCAGCGACGACTGGCTGGCCGGCCTGAAGTCGAAGCGCCGCACCCAGGCCCGGCGCGAGCGCCGTGAGCCGGAGCTCCAGGGTGTGCGCATCCGCACCGTGCGCGGCGCCGAGCTGGCGGAGCGCGCGGACCACTGGGCCGGGATCGCCCACGGCCTCTACCGCACCACCTGCGACAAGTACATGTGGGGCGGCGCCTACCTCAACCGTGCCTTCTTCGACCATCTCTTCACGGCTCTGCCGGAGAACGTCGAGCTGGTGGTCGCCGAACGCGCCGGCGAGCCGCCGATCGCGGGAGCGATCAACGTCTCCAGCGACACCCATCTCTACGGCCGCTACTGGGGCTGCCACGAGGAGCTCCGCTTCCTGCACTTCAACGTCTGCCTCTACCACTCGATCGACGACTGCATCGCGCGCGGGCTGCAGGTCTTCGAGGGCGGCGCCGGCGGCGAGCACAAGATCAGTCGCGGCTTCGAGCCGGAAATCGTGCACGGCGCACACTGGTTCTCCGATCGCAGGGTGCACGCCCTGCTGCGCGACGCGCTGCGCCGCGACGAGGTGGCGCAGATCGCGCGCGTCGAGGCGTGGAAGACCGAGAACCGGAGCTGAGCCGCTGCTTCGCAGCAGCGCTAACATCACCGATCCGATGAGTCAGGAAGACCAGGGCAAAGTCGTCACCAGGGTGGAGCGCAAGGCGGCGCTCAAGACGCCGCCGATGTATCGCGTGCTGCTCCACAACGACGACTTCACGCCGCGCGAGTTCGTGGTGCTGATCCTCCAACACGTCTTCCACCTCTCCGAGGCGCGCTCGACGGAGCTGATGCTCTACGTGCACAACAACGGCGTCGGCGTCATCGGCATCTACCCCTTCTCGGTCGCCGAAACCAAGGTCGCGGAGGTCGCCGCCGCATCCGAGAAGGCGAACTTCCCCCTCCTCGTCACGCTCGAGCCCGACAGCGATCCCTCCGATGCGGGCGAAGGCGGTGACGGCGATTTCGACGGCCCGGGATCCACCCCATGAACATGACCGACGAGTTACGTACGACGCTGGAAGCGGCCCTCGGCGAGGCCCGCGCCAAGCGCCACGAGTACGTGACCCTGGAGCACCTGCTGCTGGCGATCTGCGCCGATCCCAAAGGGCTCGAGATCCTGCAGGCGCTGGCGGTGCGGCCTACGCGGCTGGTGCAGGAGCTGGAGAAGTACCTCGACGACACCCTCGAGCGCATCCCGGCCCCGGCGGACGACGAGGACGACGAGTTCGAGCCCAAGCAGACCATCGCCCTGTGGCGCGTCTTCGAGCGCGCCGCGATGCACTCGCAGGGGGCTGGCAAGGACACCCTCGACACCGGCTCCGTGCTCGCCTCGCTGATGCGCGAGCAGGACTCCCAGGCGGTCTACCTGCTGCGCGACCAGGGCGTCTCGCGGCTCGACATCGTGCGCTACCTCTCGCACGGCACCACCAAGCTCGGGCTCGGCCAGCCCAAGCCCGACCTCGGCGGCGTCGACCCCGAGGAAGAGCCGATCACCGATCCGCTCGAGGCCTTCGCCAGCGACCTCAACGCGAGAGCCGAGAAGGGGCGCATCGACCCGCTGATCGGGCGCGAGAAGGAGTTGCGCCTGGTCATCGAGACGCTCGCCCGCCGGCGCAAGAACAACCCGGTGCTGGTCGGCGACCCGGGCGTCGGCAAGACCGCGATCGTCGAGGGGCTGGCGCTGGCCATCGTCGAGAAGCGGGTGCCGAAGATGCTCCAGGGCGCGACGATCTACTCGCTCGACATGGGCGCCCTGCTCGCCGGCACCAAGTACCGTGGCGAGTTCGAGCAGCGGCTCAAGGCGGTCATCGAGGCGGTGACCGAGGATCCGAGCCACATCCTCTTCATCGACGAGATCCACACCATCGTCGGCGCCGGAGCGGTCTCGAGCGGCTCGCTCGACGCCTCGAACATCCTCAAGCCGGCGCTCGCCGCCGGTGAGCTGCGCTGCATCGGGTCGACCACCCACGCCGAGTACAAGGGCGCCTTCGACCGCGATCGCGCGCTCGCCCGCCGCTTCCAGCAGATCGACATCGAGGAGCCGTCGCTGGAGGACTCGATCGCCATCCTCAAGGGCCTGCGCTCGCGCTACGAGGAGCACCACGGGGTGCGCTACGCCGACGACGGCCTCGAGCGCGCCGCCGAGCTCGCCGCCAAGTACATCAACGACCGCCGCCTGCCCGACAAGGCGATCGACGTCATCGACCAGGCCGGCGCCGCGAACCAGCTGCGCGAGGACGACGAGCGGCTCGAGATCCTCGGCGCGCCGGAGATGGAGGACACCGTCTCGCGAGTGGCCAAGATCCCGCCGCAGTCGGTCTCCAGCACCGACGAGGAGGCGCTGGCGCAGCTCGAGCCGTCGCTGAAGAAGGTGATCTTCGGTCAGGACCCGGCGATCGAGTCGTTGGTCTCGGCGATCAAGCTGTCGCGGGCCGGTCTCGGGCCGCCGGACCGGCCGATCGGCTCGTTCCTCTTCTCCGGGCCCACCGGCGTCGGCAAGACCGAGCTCGCCAAGCAGCTCGCCGAGAGCCTCGGCATCCAGTTCCTGCGCTTCGACATGAGCGAGTACATGGAGAAGCACACCGTGTCGCGCCTGATCGGCGCGCCGCCCGGCTACGTCGGCTTCGACCAGGGCGGCCTGCTCACCGACGCCATCCGCCGCACCCCGCACGCGGTCCTGCTGCTCGACGAGATCGAGAAGGCGCATCCCGACGTCTTCAACGTGCTGCTGCAGGTGATGGACCACGCCACCCTCACCGACAACAACGGCCGCAAGGCCGACTTCCGGCACGTGATCCTGCTGATGACCACCAACGCCGGCGGCCGCGAGCTCACCTCGAAGGGCCTCGGCTTCAGCAAGGACACCTCGCAGGCCAGCACCTCGGCGAAGTCGCGTCCCGAGATCGAGCGCATGTTCAGCCCCGAGTTCCGCAACCGGCTCGACGCCTGGATCGTCTTCGAGCCGCTCGAGCGTCCTTCGGTGGAGCGCATCGTCGACAAGCTGTTCGGCGAGCTGCAGGAGCAGCTGGTGCAGAAGCAGGTCGAGATCGAGCTGGCGCCCAGCGCCAAGGCATGGCTCGCCGACAACGGCTACGAGCGCGACTTCGGCGCCCGGCCGATGCGGCGCCTGATCGACGGCGAGATCAAGAAGCCGCTGGCCGACGACATCCTCTTCGGCGACCTGCGCCACGGCGGCAGCGTCGTCGTGCACGGGCCCGACGACGCCCCGAAGTCGAGCTCGCTCGCCGACGGCGCCGAGCTCGAGGAATCGCCGAAGGGCCTCTGGCTCGAAAAGAGAGGCGGCGCTGCTGCCGACCTTCCGCCGCAGAGCGCCGCGGGCGAGGGTTCGAAGGGTGGGAAGGACACTGCGGACCTCCGGCCGCGGAGCGCCGCTGGTGAAGATTCGGAAGGTGGTGAGGACAGCGACGAGACCGAAGCCGAGGCCTCGCCCAACCCCGACCCCGTGAACTGAGCCGGGAGTCCGACCGGCCGCCGAGCAGCGGCCACCTCGGCTCCCTCTCCCGTCTCCCTACTCCGCCGTTCCTCCGTCATCCCAGCGAAGAGCCGGTTCCCGGACTTGGATCCGGGGCTGCGGTTCCCTGCGTCACGTGATGCGACCAGCTTCCGTGAAAGCGAGGACGCCCCCTCTCCCCTTCTCGCTCGCTCTTCGCTCTTCGCTCTTCGCTCTTCGCTGTTCCCTTTGCCCTCTGCCCTTCTGCCCTCTGCCCTCTGCCCTCTCTTCCCTTTTCCCTTTTCCCTTTTCCCTTCCCCAACCCCTAACCCCCGACCCCTGACCCCTGACCCCTCTCTGCCCCTTTTCCCTTTTCTCTTGTCCCTTCCCCTATCCCCCAACCCCCAACCCCCGACCCCTGACCCCTCTCTGCCCCTTTTCCCTCTTCCCTCTTCCCTCTTCCCTCTTCCCTTCCCCTGACCCCCAACCCCTATCCCCTGACCCCTGACCCCTATCCCCTATCCCCTAACCCCTGGCCTGCTCCTCGACCAACGGCCAGGCGAGATCGAGCCAGCGGCTGATCTCGAGCCGGGTGTCGCGCGGGTCGATGAGGTCGTGCACCGAGAACGACTCGGCGCGGGGGAAAGGTGAGCGGCGGGCAGCGAACTGCTCCTCGAGCTCGGCGCGGCGGGCCTCGGGATCCTCGGCCTCGGCGATCTCGCGGCGGAAGGCGACGGCGACGCCGCCCTCGACCGGCAGCGCGCCGGTGTCGGCGGAGGGCCAGCTGAGCACCCGCGCCTCGGGGCCGAAGTGCGCCGCCGCGGCGACGCCGTAGGCGCGGCGCACGACGATCGAGATCCACGGCGTGCGCGAGCGCACCACGGCGGAGATCGCCTCCATGCCGTAGCGGATGGTGCCGGCCTGCTCGGCCGCCGAGCCGATGTAGAAGCCGGGCTCGTCGACGAACGCGACGACGGGTAGGTGGAAGGTGTCGCAGAGCTCGACGAAGCGGCGCACCTTGAGCGCTCCGTCGCGGTCCATCGACCCGGCCAGCACGGTGGGGTCGTTGGCCAGCACACCCACCGGGTAGCCGTCGATACGGGCGAGGAAGGTGCGCTGCGAGCGGCCGAACTGCTCGCCCTTCTCGAGCAGCGAGCCGCGGTCGACGACGAGGCCGACCAGGCGCTCGACGTCGTAGGGGCGGCGACGGTCACGCGGCACGATCGACAGCAGCTCCTCCTCGCGCCGGTCGCGCCGGTCGTCGGGCTGGGAGGGCCGGCGCGGTGGCGCCTGCAGCACGCTGCTCGGCAGGTAGTCGAGGAAGCGGCGGATCAGTCGGTTGGCGTGCGCCTCGTCGTCGGCGACGCGGTCGACGACGCCGCTGCGCGCGTGCACCCGCCAGCCACCGAGCTGCTCCTTGTCGAGCTTCTCGCCGAGGGCGCGCTCGACCAGCGCCGGGCCGCCGATCAGCACCTGCGAGGTGTCCTTGACCATCACCGCGAAGTGCGAGGCGACGAGCCGCGCCGCGGGGAATCCGGCCACCGCGCCGACCGCGGCGGAGGCCACCGGCACGGTGTGCAGGAGCTGGGCGATGGGCAGGAAGCGGGCGCGCGAGTACACCGGGTCGCCAACCGGCGCGCGGCTGCCCTTGCCGCCCGAGCCGGTGACCGAGCCACCGCCGCCCTCGAGGAAGCGGACCAGCGGCATGCGGTAGCGCAGCGCCAGCTCCTCCGACCAGACGCTCTTGCGCAGGCCCGCCGGCGTCGGCGAGCCGCCGCGCTGGGTGAAGTCCTCGCCGCCGACGACCACCCTGCGGCCGTCGATGGTGGCGACGCCGAGCACGTAGTTGGCGGGCGTGAACGAACGCAGCTCGCCATCTTCGTCCTGCTCGGCCCAGCCTGCCAGCGGGCCCTCGTCGCGGAACGAGCCCTCGTCGACGAGATCGTCGATGCGCTCGCGCACGGTGCGCTTGCCGCGCTCGCGATGCCGCCGCACCGCCTCCTCGCCGCCGAGCTCGAGCGCCCGCCTCCGGCGCTCCTCGATCTGCCGTACCTCGTCGCTCCAGCTCATCGCCCGGCGAGCATACGGGAGCCGTTGTCCGACCCCGCCTTGGCTTGTCGTTGGATCGCAGTGGAGGGCGACGAAGGCCTTCCGGCCATTGTCGAGCCGGGGGACGTCAGCACTCCGACAACCCAACGACAAGGGGGGCATCCATGTCGACGTTCGTGGTGAAGGACTTGATGGTCAGTGTGCTGTCGGATCGCGGCAGCGTGGGGCTGTGTGCGGAGGATGTCTCCGCCACGGTGCCGACGCCGCTGACTCCGGTGGTGCTGGTGGCGGCGCAGACGCCGGTGCTGCAGCACGTGCAGCACGTCACCAAGCGACTGGTCGCGGCCGGCGATGCCGACGGCTCGCCGGCGGTGGTCGAGGCGATCGACGAGGTCGCGCTCGACATCGGCCGCGGCATCGTGGTCGCGGCGGCGCAGGGGGGCGGTGTGATGCTGCCGGATCCGAACTGCGGCGGCACCTCGTTGGAGACCATCCCGACCCCGATCACCCCGGTGGTGCACAAGAACGCCGCGCTGCTGCGCGTTTCGCACCTGCGCCAGCTCAAGGCCCAGCTGCACGAGACCCTCGCGGCGGTCGACAAGGCGCAGGCCGCGCTGGTGCCGAGCGGCCGCCAGGTCGCCAAGGTGCGCAAGCAGCTCGAAGGCGCCCTCGAGTCCCTCGGCTGAGCCCGAGAGTCCTGCAGTGGCGAGCTTCGCTCCACTGTGGGCGCGAGCGGCGGCGCGTGACGCCTGCGTCCGCGTCGCCGCCCACCGCCGCCTGGTGGCGTTCGACGAGCTCGACGGCTCGGAGCGCGCGGCGCTGGCTGAGTTCGCCGAAAGGCCGGAGCTCTTCGGCGTGTCGATGCCGAGACCGCCGGCGCGCGGCTCGATCCAGCTGCTCGACCGCACCACCGCGGCGCGGCTCGTGGCGCTCGCCGAGGCGGCGCCGATCGGCTGCTCCGGCCTGGCGCCGGAGGTCTTCGAGCATCTGCTGCTGCACGGGCTGATCGAGATCGATCTCGGCGGAGGCTTCCTCCTCGGGGCGAGAGCGCACGCGGCGCTCGGCGCCGACGACGCCGAAACCTCCGCCGACGGCCGGGGCGCACTGGCCTCGTTGGCGCGCGACGCGCTGCGCTACGGCGCCGCCCTGCCGCCGCTCGACGCTCGCGCCCTGGCCCGCCGCCTCTACGCCTTCCATACGGCGCCGCGACTGCCCGAGTGGCGGCGCCGCTTCGACGACGCCCAGCGCTACCGGGCAGAGCTCGGGCTGCAGGCTGGCCAGGAGACCGGGGCGCTGCTGGCCGAGGGTCACGAGGCGCTCGAGGTGCCCGGTTGGTGGTCGTGGTCGCTGCGCGGCGCCGAGGATCTGACGTCGACAGGGCACAAGGTCTACGTCAGCCCGGCGCCCGACGACCTGCCGGCGGCGTTCCGCGAGGTCGCCGCGGTGGTGGCGCGCCTCGGCGTCCCTGCGCTGAAGATCGGGCGCGGCGAGCATGGAGCGCTGCGGCCCGACAAGATCGTGCTGCACCTGAGCTCGCGGCGAGCGGTCGAGGAGCTGTGCGACGAGCTCGCGTCGCGCCTCGTCGGCGCCCGGCCGCAGGGCGTCCCGTTCAGCGAGGAGCTGGCCCTCGACGGACTGCTCTCGCACGGCGTCGACCCGCCGGTCGACGAGGCGGCGGTGGCCTGGCGCGGTCTCGAGAGCTGGCGCGCCTGGATCTGCAACGAGCTGGCGAGCGGCCTCGTCGCGGCGCGGACCGAGGGTGAGGGTGAGGGTGAGGGTGAGGGTGAGGGTGAGGGTGAGGGTGAGGGCGCGGTGGCGGCGGACGTCGCGGCCCGCTTCGCGCTCGACCGTCTGCGGGTGCAGGGCGTCGACCCCGTGACCTGGGCGCCCCGCACGCCGGAGGCTCTGCCGTCGTGAGCGGTCCCGCCCCGCCGCCGCTCGACGTGCTCGAGACCCGCTGGGTGCTGCCGGCCGAGGCGCTGCTGGTGCCGGTCTCCTCGCTGTCGCCGCGCGCCCGCGCCGCGCTCGACGTCGCCGAGGACAGCTGGGCGCTCGGCGTGCCGCGGAGCCGGCGGCCGCAGAAGGTCGTCGACCGCGCCACCGCCGACCTGCTGGAGGAGTTCCGCCGACCCTGCCGGCTGGTCGACGCGGTGATCGAGCTCAGCCAGCGCAGTGGAGTCGATCCCGAGAGCACCCTGGAGCAGGCGTTCGAGGCGCTGCGCCTCCTGGTCGCCGAGCGCCTGCTGGTGCCCGAGGGCGATCCGCTCGAGGCGCAGACACTGGCCCCCGCCTTCGCCGCCGGACAGCAGTTCCGCGGCTACGAGATCGAGCGTCTGGTCCACCTGCTCGAAGACGTCGAGCTGTACCGCGCGCGCAGCGTCACGGGAGAGGCCGTGGCGCTCAAGCTGGCGCGCACCGACAGCGGCCTCGAAGGAATCCCGGCGCCCGAGAAGCTGCGCCGGGAGGCGGCGATCCTGGGCCACCTGACCGCTCACGGCGGCGTCGCCGTCGCCGCGCTGCTGGGCTGCGAGCTCGAGGGAGAGCGCCCCTTCCTGGCGACCCGCTGGTGCGACGGGCTGTCGCTCGCCGCCGCCGCGGCCGAGCGCCTGGCGCTGCCTCCGGCGCGGCGACGCGAGGCGCAGCGCCGGCTGGCGCTCGAGCTCGTCGCCGCCTACGAGCGGCTGCACCGCGCCGGCGTCGTGCACGGCGACGTGCATCCCGGCAACGTGCTGGTGTCGCCGGACGGCGCGGTGACCCTGGTCGACTTCGGCAGCGCCCGCGTCGAACCGGTGGACGGCGCCCTCCCGCAACAGCTGGAGCCTTGGTCCAGGGCGCTGCGCGAGGCGGTCGGCCTCTACTACGACCCGCAGACGGCGGCCGCGGTGCAGGGCGGCCGCATGCCGCCCGAGGCGAGCTTCGCGACGGACCGCTACGCCGTCGCTGCGATGCTCTACCAGCTGTTCACCGGCGGCCACTACCTGCCGCCGAGCGCCGAGCAGGAACGCCTGCTCGAGCGCCTCGCCGATCCCGACCCGCTGCCGTTCACCGACCACGGGCTGCCGCCCTGGCCGGCGGTCGAGGCGGCGCTGCGCCGGGAGCTGTCGCGGGATCCGGCCGGGCGCTTCGCCGATCTCGGCGGCCTCGCGGCGGCGCTTCGCCGGGCGCGGCCAGATGGGGACGGGGTCGCCGTCGCGGCCGCGCCGTCGTCACTGCTCCAGCGCACCACCGCGCGCTACGACTTCGACTCGCCGCTGCTGCGGGGCGGCCCCGCGCCGCCGCGTGCCTCGCTGGCGCTGGGGGCGGCGGGAGTGTCCTGGTTCCTGCTCCGCGCCGCCGAGGTGGGCCGCGACCCGCGACTGCTCGCCCTGGCCGACCTCTGGTCGTCCCGCTGCGAGGCGCTGTGGACGAGAGGGCCGTCGGACTTCGCCGCCCCCGAGCGCGGCGTCACCCCGGAGCGGGTCGGCGTCGCCTCGCTGGCGCACGGCCGGCCCGGCGTACTGGCGGTGTGCGCGGCGGTGGCGGCGGCGCGCGGCGACCAGCCGACCCTCGACGCCACGGCCCGAGAGCTCTGCGCTGCGACCGAAGACGCCGCGCTGCCCGCCGAGCTCTGCCTCGGGCGCGCCGGCCTGCTGCTGGCGGCACACCGGCTGCTGGCGCGGATCGACGGTCTGGGCCCGGGCGGCGACGCCCCAACGCGCCTCGGCCGCTGCATCGAGGAGCAGAGTGACCGGCTGGTGGCGACGATCGCGGCCGCCGGTCCGACGTCGAACCCCGATCTGCCGCACCTCGGCTTCGCCCACGGCTGGGCGGGGGTGCTCTACGCCCTGATCGAGACCTCCGCCGACCGCGGCGGCGATGGGGCGCTGAGCCAGCTGCTCCAGCGTCGCCTCGGTGGGCTCGCCGAGCTCGCCCGGCACGACGACCACGGCCGCGCCACCTGGCCCGGCACCCTGCCCTGCTTCCGCCACCTCGGCGCCACCCCCGACCACGCCCCCGGCTGGTGCTCCGGCAGTGCCGGGCACCTGCTGCTGTGGGACCTGGCGGCCCGGCGCTGGCCCGACGAGCGGCGCTACGGCGAGCTCGCGCTCGCCGCCGCCGAGGCTGCCTGGAGCCTGCCGGCCGCCTCCGCCGACCTGTGCTGCGGCCTCGCCGGCAGGGCGATGGCCCTCGCCACGCTCGCAGCCCGAGGCGGCGAGTGGATCGCACGCGCCGAGGAGCTGCTGCGCCGCGCCCGGCGCGATCTCGAGGCTCAGGGAGAGGACGACGACTCGGCGGACTCGATGCTGCGCGGCACCCTCGGCGTGGCGCTGGCCGAGCTCGAGGTGAGCGAGCGAGGCCGGCGCGCGGCCGGCGTGTAACCTCTTCGCCCTTCCGGTGTCTTCCTCCCTGTGAGGCAGACGAGAGCAAGCGACGAAGACGCCGCTCCGGCAGCGATGATCTCCGCTACTCTGGCGGCGCCCGCGATCCGCGGGCGCGGCAGGAGTGGGAGGACCTCGGAGTGGCTGGCGAATCGGCGGTCGATTGGCAGAGGATCTACCGTGAGCACGGCCCCGCGGTGCTCGCTTTCCTGCGCAGCCGCCTGGTCGGCGACGCCGCCGAGGACCTGCTGCAGGAGACCTTCGTGCGCGCCATCCGCGCCGAGCAGAGACGCGGCGCGGCGAGCGCGCCGGAGCAGCCCCGCGCCTATCTGCTCACCGTGGCGCGCAACCTGCTCGCCAACCGGCGACGCGACGCGCCGCCGGAGGACCCGCTGGACGATGGACGCGAGGACGGCGGCGAGCCCGCGGCGACGACCGCGCCGAGCGATGCCGAGGCCGACTTCCGCGAGCTCGGCGCCCGCCTGCAGGCGGCCCTCGAGACGATGCCCGAGCGCCAACGCCAGGCGTTCGAGATGGCGGTGCTCGACCAGCAGAGCTACCGCTCGATCGCCCGTCGCACCGGATGGACCCTCGGCCAGGTCAAGGTCAACGTGCACCGGGGACGGGCCAGGGCGATCCGCGCTCTCGCCGACTACCTTCCCTGACCGATGAGGATCGAACCATGAGCGCCGAAGAGAGGCATCTGGCCGTGAGCGAGTTCCTCGACCGTCATCGCGGCGAGAGCGATCTGATCTCGCTCGCCGATCGGCTCGCCAGCGATCCCGAGGCGCGACGCTTCTACCGCCGCGCCCGGGCGCTCGACGGCCTCGCCGCGGCGCTCGACGAGCTGCCGCGCGAGGAGCCTCCGGTCGAGGTGTGGCAGCGCATCGCCGCGGAGACCTCGGTCGACGCCGGCCCCGTCCGCGGTTGGGGCCGGCGCCCCGAGGCTTCCGGGAACCGGCTGTTGCTGCTCGCCGCCGCGGGGCTGCTGGCGATCGCCGCGCTCTCGGTGCTGCTGCTGTGGCCGCAGCTGACCGGCGAGCCCGACGAACCGACGGTCGAATCCCAGCTGGCCGAGGTCGAGGTCGGCGCCCGCGCCGGCGAGATGGACCCGGCGCGCTTCTTCGACCTCGCCACCGAGATCCTCGAGGCGGATCGCTCCTACCGCCGCGAGCTGCTGGCCCTGATGACCGCGATCGAGCAGGAGCTGGGCAGCGGCGAGGGTGACGTCGAGGAGGGACGCCGCTCCGACTTCAGCGACCGCCGCAGCGACCCGCGCGCCCGAGGCAACGAGCTCGAGGGCGGCTCCTCCGACGGTGTGCGCATCGAGATGTACTGACCAAAGATGTACTGATCGAGATGAACTGACGAGTCGTAGCCTGACCCGCGACCTGGTGACCGCGAAAGGAAGACCGATGAGAACCGATATCCGCCGCCCGGCGACGCGACCCGCCGCGCTCGCTGCACTCGCCGCGATCGCCGCGTTCGGCGCGTTCGCCGTCGCCCCGGCTTACGCCCAGAAGGGCGACTCCCCTGCCGAGGCCGAGCTGGACGCCGCCTCCGGCTTCCTCTACGGCAAGGTGACCACCGCCAAGGACCGGGTGTTCCAGGGCGTGCTGCGCTGGGACGACGAGGAGGCCGCCTGGGACGACCACTTCAACTCGGGCAAGGTCGACCTGCCCTACCTCGACGAGTACTCGGACGAGAAGAAGACCCGCACCTTCGAGATCTTCGGCCGCAAGTTCAACGTCAACTGGGGCGGCGGCGAAACCGGCAGGCAGCTGGTGGTGCGCTTCGGCGACATCGCCCGGATCGATGTGCTCGGCGACTCCGAGGCGAAGCTGACGATGCGCGACGGCAGCCAGTTCGAGGTCGAGGGTGTCGGCAACGACGTCGAAGCGACGATCCGCATCCTCGACACCAGCCTCGGCCTGCTCGAGGTCGAGTGGGAGACGATCGCCCGCATCGAGTTCGCCCAGGCGCCGGCGGGAACGGTCGGCTTCGGCGACCGCCTCTGGGGCTCGGTGAAGACCACCGCCGGGACCTTCGAGGGCTTCGTGCAGTGGGACAAGCAGGAGTGCCTGTCGATCGACGCACTCGACGGCGAGGAGGACGGGGTCAAGATGTCGATCCCCTTCGGACAGATCGCCTCGATCGCCAAGCACCCGTCGCGCAACGCGTCGCAGGTGGTGCTGCGCGACGGGCGCGAGCTGGTGCTCGACGACAGCAACGACGTCGACGACGACAACCGCGGCATCCTGGTGGAGGACCGGCGCTACGGGCGCGTCGAGGTGCCGTGGAGCGCCTTCCAGCGCATCGACATGCGCTTCGACCGCGGCTCCGGCCCCGACTACGCGACCTACGCCGCCAGCGGTGGACCGCAGCGCCTGCGCGGCGAGGTGGTCGACCGCTCCGGCTCACCGCGCAGCGGCGCTCTGGTCTACGATCTCGACGAAGCCCACGGCTGGGAGCTGCTCGACGGCGTGCAGCGCAAGATCAGCTACTCGATCCCCTTCTCCAAGATCGCCAGCATCGCGCCCGCCGGCACCGACGGCGCCACGGTGACGCTGCGCTCCGGCGAGAGGCTCGAACTGTCGGACTCGCATGACGTCAACGAAGACAACTCCGGGGTCCTCGTCCTCGACGGAGACGGTCGCGGCGGCGTGCTCGTCGAGTGGTCCGACATCCAGCGGATCTCGCTGCAGCCCTGACCGCGTCTGCCTGATCGTCAACCCGCGCGCCGGCGCCGGACGTGCCGGTCGCCAGCTGCGCGGGCTGCGCCGGCGGCTCGAGGCGGCCGGCCTCGAGCTCGACCTGCGCCTCACCGGCGATCCGCTGGAGGCCACCCTGCTCGCCCGATCGGCGTACGTGGAGGGCCACCGGGCCTTCCTCGCCGCCGGCGGCGACGGCACCGCCTTCGAGGTGCTCAACGGAGCGCTGGCGCCGGCGATCGACGACGGCGCCGCGATCTCCTTCGGCGTGCTGCCGCTGGGCACCGGCAACTCGTGGACCCGCTCCTTCGAGCCTGCCGGGACCCACGGCGGCTGGCGCCAGGGCGTCGAGCAGACCCTGCGCCGCCTGGTCGAGGGGCGGCCGCGCCGGCTCGACGTGCTGCGGGCCAGCACAGACCGCGGCGATCTCTACGCCCTCTCCTTCGTCGCCTTCGGCCTCTCGTCGCGGGTCGCCGACCTCTGCAACCGCAGGCTCAAGCGGCTGGGAAACCTGGGCTACCAGCTCGGCGCCGCGCTCTGCGCCCTGCGGCCGAACGCCGAGCCGCTCGAGATCGTGCTGCGCCGTGGCGGCCGGGTCGACGCCTGGCGCGGCGAGGTGGTGACCGCCGGCTTCCACAACGTCTCGCTGTTCGGCGGCGCGCTGCCGATCGCGCCGCCGGCCGACCCAACCGACGGCCTGCTCGACGGCGTCCTGGTCGAGCGCATCGGCCGGTTCGAGCTGCTGCGCACCCTGCCCTCGCTGCGCACCGGCGAGCACATGGGCCATCCGGCGGTGCGTCACCTGCGGGCGCAGCGAGTCGAGCTCCAGCAGAGGGTCGAGCGCGACGTGCAGCTCGACGGCGAGGTGCGCCGCCTCGTGCTCGAGTCGGTCGAGGTGCTGCCGGCGGTGGCCGAGTTCTGGATCTGACGCCGAGACCGCCCCTGAGACGGCCGGGTGCGTCCGGTGGACGGGCGCGGCACGTACTAGGCTTGAACCTCACCAGACGAAACCGCAACCAGAGATTTCCGGAGGAACGAAATGACCCGTTCGAAGCGTCTCCTGTGTTCGCTCGCCCTTCTCGTCGCCGTGCTGCTCGTCGCCGGCCCCGCCATCGCCCAGGACGGATTGCGCGCTGAGCTGTCGCGCGACCTGGCCCAGATCGAAGAGAAGATCGTCGGCCTCGCCGACGCCATCCCGGCCGACAAGTACGGCTGGGCGCCCGAGGAGGGCGTGCGCACGGTGTCGCAGTCGCTGATGCACACCGCGACGGCGAACTTCTTCTTCGCCTCGATGCTCGGCGTCGCCGCCCCCGAGGGCCTCGACCTTCGCGGCCTCGAGAAGGTGACCGACAAGGCCGAGGTCAAGAAGCTGCTCGAGCAGTCCTTCGACCACCTCGGCAAGGCGATCGAGTCGGCCGAGGACCTCACCGCGCCGAAGAGCTACTTCGGTCAGGACGGCACGGTCGCCGGGCTGCTGCACGCCGGCCTGTCGCACAACCACGAGCACCTCGGCCAGATGATCGCCTACGCCCGCTCCAACGGCGTCAAGCCGCCCTGGTCGTAAGCGAACGGGGTCACAGCGTCGACAGCGTCAGCAGAGGCGGCCGAGCCGTCCTGCTCGACTTCGGCGGCGTCCTGGTCCGCTTCCGCGGTCTCGAGGAGCTGCGCAGGCTCCTGCCGGACCGCCCGGATCTCGACGCCGCCACCCGGCGCTGGCTGGGCTGCGAGGCGGTGCGCGCCTTCGAGCGCGGCGAGCACCGCGACGCCGGGCTGTTCGCGGCCCAGGCGGTGGTGCAGCTCGGGCTGCCGATCGCGGCCGACGAGTTCCTGCGTCGCTTCGTGGGCTGGGTCAGCGAGCCGCTGCCCGGTGCCGCGGAGCTGCTCGCCCGGCTGCGCCGCGAGCTGCCGGCGGGCACCCGGATCGGCTGCCTCAGCAACACCAACGCGCTGCACGAGGAGCGCATCCTCGGCTGGCTCGGGGAGGACGCCTTCGACGTGCGTTTTCTCTCCCACCGCACCGGCCAGGTCAAGCCCGATCGGGACGCCTACACGCACGCCTGCGAGACCCTCGGGCTCGAGCCGCCGCAGGTGTGGTTCGCCGACGACGCGGCGGTCAACGTCGAGGCGGCGCTGGCGGTCGGCCTGCGCGCCTTCCGGGCGCGGGGGCCGGGCGACGTCGCGCGACGGCTCGAGCAGGACGGCCTCCTGCCTACTGGGTCGTTGACGTCGCGGCCTCGAGAGCGAGTCCGAGCGCGGTACGCACGTCGGGCAGGGTCACCGGGCCGACCTCCATCATCGCGTCGGTGAAGCGACGCACCGAGAAGTCGTCGCCCCAGGCGGCGCGCGCGTCGCGCTGCAGCCCGGCGATGGTGGTGTCGCCGAGCCAGTAGAAGGTGAGCTGCGGCGACGTGGTCATCGCCCGGCGCCACATGTTGCGGGCGAACTGCACGTCCTGCATCGCCTCCTCGGTGACGAAGCGCTCGACCTCCTCGCGGGTCATGTTCTCGGTGTGCACCCTGATGTCGACGATGGTGCGGGCGATGTTCTCGAGCTGCTTCTTGAGGTGCGCCGCGTAGGCGAGATCGTCGCCCCAGCCCTGCTCCAGCATCAGCCGCTCGCTGAAGGTGCCCCAGCCCTCGACGAAGACCGGATCGGAGTAGAGGTAGCGCGCCGGATGCTCGCTGCGCGCCGCCACCTTGAGCTGCAGGTAGTGGCCGGGCATCAGCTCGTGGGCGATGATCATCGTGTTGAAGTGGTGGTTGAAGTCGCGGAAGAACGCGGCCAGCTGCTCGTCGTCGGCGTCGGCAGGCGGCGTCGGCAGCAGCAGCAGGGTGTCGGCCTCGGGCGCCCAGGGCCCGCTGCTGTAGACACCGCCGAACGCCTGCGAGGTGAAGACGGCCGGCGAACGGTCGACCACCAGGGTCAGCGGATCGGGCAGGCCGACGATGCCGCGCTCGCGCACGAACGCCTCGGCCTCGAGCACCAGGGTGCGGTAGTCCTCGACGAACTCCTCGACGGTGGCGGCGCGGTCCTCGGCGATGCGGTCGAACAGGCCCTGGATCACTTCGCGGTCGCCGAACGGCATCTCGCCGGAGAGGTGCTCGTCCCAGATCCGCCGCGCGAAGAGCGCCGTCTCGCCGCGCCTCTTCGCCAGATCCTCCTCTGCCGCGGCGAGCACCTCGGCGACCGGCCGCGTCTCGCCGGTGACCAGGCGGAAGCGGCGCTCGTAGCGGTCGGCGAGACGGAAGCTGCCGCGCGCCGTCTCGCGGCGCTCCTCGAGCAGCGTGGCGAGCTGGCGCACCTGCTCGGCCGCGTCGGCGGCGGTGGCGAGGATCGCCTCCCGGCGGGCGGCGAATCCCTCCTGGCCACCGAGCTCCTCGGCCGCGGGACCGTCGACGAAGCGCGCCAGGTCGCCGCCGTAGAACTCGGCCACCGACCCCAGCTGACCGACGGCGATGGCGAGCAGATCCGGCGACAGGTCGGCACGGTCGGCGCGTCCCAGCGCCTCGCCGGCCTCGCCCACCAGGCGCGGCACCTCGGCGATGCGCGCCGCGATCGCATCGAGACGGGCCGTCATCGGCATCTCGTCGCGGATGAGCAGGAACGGCAGCGCGTTGGCGATGGTGCCGCTCCACAGCAGCGGATCGGTCTCGTGCACCCGTTGCTCGGTGAGCTCGAAGAGCTGGATGCGCGCCTCGGCGATCGCCAGGCTCAGGTCGGCGCGCGCGTCGAAGGCGTCGCCCTCGCCGCCGCGTCCTGCGAGCTCCGCCACGAGCAGGGTGCCCTGCTCGACCAGCTCGCGGTTCCAGCCGATCCACTCGGCCACCGCCTGGTCGGAGTACGACTCGAGGCGTAGGGCAGCCTCCTGCCGCCCCGCCGACAGGGCGCGCGACGGATAGAAGCTCAGCGTGCGCTCGATGCTCTGGTCGACGAGCTCGCTGGCTCGTCGCACCGCATCGGGCGGGGCGGAGCCGCCGGATCCAGGCGTCTCGCCGGCGGCGCAGCCCAGGGCGCCGAGCAGGGCGAGGATCGACAGCAGCCGGCGCTCCCGGCCGCCTGCAGGCCTCACAGGAACCAACGCTTGTACCAGGGCACGCCCTGCTCGATCAGTGCGCGCTTGCGCTCGGCGTCGCGCAGGCCCTGCAGGAAGGCCTCGCCCTCCTTGATGTGGCAGTCCTTGTACTTGCGGCCCGAGCCACACGGGCAGGGGTCGTTGCGACCCACCTTGGTGACGTGGCGCGGGCCGGTCACCACCGACTTCCGGTTCGACAGCTGGTTCGACAGACGACGCTTGCGCATCCGATCTCCTCCGACTCCTCCAATGGCTCCGAATCGACGCTGGGTCTCTCAGCAGGCGGCGGCGTAACGGACGACGTCCCCCACCGACTCCATGCGCGCCGCCTCCTCGTCGCTGATCTCGACGCCCAGCGCGTCCTCGAGCTCGACCAGCAGCTCGAGCGCCTTGGGCGAGTCGATGCCGAGGTCGGCGACGAGCTGCATGTCGTCACGGATCTCCGCCGCCGGCCTGCCGCTGACTTCGGCGAGGACGTTGCGAGCCGTTTCCTTCTTGTCCAAGGTCTTCATCTCCTGCGCCGGCACGCGACGCTGCGGCCGG
>ERZ869936.871-NODE-871-length-24931-cov-35.945932_pt1 | contig 24931 bp, 16 predicted proteins | sample MGYA00520876_ERZ869936 | MGnify/ENA primary metagenome ERZ869936 (study PRJEB32218, sample SAMN09650985) | biofilter metagenome | isolation source: enrty point of leading RO module | place: Saudi Arabia: Thuwal, RO plant located on Red Sea | collected 2016-02-17 ... | reverse complement strand
TGCCAAGTGCGGCTGCGAAGCTAAGTGCGGCTGCGAAGCTGCCTGCGGTTGCGAAGCCAAGTGCGGTTGCGACACCGGCTGCTGCAAGAGCCGCTGCTGCAAGTCGCGTTGCCGTTGCTTCTCGCTGCGTGACCTCTTCCCCTGCTGCCGTGGTTGCTGCAAGTCGAGCTGCGGTTGCGACAACGGTTGTGCCGCCAAGTGCGGTTGCGAAGCTGCCTGCGGTTGCGAAGCCGCTGGTTGTGCCGACGCTGGTTGCCACGGACATGGCGACAGCGGCGAAGCCGCCCCGGCCGACTACATCCCGATGCCGCCCACGCCGAAGCAAGATCATTCGGCTGGCACGGGCCGTCGCGCCATCCACGTGAGCTCGCTGGTCAACTAGGCCAACGAACCCACGCATCGTATTTGCGACAATGACCGGCCTGCCTGGGAGCTCCTGGGCAGGCCGGTTTCATTTTGCGCGGGAGTCGTGTTGCGGGAATGAGAGTGGCAGCGCGCCCCCAGCGGGTTCGCCAGGGTGAACCCGACGTGGCAGCCGCGCCTTACTCGGCCGCCGACTCGGCCTCGATCCGCCCGATCGCATATCCCAGCAGGTCGCCACGCTGGCGACATTCGGCCAGCAAACGCTCGTAGTCGCCGCCGCGGCGCGACAATTCCAGCAGTGACGGGGCGAAGCCGGTCGTCGGCGTGCCGTGCGGCAGTTTGTCGAGCGTCATGGCGATCGCCTCCTCGAAGCGGCCGAGTCGCGCCAGGAGAGCCACATAGACCTCGACCACGGCGCTCCCTTCTTCGTAGACGTTGGCCTGCTCGGCCCGCTGACGGAAGTACTCGAGAGCCTTATCGACTTGCTCGCCCAGTTGGGCCGCGAAGAACAGGCCGCTGACGGCAAAGGCGTCCTCGAAGGGCGGATCTCCCGGCGGCTGCAACGACTCGTGCAGCGCCCGACCGTACTCCGTCAGCTCCCATGCCAGCCGCAGAGCCGCGGTGTCCTCGACGATGCGGGACATCCGCACCACCGACGAGAGATGCGAAATATCGACGTGATAGGTATGCTCGCCGAAGGCGTCGCGCTTCTGCTCGAGAAATTCGAGCAAGCCCGAGGCACCGCCGGCGCCCGAATCGGCAGGCGACTCGATCCCCAGATTCTCGAGCAGCTCGGCGTGCAACCGCCGCACCAACTGACCCACGGCAACCTGTTTCTCGGGGATACTTCGCGTGTACATGGCCGAGTCGTAGGTCGTGATCGCGTTGCAGATGCCGTAGTGATCGAGGACGATCGAGAAGCCCCGGTCGACGTCGAGGCCCTCGTGCAACGACAGCTCGACGATCTGGTCGAGATTGCTCTCGTCGGGCTCGGCGGCCGCCAGCGCCTCGCGCATCGTCGCCTCGTCGCCGGCGGGTCGCAGGTACATCCAGGCCGCTCGCAAATCGCCCGCGGCGAGCAGCAGGTTTCCCACTTCGCGGCAGGCTTCGACGTAGCCGGCTTCGACCTCGTCACGCGTGGCGTCGGACAATTCTTCGAGCCGCGCCTCGCGCGCCAGCGGGGCCCCGGCACGCTGCCGACACTGCATCAGTCGGGCGTCGAAGAGTTCGTGGTACTTGCCCTCGGCCTTGAGCTGCTCGCAGAGCACCGCGATGGCACCCGCGATGCCGGAGCTCGTCAGTTCGTCGTCGATGCGGGCAAAGTCGTCCGCGGACATGGGCAAGCTCTTCGCGCTAGCAGAATCGAATGGGCAAGCCACCATCGTACCATAGCGGTCGCAGCGACGTCAGGCGGTCGCCTCCCATGCGACGTCGATCGCGGTCGCGCGTTGCCAACGACCGCGACGAAGGCGATACTACGTGTCATGACCAATGCCAGCGACAACGACCGCGAGCCGCACGAAGCGCATGAAGCCGCCTTGCGCACCATCGCGATGCCGAAGGATACAAATCCGAATGGCGACATCTTCGGCGGTTGGTTGCTCTCCCAGATGGACCTGGCCGGCAGCGTGGTGGCCCGTGAGCGAGCGGGCGGACGTTGTGTGACCGTGGCGGTGAACGCGATGAGCTTCCACCGTCCCGTGTTCGTCGGCGACGAAGTCAGCTGTTATAGTGAGGTGACCGGCGTGGGGAGAACGTCGATGACGGTGCACGTGACCGCCTATCGGCGAAACCCGGAGTCGGGGCCGCGAGAACAGGTCACCGAAGGGACGTTTACCTTTGTCCGCATCGACGACGCAGGCCGACCCAAGGTGATTGAGAAGAGCGAATAACGGTCGAAGATGTTGCCGAGACGACAGCAACAAGAGATGCCGCGACGCTGGACGATTTGGATCGTGGTGGCGCTCGTGCAAGGAACGCTCGTCGAGCCGGTTGCAGCCGACCCCGCCACCGCGGAGCAGCCGAACTTCGTCGTGATCCTGGTCGACGACCTCGGTTGGACCGATCTGGGCTGCTATGGCAGCCAATACTACGAGACGCCCCACATCGATCGCCTGGCGCAAGACGGGGTGCGATTTACGGACGGGTACGCGGCCTGTGCCGTCTGTTCGCCGAGCCGCGCGGCCCTGTTGACCGGCAACTACCCGGCGCGGATCGGCATTACCGACTGGATTCGCTATCGCTATCGCGGGCAACCTCCGCCAGGTTTCGACGACCCGTCCGATTACGAATCGGTCGGCAAGCCGATCGAGACGCCGCGGAATCGGTTCTATCTCGAGCATCGGCACGTAACGCTAGCCGAGGTGCTGGGCGAGGCGGGTTACCAGACTTGCCACATCGGCAAGTGGCACCTGGGCCCCGACGACTACTATCCCGAGCGACAGGGTTTCGACATCAACATCGCGGGCTGCGACTATGGCATGCCGCCGACCTATTTCTTTCCCTGGTCGGACAAGAACCACGAGCGGATGCCGAACTTACTCGGTGGTAAGGAAGGCGACTTCTTGACCGATCGGCTCGCCGCCGAGGCGGTGAAGTTCATCGACGCCCATCGCGAGCAGCGGTTCTTTCTCTACTTCGCCCCCTATGCGGTGCACACGCCGATTCAGACCAAGCCGGCGCTGGCGGCCAAGTACGCGGCGAAGCCGAAAGCCGGTCAGAAGAATGCCGCCTATGCGGGGATGATTCAGAGTGTCGACGAGGCCGTCGGTGCAATTCGTGCCCAGCTGGCCCAAGCGGGATTGGCCGAGAACACCGTGCTGATCTTCACCTCGGACAACGGCGGCTACCTGCCGGTGACGAGCAACGCCCCGCTGCGTGGTGGCAAAGGCATGATGTACGAAGGCGGCTTGCGCGTGCCGTTCATCGTGTACTGGCCCCGGGTGACCGAACCCGGTTCGACGCAGGACGAGCCGGTCCTCGGGATCGACGTCTTTCCCACACTGCTGGACATTGCCGGCGTCGAGCGTGACGTCGACGATCGCGTCGACGGCGTCAGCCTGGTGCCGATCCTGGCCGATGAAGAGGCGTTGGATCGGGCGGCCATCTATTGGCACTTTCCCCACTATCGCGGCACGGATGCCGATCCGTACGGAGTCGTCCGGGCAGGCGACTACAAACTGATGCGCCTGTATGAAGACGGATCGACGCAGCTCTACAACTTGCGCGAGGACCCATCCGAGACGACCGACCTGGCCGAGCAAGAGCCCGAGAAGGCCAAGGACCTCGACTTGATGCTCTCCAAGTGGTTGATCAGCTCCGAGGCGAAGCTGGTGCGGCCCGATCCCAATTACCAGCCGCCGGCCGCCGACGAGAGCGAGCGGGCGGCGGACGAGTAGTCGCGCGGATACTCGACGGCTCCTGGACGACGTTCTGCGAGCGATTTCCGATGTCCTCACCTTCGCAAGCCCTGGCCTGGCTCGATGACGCCCTGGCCGAACTCGATTTGCAACAGCTTCGCCGCCAGTTGCGCACTCGTTATGGCGCCCAGGGGGCGACGATCGATGTCGACGGGCTCGATGTCGACGGGCGCGATGTCGATGGGCGACGGCTGATCAACTTCGCGTCGAACGACTACCTGGCCCTGGCCGATGAGCCCGTGGTTCGCCGCGCTGCGCTGCAGGTGCTCGAGCGCGAGGGCGTGGGCAGCGGGGCGAGTCCCCTGATCGTCGGTCGCAGCGAAGCCCACGCGCGGCTGGAAACGGCCCTGGCGGAGTTCGAAGGATCCGAGGCGGCGTTGCTGTTTCCCTCGGGGTTCGCGGCCAACAGCGGAACGATTCCGGCACTGGCGGGACCTGGCGATGCGATCTTCTCCGACGCCAAGAACCACGCCAGTCTCGTCGACGGCTGCCGACTCTCGCGGGCCGAAGTGCACATTTACCGTCACGGCGACGTCGATCACTTGCGGGAGTTGCTGGCCGGGAGTTCCACCGCGCGGCGGCGACTGATCGTGACCGATAGCCTGTTCAGCATGGACGGCGACTTGGCCCCGCTGACGCAGCTGGCCGATTTGGCGGAGCAGTGCGACGCGATGTTGCTGGTCGACGAGGCTCACGCGACCGGTGTTTTCGGCCGGCAGGGGCGCGGTGTGGCGGAGCACCTCGGCGTCGAGGACCGCGTCGATGTCAAGGTCGGCACGCTCAGCAAGGCCTTGGGCGTCGCCGGCGGTTTCGTGGCGGGCTCGCAGGCGCTCGTCGCTTGGCTCGCGAATCGCGATCGTCCCTACGTCTTCTCGACAGCGGCGCCGCCCGCGATGGCAGCGGCTGCCCTGGCCGCCTTGAGAATCGTCGAGGAGCAGCCGCAGCGGCGCTGCGAGCTGCTGGAAGCGGCGGCCAACTTGCGGACGCATCTTTTCGAACAAGGCTGGCAGATCGGCAAGAGCGAGAGCCAGATCGTGCCGATCTACTTGGGCGAGGCCGACGCCGCCTTGGCGGCTGCCGCCCACCTGGCCGAGCGGGGATTCTTGGTGCCGGCGATTCGACCTCCGTCGGTTCCGCCCGGCGAGGCCCTGTTGCGGCTCAGTCTCCGCTGGGATCACACTTCCGAGATGCTCGCCGAGCTGGTCGAGGCCTTCCGCGAGCTGCAGGTTGTCGCGCGCTAGAGCGTCGGTCGATTGAACGTTGGCCGGCGTGTCGCACTTCCGCCAGGTGCTTCAAACCTGGCGCCTCGCTACTCGTGCCGCAGGGCCTCGATCGGATCCATCGCCGCCGCCCGCATGGCCGGATAGAGTCCGAAGATCAGGCCGACGCCGACGGAGATGCTGAAGGCCAGCGGGATCGACCAGCCGACCATCACCGGGTCGAGGTTGCGAATCACCTCGGGCATCTCGGCCATGGTTGCGGGAATCAATCGCTCCATGCCGTTGCGGAGCAATCCGATGGCGGGACCGCAGAGCAATCCGCCCAAAACTCCGCAGCTGCCGCCGACGACCGTGAGCACGATCGTCTCGGCAAGAAACTGACGTGTGATGTCGCCGCGTTTGGCACCCAGGGCGCGGCGAATGCCGATTTCACGGGTTCGCTCGGTCACCGTGGCCAGCATGATGTTCATGATGCCGATGCCACCGACGACGAGCGAGATGGCGGCAATCGTCCCCATGAACACCATGAACATGATCCGCATCGTGCGCACCTGTTCCAGCAGTTCGAGCGGCACGATGATCTCGAAATCCTCTTTCTCCTTGTGGGTGAGGTTCATGGTCGTCTCGACCAGATCGGCCGTTTCCACGACCTCGTCGACGTTGCTCACCTGGAGCGTGACCTGGTTGAGCTCGACGATTTCACCTTCGAAGGTGCCGCTGCTGGCCGAGATGATGCGATCGCCCAATCGCCGCCAGAACGACGTGATAGGAATGTAGACGTCGCCCGAAAAGTCTTGGCCTTCCAGCGAGCTGCCAATCGCGGAGGTCGACGCCCGCGGCTGCATCACACCGACCACGACGTACGGCTCGTGATCGGTGCTGTCGTGTTCGACGCGGACGTACTGCCCGAGGGGATCTTCGAGCGGGAACAGGGCCTGAGCAACTTCGGCCGCCAGCACACAGAAGTTATTCTCGGCTTCCAGGTCGGCATGGCCCAGAAAGCGTCCGCGGTCGAGCGTGAGCCGCATGACTTCGGCATACTCAGGCGTGCAACCGACGAGCCGCCCGTCAATCGTGTTGTCGGCAAAGCGAAAGGTACGGCGAATTTCCCGAATGCGAATCGCCCGCTGGACCGTGGGCAGCAGCTCCGGGTCGCTGAGGCGGACATAGTCTTCCCGCGTAATGCCGTAGGGCGTGAGCCGCCGGGCCGTGGAATCGGAGACGACCGGCTTCTTCGATTTGACGATGATGTTTTGCGCCCCGAGCTGCTCGATCTGCTGTTGCGCGCGGCTGCTGATGCCCTCGCCGATGGCCAACAGCCAGATCACGCTGGCGGTGCCGATGAAGATGCCCAGCACCGTGAGCAGCGAACGCATGGGGTGCAAGAGCAAGCTCTTGACGCCGATCTTCCACGTTCGCAGCCAGTTGATCATCGTCGCCGCCGACCCTTTACGTGACCAAGACCGCGGGCTCGTTACGGACGTCGCGATCGATCAGCCCGTCGGTCAGGTGAATCTGCCGCCGTGTGATGTCGGCGACTTCCTGCTCGTGGGTGACGATGATCACGGTCGTCCCCCCTTCGTTTAGTCGGACCAGCAGATCCAGAATCTCCTTGGTGGTGGCCGAGTCGAGGTTGCCCGTCGGTTCGTCGGCCAAGATGAACTGCGGCCGGTTGGCCAGGCTGCGGGCGACGGCCACGCGTTGCTGCTGGCCGCCGGAGAGTTGGTAGGGCCGATGCTTGAGGCGATCGCCCAGGCCGACCAGTTCGGCCAGGTGCCGACAATACTCGCGACTCTCGCGGCCGAGGGTGCCTTGATAGTAGAGCGGCACCTCGATGTTCTCGAGCACGGTCAATTGCGAAATCAGGTTGTAGGACTGGAAGATCAGGCCGATCTCCGAGGCGCGAATTTCGGACAGCTCGTCGTCGCTCAGGTCGGACACATTCTGATCGCCGAGCCAGATTTCGCCCGACGTGGCCCGATCGAGACAGCCGAGCAGGTTGAGCAAGGTACTCTTGCCCGACCCCGACGCCCCCATGATCGAGATCAGGTCGCCGACGGGAACGTCGAGCGAGACGCCGCGCAGGGCCTCGACGGTTACCGTGCCGAGGATGTAGTCCTTGCGCAGATGGGTGACCCGCGCCGCCCAGCTCATGGCAAGGCTCCCGCCGCGCCGACAGGCGGTCCCCCGGCGGCCTTCATGGCTCGCTGCACGGTGCGAAGCTCGGCCCGATCGACCGCCCCGTCGCCATTTTTGTCGGCTCGCGAGACGAATCCCCAGCGCTCGGCACCGACTTCTTCGGCCGTGAGCTTGCCGTCGCCGTTGGTGTCCGCCGCTTGGAACATGGCCATCAGGCCGCCGCCGGTTGGCGGAACGGTCGGCTGGGTCGGTGCCGACGAGTCGGCCTCTTCCTGTTGTTTTGGATCGATCTTCGGCCAGCGAACCTCCTCGCGATGTCGCTGGGGGTTGGCGGCCACGACCTCACCCTCCTCGAGACCTTGCTCGATGACGACGGTCGTCTCGTTGCTGGGACCGATCTTCAACTCTCGCGGTTGCGGCTCCCAACCGTTGCCCCGACGCACCATGCAGTAGTGCTTGCCGCCGTGTTCGAGCACGCAGGTAATCGGCAGCATCAGGGCATCGTCGAGTCGAGCCACCTCGATCTGCACTTCGGCCGTCAGGCCGGGACGGAGCTTTTCGTTGCTGCCGTCGATGCGGATGTAGGTGGCATAGGTCTTCACGTTCGTACTGAAGAAGCTGCCGGGCTCGGCGTAGCGATTCACCCGCTCGACCTTGCCGGTCAACTTCATGTCGGGAAAGGCCCCGACCTGAATCGTGGCCGCCATGCCCGGCTTGACCAGGTCGACGCGCGCTTCGTTGATCTTGGCTTTGACCTGCATCTGACGCGGATCGGGCAGGCGAATCATCACCTGATTTTCGCGGATCAAGACGCCTGGCTCGATCACCACGTCGTTGCCCCCGCGACGACTACGCTGGTTGGCGTGGACGACCTGACCGGGGGCCGGCGCCCGCACGGTACACTTGGCGATTTGCGTCTTGATGTCGTCGAGCTTGCGCATTTCCAGTTCGTGACTTCTCCGTTCGGCGACCCACTTTGCTTCGGTGGTGCGAATTGTGTTCTCCAGCTCGGTGACCATTTTCTTGCGGGTGTGTACGCGCAGCACCTCCAACTTGTTGACGGCGATCCCGCGCTCCGCTTCCGCCTTCTCGACGGCGAACTGATCCGCTTCGAGCTGCAGCGGCGTCACGTAACCCTTGGTGGCCAACTTTTGGCTGTACTCCAAGTACTGCTGGGCACGGCGAAGATTCTCTTCGGCCACGGAAATCTCGCTCTGAATCAGCAATTCTTCTTGCTTAAAGGTTCCCTCGGTGTATTCGTCGAGCGCGATGACGGCGGTGCGGTATTCGTTCTCGGCCTGAATCATGCTGGCTTCGGCCTGGCTGACGGCCATCTGCTGCGAGGTGAGCTCGGTTTCGAAGGCGGTCGCGTCGAGCTGCACCAGCACCTCGCCCTCTTCGACGATCGCTCCCTCGGGTGCGACGTCGATGATCTGCGTGCCCATGGTGCCGCGGGCTTTGACTTCGCAACGAATCTCCACGTTGGCCGAGCTCTCGATATCGCCCGTCTCGGTCACGCGGTGAACGAATTGTCCGCGCTTCGAGGTGCGAACCTGCGGACCGTCCGAGGTCATCTCGTCGAAGGCGGGCATGCCGAAGATCAGCATCCCCGTGCCGGCCACGACACCCAGCACGACGACGATGCCGACGGGCATCCAAATCATCGTGCCGCCGCGGCGGTGGCGTGCCGAAGCGAGCCGTGCGGGCAGACGGAAGTAGGCGGGGCGATCCATAGCGGTTCCGATTCGCGCGGCCGTGCCCCGGCGGGAAGTCTGCAGACGGCGCGCGACGCCGACAGGCCGAACGCCTTCGTGGGGGGCGCGACCGGCAGAAATTGTGGGGGGCCGTTTCCGTATTATACCCCAGTGGTCGACAAACCGGCTACAACGCATCGCTCGCTATCCCTCGTGCTTATCGTGGCGGGTGGTCCCGGCGGATTCGCCGATCGTTGTCCGGTGGGACGATGTGGGGGTCCGGCGGGACGATGCGGGGTTCGGGCACCAAACGGAGACGAATCATGGTGCTCTGCTGGTCGCCGCGCGGCGGCGGGTCGGTCGACGCGGCGGCTGGCGGCGAAGTCGGACCAGCCGTTCGCACCGGCGAGATGGCCGTGGCGGGCGTGACCGGATAGGCGTCGTTCGCGGTGCTCACGTGGGGTGCGGCGACCACTTGCGGCGGTCGTGGCGAAGTCGACAGGAAGTGCGCCGCCTCGACCTTCTGCGGTGCTGCGCGCAACACCGACTCGCCTTCGGGCACTGGCAAGCGGAGTTCGTCTTGCTCCGGCGCTTCCAGCTCGAGCGGGGCCGGCTGCAGCGGCCCGGGCTCGATCGTTTCCTCGCCCGGGTTTTCCGGTGCGACGGGGCTGCGGACCGCATACTCGGGCGCATCGAAGGCCCGCGGCGCCCCCGGCACGCAGTCTTCGCACGGCGGCAGCGTCTCGACCGAGAAGACGCCGGGGTCGATCCACATGCCTTGCTCGTCGAGCCGCATCGTGCCCAGGTTGAAGTCGAGACCGAGGCGGAGCACCTGGTAATTGATCCACACGCCGAGGATGTCGTTCTGAGCGCCCAGCAGCGAGTCGATCGCGGTTACCAGGTCGCGCACCGTGTTGCTGTCGAAAGTCTCCGTGGCGCCCACCCGCGGCGGCTCGCTGAGGCGAAGTCGCGTCAGGGCGACCTGCGAGATGGCGACCTGCACGGCGGCTCGCGTCAATTCGAAATCGAGCTGATTCAACTCCGCGTTCCGCAGCGTATTTCGCAAGCCGAGGCTGATCGTGTCTTCGAACTCGTAGTAGTCGCGACGCGCCCGCTGATAGCCGATCTGGGCGGCACGATACACGTTGCGTTCGACGAGTCGGGTTAGCGGGGCGTCGAACTCGGCACCGACGCGGAGACGTCCGGTGGTGCCGCGCAGACGAATTGGATTGTCGCCCACGTTGCTGATGTCGCCTTCGAAGACCACGTTCAAGAAGCCCGCCAGATCGGCCTTGGTAAACTCGACCTGCCGCCAGGCGTCGACCAAATCGGCCCGGGCGTTCTGCAGATCGCGTCGGTTGCAGCGGGCGATCTGCAGGGCCTGGTAGGAGTCGATTTCGATCGGGCGGAGCGTGACCGTGTCGAGCCGGGCTCCGGCTTGAATCAGCATCAGCTCTTGCAGTTCGCCCGAGAGGGCAACCAGCCAATTGAGCATCTCTCGGTATTGGTCGGGCCGCTCGATCTCGGGTAGACGAGGAAACAGATTCCGGACGCGGGCGTAGAAGCGGTCTCGTTCGGCCTGCACCTGAGCGACGCGGCGGTCGAGGTCGTCGGGACTGTAGGCGGTCGCATCGACGTCGCTGCCGGCCTCGGCCACCCGCGAGGCGAGCCGGCGCAGATTTTTGCGGCGGGTGGGGAGGGCCTCCATGAGCAGCCGGACGTCTTCCTCCACGATCTCGACATGAGCGATCGAACGCTCCAGGAGTTCGCGGACTTCGGTGACGACTTCTTGCCACGGGGCCTCCGGTGGTGGAGCCTCGCGATTGCGGAGTCGCTGAATCACCGCGGCGACGTCTTCCTGGAGCTCGAGCAAGGGAGGATCGAGCAGGTTGAAGCGATTCAGCAGCGGGTCGTCGATCGTGAGCGGGGCTTCCGGCGGCAAACCGAGCGTCAACTTGTAGGCATCGAGGCGGGCCTGGTAGACCGCCTTCAGACTGATCAGCCCGCTCTGTGCCGCGAACAACGCCTGGCGGGCCAGGTCGACCTGGAAGCGGTCGATGCGATCGGCTTCGAAGGCCGCCTGCAGCTGGTCGAGACTGTCCCGCAACCCCGTCACGCTGGCCTGTTGATTGCGAATCTCTTGGGTGTCCTGCAGCAGTCCCAGAAAACCACCGGCCGCGGAGGCCCCGATCGCGACGTTGCCGCCGTTCAATAGATCGGGGTTGAGGCCGGTGACGATGTTGGCATAGAAGCCGCGTCGGAATCGTTCGAGCTCGCGAACTTCGGCCAGCAGCGCCCGCTCGGCGTCGGTCAGTTCTTCGAGCACGCGAAGGCGGCCCCGACGCTTCAGCAACGGCTGAATGAGCGAGAAGTCGAGCAGCGTGGTGCCGGTGAAATCGTCGGCCCCGGAGAATTCCCACATCAGACGATTCGCCAGCCCCACGACCAGTTCGCCCCCGGTCGCGTAGAGCTTCGTCAGCCGCACATCGCGCGTGGCCAGGCTGAGATTGCTCGAGCGGCCGGTTGAACGATCGGGGCCGTCGGCGGTGAAGAAGATCTCGTAGCCCCCGAAGAACTGGGTATCGAAGCGGAATCGCTCGAACGAGACGTCGAGTGCCGCCAGGTAAAGGTCTTCGAGTCGCGATTGGTAGCGACGCGAATGGTCGAGCGAGAGGGCCACGGCCGCCCGCATGTCGATGGGGATCGTGCCGTCCTCATCGGGGCAGAGGTAGAACGCCCAATTCGGATTCTCGACGAACGGCGTCAGGCCGTTCTTCTCCCAGCCCGCGTAGCCGCGCTTGTGGTCGACGACGTCCATGAATGTGGCCGCGCGGGGATCGTCCGGCGGCATTGGTTCGAAGTCGGGCGGATTGGGATCGAACAGTCGCGAGTTGGGATTGGCGTAGATGTTGAAGTCGTTCAGCGGCGATTCGGGGTCGCGCACGTTCGACTGCACCAGGTGTCGCACCTCGTTGTCCGCGCGGAGGCGATACTTCTTCGGCTGACAGCCGGAAAGCAGCATCACGGCGACCAGGATGACCAGCCCAAGAGAGGCAAACGCCTGGCGACGCAGCGCGTTGGCTGGGGGTTGGATCATGCGGCACCTCGCTTGAGAGGAGGTGCGGCTGCGGTTTCGGCGGCGCTCAGAATACCGGGTGCCGCGACTTCTTCGGCCAGCAGTTGGCTCAGCTGCTGCTGCAGCGCGATGAGCGTCGGGCGGTGATCGTCGACAAACTGCGACGATACGGCTCCCAGCGGCTGCTCGAGATCGGCCAGCACGGTCCGGCCCCGTTCGGTCAGCTGCCAGACCTGGCGGCGTCGGTCGTGCGCGGGCCGATGACCCTCGACGAGTCCTGCCCGCCGCAGCTTCTCGACGAGCGTGCTCGTCTGAGCGGTGGAGATGCCGATCTCGCGGGCCAGCTCGATCTGGCTGACGCCCACCGTGCCGGCCGCCTCGCGGAGCTGACAGAGCAGACGGAACTCGGCGTCGCCCAGTCCGGCGGCCCGCAGAGCCGGTTCACGTCCGGCGCGCAGCTGGGCGGCCGCGGCCTCGAGCAGGCCGCTGAAGTCGACCAGGAGTGCATCCTGAGCCGCGGTCGTTGGTTCTGGGGGGCGTCCTGGCAAAGGAGGCGTTCGTCGCCGAAAGGTTAGTGGATAGCGCCGAGACGATTGACAGGCGTTCGTCTTTCGGGTGTGCGATTCGTGGTCGGTTCGCGCGCGGCACCGCGTCAGACGTTTCATTCGGTGCAAAACGATTCACACTTGAACGAATTGCCGAAGGCCGCGAGCAATGACAGCATGCCAGCGTTGCGGAGTCGCCTCACACTCACGCGTCGGGCTGCGCTGAATCACCGGCGTCGGTTTCCGGCAGCACCCGACACTTCGGCGTCTGGTCGCAGAACTCGCAGTCGATCGCGCTGCCTTTTGGGCTACCACCAGCGCGACCGAGACATTGCGCGAGGCGAGTCTGCATGAGCTGCGCCATCAGCGTGTGGGCACCGAGCGGTGCGGTGACCAGGTAGCGAACGTCGGCATGACGCGTGACGGCCGCTTCGGTCAGGCGCGGAATGTCCTCGTCCCAGTGGCGTCCCGGCGCGAGAAAGAAGGGCAACACCGCGATCAAGCGAGCGCCCCGCGCGACACAGCGATCGACCGCCATGGCAATCGTCGGTTCGGCCAGTTCCATGTGCGCCGGCTCGACGATCGCCAGGCCGGTTTCTCTCTGGAGCAGATCGACGACGGCCAACAACATCTCGTTCGCCTCCGCGCGGCGGGAGCCATGATCGACGACGACCACGCCGAGCTCGCCACTGGTAACGCCAAGCGGTGAGAGATCGAGTGGTTGCATCGGTCGCGGCCGCGAGCGCGGCGAACTTGGCAGAGGGAAAGGCGTTGCTGGATATGAAGTGGCACGCTGCTCGGCAAATCGTGCTGTTCGACAAATATTGTCGCCCCGCTGCCGTGGAACTACAATCACCGGTGGACGAGGCCACCTGTCGAGCGAGTCGCCTGGCGAGGAGACGGATCGACCGAGGCGATGGTGACGAGCAAACGCTGAAGAGCGGCCCGCCTGTCTGCGGTGCATCTTTCTTCCGGTCCAACAGGGAGGGACCCAGCAAGTGTCTGTGGGGGATCCAACGCGAAGCGACGCCATGCGGAAGCTCTCTCCGCGACGCAACAGTACCGAGGCGGAGGACGCCCTTTCGCTGGCCTCGGAGCAGCTGGCCCACTTCGGCATCGAGCCGACGACGCCCTTTGGCGAAACCTTGTTGCGCACCACCGAGCGACTCTACGAGTCGCAGGCGGACGTCGAGCAACTCTGGCAGGAGACGCTCCAGTCGATTCACGAGCTGCCCCGCGGCGATCGAATCGCCTTCTTCAACGCCCAGAAGTTTCTTTCCTTTCAGCTCGCCAAGCTGCTCGACACGTGGCAGAATCCGTTTCGGCAGAGCTACCAGTCGCTCGGTTACAGCAACTCGACGCAGACAGCCAAGGGTCCTTATCCGGTCTTTGACAATGTGACGGCCATCTTTTCGGCCACTCCGGTGATTGCTCGCACGGCGACGTACATCTACGCCTGTGCCGAGTGGATCGGCGACGCCTTCCTCGGCAAGGAACTGCTGCTCGAGATCTACTCGCGGCTGCTGAACCCGACCTCGGTGTCGCTGGCCAATTTCGTCGTCGACCTGGAGGCCGGCCCGTACAGCTCGCAGTACTTCGCCTGGAACTTCAACAGCGGCATGGCGGCCATCGACGGGGCGCTTTCGCACATTCTCGGACGCGACGATGTCCTGATCACGAGTCGCAATCTCTACGGTGGGGCGCATCAGCTGATTCACGATTGGTATGCCAAGCCCGGTAACTTGGAAATTGCCGTGGAGACGTTCGACGGCTATCAGGCTGCCGATTTCGCGCTCTGCCTCGAACGTGTCAAGAAGACCTACGCCGACCGCTTCGACGCCGGTCGTCGGGCCTACGTCTACATCGAGTCGCCCTGCAATCCGCACGGCTACGTGCTCGATGTGCCCGGCATCTGCGAGCTGGCTCATCGCAACGGCCTGCGGGTGATGCTCGACGCGACCGTCGGCACGCCGTTCTTGTCACGACCGCTTCAGCACGAGGACCCCGATTGCCGGCCCGACTTCGTCATTCACAGCTACACGAAGGATCTGTCGGGTGCGGGATCGACGATTGCCGGCGTGGTCATCGGGCGGAACGAAGACATGTTCGTGCCCAAGGGAGAGCAGTCGGGCGGCGTGCTCTGGAGCGACACGATGTTCTGGAACGTCTACTACGTGAAGGGGGCGTTCCTGGGCGCGGACGGGGCCTACGAGGTGATGCAGGGTATGCGGACGCTCGAGGTGCGGATGCTGACCAAGTGCATCAACACGGAGATTCTGGCCCGGCTGTTCGACGCCCATCCGCAGATCACGGTCCACTGCAATGTGCTGGAAGACAATGCCAACAGCGAGTTGCGACAGCAGCAATCGTTCCTGGGGTTGCCGGCCCCGCTGTTTACGATCGACATGGACGCGGTGCCGCGCGAGGCTTTCCAACGTTTCTTCGATTCGCTGGCCCCGACGTTCGGTCACATGATCAGCCTCGGGCAGTCGAATACGATCGTCAGTTGCCCGGCCTTCACGACTCACTCGGAGTTGAACGAAGCGGCCCAGCTCGAGGGCGGCATCCATCCCACCACGATTCGCTTCGCCGTAGGAGACGAGGATCCCAAAGACCTGGTGGTCCACTTCATCGAGTCGGCCCGCCTGGCGATCGATCCCTTCGTGCCTGGCTTTGGCGATGAGTTTCTTTCGCCGGAGTCCATCGATCAGCTGGTCGAAGACTGCTACGTGCGGGCACACTGGCGGTACATCCAGTCGAAGCGTTCGCTGGCCGAGATCCAGGCCAGCTAGGCGGAGCCGCGTTGCGCGTCGCGCCGTCCGTGGTGCCCGCTTTCCTCGCAGCATCCGGAATGGGTTCTAGGCACCATTCTGGCAGCAGCCGCCCAGATGGCAGCTGGCCCACAGAAGATAGACTCCCAGGGCGATGACGAAGACGCTCATGACTCGCTGGGTGATCGGCGAGAGGTTCACGAAGGGCCGCCTCACTCGCAACATCAATGGCGCGAACCAGCAGAGTCCCAGGCACTTGATCACCGTCACCCAAGCCAACAGGCGAATGACGCCGTCGACGCTCGCCGTGATCGCTGCCCCGCGCCAAAGCACGAGCGCCGCCATGATCAAGAACAGCGCGGCCACCGCACGAACCAGTACGTCGTGATTCTGTTGGCCGTGGATGATCCAGCGAAACGTGTCGCGCGGGGCGACCAGCATGGGAACGCCGATGAGAATTTCGTACACCCCGATGATGAAAGCAAACGTCGCCACGTCCATAGACGCCTCCCTAGGGAACGGGGTGAGTGAAGCCGATCCTTGCGCGGGCGACAACCGCGAAGCCTAGCGCAGCACTTCCGAGACGACGCGGGCCGGCTCGACCCCGGTTAGTCGTACGTCGAGGCCCTGGAACTTGAACGTCAGCTTCTCGTGATCGATGCCCAGACAGTGCAAGATCGTCGCGTTCAGATCGTTGATGTGGACCGGATCGCTGACGATGTTGTAGCTGAAATCGTCCGTCTCGCCGTGGACCACGCCGGTGCGGGCCCCGCCGCCGGCCATCCAGATGGAGAAACAACGGGGGTGATGATCGCGCCCGTAGTTGGTGCGCGTCAGGCGACCCTGACAGTAGATCGTGCGTCCGAATTCGCCACCCCACACGACCAGCGTATCGTCGAGCATGCCGCGCTGTTTCAGGTCGTTGACCAAGGCGGCCGACGGCTGATCGACGTCGCGACATTGCAGCGGCAGATCGCGCGGTAGCGATCCGTGATGATCCCAGCCGCGATGAAAGATCTGTACGAAGCGGACATCACGCTCCGCCATCCGGCGGGCCAGCAGGCAGCTGGCGGCGAACGTGCCGGGCTTTTGCACGTCGGGTCCGTACATGTCCATGATGTGCTGCGGTTCGTCGCTGAAGTCGACCAACTCCGGCACCGAGGTCTGCATGCGGAAGGCCATCTCGTATTGGGCCGTGCGGGTTTCAATCTCGGGATCGCCGACCAGCGAGAGCTGTTGTCCATTCAGTTCCGCCAGGCCGTCGAGCATGCGACGACGCGCCTCGCGACTCACGCCCGGCGGATCGGACAGGTAGAGCACCGGATCGCCCTGGGCCCGCAAACTCACGCCCTGGTGCTTCGACGGCAGAAAGCCGGAACCCCACAGCCGCGAGAAGAGGGCCTGGGCGTCGCGCTTGGCCGACCAGGTCGGGGTCATCACGACGAAGGATGGGAGATTCGCGTTGAGCGAGCCGAGGCCGTAGGAGAGCCAGGCCCCCAGGCTGGGGCGACCGGGCAACTGGCTGCCCGTCTGAATGAAGGTGATGGCCGGATCGTGATTGATCGCCTCCGTGTGGACCGAACGCAGGATTGAAATCTCGTCGACGATCTTCGCCGTGTGCGGCAACAGCTCGCTGACCCAGGCCCCGTGCTGGCCGTACTGAGCGAACTTGTACATCGACGGGGCCACCGGAAATCGCTTCTGCCCCGAGGTCATCGTGGTGAACCGCTGACCCTGGATGACCGACTCGGGCAGGTCCTTGTCGAACATCTCGTCCATCGCTGGCTTGTAATCGAGCGTGTCCATCTGCGACGGCGCGCCGGCCATGAACAGGTAGATCACGCGCTTCGCCTTCGGGGCCAGGCGGGCCAGATAGTCGGGCACCTGGTCGCTGGTGGTTGCGGCTTGGGCAATCGGCTCGCCGCCGAGCGTAGCCAGGGCAGCCGCCCCCATACCGGCGGCGGTTCGTCCCAGGAAGTAACGCCGCGTCTGGCGAAGCTGATGTTCTTGGACGGGATGCATGTCGTTCAATCCTTGGTCGTGGTGGAAATCAACCCTTGGTGACCATTTCGTCCAGGTTCAAAATCAAATTGGCCACGATCGTCCAGGCGGCCAGTTGTTGCACGTCGAGCGACTCGTCAAAGGGCGAATCGCCGACCGCAAGCAAAGCCCGGGCCGCGGCTTCGTCGTTCTCGAATTCGGCGAGCTGAGCGCGATAAACGCGAGCGAGCACCCGGCGATCGATCGTGGTCGCCTCGCGGGCGAGCGCTTGTCGGATGGCAAAGTCGATGCGTTCCGTCTCGCTTGCGCCCGCCTCGAGCATCATCCGCTGTGCCAAATTCCGTGCCGCTTCGACGTACTGTTCGTCGTTCATCAGCAACAGGGCGCTGCCCGGGGTGTTGGTACGCGGGCGACGCACTCGGCATGTCTCACGCGAGGGGGCGTCCAGCGCGACCATCGCCGGCGGCGGGGCGGTCCGCTTCCAGAAGGTGTAAAGGCTGCGGCGATAAAGTCCGTCGTCTTGGTCGCGTTTGTAGTGAGCCGTGTCGCTCGAGGTGTAGGCGACCGCGAACCAAATCCCGTCGGGTTGATACGGTCGCACTCCTTCGCCCCCGAACCGCTCCACCAGCAGCCCGCTTGCGGCAAGGATCGAATCGCGAATCACTTCGGCGTCCATGCGGAATCGCGGGCCGCGGGCAAGCAGCCGATTCTCGGGATCGGCCTGATAGGCCTCGCGATCGGCCGCGGACGATTGCCGATAGGTCGCCGACATGACCAGCTTCTTGAGCGTTCGCTTGACGTTCCAGCCACTGTCGACGAAGTCGACCGCCAGGTAGTCGAGCAGCTGCGGGTGCGAAGGCCATTCGCCTTGGGCCCCAAAGTCCTCGGAGGTCTTCACGATGCCGACGCCGAAGAGTTGCTGCCAGAATCGGTTCACGGTCACGCGGGCGGTCAAGGGATGCTTGCCGTCGACCAGCCAGCGAGCCAGCGCGAGGCGATCGACCGAAGTCTCGCCCGAGGGCAACGGCGGCAAGAACGCCGGCACGTCGCGACGCACCTCGGCGCCCTTCTTGTCGTACTCGCCTCGTTCCAAATCGTAGGCCGTGCGCGGCTTCGCCAGTTCCTTGGTGATCATCGTCACGGGGACCGCCTTGTCGATGGCGTCTTTCCGCTGGCGGGCCTCGGCCAGTTCCGTCCGCAGCGCTGCAAGCCGCGGCGAGGTCGGCGGCTCGGCGTTCTGCTTTTCGGCGTTCTCTTTCTCGGCGTTTTTTTCTTGGGCGGCCGCCTGTTGTTCCGGTTGCGCTTGCTTCTGCTCGGACTCGGCCGTCGCGTTCGTCTCCACGTTCTCGTCCGGCTCGGCGGCCTGTTGTGCAGCGGCGGCCTGTTCGGCCGCTGCTTCCAGTCGCGACTCTTCGGCCGTGATGTCCGCCTCGAGCTTCTGCATCTTTTCGGCCAGGGCGGCCAATTCCGTTTCCTGCTCGGGCGTGGTCAGATGCAGCATCGGGGGGTAATAGGCCCGATTGCCGTCTAGGGCGTCTTCGGCCGTCGAGTTGAAAAAGGCGAACAGCTGATAGAACTCCTTCTTCGTCAGCGGATCGAACTTGTGGTCGTGGCACACCGCGCAACCGGCCGTCAGGCCCATCCACACCGTGGCGGTTGTCTCGACCCGATCGACGGTGTTTCGCACGTAGAACTCTTCCTTGATGACGCCGCCTTCATTGGTCGTCACGTGGCAGCGATTGAAACCCGTAGCCACCAGCTGGTCGCGGGTCGGATCGGGTAGCAGATCGCCGGCCAGTTGCTCGATCGTAAACTGATCGAACGGCAGGTTGGCGTTGAAGGCCCGAATCACCCAGTCGCGATAGGGCCAAATCGCGCGGCGATTGTCGATGTGCAGTCCATGGGTGTCGGCGTAGCGGGCCGCATCGAGCCAGTAATGGGCCAGATGCTCGCCGTAGCGAGGCGAGTCGAGCAGCCGGTCGACGACTTTCTCGTACGCGCCGTCCGAGTCGTCGGCCAGGAAGGCCTCGATTTCGGCCGACGTTGGTGGCAGGCCGGTCAGATCGAGTGTCACTCGCCGCAGCAGAGTCACCTTGTCGGCCTCGGTCGCGGGACGGAGACCTTCCTCCTCGAGCCGGGCCGCCACGAAGTAGTCGAGTTCCTCGCGCACCCAAGACTTCAGCTGGCCGAGCGCCGGACGTTCGGGACGCTGCGGGGCGACGAAGGCCCAGTGGCCCTGCCACGGCGCCCCCTGTTCGATCCAGTCACGCACCAGGGCGATTTGCTGGGCATCGAGCGATTTGCCGTGATCGGTCGGCGGCATCCGCTCGCTTTCGTCTTCGGTGATGAGCCGCTGATAGAGGGCGCTCGCCTCGACGTCACCCGGCACGATGGCCGTCTCGCCCGAGTCGAGTTCGCCGAAGGAGCTGTCCTTCACGTCGAGCCGCAAGCCCGCTTCCCGATGGTGCTCATCCGGCCCGTGACAGGCGTAGCAATTGTCGGAGAGCAGCGGACGGATGTCGCGGTTGAAGTCGATGTCGTGGGGTCGCGCCGCTTGCGCTCCGGCGGCGGGCAACAGCAACACGGCCGCGACCGCGAAGAGCAGCGACCAGGCGAAACATCGTGAGTGAAGGCGAAACCTCATGACGGGCAGCTGTCCTTCCGTAGCGCGAAGATCCCAGGCACCAAGAACCGTCCACCGACGTCGCGATCGGCGATCTTCCGCATGCGATGGCAAGGGAGGCGGGAAGTCACGAACGCGGCGCAAATGCCATCGGCACCTCGTCGTGGATGGTCCTCTAATAATAGCTTCCGTGGGCGTTTTTCGCAAATCCGAGTCGACCCCGCGCGTCGTCGTAAACGTCTGGTAGAAAAGGCCTCGCGACGCGTTCATAATGGGCGAAAACGCTCACACTTGCCCTGCCAAGCAACCGAGGAGTCGAGCCGTTGAAAGATTTCGAAAAGCTCGGCGCGTTCTACCTCGGCAAGCGCTACGATCTGGGCGATCGCGAACTGGAAGACGATCTGATCCTTTACGACTCGAAGGATCTCACCACGCACGCGATCTGTGTCGGCATGACCGGCAGCGGCAAGACGGGCCTGTGCCTGACGCTGCTCGAAGAAGCGGCCATCGACGGCGTGCCGGCGATCATCATCGATCCCAAGGGTGACTTGCCCAACCTGGCCCTGGCCTTCGAGAAGCTCGACCCGGAGAGCTTTCGGCCTTGGATCGACGAAGGCGAAGCGACTCGCGAGGGTGCCACCGTCGAACAGTATGCCGCCACGGTGGCCGCCCGTTGGAGGAAAGGGTTGGCCGAGTGGGGGCAGGGGCCCGCGCGGATCAAGAACTATTGCGCGTCGGTCGACATTCCCATCTACACGCCGGGCAGCAATTCGGGACTGCCGTTGACAGTGCTGCGTTCGTTCAACGCGCCGAAGCCGGAACTGATTGCCGACAACGACGCCTATCGCGCGCACGTCACGGCGGCGGCCAGTGGGCTGTTGGCGTTGTTGGGAATCGACGCCGACCCGGTTCAAGATCGCGAGCATATCCTGATCGCCACGCTGCTCGATCATGCCTGGCGCGCCGGCAAGAACGTCGACGTGGCCGAGCTGATCCGCCAGATTCAGGATCCGCCCTTGGCCACGATCGGAGTCGTGCCGCTCGACAGCTTTTATCCCGACAAGGATCGCAACCAATTGGCCATGCGGTTGAACAATCTGCTGGCGTCGCCTTCGTTTGCCGGCTGGATGGAAGGCGAGCCACTCGACGTCAGTCGCTTGCTCTACACGCGCGAGGGCAAACCACGGCTGGCGATTATTTCGATTGCCCACCTCTCCGATCCCGAGCGGATGTTCTTCGTCACCATCTTGCTGAACGAGGTGATCGGCTGGATGCGTTCGCAGCCCGGAACTTCCAGCCTCAGGGCGTTGCTCTACATGGACGAGGTGTTCGGCTTCTTCCCGCCCATCTCGAATCCGCCGTCGAAGACGCCAATGCTCACGCTGCTCAAACAAGCCCGCGCGCACGGGCTGGGCGTCGTCCTGGCCACGCAGAACCCGGTCGACCTCGACTACAAAGGTCTTTCGAACATCGGGACCTGGTTCCTGGGCCGGCTGCAAACGGCCCGCGACAAGCAGCGCGTGCTGGAAGGTCTGGAAGGAGCCGCAGCGCAGACCGGCAGCCAGTTCGATCGGGCCAAAATGGATCAGGCCTTGGCGGCGCTCGGAAAACGTGTGTTCCTGATGAACAACGTTCACGAAGACGGGCCGGTCACGTTCCACACCCGCTGGGCGATGTCGTATTTGCGAGGACCGCTGACACGGGCGCAGATCAAGAAGCTCATGGACCCCCGTCGCCCGCAGGGCGAAGCGGAGCCGACTGCGACGAACCCTGGGGCGAGCGAGACGGCGAAGATGGACAAGGGTAGCGTCGCGGGGCGAAAGACGGCTGGCGGGCCAGGCGCGACGACCGCGCCGGAAGTGGAGGTTGCTGACTCCGCTGCCAGCACTGCGCGTCCCAAACTTCCCCGCCGCGTCCGCGAGCGTTTTCTCGCGCCGCTGGTGCCGTCGGACGAGGATGTCACACTCGCGTACCGACCGGCCCTGCTGGCCAAGGTTCATTTGCACTACGCGCGGGCGAGCTACAAGATCGACCTCTGGGAAGATTTCTCGCTGCTGGTGCGGCTGCCCGAGCGGGTGAAAAAGTCGCCGTGGACGGACGAGACGCTGCAGGTCGAGCCGACCGACTTGGCGCTCGACAAAGAGCCCGAAGCGGAGGCGACGTACCTTGCCGATGCCGAACTGCTCGGCAAGTGGGCCAACTACACGCGCTGGAAGAAGCAGTGCGAGACGTTCTGCTATCAGACGCGGCCGATGCAGCTCTATCGCTGTGCCGAGCTGAAGTCGTACTCGCAGCCGGGCGAGAGCGAAGGCGAGTTTCGCGCGCGTCTGCGTCACCTGGCTCGCGAGCGTCGTGACGTGGAAGTCGAGAAGCTGCGAAACAAGTACGCTCGTCGCGTCGCCCGCAGCGAAGAGAACATCTCCAAGGCCGAAGCCCGCGTGGCCCGCGAAGAGGCCCAGCGCGGTCGCGCCTATACCAAGACCGCCTGGTCGTTTGGCAGCACGATCATGGAGGTCCTGTTCGGACGCAAGACGCGGAGCCGCGCCACCGCGCGCAGCGGAAGTCGCGCCGCCCGCGATGCGAGCGAGGCGTACAAACAGCATGGCGACGTCCGGGCGGCCAAGGCGAAGTTGTCGGCCGAAAAGAAGAGCTATCGCGAATTGAAGAAACGGATCGAAAGGGAAACCAAGCGGATCGACGCCGCCTATGAGCCGGACGCCTTGGCGGTCGAGCCGCTCGTCTTGCGACCGCGCAAGTCGGACATCGAGATCGAACGGATCGCCCTCGTGTGGCTGCCCTTTCATGTCCACGCCGAGGGCCAGATGGAGAGCGTCCACGAGATTGTGCCCGTTGAAGGCGGCGAGGCCGGCGCATTTTCAAAGGTCACAGCGAGCGCTGAGGTTCTGGCATGAGCGGCAGGCAGCGATTCAATGTGGCGGGCACGACGCTGGCAGGATTTCTCCTGACGGCGCTGGCGTTCGCCGTGGCGACGTCGTCACAGGCGGACGACGATCCGCAAGATGGACAGCCGCCCGACGCCGAGATCCGCGTCCTCAAGGGCGACGGTCACGGCCAGATGATGCAGCGCTATCTGTTCGCCGAACTCGATCGGGCGAGCGGACGTCGCGACAAGGCCTTCAAGGAGCGCACCGCGCGCGTGGCGATCGACGCCCATCACGCGGACCTGCGGAGGCGCTTCGTCGACGCGATCGGCGGCCTGACGCCGCGGACGCCTCTGAACGCACAGGTGACCGGCACCGTGCGTCGCGACGGGTTTGTGGTCGAGAAGATTCTGTTCGAGAGTCGGCCGAACCATCACGTCACCGCGGCGCTGTTCCTGCCGGAGAGCTCCGCAAGGCCGGATGCGGAAGATTCCAAGCGTCGAATTCCCGGCGTGTTGATACCCTGCGGTCACGCCGAGTTGGCCAAGGCGGATCCGAAGTATCAGCGGGCGGCCGCGCTGTTGGCGCTCAACGGCATGGCGGCGCTCGTTTTCGATCCAATCGATCAGGGAGAGCGAATGCAGCTGATCGACGGTGCCGGCAACTACGAGTTCTGGGGCACCAAGGGGCACCTCACGGTCGGCATCGGTTGCATTCTGCTCGGCAGCAACACGGCCGAGTTCATGATTCACGACGGGATGCGGGCCATCGATTACCTGCAATCGAGGCCCGAGATCGATCCCGAGCGGATCGGCTGCATGGGCAACAGCGGCGGTGGCACGCAAACCGCCTATCTGGCGGCCCTCGACGATCGGATCAAGGCGGCCGCCCCGAGCTGCTACATCACCAGCTTTCCACGGCTCTTGAAGAGTCGCGGCGGTCAAGACTCGGAACAGACGATCTATGCCCAGCTGGCCTGGGGTATGGATCATGCCGACTACCTGACAATGCGCGTGCCCACGCCGCAATTGGTCTGCGCGGCGACGGGCGATTTCTTCGACATCCGCGGCACCTGGGACTCGTTCCGCCAGGCGAAGCGGCTCTACTCCCGGCTCGGACACGCCGAACGGATTGCCATCGTCGAGCACGACGGGCCGCACGGCTACGCGAAGCCACTGCGCGAGGCCTCGGCTCGCTGGATGGCCCGCTGGCTGTTGGGCGAGGATCGCGCGATTGTCGAGCCGGAGATCGAGGTGCTCACGCCCGAGGAGATTCAGGTGACCGCGCGCGGCCAGGTGATGCTGCTCGCCGGCGAGCGATCGGTCTACGACCTGAACGACGAGCGACTCGCGCGTCTGGAGAAGGCCCGCGGCGAGTTCGACGCCGGACGCGTGCGGGCGCTGGCCGGCATTCGGCGGCTGCGCTTGCTGACCCAGGGCGACGGGATGCGGCATCTGGCCTTCGAGCGCGATGGACTAACGCTCCGTCCGAGGACGTTTGCCACCGAGAAGGGAATTCAGCTGCCGATGCTCACTACGTTTCCGGGACCGAGCGACCTCAAGGTCATCCGCGCGCCGGGGTCTCCCGCCGAAGACGCCACGCGGGTCCTCTTCGTTCATCAGGATGGCAAGTCGGCCGACCTGGAGGCGATCCGCCGTATCTATCAGAGCGGCCACGACGTGATGGCGGTCGACCTGCGCGGCACCGGCGAGACGTTGCAGAAGAACGGCTTTTTCTACGCCCGACGATTCGGATCCGACGGACTCGACGTGATCATGGCCTACTTGTTGGGCAAGTCGTACGTCGGCATGCGGGCCGAGGACATCCTCGTCTGTGCGCAGGAGCTGAATCGCCGCCGCGATGGTGCGATGCAGCCGGTTCGCCTGGTGGCCCATGGGCACGTCACCGTGCCCGCCCTGCACGCGGCGGCCGTCGAGCCGCAGCTGTTTACGGAGGTCGAGTTGCACGGGGGTCTCGTGTCGTGGGCGAAGCTCATCGAGCAGCGAGTGAGCTATCGCCAACTCGTCAACCACGTGCATGGAGCTCTGGCGCACTACGACCTTCCCGACCTGGTCGCGGCGATTCGTGCCGCCGGGGTGAAGGTGACGATTCACGGCGCCACCGACGCGCTGGGACAGCCGCTGTAACAATCCTGACGGCCGCTACTCGTACACCCACTTGCGCACCCAGCGATCGCC
>ERZ869936.870-NODE-870-length-24955-cov-4.824699_pt1 | contig 24955 bp, 26 predicted proteins | sample MGYA00520876_ERZ869936 | MGnify/ENA primary metagenome ERZ869936 (study PRJEB32218, sample SAMN09650985) | biofilter metagenome | isolation source: enrty point of leading RO module | place: Saudi Arabia: Thuwal, RO plant located on Red Sea | collected 2016-02-17 ... | reverse complement strand
ATGGCCACGCGATCGGTTACAAGAAGCCTTCCGAAAATGAACCGGAACCGCACGATGAGACGTGAGGAATTGGCCGAAAAGCCCGGCCGGATAGATTGGGGAACTCTAAGGCGTGGCGGTCGAGCAGCATAGTCCACTGGAGCAGTTCGTAATCAAGCCGCTGGTTCCGATCCGGATCGGCGACTTGGATCTTTCGTTCACGAACTCCTCCCTGTTCATGGCGATTACCGTCATCCTGGTCAGTGCCTTCCTGATGGTCGGCACCCGGCGCAGCAGCCTTGTTCCCGGACGGTTGCAAGGCGCCTCTGAAATTCTGTACGAGTTTGTCGCCGGTTTGATCCGGGACAACGTGGGACAGGAAGGGCGGAAGTACTTTCCGTTCGTGTTCACCCTCTTCATGTTTGTCCTGCTCGGCAACCTGTTGGGCCTATTGCCTTACAGCTTCACATACACCAGCCATATCGTTGTTACCTTCGCTATGGCCGCCGTCGTCTTCATTGGCGTGACTGTGATCGGATTTGCCAAGCACGGCTTGCATTTCCTCAGCTTCCTGATGCCGAGCGGCGTGCCGGTCTACATGGCGCCCCTGATCGTGCCGATCGAGATTCTTTCTTATTTCACCCGCCCGCTGAGCTTGGCCCTTCGCCTGTTCGCGAATATGACCGCGGGACATACCATGCTGAAGGTGTTCGCCAGCTTTGTTGCGGCGTTGGGCGTTTTCGGCGTCGTCCCCTTGGCATTGGTCGCGGCCCTCACCGGCCTAGAGTTGATCATCGCGTTTCTGCAAGCCTACGTGTTCACGATACTGACCTGCGTTTACTTGAACGACGCGTTGCACCTGCACTAGCGATCTTGGATGGCAAGGGTGCGGCTGGTAAAAACCCAATCGCGATCGAAGGCGATCGACACGTTCGGAATTTCGACTGAGGAGCTTGTGATGGAAGTGGATGCTGCAAAGTTGATCGGTGCCGGCCTAGCGGTGGTCGGATTGGGCGGCGTTGGCGCCGGCATTGGTAATATTTTCTCGTCGATGATCGCATCCGGTACACGCAATCCCTCCGCGATACCGGTGGTCGAGAAGTACATGTGGGTCGGTTTCGCGCTCGTTGAAGCCGTCGCGCTGTACGCGCTGCTGATCGCGCTGCTGCTCATGTTCGTCTTTTAAATTAGACTTTAGACTCCGGTCTTCGACCGCGTTCGGCAAACAGGCACTCCGAAATCGATGCCACAGTTCGACATCTCAAGCTTCACACCGCAACTGTTCTGGTTGTTGGTGACCTTTTCGGTGCTGTTTTTCATGATGTGGCGACATGCCTTGCCCCGGATCAGCCAAATCCTGGCGGCGCGGCAACGGCATATCGAGTCGGACCTGGAAAAGGCCACTAACCTGCGTCAGGAGGCCGACCAGGTTTTGGCTGAATACGAGAAAGCCCTGGCCGAAGCGCGCTCCAAGGCGACAGAGGCCATAAAGAAAGTCAGCGACGAGATGGCCGCGCAAAGCGCTGAGCGCCATGAGGTCTTTGGCCAGGAACTGGCTGGCAAGACCCGCGAGGCCGAGGCCCGAATCGCCAAAGCCAAGGAGGCCGCCCTGGACCAGGTGACCGTCGTCGCCGGCGAGGTCGCCGCCGCCGCGACCGCCAAACTGATCGGCACCGCGCCAGCGCCGAGTCAGGTCGAAGGCGCGGTTAAGGATGCCATGCGAGGGCGCGGCTGATGTTGCACGATCCCACGTTCTGAGTCGCCGTGGCCTTCGTGATCTTCGTCGCCGCCGTGGGCCGCAAGATCGCAAGCGCCATGACCGGCGCCCTGGACAAGCGGAGCGAGGCGATCGGCAAGGAGATCGCGGAGGCAGAAAAGCTTCGCGAGGAAGCCCAGCACCTGCTGGCTGAATACAAGCGTAAGCAACGCGATGCCTTGAATGAGGCCGAAGAGATTCTGAATCACGCCAGGGTTGAAGCCAAGCGGTTGGCGGCCCAGGCCGAACAGGACCTGGAAGCCGCACTCAAACGGCGCGAGCAGGCGGCCATGGAGAAGATCTCTCAGGCCGAGGCCAAGGCCCTGCAGGAGGTCCGCAATCAGGCCGTCGACGTCGCTCTGCGCGCGACCGCCCGGCTGCTTGAAGCCAACCTCGACCAAAACCGAGGCAATGCCTTGGTTGAAAAATCCATCAGAGACCTATCCGATAAGTTGAACTGAGCAGCGATTCTCGGCGGTAACGCCGCCGGTTGCCCAGCTTCTAAGCCGCAGTTCAGCCCAAATTTACCAATTTGCATCAGCGTGTTCATGGCTGGAGCCATGTCCGCGATGACGTGTGGCGGTTCCAAGCAGGACCGCAATCATTTGGTGCCACCTCAATGGCGCAGCAAATTCCGAGGGAACTGTCCCAAAGCCTGACCCAGGTAGCCCTGGCCGAGCTAAAGGAAGTGCTGAGCGAACACCAAGCCTACCTGAACAACAGCGCCAAAGGTGAACGGGCTATCCTGCAGTTCCGTAACTTTTCGGGATTCTCGCTGGGTGGCGTCAACTTCTCCAAGGCCGATCTGACCGGCTCAAAGTTCACAGGCGCCAGCCTGGGAGGAGCCAAGTTCTGCCAGGCCAACCTATTTTGCGCCGATATGCGCTCGGCGAAACTCGTCCGTGCCGATCTAAGCCGGGCCGACCTGCGCGGCGTGTCCCTACGTGGCGCCAACCTAACGGACGCGAAGCTCCATAAGTGCGACATCCGGCCTGCCATGCTGGCGCGCTATGACGAGCGCGGCACTTTCATAGCCCATGAGTTCGACGAAATGCCCTCGCAGCTTGGCGGCATCATGGCGCAGCGCGCGGATATGAGCGGCGCCAGGATAGGTGAATCCCTTCTGCGCATGGCCGACCTCACCGACGCCAATCTCAGCAACGCGGACCTTTCCGGCGCGGACCTGCGAAAGACGACCTTGGTCGGTGCCAATTTGGGCGGCACCTCGCTAGCCAATGCTAAGCTCGCGGGCGCATCGCTGACCGGTGCCCAGATGATTGGCGCCAACTTGCGGGGTGCCGATCTCTTCGGTGCGGACCTACGCGGGGCCTATCTGGACGCCGAGTCCTTGGCCTTGGACGAGTTGAAGATGGCGATCCTGCCGGCGCTGGAACGCAAGAACGAAGAGGAGCTTGAGGCAATGCTAGGCGCCCACGATCTGTGGGTCGATAGCGCCGGCAAGGCAGGAAAACGCGCCGTTTTCACCGATCTCGACCTTACTGGCCGGTCCTTGAGCGGCCGGAATCTGTCGATGGCTGATATCCAGCGTTCTCGTCTGGCGGAGACGGATCTTTCGGGCGCGGAGTTGGCCATGGCGAACCTGGCATTCTGCGACCTGCGGAATGCCAACCTGAAGGGTGCGGACTTGCGCGGAGTCAACCTGCAGCACGCAATGCTTCGTGACGCCGACTTGGATGGCGCCGATCTGGGGCCGCTGGAACGTATCGGCACCGCCGCATTGAGCAACCCGGCCAACCTTCAGTCCGCCAAGCTCAACAACGCCAGCCTGAGCGGCACGAACCTGAAATATGCATATTTAGGACGCGCCGATCTGACCGGCGCAACGCTTCAGGATGCGGATTTGTCGCACGCTGACTTGACCGGAGCCGATCTGTCCCGGACCAACCTGACCGACGCCAAGCTGGAAGGCGCGGTTCTCAGGGACACCTTGGGCCTTCCCGATCGGGGCCAATAGGCCCGACGGCGGCGCTCGCCGCGCTTAGGACGTGACCGGCGTGGGCGTCTGGGTGTCGCGACGCGAAATGTAGGCCTGGCACAGCACCCCGGAAAGAATGATCGCGCCGCCCAAAAGCGCGAGTTGAGACGGCCGCTCGCCAATAAACAGCCACACCCATAGCGGCCCCAAGAAATATTCGACCATCAGCAGGACCATGACCACGGCGCCGTTCAAATGACGCGCCGCCGAGGTAAACAGAACGAGCACCACCGCCGACAGGATTCCGCCCCAGAACACGCATAGCAGCAAGTCGTCCGTGGGCACGGCGACCGCGCCCCTGACCGCGCCGGCGGAGATCAGGGCGGCCAGAAACCCGCCAATCACAAGAGACGGCAGCATGTCGATCTGCCGTTTGGCGCGCAGGGTGACGACGAAGCCGGCGAGACTGAGCATGGCACCGACGGCGGCCAGGTCCCCAAAGACGTTTCCGGTCGCCAAACCATCCACGACCATCAGCGAGACGCCGGCCACAACGACCAGAAGCACGGCCATGGTGCTCTTCCTGACGCCTTCGCCCAATGCCAGCCGCGCCAGAACCGCGGTCACGATGGGTCCGCTGCTCAGAATAAACGAGGTATTGGCCACGGTCGTGTTGCTGAGCGAGATAATGAATAGCGTCTGCATGTTGCAAAAGAACACGCCGCAGATAACACCCCAGATGCCGACCCGCTTGAAAGCGCGCAGGCCATCGGCGATTCGCTGCCGGAACAAAAAGATCAACAGCGCGACGGCCAGCGAGCCGCCACGATAGAACACAACCTGCCATTCCGAGGAGCCATCGAGCGAGCGGACGATCAGCCCGCCAAAGCTGTTCAGAAACGCGCTGAGCAGAACCACCAGGACCGCGCGCTGAGGCATCCCCCCGAGCCGATCGAGACTATACAAACCAGCGACCACTGGGGGCCCTCAATTGGCATCCACACGCCGCGGCACCAGCCAGCCGCGCGCCCAAACAAACATCAAGTTCTACTCCCCATTTCAAAGACAATGCCAGGACGGCCTGCCCGGTTGATCCAAACATGCCCGTCAGTTGTACTGCGTATGTATTTTCGGCCGGAAATATTTAGGAAACAGGTAATTCTCACACAAACCATTAATCGAAAATACTATCGAATTCATTTACAATTACTAAATCTATACATCCCAGATTAAGCTTCTTTTAACATAAACTGCATATCATGCGGTAATATACTATTGGCTTAACTATGGGAACGACCTAGATCGGTATGGGTCACCACACTCAACCTCGACTGAGCGACTCGCCGGAAGTCGACGGCGGCACGGAAGTCTTTTCCGATGGCGCCAACAAGGTTATTTCGATTCCGCTGAGCGTTGATGCGTTTCTGGCAGTCGAAGATGCGCGCATGAACGCGCTTATCGCACTTTACGATAAAAACCGCCGCGATGGCGAACCGCCCAGTGCGACTAGTCTATCCCCGGAGAAGCTGTTTTCCACCGGCATGATGAGCCGAACCCATTGTCTTCGTGTTGGCACATCATCGGACACAATTCAGTTCTCGGTGTGGGCAGAAGACGCGAACTTCGATGGTTATCGGTCGATGCAGAACGCGCGCTTCGACGATCTCGTAAGCTATAGCGTCATGTTGGATGCGCTTAAGAAACAGCTGGCCGATGTGCTTCGCGACAGAGAGCCGAAGTACTATGAGATAAAAGGCATAGTCAACGACCACTACTACTACTACACGAAGGCCATTCTCCCGTTAGGCGACGAGCAAGGCCAGATCATCAAGTGTCTGGTCCCCTTCACGGACAAGCTTCCGGACATTCCGCCGGACCTGCGCGAGGAATTCTGCCTGGCTGATATCTACGAGGAATAGCAACTGGCTTTGGCTTCTATCCGGGATCTCTAGCGCCGGCAGACAAGGCGTACACCGGGTAAAATGATACGGATGCCGTGGCCAAGGATCGAGCGGCCGGTTTTGGAATATGTGGCCGGCATGATGGCTGGCATCGAACCAGCGATCAGCGAGAAGCCTGACGAATCTGGTTGTTAACAGCCCCAGCCGTTTGCCCCTGTAGCGGGGCGAAATCAGCGTACCCCCGCTATAGCCGACCCGGCCGGAAAAATCTTCGAAGTCTTCCGGCAGGATCATGGGCAATCCATTGATCAGTCTCATACTCGGGCCATAGAAAAGCTCGCCCGTGCGAATGACCTCCCTAAAACTCTTGGTCACGAACAAGCGCAACGCATTGCAGGCGACGAAGTCCGAATCGGCATCGCGAATGACGACGCTCGCGGTATTGCTCTCGTCAACAATGGACTTCTCGGGATCGAAAGTAGGATTGATCCAGCCCTGCTGCTTGAGCATGGTCTCTTTCCAGAGGCCACTCCCCTCCTCGATCTGGCAGGTCCAACCCTCGTTCTCGCAAATTCCAATCAGGTGCCTGCCTAGCCAAGCAACGTCGCCGCGGCTGGCATCGTCGTGTACATTACTGTCGTTGCTGACTACTTCGCGCCGAGCGTCATACTCGAAGACATCGACTGTCTCTAGCATGCTTTGCCCCCTACCAACGCCCCGGAGACTGATGTTCAACGCTAAGCTCGTCCGGTAAGCCGAACGAACTTATGCATTCCCCATGTTAAGGTAAGCACGGTTAGAAGACGGTCGGAAGAGCAATTTTCGATCTGATTGGTGGGCTTGAGAGAAATTTAAATATGTATACAAATATGCCACACTCGGAATCGTGGGCATAACGTCGACTCTGCATAGAATGGTATTCGCCAGCCATGGCCCGATGCGGCAGCGGCTTTTGGGTCCAGAGGCGATGCGCGCAAAATCATTTCGATTTTGCGCGCAACCCGCGCGCTCACTAAAGCGGGCACGACCGCGTGTTGTATTTCACTTTCCTGACCGCATAGTGGCCCTGATCTAACTTATTCCGCCGCCTCGCTATAGGCGGACATCGGCGGGCAAGCGCAGACGAGATTGCGGTCGCCGTGGACGTTGTCGACCCGGCCGACCGGCGGCCAGTACTTGTCCTCACGCAGGGTATGCAGGGGGAAGAAGGCCCGCTCCTTGGAATAGGGCTTTGGCCAGCTGCCCTCGAGCAGCAGCCGGTGGGTATGCGGCGCATTGTGCAGCAGGTTGTCCTTGGCGTCCGCTACCCCGGATTCGACCTCCGCGATTTCCTTGCGGATTTCGATCATGGCGTCGCAGAAGCGGTCGAGCTCCCGCTTGGCCTCGCTTTCGGTCGGCTCGATCATCAGGGTATCGGGCACCGGGAAGGACATGGTCGGCGCGTGGAAGCCGTAGTCGACCAGCCGCTTGGCGACGTCCTCGTTGGTGATCCCGCAGGCTTCCTTGATCGGCCGCAAATCGACGATGCATTCGTGCGCCACGAAGCCGTTCTTGCCGGTGTAGAGCACCGGATAGTGTGGATCCAGGCGCTTGGCGATATAGTTGGCATTGAGGATCGCGATTTCGGTCGCGCGGCGCAGCCCGGCCCCGCCCATCATGACGATGTAGGCCCAGGAAATCGGCAGGATGCTGGCCGAACCCCAGGGTGCGGCCGAGACCGGCCCGATGGTGCCGTCGCGCCCGGCTGCCGGATTGACGCCGCTGACCACCGGATGATCGGGCAGGAACGGCGCCAGGTGCGATTGCACGCCGATTGGGCCCATGCCGGGCCCGCCGCCGCCGTGCGGAATGCAGAAGGTCTTGTGCAGGTTCATGTGCATGACGTCGGCACCGATCTCGCCCGGCTTGGCGATCCCGACCAGCGCGTTCAGGTTGGCGCCGTCCATGTAGACCTGGCCACCGTTGGCGTGCACCGCCTCGCAGATATCGCGGATCGCCTCCTCGAACACGCCGTGGGTCGAGGGATAGGTGATCATCAGCGCGGCCAGCTTCTCGCGATTCTCCTTGGCCTTGGCTTTCAAATCGTCGAGGTCGACGTTGCCTTGCTCGTCGCAGCGCACGACCTGGACTCGCATGCCGGCCATGGCCGCGCTGGCCGGGTTGGTGCCGTGCGCCGAGGCCGGGATCAGGCAAAGATCGCGATGCGATTCGCCCCGGCTCTCGTGATAGCGGCGAATACACAAAAGGCCGGCGTATTCGCCCTGCGAGCCGGCATTGGGCTGCAGCGACACAGCGTCGAAGCCGGTCGCCGCGCACAGCATCTCCTCCAGCTCCTCGAACAGCTGCTGATAACCTTGCGCCTGTTCCAGCGGCGCGAAGGGATGCATCTGCGCGAACTGACGCCAGGTGATCGGAATCATCTCGGTCGTCGCGTTGAGCTTCATGGTGCAGGAGCCGAGCGGGATCATGCAGCGGTCGAGCGCCAAGTCTTTCGCCGCCAACCAGCGCAGGTAACGCAGCATCTCGGTCTCGCCGTGGTAGAGCTGAAAGACCGGGTGTGTCATGTAGGCGCTGGTGCGCCGCAGGTTCTTCGGCACGCAGTCCTGAACGCTTTGGTCCAGTTCCTCGATGCGAAGCTGCTGCTCTGCCTTGGTCGAAAACACCCGCCACAAGGATTCGACGTCTTCGCGCTTGGTCGTCTCGTCGACCGAAATGCCCAGGCGGTCGGCGTCGATCACGCGCAGATTGATGTGCGCCTCACGGGCTCGCGCGGCGATGCGCCCGGCCTGACCCGGCACATGGACGCTCAAGGTGTCGAAGAAAGCCTCGTGATCGAGTTTGAAGCCCAAGCGGTGCAAACCCGCGGCCAGAATCGCGGCCATGCGGTGCGTGCGCTCGGCAATCCTGCGCACGCCATCCGGGCCGTGATAAACCGCGTAGAGCGCCGCGATCACCGCCAGCAGGACCTGCGCGGTGCAAATATTGCTGGTCGCCTTCTCGCGCCGGATATGTTGCTCACGGGTCTGCAAGGCCATGCGCAGCGCGGGCCGGCCAGCCGAATCGACGGATACGCCGATGATACGGCCGGGCATGGTCCGCTTGTAAGCATCGCGGGTCGCGAAGAAGGCCGCGTGCGGCCCGCCGTAGCCCATGGGCACGCCGAAGCGCTGGGCACTGCCGATAGCGATGTCGGCGTCCATCTCGCCCGGCGGCGTCAGGATCGCCAGGCTCAAGAGGTCGCAGGCCACGGTGACCAACGCGCCCTGTTCGCGGGCCTGCGCGACCACGGGGCGCAAGTCGCGCACCGCGCCGTCGGAGCCCGGGTACTGAACCAGAACACCGAAAACCTTGTGCTTGCCAAGATCGCTGTCGGGATCGCCGACCACGACCTCGAAGCCGAGCGGGCGGGCGCGGGTTTGCACGACCGCGATGGTCTGCGGATGACAATCCCAGTCGACGAAGAAGACCTCTGACTTGTTCTTGGAAAGGCGATGCGACATGGCCATGGCCTCGGCCGCCGCGGTCGCCTCGTCGAGCAGCGAGGCGTTGGCGATTTCCATGCCGGTCAGATCCATGACCATTTGCTGGAAGCTCAGCAGAACCTCCAGGCGGCCCTGGCTGATCTCCGCCTGGTAGGGCGTGTAGGCCGTGTACCAGCCGGGGTTCTCCAGCACGTTGCGTTGGATCACCTTGGGCGTGATGGTGCCGTAGTAGCCCATGCCGATCATGGAGGTGAAGACGCGGTTGCGGTCGGCCATCTTGCGCAGGTAGGACAGCGTGTCGCGCTCGCTCTTGGCCTCGGGCAGGTCGAAGGGTTCCTTGGCCACGATGCTTTGCGGAATTGCCTTTTCGATCAGCGCGTCGAGCGAGCGCAGCCCGAGCGCCTCGAGCATCTCCGCGATCTGCGTCTGCCCCGGACCGATGTGGCGGCGGACGAAATCATCGCGCATCTCCAACTCCGCGAGCGAACGGCGGGCATCCGACATGTCACTGTTCTCCATGATCAAAGGGCGCCGCGCGCGCCCGGAATAAGGATCAATCCAAGGTTTCGAGGAACGACTTGTAAGCGGCTTCGTCCATCAGCCCGTCGAGTTCGCCGGGCTTGCTGAGCTTGATCTTGTAGAACCAGCCCTTGCCATAGGGATCGCTGTTGACCAGCGCGGGTTCGTCGGCGAGTGCGCTGTTGCCCTCGACCACCTCTCCGGAGACCGGGCTGTAGAGCTCGCTCGCCGCCTTGACCGATTCGATGGTCGCGATCTCGCCGCCCTGCTCGACGACTTGGCCGGCCTCGGGCACCTCGACGAAAACCACGTCGCCCAATTGCTCCTGGGCATGGTCGCTGATGCCGACCGTCCCGACACCGCCGCTTACCGTGATCCACTCGTGGTCCTTGCTGTATTTACGATCGCTCATGGTCCTCCCCTGCGCTCGATTTGGATTTTGGTGTCAGCCTCGATAGTAGCGTTGCGCGACAAACGGCATCTTGGCGACCTGCACCGGCAGCGCCTTGCCGCGCACCTGGGCCTGCAGCGCCGTGCCCGGCTTGGCCAAGGCGGTCTCGACATAACCCATGGCGACCGGCGCGCCGAGCGTTGGGCCGAAACCGCCGCTGGTCACCGTGCCGATCTTGCGCCCCGATTCGTCGGTCAGCTCGGCGCCCTCGCGCACCGGCGCCCGGCCTTCCGGCAGCAGCCCGACGCGGCGCCGGCCAACGCCCTCCGCCAGTTGCTTCAGGATCGTCTCGGCCCCGGGATAGCCGCCCGGCCGCGCGCCATCGGCGCGCCGGGCCTTGGACAGGGCCCAGGACAGGCTGGCCTCGACCGGCGTGGTCGCGGTGTCGATGTCGTGGCCGTAAAGGCAAAGGCCGGCCTCCAGGCGCAGCGAATCGCGCGCGCCCAGGCCGATCGGCGCGACCTCGGCCTCGCCCAGGAGCCGGCGCGCCAGGTCCTCGGCGCGCTCCGCAGGCACGGAAATCTCGTAACCGTCTTCCCCGGTGTAGCCGGACCGGGTCACGAAACAGGCGATGCCGTCGAGCTCCAGAGCCTCTCCGGTCATGAAGTGCATGGCGGCGACGGCCGGATTCAGGCGGGCCAGAACCGCGCTCGCGCTGGGCCCCTGCAAAGCCATCAGGCCCTGCCCATCCAGAACCTCGATCTCCACGTCGGCGCCCAGGTGCCGGCGCATATGGGCGATGTCCTGGTCCTTGCAGGCGGCGTTGACGACGACAAACAGGTGATCGCCAGCATTGGTGATCATCAGATCGTCCAGGATGCCGCCTGCGTCGTTGGTGAACAGGGCATAGCGCTGCTTGCCGGGCGCCAGGTCGATCACGTCGACCGGCACCAGGCGTTCCATGGCCGCGGCCGCGCCCCCGGCCCCGCCTGCGCCGCGCAGGCGCACCTGACCCATGTGCGAAACGTCGAACAGCCCGGCCGCGCCGCGCGTGTGCGTGTGCTCCTTGAGAATGCCGGCGGGATATTGGACCGGCATTTCGTAGCCGGCGAAGGGCACCATGCGGCCGCCCAACTCGACATGCAGATCGTAAAGCGGCGTGCGCTTGAGGTCGGAATCTGGGGCGGCCAAATCGAGGGTCCTCGCGAACAATGCAGGTGGCGCGGCGGCCTTTCGGCTTTCCGCGGCCCCCTCTGTCTCGAGAACCTGAGAGATTCACCGTGGCGGCCATCGGAGCCGTCCCGGCTTACTCCTTCGGTGGGCCGCATCGCACGATCCGCGATGCGCCCTCTTTCCAGAGGCGCCTATCCCACGCGGTCCTTTTGCCTGAGAGTTTCCGGGGCGGTTGCTCCTTCGGCGCCAGACCACCCAAAACGATGACCCGGTCTCTCCCGCGCGGGAGTATCAGCATGGCCGGAATAAGCGATTAAGCGTCGCCATCCGGCATGTGGCGCCACGCTAGCCATTCGGCGGGGAAAGTCAACAGGACTTCGGGTCCGCGCCGCGCAGGCGCGCTTTCAGCGATTCTCGACGTTGTACTGGAATTCCTCGGGCGTCAGGTTCAGCCCGACGAAGATCACATAGTCGGCACCGCTTTCGCCGGCCTTGAGGGGAATGCGCTGGCTGATCTCCTCGATCGCCGCGACCCGCGTCTGGTTGCCCGGCAAGGGGATTTCCAGTTGGAACTCCTCGCGGACCAGGACCTCGCGGGTCCGGGTCGCGATGGCGACGAAGTAGCCGAACCTGGCGATCTGGTCGGCGTTGGCGGGGCCGCGCAGCGCCTCGATCGACAGGCGCATATCGGCCTCGATCACATTGTCGTCGTATTCGCAAACCAGCGCGGCATCGCGAATCTGCGCCTCGAACTCGACATCGGTCAGATCCCGGCCAGCGGAGCGGAAACGGACCATGTTGGAGGCGCCGGTGACCCCGACGACCTCGGGGCACGGCGGCGGAGGGCCCTTGTCCCCGGCGCAGGCCGAAAGGATGGCGGCGCCCAATGCCGCCATAAGACCGAGCAAGCACTTGCGGGCCTGCGGCCCCCGTCGGGCCGTTGCGATGGGCCGGTACTTTACCAAAGCCGCCTCTTAAAGCTTGCCGTGGGAGCCGTCGCACAGCGGCTGATTCTTGGTCGCCTTGCAGCCGCAGAAGAAGACTTCGCGCGAATCCACCGCCTTATAGGTCACGGGCGTGATCCCCGTGCCCGAATGCGAGCCGTCGCATAAAGGCTGCTTCTTGCTGCGCCCGCAAGCGCACCAGAAATAGTTCTTACCCGCCTCGACTTTGTGGGCATAGGGCGCCTTTTGCGCGACGATTGGATCGGCCATGCCTCTTTCTTCCCCCGTGTCCGTGTATTAGGTTCTGCTCGGCCGCGCCGGAGTCCCCCGCAGGACACCCAGAAACCGGGCGACTTTAGGCAAGGCCCGTGGTGAGCACAAGTGCGGCCGCCGATTGGACCGCCGAACCGGAAAGTCCCGAGGCGATATGACGAAGCCACCGCTGACCATCCTGCTTGCCAGCCCGCGCGGTTTCTGCGCCGGCGTCGAGCGCGCCATCGAGATCGTCGAACAGGCGATCCACAAATTCGGCCCGCCGGTCTATGTCCGCCACGAGATCGTCCACAACCGCTTCGTCGTCGAGGGCCTGGAGGCCAAGGGTGCGGTCTTCGTGGAAGACCTGGAAGAGGTGCCTGCGGGCGTGCCGGTCATTTTCTCCGCCCACGGCGTGCCCAAGACGGTCCCGGCCGAGGCTGAGGAGCGCAAGCTGTTCTATCTGGACGCGACCTGCCCGCTGGTCAGCAAGGTGCACCGCGAGGCCGAACGCCACGCCCGCCATGGCCGCCAGATCATCCTGATCGGCCATGCCGGCCACCCAGAAGTGATCGGCACCATGGGGCAATTGCCCGATGGCCAGATCCTGCTGGTCGAGAGCGTGGCCGACGCGGAGACCATCGCGGTCAAGGACCCCAAAAACCTGGCCTTCATCACCCAGACCACGCTGTCGGTCGACGACACCGCGGAAACCATCAAGGTCCTGCGCGCGCGGTTTCCGAAGATTCACGGGCCCAAGAAAGAAGATATCTGCTACGCGACCACGAACCGGCAGCAGGCCGTCAAGGCGATCGCGCAGAACTGCGACGCGCTGCTCGTGGTTGGGGCGCCGAATTCCTCCAACTCGCAGCGGCTGGTCGAGGTCGCGCGCAAGCTCGGCTGCGAGCACTCGATTTTGGTGCAGCGCGCCGACCAGATCAACTGGTCGGATTTGTCGGACATAAAACGCCTGGGCATTTCGGCGGGCGCCTCGGCGCCGGAGGTTCTGGTTGAGGAAGTCATCTCCGCCTGCCGGAAGCACTTCGAGGTAACGATCGAAGAGATCACGGTCACGAGCGAGAACGTGCAGTTCAAACTGCCGCGCGTTCTCATCGAGTCCGAGGTCCCGGCCTAAGACTGACCGAGCGGACACCGCGCGCGCAGTCATGGCAGTCTACACCGAGGTTTCGGACGAAGACCTGAACGCCTTCATGGCCCAATACGATCTGGGCCAGGTGACCTCGTTCAAGGGCATCGCCGAAGGCGTCGAGAATTCCAACTATCTGCTGCGCACCACAAACGGCAATTTCATCCTGACCCTGTACGAGAAGCGCGTGCGGGCCGAGGATTTACCGTTCTTCCTGGGCCTCATGCGCCATCTTTCGGACCGCGGCTTCGCCTGCCCGCTGCCGGTTGCCGGGCGCGACGGTGAAAGCCTGCGCCGCCTGAGCGGACGGCCTGCAGCAATCGTGACCTTCCTGGACGGATTGTCGCCGCGCCGCATCCTGCCGGAGCAGTGCCGGCTGCTCGGCGGCGCCCTGGCGCAAATGCATATCGCCGGCGACGGTTTCGCGTTAACCCGGGCGAACGATCTTTCGTTGGAAGGTTGGCGGCCCTTGTACGAACGCTGCAAAGCGCGGGCGCACGAGGTGCGCGCCGGACTCGCGGAAGATTTGGCACGCGAATTGGACAGCCTGGAAAGGGATTGGCCGCGCGACCTGCCGCGCGGGGTCATTCACGCCGATCTTTTTCCCGACAACGTGTTCTTCCTCGGCGACCGGCTGTCCGGATTCATCGACTTCTATTTCGCCTGCAACGATTTCTTCGCCTACGATCTCGCCGTGTGCCTGAACGCCTGGTGCTTCGAGCGCGATAATTCCTTCAACGTCACCAAGGCGCGCCTGCTGCTCAACAGCTATCGCAAGGTACGCCCGCTGAGCGATGCCGAGATCGCGGCACTACCGGTCCTCGCACGCGGCAGCGCGATCCGGTTCCTGCTGACCCGGCTGTACGATTGGCTCAACCACCCGGAAGGCGCCTTCGTCAAGCCTAAGAATCCCTTGGAATACTGGGACAAGCTGCGCTTTCACCAAGGCGTACGCGGCCACGGCGACTACGGGCTCGACTCGTGACTGCAGAGGCCGTCGAGATCTTCACCGACGGCGCCTGCTCCGGCAACCCGGGGCCCGGCGGCTGGGGCGCGATCCTGCGCTACAAGGGCCAGGAGCGCGAGTTGTCCGGCGGCGAAACCGAGACGACCAACAACCGCATGGAAATGATGGCCGCCATCGTCGCGCTGGAAACCCTGAAACGGGCCAGCACTGTGCGTCTGCACACCGACAGCATGTATCTGCGCGACGGTATTACGAAATGGATTCACGCCTGGAAAAAGCGCGGCTGGAAAACCGCCGACAAGAAGCCGGTCAAGAACCAGGACTTGTGGCAGCGCCTGGAAACCGCGCTAACGCGTCATGACGTCGAGTGGGTTTGGGTGCGCGGTCACGACGGACACGTCGAGAACGAGCGCGCCGACGAACTGGCCCGCGGCGCGATTCCGGCCCGGCGTTAATCGGCCGGACCGGACTCACGACGGTTTTAGACTACAGTGCCTTCAGGATCGCATCCGCGCTCGACACTTCGAAGGCGCCGGGCTGCTCGCGGTTGAGAGCTTTGACCACGCCGTCCTCGACGATCATGGCATAGCGGTCAGAGCGTACGCCGAAACCGCGCGGCGTCAGGTCAAGCTCCAGGCCCATGGCCTTGGTCAGCTCGGCGCTGCCGTCGGCCAGCATCAGAACCTTCTCGCCGACTTTCTGGTCCTTGCCCCAGGCGCCCATGACGAAGGGATCGTTGACCGAGAGGCAGGCGATGGTGTCGACGCCCTTGGCCTTGAGCTGATCCGCCTTCTCGACGAATCCGGGCAGGTGCTTGGCCGAACAGGTCGGCGTGAAGGCGCCCGGCAGGGCGAACAGCACGACCTTCTTGCCCTTGAAGATGTCGCTGGTCGAAATCGGCGCCGGGCCGTCCTTGGTCATGTGCGCGAGGGTCTTTTCGGGAATCTTGTCGCCTACCTTGATGGCCATTGTCGCCTTCCTTCCCCGTATCGTTCGGTGTCATGGCGGCCGGACGGCCACCGATCCTGTGAAGATAAGCGCGCGCCGCGGCCGATCAACCGCCGGCCGCGCGGTCGAGCGCGCCGAGCACGCTATCGGTTGTCAGGATTTCCGGCAAGGCGATGCCCTGAGGGGCGCCCGGCCCGTAGACCGCGTTGAAGGGAATGCCATAGCGCCCGAACCCGGCCAGATAGGCCGAGATATCCTCGTTCGGCAGGGTCCAATCGCCGCGCATCCTGACAACATCCGGACCGGCCAGCCTGGCGCTGACCGGCTCGCGGTCCAGGACCAGCTTCTTGTTGACCTGGCAGGTCAGGCACCAGTCGGCGGTGACATCGACGAACACGACCGCTCCGGCCGCGACCCGGCGGTCGATCTCCGCTAGATCGAGGGCCGGCCAGTCGCCCGCCGAGGTTTGGAGCGAAGCCGGTTCCGGGGCCTCGCGCGGCAGTCCGGCGGGCAGCAGGATGGCGGCGAGCGCCAAGATACCGGCCAGGGCCGGGGTCGCGATGGCGGTCGGCCGCTTGCGCGCGAACTGACTGCGGCCGATCCAAATAACCGCGATCAGGGCCGCCAGCAGCGCGCCCGTCAGGCCGGCGAGCGTGGCGCCGACCTGCGCCTTCAGCACGCTGAGCAACCAGGGCGCGGTCGCCAGCAGGAGCAGCCCCAGGATACGGCGCAGGGTCACCATCCAGGCGCCGGGCCTGGGCAGGCGGGTCGCCAGGGCCGGCAGGGCTGCGATCATCAGGTAAGGCGCCGCGAGGCCGAGGCCGAGCACCGCGAAGATCGAGAGAATCTCCGCCGGGCCGCGGGCCAGCGCGAAGCCGACCGCGGTGCCCAGGAACGGTGCCGAACAGGGCGTTGCCAGCAGGGTCGCCAGGGCCCCGGTCAGGAAGTGGCCGGCGAGGCCCGGCTCGCGATCTGGCCCCGGCGTCTGGCCAAGCGTGGCGGCGCCCTGGGCCCAGGCCGGCAGGGCGATCTCGTAGAGCCCAAAGAGGTTGCAGGCGAAGAGTGTCACGATGACCGCCATGGCGGCCAGGAACAGCGGCTGCTGGAACTGGATGCCCCAACCGACCGAGAGGCCCAGGGCCTTGAGCAGGATCGCCGCGCCGGCCAGGACCAGGAACGAGGCGAGGATGCCGGCGGCCGAGGCCAGGAAGCTGATCCGCACCGCCGCCGGCGCCCGCCCGCCGTGCTTGACCACCGACAGCAGCTTGATCGACAGCACCGGCAGGACGCAGGGCGTGAGGTTGAGGAAAAGCCCGCCCAGAAACGCCAGGCCCAGGCTCGCGGCGCAACTCAGGACGCTGGGTGTGGCGGCTGTGGCGGCGAGCTGCGGCCCCTGCCCCGACGCGTAGCGCGCGATGATCTGGCTTTCTACACCGCGCTTGCCGTCGATCAGGGTCAGGGTCAGCGGCTTGCCCTCCAGGACGCCGCCGCCGGTAGCGGTCGCGGCCAGGCGCAGGCGCGCCTCGGTGCGCGCCGCGTCAAAGGCGATCTCCGGCGCGCCGAAACCGAAGCCGGGCGGCGCCTCGATCAGGACATCGGGCGCCGTGAACGGCTGTTCGGCGCGCGCGGTCACCTCGACCGCCGGGGCTTCGTTGGTGCCGGTCAGGACCGCGCGCTCGATGGTCATGCCGGGGTCGGTGCCCAGGCCCGGCACTTGCATACGGAAACTGTCGATCAAATAGGACGCCGGCGCGGCTTCGCCGGGCCCAGCCGGAATGTCGAGCGCGAGCGTGGCGTCGCGCGGAATGCAGATTTCCTTGCAGGTCAGGTAGGAGACCTGGGCGCGCAGGCTGACCGCCTCGCCGCCGCGCGCCGGGCGCAGGGTGAGCGGCAGCACCACCTCCTCGCCGTAGCCGAAGGTCTCCAGCCCGAACAGTGAGAAGCGGTGCGGCACTGGCCAATGCATCTCGACCCCGGCCAGATTGCCGGAGCCGCTCCAATCGACCTGCGGCGGGTAGCCGGCGTCGCCGGGGGAGCGCCAATAAATCTTCCAGCCCGGCTCCAGCTTGAAATGCAGGCCGGCGGACAGGGTCTCCCCGGCGCCGGCGCTGTCGCTGGCGGCGATCAGGCGCAGGCTGGATTCCTCCTGCGCCACCCAAGGGCCGGTCGCGGCGCGCGCCGAATCCGTGCCCAGGGCGCCGACCAGCAGCGCCGCCGCAAGCAGGGTCGCTGAAAAATTAGTTAATTTATTCAATAGTCTAGAACCTAGCCGTCAACGCATGGAGCATGCTTGCCTTCACGTCGGGATAACCCATCATATATAGTATGGGCATTGCCTAAACCGGGCGTCACATTATCGTTGGCGGCCCGCGAGCGGGCACAAGAACAGCGGCGGACCATGAAGCGCAAGACCGGCAATGACCAGCACGACGGCTATTTGGCCGGCCAGCTCCTGATCGCCATGCCCAGCATGCAGGACAACCGCTTCGCGCGCACGGTCATCTACATGTGCGCGCACAATGCCGAGGGCGCAATGGGCCTGGTCATCAACCGCCTGGCCGGCGCGGTGACTTTTCCCGATCTGCTGCAGCAGCTCAACATTCCGAGCGAGAGCGTGGAAAAGGAAATCCGCATCCATTTCGGCGGCCCGGTCGAAACCGGCCGCGGCTTCGTCCTGCACTCCGGCGACTACCAGCACGACAGCACCCTGCCGGTCGCCGACGAGGTTGCCCTGACCGCGACCATCGACATCCTGCAGGACATCGCCAAGGGTCAGGGACCCCGGCGCAGCCTGCTCGCGCTCGGCTACGCCGGATGGGGCCCGGGCCAGCTCGACCACGAGATCCAGGCCAACGGCTGGCTGCACGTCGCGCCGGACGAACAGCTCGTGTTCGACGACGATCTCGACGGCAAGTGGGACCGCGCGATCGCCAAGCTGGGTTTCGATATCAGCCTGCTATCGGGCGACGCCGGCCACGCCTGAGGCGCGGCGTACCCCCTCAACCTCCACAGCCCAGGTTCCAAGCGCCTAAGGCGAAGCGGCCGCGCACGTATCCATCCGCCCGTCATTTTCATGTTAGTTAGACTAAAATAAATATTGCGGCCGATCGATTTTCATGTTAGTGACACTACCATGAAAAATGCACCCGCCCAGAAGACGCGCCGCTACCGCCAGACCGCCCGGGCTGCTGCCGCAGAGGCGACCGGCGAGCGCATCCTCGACGTCTTCACCTCGGCGCTTCAGGATTCCTGGTTCGACGCGATCACGCTCGATGAGATCGCGCGCCAGTCCGGCGTCACCATGCAGACCGTCATTCGCCGCTTCGGCAGTAAGGAAGGTTTGCTTGAAGCAGCGCAGGATCGCTTCGGAGCGGAGATCCGGCAGCGCCGCAGTGTGCCGGTCGGCCAGGCCGGAAAGGCGGTCGAGGCCATTATCGAGGATTATGAAAAGGTCGGCGACCTGATCACACGCGTTCTGGCACAGGAAGAACGCTATGCGCCGCTGCGCAGCGTGACCGACGAGGGGCGCGCGGTGCACCGCGAATGGGTCGGCGCAACCTTTGCGCCATGGCTGAACCGCCTGGAAGAATCTACGCGAACGGCCGCGCACGATGCGCTGGTCGTCGCCACCGATCTCTATGTTTGGAAGCTGATCCGCCGCGACATGAAACGGCCGAAGACCGAACTTGCAGCCCTTATGCGCCGGATGATCGCCGCTGCCCTCATGCTTCCCGAGAGCCAGATCTTCAACGCAACACCCTCGGATGTCCGTCATGTTTCAAATTGAAACGCCTGGAAACTTTCTTTTCACCACATGGGAGGGCGGAGGCTCCGTAACGCCCGCATTGACAGTCGCCGCGAAGCTGGTCGCGCGCGGCCACCGGGTCCGGGTGATGAGCGACCGGAGCAACCGGCCGGAGGCCGAGGCGTCCGGTGCGCGATTCATCCCCTGGACCCGCGCACCCAGCCGCCCGGACCGCTCGCGCGCGACCGAGATTTTGCACGACTGGGACGTGGCGGAGCCGATCGATGGGCTTGGTCGGCTTGTCGAGGAGATCATGGCCGGGCCAGCGCTCGCTTACGCGCAAGATGTCATGGAAGAGTTGCGCCGCGAGCCGGCCGATCTGGTGGTCAGCAGCGAAATGCTGCCGGGCGTGTCGGCGGGATGCGAGGCTTTGGGCCAAAGGCTCGCGCTCTTGGCCGTCAACGTCAGCATCTTTCCCTTGCCGGGCATTCCGCCATTGGGCCCGGGATTGCGCCCGCCGCGCAACGCCAAGGAGCAGGCGGAACACGGGGAGATCAGGGCGCAAACCATCGCCTACTTCGACCGCTGGCTGCCGAAATTGAACGCCGCCCGCGCCGCGCTGGGCCTGGCGCCGCTCGCCTCCCTGGCGGAGCATCCCTTCCGCTGCGAAAAACTGTTGCTTGCAACAGCTCGCGCCTTCGACTTCGCGCCGCGCCGCGTGCATCGTAAGGTCGCCTATGTCGGGCCGCAAATCGGCGAGCCGGCATGGGCCCAACCATGGCGCTTACCGCGGCCGGCAAACGACTCACGCCCGATGGTCGCTGTTTGCTTCTCGACCACCTTTCAGAACCATGTCGACGTGCTGCAGCGCATTGCCGATGCGATTGCAATGTTGCCGCTGCGCGCCGTCATCACACTCGGCGACACAATCTCGACCAGCGAACTGAACGTCGGCGAAAGCGTCGCGCTGGTGCACAGCGCACCGCACAACACACTGATGGAACAGGCCGACCTGGTCGTCACACACGGCGGGCACGGAACCGTGATTCGCGCGCTCATGCACCGCCGGCCCATGCTGGTCATCCCGCACGGGCGCGACCAAAACGACAACGCGGTGCGCGTGACGGAGCGATTGGCCGGGCTCTCGCTTTCCCAGGACGCCTCTGCTGCAGCCATCGCCGATGCAGTGTCGCGCCTGCGCACCGATCCGCGCTTTGCCAAGGGTGCGCGGGCGCTCGGCGACCGGGTGGCGGCGGAGGCCGAACAATCGCCTGTCGTCGCGATGCTGGAGTCGTTGGCCAACCTGGGCGCCGGGCAGCAGCCCAGGCAGTGCATCGCCTGACGCCGGACGGCGCAACACGGTCGACAAGGAGACGAAATTGGAAAAGACCAATGCGGGCGCCTGTTTCTGCGGCGCGGTCCAGTTCACGGCAAGCGGCGCGCCAAAGGAAATGGGCTATTGCCATTGCAGTTCGTGCCGCGCCTATTCCGGCGCGCCGGTCACCGCCTTCGCGCTCTGGGACGCCGACAATGTGCGCGTGACCGCGGGCGCCGAACTGCTCGGCAAGATCAACAAGACCGGCATGACTGAGCGAAACTTCTGCATGCGCTGCGGCGGCCACCTAATGAACCGCCACCCATCCTTGGGTTTGACGGATATCCCCGCCGGACTCCTATCCGATCTAGACTTCCGACCGAGCGTACACCTGAACTACGCCGAAACCGTGATGCCGATGAAAGACGGGCTACCCAAGCTACGCGACTTTCCGGCCGAGGTGGGCGGCTCCGGCGAGGTGATGCCGGAGTAGAGCGGGCCAGCTCGACCACGAAATCCAGGCCAACGGCTGGCTGCACGTCGCGCCGGACGAACAGCTCGTGTTCGACGACGATCTCGACGGCAAGTGGGACCGCGCGATCGCCAAGCTGGGTTTCGATATCAGCCTGCTATCGGGCGACGCCGGCCACGCCTGAACGCCTGGTGCTTTCCTGGGCGCGTACCCGACGCTTTGCAAAGGCCGACCTGAACCCGTCATACGGCGTGCGCTTCCGCCTGTTCCTCGACGCCCGCGGGCAAGGCGGGTTTGTGCATCGCGACTCCGGCCACAACCAGACTCACCCCGAATATGTCCCTCAGGGTCGGAATCTGCGCCAGCACGATCGCGCCTACGATCGTCGCCGTGGCCGGCAGCAGCGCCAGAAGCAGTGCGAAGCTGGCGCGCGGCAAGCGCGACATCGCCAACTGATCGCAGACATAGGGGATGACCGACGAGCACACGCCGACCCCGATTCCCGCGAGTACCAGCTCGATTGCTCCAAAGGCCCTCATCGCTTGCCAATAGCCAAAGGGCATGACGAATAAGAACGCAATCGCCATCGCCGCGCCAAGACGTTCGATTCCCCCGCTCGCGCCGCTCTGCGAAACCTTGTGCCCGAGAAAGACATAACCGATGAATAGCGCGCCGTTGAGAAACGCCCAGAACAATCCCACCGGATCGCTGGACCATTTCACGTCGATCAGAATAAAAACTCCCGCAACGGCGAGCGCCAAGGCGAGCAGATTGCGTCCCGTCCGCAAACCGTAGAGCGCCACGCCGACCGTGCCGACGAACTCGATCGCGGCGACCAGGCTCATCGGCAACCGATCGAGCGCCAGATAGAAGGACGTGTTCATCACGGCGAGGCAGGCGCCGAGCCCGATCAACAGAATCCGTGTTCGCGCATCTGCTGCGCCGATGATGCGCCAAGGCTTGGTCCAGGGCGCGAATATCAAGGCGGCGGATGCAATGCGCATCCAGGCGACGCCGAGAACGCCAACCGACGGAAACAGCAGCACCGCGAAGGACGGCCCCAGGTAGTGAAAGACCGCGCTGACGCCGAACCAGGCATGGGGCGGCACCGCCTCTGCGGCCCTGGCAAAGATTGAGATGCGCGCTTGCATTGGCCTCGCCCGAAATTTGCGTTATTTTGATAGGCATCTTTCCAACTTGATATGCCAACACATGGAAATATTTCCTATTTCTCCGAAGATAATTAGGCCGAACGAATGAAACGCCTTAAATACCAAAACGGCGCTCTGGACAAGGTGGATGCGCGGATTCTCGCCGCGTTCATCGACAACGCGCGCATCAGCTTGGCCGATCTGTCTCGGACGGTCGGCCTTTCCTCGCCGAGCGTTTCCGAACGCATCAAGCGTCTCGAGGAGAGCGGTGTGATCAAGGGATACACGGTGAAAATCGATCCGGCGGCGCTAGGTCTGCCGCTATCGGCCTGGCTTCGGATCAGGCCAATTCCGGGTCGGCTCCGCAAGGTCGCGGAGATTCTACGTGCCCTGCCCGAGGTGGTGGAATGCGACCGGATCACCGGCGAGGACTGCTTCGTCGCGCGCGCCCATGTGCAATCCGTCGAGGACTTGGAAGCCTTGATCGACGAGATCATCCCTTACGCGATGACCAACACGTCGATCATTCAGTCGTCGCCAGTGCCGCGCCGATTACCCGTGATCCCAACGCGCAAAAATCCCGTTTAGCCGCGCCCCTTGCCGGCGATGTCCTCGCGCAGCACGGCGAACAGCAGGTGGTCCTGCCAGCGGCCGTTGATGCGCAAGTATTCGCGCGCGTAGCCTTCTTCGCGGAAGCCGCACTTGAGCAGCAGCCCCTTGCTGGCCGCGTTGTTCGGCAGGCACGCGGCCTCGACCCGGTGCAGGCCGAGTTCGGAAAAGGCGAACTTCAGGACCGCCGTCAGCGCCTCGGTCATGTAGCCCTGGCGGCTGTGGCGCGCGCCGATCCAGTATCCGAGGCTGGCCGATTGCGCGACGCCGCGGCGCAGGTTGGACAGCGTCACGCCGCCGAGCAAGGTGTCGTCGTCGTTTCTGAACACCAGGAAGCTGTAACTCGTGCCCTCGCGGCTTTCGTTGCGGTAGGCACGCAGCCGGCGGCGAAAGGCGCCGCGCGTCAAGGCGTCGTAGGACCAGGTCGGTTCCCACGGCGTCAGGAAATCGCGGCTTTCGGTGCGCAGTTCCGCCCAGACGCGCCAGTCGCGTTGGCTCGGCGGCCGCAGGGTGACGCGCCCGTGTTCTAAACGTAACCGGTCGGCGGGGGAGTCGCTCCACTGCGCGAACAGCATGGCCGGCCTCAGCCGAAACGGGCGGCGACCCGATCGAGGCTTTCGACCTTGTCCACCGGACCCAGGCTCGCGAGTGTCGGCCGGCTGGCCGCGAGCCGCTTGGCGAAGGCGCGCAGGTCGGAGGCCCGCACCGCCTCGATCTTGGCGACGATTTCCTGCACCGACAGCGGGCGGCCGTAGGTCAAAATCTGCTGCGCCAGTTGTTCGCAGCGCGATCCCGTGCTCTCGAGACTCATGAGAATCGATGCCTTGAGCTGCGCGCGGGCGCGGGCGATTTCTTCCTCGGTGATATCCTCCGCAACCTTCAGCAGCTCGTCGCAGATTACCGGGATCAGCTCGAGCGTCTGATCCTCGCCGGTGCCGGCGTAGATGCCGAACATGCCGCCGTCCCGATAGGCCGAAACGAAGGAATAGACGGAATACACGAGGCCGCGCTTCTCGCGCACCTCCTGAAACAGGCGCGAGGACATGCCGCCGCCGAACAAGGTCGAGAACACGGAGGCGGTATAGTACGCCGGATCGAGGTAGCTGACCCCATCGAAGCCGAGCAGGACGTGCACCTGCTCCAGGTCGCGCGACTCGCGATATTCGCCGCCCTTGTAGGCCGCCGGTTCCGCCTCGCCGCCCGGCTCTAACGGCAAGCCGTCGAAGGCCTCGCCGGCCAGTTCCAGAAAACGGCCGTGCGCGATGTTGCCGGCGGCCGCCACGACCATCGACCCGGTGCCGTAGTGCCGCGACATGTAATCGCGCAGGGTGCCGCGCCCGATTCCGCTGACGATCTCCGCGGTGCCCAGGACCGGCCGGCCGATGGCCTGGCCCGGATACGCGGTCTCCTGAAAGTGGTCGAAGATCACATCGTCCGGCGTGTCGTTGGCCTGGCCGATTTCCTGGAGTACGACCGCGCGTTCGCGCGTCAGTTCGTCCTCGTCGAACACCGGGCGTAGCAGAATGTCGGAGACGATATCGAGCGCGAGCGGCGCATCCTCGGATAGGACCTTGGCGTAGAAGGCCGTGTTCTCGCGGCTGGTATAGGCGTTGAGGTGGCCGCCAACCGCTTCGATCTCCTGCGCGATGTCGTAGGCGCTGCGCTTCTCGGTGCCCTTGAAAGCCATGTGCTCCAAGAGGTGCGCGACGCCGTTGATCGCCGCCGGCTCGTGCCGCGTGCCGACGCCGATCCAGGCACCGAGCGACACGGTTTCGACGTTCGGCATCTCGTCGGTGACGACGGTCAGGCCATTGGCCAGCTTGTCGACATGAATGCTCATGCGCGCTCCGTTACTTTGACGCCGCCGGGGACACTTTGGCGCACGAAGTCTTTCACGCGCGCCAGATCCTTGGGCAGCACGGTCGCAGATTCCGGGCGCGCCATCAGATCGCCCAGGCGCGCGGGCAAGGCCGGGCGCACGCCGGTCGCTTGCTCGACCGCGTCGGGGAACTTCGCCGGATGCGCGGTCGCCAGCGCGATCACCGGCACGGAGTCGTCGTCGATGCCGTCCAGCTTCGCGCGCGCCGCGGCCACGCCGATGGCGCTGTGCGGATCGATCAGCTCGCCGGTTTCGCGATAGAGCCGCGCGACCTCGGCCAGGGTCTCGTCGTCGTCGAACCGGGCGGCGTCGAAATCGGCGCGCGCCTTTTGCCAACGCGCCTTACCGGGGTCGAGCGTGCGCGACTTGCGGAAGCCGGACATGGCCGC
>ERZ869936.869-NODE-869-length-24982-cov-13.831829_pt1 | contig 24982 bp, 17 predicted proteins | sample MGYA00520876_ERZ869936 | MGnify/ENA primary metagenome ERZ869936 (study PRJEB32218, sample SAMN09650985) | biofilter metagenome | isolation source: enrty point of leading RO module | place: Saudi Arabia: Thuwal, RO plant located on Red Sea | collected 2016-02-17 ... | reverse complement strand
CGTCACCGGACTCGAATCCGTCGGCGAACAACGGCGTGACCGGCTCGAGCACGAAGACGCCGCCGCCGTAGGTCGAGGCGATCAGTGTCTCGCCGCTCGCGCCGGGTCCGTAGAGGACGCTCGAGGGCACCAGATCGAGCGCGTAGACGCCGGTCTGGGGCATGCCGGCGCCCGCCGGCGCCCAGTCCGGATCGCTGCAGCCTTGCGTGAGGCGCCAGACGCCGGTGTCGAGGGTCGCCGCCCAGACGGCGCCGTCGTGCTCGCGGATGGCGGTGACCCGCTCCCCGTCGAGCCCGCAGGGCTGCGGCAGTGCTCCTGTCGCCCCGACCGTGGACCGGTCGCCGCGGCCTGCGGTCGCGCTCGGCGGCCCGGTCGACCAGACCCCGGACTCACTCGCCACCCAGAGAGCCAGATCGCCGCCGTAGGAGAGATCGCGCGCGGCGGCGCCGACGTCACCGAACGGCGCCCAGCTGGCGCCGTCGTCGATCGAGTACGAGAGCGCACCGCTGCTGGCGCCGGCCAACCAGTGCGCGCTGTCGACCGGTGCCGCGACCAGCGCGCGCACGTCGACGCCGGGGAGACCGCTCGACTGCCAGGACTGTCCGTGGTCGGAGCTTCGCAGCACGCCGGAGCTGGTCGCCGCGAGCAGATCCGCGGTGGCGCTGCGCCGGACGCGTCGGACGAAGGCGCCGGAGATGCCGGTGCCCGGCGGCAGCCAGCTGGCTCCGAGGTCGTCGCTGCGCTGCACTCCCGAGCCGGCGGTCGCGGCGTAGAGGCGGCCGCTGACAGGGTCCTCGGCCAGAGCGGTGACGAAGTTGCTTGCGAGACCCTGCGAACGTGTCTCCCAGTCTCCTCGATCGAAGCTCCACACGCCGGCGCCGCTGGTGCCGACAAAGAGCTGGTCGGTGGCTGCCGCGGCCGTCGCGGCGAGCGCGAAGGCCGCTTCGAGGCCCTGGTTGCGCGGCGTCCACTGGCCGCTGGCGCCCGCTCCGGGATCGAAACGGAAGACACCGCTTCCGGCGCTGCCTGCGAACCAGGTGCCGCCGAGGTCTTCGAGGCTGCGCACGGTCGACGCCAGCGCCTCTCCCAGCGGTGTCCAGCCCGGCACCGCGACGTTGCGGGTCAGCACCCGGGACCCGCTGGCGGCGGCGAGCAGGGTGCCGCGCTGGAGGAGGGCGCGGACCTGCGGATCGCCGACTCCGCCGTTGTCGGCGCTCCAGGTCGAGCCCCCGTCGGTGGAGAGGAAGATGCCGCTGCCGGCGGTCCCGGCCCACAGTCGACCCGGCTGCGTCGAGTCGGCGAGCAGGCAACGGACCAGCAGGCTGCCGATGCCGGTGCTGGCCGAGATCCAAGTGGCGCCCGCGTCGTCGCTGCGGTAGACGCCCGCCGCGGTGCCGGCCCAGAGCCGGGAGGTCAGGTGCGGATCGGGCTCGAGGTCCTCGACGAACGCCGAGCCGAGGCCGGTCGACGACGGCTGCCAGCTCGCCCCGACCAGCCGACGGACACCGCTGCCGGCGCCCGCGACGAGCAGCTCGCCGGAGCCGGTGCGGGCGAGATCGTTGATCGCGACGCCTTCGGGCAGACCCTGGGAGATCTCGGTCCAGCTGGCGCCATCGTCGAAGGAGCGGTGCACCCTTCCCTCCTGGGTCCCCACCACGATCTCCCAGGGAGCCGCCGCATCGACGTGCACGACGGTCGGATCGAGCCCGACGGGCTCGCCCGCGCTGGACCAGCTCGCCGACGTGTCGGAGCTGGTGAACAGACCCCCTCCCGCGGTGGCGGCGATGAGAGTCGACCCGGTCGTGGCCGGAGCCGCCAGGTCCAGGACGTCGGCGATCGGAGGGCCGAGCGGTCGCCACACCCACTCGGCCGGGGTGGCTCCGCAGGGTGTCACCAGGGTCAGCAGCACCGCGAGCCGACCGGCGCCAGGGGCGGCGCGAGTGGGACGCGGTGGAGCCAGCTGTCTCAGGGTCGTCGGTCGTCGCCCGCCGTCTCCGCCCCGGGCGCCTCCGCGTCGGCCCGTGCGCTCATGATGAAGCCCATGACCATCTCGTCGGTCGACGGTTGACCGAAGGTGACGGTGCGGGTCGGGTCGAAGCCGTAGATCGCGGCCTTCTCGGGCGAGTTGTCGTACCACGCCGTGTACTCGATCCGGGTCCCCGCCGGCACCTGTTTCAGCTGGTCGTAGTAGTAGACGGTCTGCCACTCGAAGTCGTAGCGCGGAACGTCGAGGAGCGTCTCGCGCGTGCCGTCGGGGTAGATGGCGACGAACCGGGCCGCCTTGCCGCGCATGTGGGCGTGCGGCATCAGGGCGATGATGTCCACCGGATGGGCCGCTGGCGGCGACACCAGAGGACCGACCTGATGGCTCTCGGCTCCCGGCGGGATGGCGAAGGTGAAGTTCATCAGCGGCGCGAAGCCAGAACCGAGCGCCTTGCTCACCGGCTCGTCGGCGAAGCGGAAGCCGATCGAGCTCTGGTCCCAGACCGCGGTGCCCGCCCCCGGTTCCTTGTGGTAGTGGATGTCGAAGGTCACCCGGCTGCCCTTCCTGAGCAGGAACCCGTAGCCCTCGGGATAGAAGTTGGCCTCGCTGCCGGAGGAGACTCCGCCCATGTAGCGCCCGGCGTTCTGCGGCGACGGCGCGATCTGGGTCTGGTCCGGGAACTCCGGCGGCGGCGGCAGCTCTCCGTTCTCGTCCGGCTCCAGCAGGTGCAGGTTGAAGTGGTGGATCACCTGCGAGTCGGGCTGGCACTGGAAGGCAACGACCCAGCGGTCCTCGGGCAGCATCTCCTCGGTGAGCACCAGGGAGAAGGCGGCGTAGAGATCCTCGACGTCGTCCTCGACGAGAAACGGCTCGGGCATGCGCACCACCAGGTCGGGCTCGCCGATCTGCCAGCCGCCGCTGGCGGGGAAGACGCGAGGCGGTGGCGCCTCGGAGGCATCGCCCGCCGGCGCTCCGGCCCGCGCCCACGAGACGAGGGTGGCGATCTGCTCGTCGTCGAGGGTGCGCTCGTTGCGGAAGACGCCGTTGTGCTCGGGCGCCGCGTCCCAGGGCGGCATCTCGCGGCTCGCGACCTGCCTGGCGATCGATCGAGCCCACGGTCGGGTGCTCTCGTACGACGTGAAGGCCATCGGCGCGCGCATGCCGCCGTAGTTGGCGCCGGACTCGCGGTGGCACTCCTGGCAGTTGTCCTGCAGCAGCGGCAGGACGTCACGGTAGAAGGTCGGTGGCGAGTCGGCCGCCGCCACCGCCGCGACCGGAACAGCGGCCGAGGCGATGGCCAGGACGACCCGTACGGTGAAGCGATTCCAGGTCACTGCAGCTCCTCCTCGTGCACGGTCTCGGCCTCGGTGTCGTCGTCGCGGGCGTCGTCACCGGACGGTGTCGGGGCGCGACGATGGGCGTGTCGCTGTCGCGCGATCAGGCTGGAGGTGTCCCACCGCCTGCCGCCGATCGCCTCGACCTCGGCGTAGAGCTGGTCGACGAGCGCGGTCACCGGCAGCGACACGCCGCGGGCGCGCGCCTCGCGCAGAGCGATGCCGAGGTCCTTGCGCATCCACTGCACGGCGAAACCGTGATCGAACTCGCCGGCGAGCATGGTGTCGGCGCGGTGGTCCATCTGCCACGACTGCGCCGCGCCGCGCGAGATCGCCTCGACCACCCGGTGCGGATCGAGTCCGGCCCGCTCGGCGAAGTGCAGCGCCTCGGAGAGCCCCTGCAGCAGCCCCGCGATGCAGATCTGGTTGACCATCTTGGCGAGCTGTCCGGAGCCGGCCGGCCCGATGCGGGTGACGTTGGCGGCGTACGACCAGATCACGTCGCTCGCCTTGTCGAAGCTCTCCTCGGAGCCGCCACACATCACCGTCAGGGTGCCCTTCTCGGCTCCCGCCTGGCCGCCGGAGACCGGAGCGTCGAGGAAGCTGCCGCCGTTCTCCCTGCACACCGCGTCGAGCTGTCTGGCGACGGTCGCGGAGGCGGTGGTGTGGTCGACGAGCACGGACCCCGGCTCCATTCCCGCGGTGGCTCCGTCCGGTCCCAGGGCGACGGCGCGGACGTCGTTGTCGTCGCCGACGCACAGCATCACGTAGTCGCCCTGCAGCGCCGCCTCTCTCGGTGTCGGCGCCAGAACGCTGTGCTCGTCGCCGAGCTCCTCGAGCCAGCGCTCGGCGCGGCTGCGCGTGCGGTTGTACACCGCTACCCGATGCCCGGCGCGCACCAGGTGCCCGGCCATCGGATAGCCCATGACGCCGAGCCCGATGAATGCGACCGTGGCCATCGCCCTCCTCCTGCACCGCCGAGAGTGCACCGCCGAAAGCGCCCCGAACGATAGCAGCGTGGCCTGCGGCCCCCTTCTGTCAGAATGGTCCCTCCTGCTGAGAGGGTCGCCGACACGGAGGTGGAGATGCAGCGCTGGAGCGAACGATCGAAGCGATCGCAGCGTCGTGCGACCCGGGCGGCCGTGGCCGCGATGGCGTTCGCGATGGCCGCGGCGCCCGGTGCCGAGGCCGACGACGTCCACCTGCGCAACGGCAGCAGCTTCGAGGACGTCGTCGCGGTGCGCACCGAGACCCACGTCGTCGTCGAGCTGCCGGAGGGCGGCAGGCTGCGGCTGCCCAACGACCAGGTGCTCGAGGTCGTCGAGCGCAGCTCGGCCCTGCAGCGCTTCCGCGAGTACCGCGACCGGTTGCTCGAGCACCCCGGCAGCTCGGGCGAGGATCTGCTCGACCTGGTGCGCTGGGCGCAGCTCAACGGACTGGCGCGGGAGGCGCGCTCCCTCGCCCTGGTGCTGGCGCGTGCCCGTCCCGAGCTCGAGGGACTGGAACCGCTGCTGGCGGCCAGCGGCTACGTGCGGGACGACCGCGGCGCCTGGGTGCTGCACGACGAGCTGATGCGGAGTCGCGGCCTGGTGCCGCACGACGGCGAGTGGATCACCCCCGAGCAACGGGCGGCGGCGTGGGCCGTCGCGGCGCCGGGGCCGCTCCGCCGCGGGGGCGCCGACGACGGCTTCGACGACCGCGGCGGCGATCGACCGAGCGACAACGAGGTGGCGCTGGAGTCGATCCGGCTGGCGCGCTCGGTGGTCGAGCAGCAGGGTGCCGGCAACGACCGGGAACCTCGCGCAGGCGGAGCGGGTCATCCCGTGGCTGCGGTGGTCGGCGGCTATGCCGTGGTGCCAGGAGGCTCCTCCTCCGAGGCCTACCAGGCCTACCGGGCGCAGATCCGCGCCGACATCGAGGCACTGTCGCGGCGCCAGCCGGGCAGCATCCTGCCGCTCTCCACCTTCCGCGCCGGCGGCGAGGACTGAGCGTCGCGCCGCGCCCGGAGCTGCCCACCGGCTGGCGCCGGCTGCGGCGCGAGGCTCTCGAGGGGTCGGTGCTGCGGGTGGCGCCGGCGCTGCTCGGGAAGATCCTCGCCAGCCGGTCGCCGGCCGGCGAGCTGACTGCGGGCAGGATCGTCGAGGTCGAGGCCTACCGCGAGGACGATCCGGCGAGCCACAGCCACCGGGGCGTGACGCCACGCACCCGCACGATGTTCGGACCGGCGGGCCACCTCTACGTCTACTTCACCTACGGCATGCACTGGTGCTGCAACGTCGTCGTCGGGCCGCCGGGCGTCGGAGCAGCGGTTCTGCTTCGTGCCGTCGAGCCCGTGCTCGGCGAGGAGATCATGTGGAGCCGACGAGCCGCGGCGCGCACCTCAAGAGACCTGGCATCCGGCCCGGCGAGGACGACCCAGGCCCTGGGCCTCGACGGCTCGCACGACGGCGTCGACCTGCTCGACGAGGGCGCCGCCGTGGCGCTGCTCGACGACGGCAACCCGCCGCGTGGGCGCCGCCGTCGCGGCCCCCGCATCGGCATCCGACAGGCGACGGAGAAGCCGTGGCGGTGGTGGCTCGACGGCAACCCCCACGTCTCACGCCGCTGACCCGTCGCCTCAGCTCTCCGGGGCGCCGAAGTCGACTTCCATGCCGAGCTGGTCGGCGAGGAAGGCGTACTGGTCGGCGAGGTTCTCGATCTGCATCCAGGTCGGCGTGCCAGCGCCGTGGCCGGCGCGGGTCTCGACCCGGACCAGGATCGGGTTGTGGCAGCTCTGCCGATATTGCATCTCGGCGCCGAACTTGAAGCTGTGCCACGGCACGACGCGATCGTCGTGGTCGGCGGTGGTGACCAGGGTCGGCGGCAGGCAGATGCCCTCGCGCACGTTGTGCACCGGCGAGTAGGCGCGCTGGGCGCGGTACTCCTCCTCGACCTCGCTGAGCCCGTAGTCGGTCGACCAGTTGCGCGCGTTCGCCGAGGCGGTGTGGTAGCGCAGCATGTCGAGCACCCCGACCGCCGGCAGCGCCGCTGCGAACAGCTCCGGGCGTTGGGTGATCACCGCGCCGACCAGCAGGCCACCGTTGCTGCCGCCCTGCACCGCGAGCTTCTCGGACGAGGTGTAGCGGTTGGCGATCAGCCACTCGGCGGCGGCGATGAAGTCGTCGAAGACGTTCTGCTTGCGGTCCTTGGTGCCGGCCAGGTGCCACTCCTTGCCGTATTCGCCGCCGCCGCGCAGGTTGGCCACGGCGAGCACGCCGCCCATCTCCAGCCAGGCGGCTCGCGACAGGCTGAAGCTGGGGCTCAGCGAGACGTTGAAGCCGCCGTAGCCGTAGAGCAGCGTCGGGTTGCTGCCGTCGCGCTCGAGGTCGTTGCGGTGGACGAGGAACATCGGCACGCGGGTGCCGTCCTTGCTCTCGTAGAAGATCTGCTCGGTGGTGTAGGGAGTGGAGTCGAAGGCGACCTCCGAGCGGCGGAAGAGCTCGCTCTCGCCGGTCTTGACGTCGTAGCGGTAGATCGACGCCGGATCGATGAAGCCGGTGAAGGTGTAGAAGGTCTCCGGATCGTCCCACTTGCCGCCGAATCCGCCGACGCTGCCGATGCCGGGCAGCTCGACCTGGCGCACCGGAGCTCCGTCCGGGGTGAAGACCGAGACCACCGACTGGGCGTCGCGCAGGTACTGCGCCACCAGGTGACCGCCGACCATCGAGGCGCCCTCGAGAGTCTCCTCGGCTTCGGGCAGGACCTCGACCTTCTCCTGCGGCCGCTCGAGATCGATCGCGATGACCCGCTCCTTCGGCGCCTCCAGGTTGGTCTGGAAGAAGAAGCGGTCGCCGACGTTGCCGAGGAACGAGTAGCGGGCGTCCCACTCGTCGAGCAGCTTGACGACCGGTGCGTCCGGTCGATCGAGCCGCTGGTAGTAGACGGCGTTGGTGAGGTAGCCCTCCTGGATGGAGAGGACGAGGAAGCGGCCGTCCTCGGTCACGTAGCCGTAGGGGTTGCGCTTGGGGTGCTCGGGGATCTCGTAGACCAGCCGGTCCTCGGACTGCGGGGTGCCGAGGCGGTGGTAGTAGAGCTTGACCGCCAGCTGATCGTCGGCCTGGCCGTCCTCGCCCTTCGGGTAGCGCGAGTAGTAGAAGCCCGCCGAGTCGCGGGTCCAGGAGGCGCCGGTGAACTTGGTGTCGGCAATCGTCTCGGCCAGGTCCTCGCCGCTGTCCAGGTCGCGGACGGTCCAGTAGTCCCAGTCCGATCCGCCGTCGGAGCGCGCATAGGCGATCTTGCGGCCATCGGGTGACACCGAGAGCCCTGCCAGCGACACGGTGCCGTCCTCGCTGAAGGAGTTGGGGTCGAGCACCACGCGGCCCTCCTCGGCGACGTCGTCGGTGAGGAAGAGGACGCTCTGGTTCTGCAGGCCGGTGTTGTAGAAGTAGAAGTAGCGCCCACTCTCCTTGAACGGCTGCGTGTAGCGCCCGTAGTCCCAGATCTCGGTGAGTCGCCGCTGGATCGCCTCGTGCGCCGGCAGCGCCTCGAGCAACGGCCGCGCCAGCTCGTTCTGCGCCTCGACCCAGCTCGCCGTCTGCGCCGAGTCGAGGTCCTCGAACCAGCGGTAGGGGTCCGCCACCTGCTCGCCGAAGTACACGTCGACGTGGTCCGTGCGCTCGGCCTCCGGATAGTCGAGCGGACCGCGGATCGTCGGGCCGGCTGCGGCGGTCTCTGTGTCGGTGCTGCAGGCCATCAGAAGGGTGGAGGCGAAGAGGGCGGAGAAGAGGACGGCGCAGAGGCCGCGGTGATGGCCGCCGGTGACCGTCCTTCGGACGTCGGATCGTAGCGTTGGCATTGGGGCACTCCAGACGGGTGTCGTTGCGCAGCGGCCGTCGGCGGCTCGCGGCGCCGGGTCGCAGGTGCCGGGAGCTTAGTACGGCGGCGCTTCCTCCGGCACTGAGCGAGCCCACGAGGCGACCCGGTCGGCGAGCTCGGTCTCGACTTCCTCGAGACTGCGGCCGAGGCTCTTGAGGGTGCGGAAGGAGTGGTCGGCGCCTTCGATCCAGTGCACCCGGCAGCGTTGCGGATCGGTGTCACCGAGCGCCGCCTCGAGCAGGTGAGGGCGGGCCAGCGCGTCGCGGGTGCCCTGCAGCAGCAGCATCGGCAGGTCGGCCCGTGACAGGTGCACGGCACGCTCGAGACGCTGCGGATCGTCGTCGCGGACCCGTAGCGCCCGGTGCAGCGGGAAGGCGAAGAGCACCAGGCCGGCGACGCCGGGGAGCGGCTCCTGCGCCGCCGCGCGCAGGGTCATCCGCGCCCCCATCGAGCGGCCGCCGGCGAACAGCGGCGTGTCGGCGGCCAGCTCGCTGGCGCCATGCACCGCGGCCCGCACCGTCGCCTCCAGCGCCGGCGGCCGGTCGGGCCGCCGATCGCCACGCTGCATGTAGGGGAACTGGTAGCGCAGGGTGGCGACGCCGCGTTCGGCGAGCCGGCAGGCCAGTCGCTCGAGATGCGGATGCTCCATACCGGCGCCGGCGCCGTGGCCGAGGACCAGCAGCGCCTCGCGGCGCTCGCCGACGGTGTGGATCGCGTCGATCGGCGCCGCGCCCTCCGTGCCCTCCGCGCCCTCCGCGTCCGGCGGTGCGGCGAGCTCGAGACGCTCTTGGCGCACGGCGTCGTGCGCGCCGCTGCTCTCGGAGCGCGTCATCCGGCCCTTCTCGGCTGAACGCCGGGCGTCAGAAGCCCGAGCTCGTCATGCGCCCGCTCGACGATCCGCTCGGCGATCGCCAGCGACGCGGTGGCGGCGGGCGAGGGTGCGTTGAGGACGTGCAGGGCTCCGGGCGAGCGCTCGATGGCGAAGTCGTCGAGCAGCCTTCCTCCGTGGCTCAGGGCCTGGGCCCTGATGCCGCAGCCGCCCGGCTCGAGATCCGCGGCGGTGATCTCCGGCACGAAGCGCGCGAGGGCGCGGGCGAAGCGCTCGGGCGAGCCGGCGCGGAGGAACTCGCTGGCGGCGATGCGCCAGTACTTGAGGCCGAGCACCCAGGTCCCCGGGTAGAGCAGCGCCGACGCCGCGTCGCGCAGACCGAGCTCCCCGGCGTAGCCGTGCCGGTGCAACGCCAGCACCGCGTTCGGTCCGGCCTCCACCGAGCCGTCGATGCGCCGCGTCAGGTGCACGCCGAGAAAGGGGAAGCGGGGATCGGGCACCGGGTAGATCAGGCCGCGCAGCAGGTGGCGCCGGTTCTCGGCGAGGTCGAAGTAGTCGCCTCGGAACGGCACGATGCGCAGCCGTGGCCTGGCGCCGGCGAGGCGAGCGACGCGGTCGCTCTGGAGACCGGCGCAGTTGATCAGCGACCGCGCCTCGACGGTGCCGGCGTCGGTCTCGACGACGGTCGAGCCCGAACGACGCCGCACTCCGACGACCCTGGTGCCGAGGCGCAGCTCGCCACCCAGCTCCTGGAAGCGCCTGGCGTAGGCGTGTGCGACCTGGGTGTAGTCGACGATCCCGGTCTCGGGCACGTGCAGGGCCGCCAGGCCGACCGCGTGCGGCTCGAACTCGGCGATGCGCTCCCCGGGTAGGCGCTGCAGCCCCCGCAGGCCGTTGGCGCGGCCGCGTCGCTCGAGCTCGTCGAGTCGCGGCAGCTCGTCGTCGGAGGTGGCGATGACCAGCTTGCCGCAGAGCTCGTAGCGGATCTCGTTGCGGTCGCAGAAGTCGAGCAGACGGCGCCGTCCCTCGACGCATCCGACGGCCTTGGCCGAGCCAGGCGCGTAGTAGAGGCCGGAGTGGATGACGCCGCTGTTGTGGCCGGTCTGGTGGCGCGCCGGGCCGGGCTCGGCCTCGACCACGACCACCCGCAGACCGCCGTCGGCCTGCAGGCGCAACGCCGTCGCCAGGCCGACGATGCCGGCTCCGACGATCGCGATGTCGTAGCGACTGTCGGGGAGCGCTGTGGGGCCCGCCGGGTCGCTCACTGCTGACCGCGGGCCCGCGGGTAGGTGCCCAGGATCGCCAGCTCTTCGGTGTGCTTCTCGATCGCCCGCAGTGCTTCGACCACCGGTCGCGACTGCGCGTGGCCCTCTATGTCGAGGTAGAAGCAGTACTCGAAGGGGCGCTGCGGCACCGGCCTCGACTCGAGCTTGTTGAGGTTGATGCGGCGGCTGGAGAAGTGGCGCAGAACCTCTCCGAGGTCTCCCGGCTCGTTGCCGGTGACCAGGCGCAGCGAGGTCTTGCACGGCCGGTCGGGAGGACAGGGCGCCGCCTCGACGGCGACCTCGACGAAACGGGTGAAGTTCGCTGAGTGGTCCTGGACGTCGCGGGCGAGTATCTCGAGCCCCCACACGCTGGCGGCGTTCTCGCTGGCGATCGCGGCGATCGTCGCATCGCCGCGATCACGCACCTGCTGAGCCGCCCCGGCGGTGTCGAAGACCTCCTCGACGGCGACACCCAGTCGCTGCAGGTAGCGCTCGCACTGACGCAGCCCCTGGGGGTGCGAGAAGACGCGGCGCACCGCATCGAGCTTCGCCCCGGGCAGGCCGAGCAGGCAGTGCGACACGCGCAGGATCTCCTCGGCGTTGATCACCAGACCGCCCTCGGAGAGCAGGTCGTAGGTCTCGTTGATGCTGCCGGCGGTGCTGTTCTCGATCGGCAGCAGAGCGACGTCGTTGATGCCCTCGCGCACGCTGTCGGCGGCGCGGCGGAAGGTCTCGAAGCCGGTGAGCAGCACGCCACCGGCACGTCCGGCGTAGCGTCGCTGGCAGGTCAGGTGGCTGTACGAGCCCTCGACGCCCTGATAGGCGACCCGCAGCGGCACGTCGCCGAGCTGCTCGAGGTACGCCTGCTGGTGGCTGATCGAGATCTCCATGACCAGCCGGTAGAGGTGCTCCATCTGGCGCGGGTCGAGGCCGAGATCGAGGGCGCGTTGACGCACGCCGGTGAGCACCTGCTCCTCGCGCAGCGCGTCGCGGAAGGGCACCGCCTGCTGGATCTTCGCGGAGGCGACGGCCTCCGAGACCTCCTTGCGCTGGCGCATCAGCTCGATGAGCCGAGCGTCGATCGCTTCGATGCGGTCGCGCAGCGCGACGAGGTCGGTGGATCGCCCGACGGCCGCGGCGGCGTCTTCGGCGGCCTCGGCTTCTTCGGCGTCGCCGTCGGCGCCCGGCGGGTTGCGGCTCCTGGTCAAGTCGTCGATCTCCGGAGAGGTTGCGGAATCCGTCCACGTGGATCGCGGGTCGGCCCGACTCCCGTGCCCGCGACGGGAAGATGGCCGGACGGCCGACGATTCGGGATGCGCGCGTCGGGACAGTCGCGTCGGGATAGTAGTGCACCGCCGGCGGCGTGGATCACCCTTAGCCTGGGCGGACAGTCGCCCGGGAGCCACCGCGGGGCGTCGAGGCGGGCTGGCCGCTGCTGCTGGTAGGGTGAGCGATGCGCCCGGATCCCAGGACGACACCGAGCCTCAGGACCGCCTGGCGGTGCACCGCGTCCGTCGCCGCCGGCGCCCACACTCCCAGAGCCGGAACATGACGATCTCCGTGCAGCTCCGCGAAGCCGACGCCGCCGGCGGGGAGCTGCCGCGTCTCGAGATCGTCGCCGCCGACTTCGCCGAGTTCGTCGAGCGTTACAGCGCCTGGATCTCACCCGACGGCCTCTTCGTGCCCACCGATCTGGTGCTGGCGAAAGGCCTCGAGGTCGACGTCGAATGCCAGATGGAGGACGGGTTCCGCCTCTTCGCCGGACGTTGCCTGGTGGCGTGGGTGCGCGGAGAGCGCGATGCCCTGCACCGGCCCGCCGGCATCGGCATGCACTTCCTGGATCTCGACGAAGGCTCTCGACAGTTCGTCGAGAAGGTGGCGGAGAACCACGGACTGGCCGGGGGAGAGGCCTTCGACGTCGATCGCGAGCGGCCGCGCTCGTCGCATCAGAAGCAGCCCAGCGAGGAGCGGCTGCATTCGATGGTCGAGGACCAGGACAAGCAGCGCGAGGCGGCCGTCGGCTCGCTCTCGTCGCGCGGCAAGAGCCCGGTGAAGGACCTCTCCGTCGGTCGCGGCTTCGCTCCCGGCCTCGACGTCGGTGAGATACCAGTCGAGCTCAAGGCGACCCACGAGTTCCGCGCCCCGGTGCCGCGCTCGGTGCTCGACACCCTTAGCGGCGTGTCGCTCGAGGAGCTGCAGCGGCGCGAGCAGCAGGCCACGGCGCAGCCGTCGCCCGAGGAGCCCGGCGCGGGGCCTCCCGAGGCAGACGACGGGGAGCGCGCGGCAGCGCCTGCCGAGGAGGCGGCCGACGACCTCGCCGAGGAGAAGGAGGGCAGGCCGTCGGCGACGGCTGCGACGGCTGCGACGTCGGTGCCGGGGCGCCAGGCCGAGCGGCCGGGCGCCGGGACCGCGACCGCCGCGGAGGCCGACGAAGAGGCTGAGCGGGAGTCGGCCTCCAGCGCGGTGGAGCGGCGCGCCTCGGAATCCAGCAGCGACTTGTGGCGTCGCGCGGCCAGGCGCGCCGAGCTGCAGTTCGGCGAGGTGCCGCGCCGGGAGCCCGGGACGGGCGGCGCCGCCTCCACCGGACCGTCGGAGCCCCAGTCGCACTCGGCGTCGTCCGCAGCGGCCGGTCAGCCGGTGTCGTCGGAGGGCGCCGCTGGCGGCGTCGAGCAAGACGATGTGGCGAGCTGGGACACCGGCCTCGATCTGCGGCTCGAGTCGCAGCGCCTGCAGGCCCCGGAGGCTCCGGTCCCCGCGAGCTCGCCGACCCCGCCACCCAATCTCCGACTGGAAGCCGCGACGCCGCAGAGCGAGCTGTTGCGCATCGACCCCGAGCTGCTCGGCGAAGCGAAGCCGAGTCGACGCTGGCGCGTCTCCCGGCGTCTCGCGGTGACTCTGACCGTGGTGGCGGTGCTGGCGGCCGGCGTCTGGTGGGTGGCCGTGCCGGGCGAGGGCCGGCTCTCGAGCCTCCTGCCCTGGCTCGCGGATCGCCAGGCCGGCTCGATCGAGGAAGGCGGCGACGCGGCTCTCGAGGCGATCGTGGCCGAGGGGCGCCAGCCGGCTCGGGTGCTGCAGACGATCGAGGTGGAGGAGGTCGGTGGGCAGACCGCCGTGACCCTGGTCTTCGACGGTGAGGTCGTCGCCGAGGCGCTCAGCGACCTCCGCCTGCCCTCGGGCAGGCCGCGCCACGTGATCAAGATCGTCGGCATCGTCCGGCCGCCGGTGCCGACCGAACGCGACGTCGACACGACCCACGTGAGCAGGATCCGCTTCGGGCTGCACCGGATCGAGGGCAGCGCCCAGGTGCACGCGGTGTTCGACCTCGCGGACCCGCGCTACGAGGTGCTCGGAATCCGGCCTCTGGGCGATCGCCTGGTGGTGCGGGTGGGCGACCGCGAGGCGAGCGGCGGCGGCTGAGTGGGGCGGACGGGCTCGCCAGGCGTCCCGCGACTCAGGAGTGCGGCTCGAGGTGCACCTTGAGTACCCGTCGTTGCTCCATCTCGTCCAGCGCATCGGGAAGATCGGAGAGCCTGCGCGGCGGACCGACCAGGGGATCGACCGGCAGCGTGCCCTCGAGCAACACCTCGAGCGCCCTGCTGAAGGTCGCCGGACGGTGGTGGTAGACGCCGCGCAGGTTGATCTCGTCGTAGTGGATGGGGTGGGCGCGCAGCGCCAGGACTCCGGCGGACACTCCGCCGAAGAAGACCGCCGTACCGCCCGGGCGCACCGCGCCGAGGGCGCTCAGCCATCCCTCGAGCGTGCCGCTGGCATCGATCGCGATGTGGTGCCGACGCTCGAGCAGCCGCTCCGGCACCGTCAGCTCGGGATCCCGGCCGGGATGGCGTCGCAGCGCCACCGTCTCGTGGGCGCCCAACTCTTCGGCGAGGTCGAGCCGCTGCGGATGGGGGTCGGCGGTGGTGACCCTGAGACCACCGGCGGTGAGTTGGTGGGTGATCAGCAGGCCGAGCGGACCGGCGCCGAAGACCGCAGCGTCGAGGCGGGTCGGGGATCCCTCGCGGCGCCAGAGGTCGAGGTCGCCGCGCACCAGCTCCATCATGTGCAGCACGCAGGCCAGCGGCTCGGCGAGCGCCGCGTCGCGGCTCGAGAGCCCCTCGGGCACCGGATGCAGGGCGCGACGCACGAAGCGCGGCGACAGCACCAGATACTCGCCGAAAGCGCCGTTGAGATAGTGCAGGTCGGTGCAAAGGTTCTCGCGACCGCTGCGGCAGGGGGAGCAGCGACCGCACGAGGCCGAGTTGGCGATCGCCACCCGCTGGCCGACACGCCAGCGGTGTGGCCCCTCCGCCGGCGCTTCCGGCCCTGACGCGAGGGTGACGATGGTGCCGGCCATCTCGTGTCCGAAGGCACACGGCGGCTGCAGCATGCGCGCGTGGCCACCGGCGAGGAAGACCTTGAGGTCGGTGCCGCAGGTCAGGGCGGCGTCGATGCGCACGACCGCACCCCCGGGCGGCGGCGCGGGCAGCGGCAGAGAGCGCAGCTCGAGCCTGCGGGCTCCGAGCAGATGCCACTGACGGTGCTCGTCGGGCGCGGGAGCGGTGGGGCCGGTCGCGGCCTCGGGGTCGGGTGGGTCTTCCACGTCGGCTTCTCTGCGATCCCGGCTCCGCGGCTCCGGGGTCAGGCGGTCGCGGGAAGGGCCATGGGGCGGGCCGGCGCAGCCTCGTAGTGCGGCCGGAAGACGACCTTGAGGGCGCGGCCCGCCCGGCAGTGTTCCACTCCGATGTCGAAGGCGTCCAGAGGCAGCTCGTGAGTCACCAGCGTTCGCGGGTCGAGCGCCCCGGACGAGAGCAGCTGGAAGGCGAGACCCTGCTCTCTGGCCGAGCCCGAGTAGCTGGCGACGATCCGCTGCTCGGAGCGGAAGAGGCGATTGAACGGCAGCGCCGCGTCGCTGTCGTCGTCGGCGTGGGCGAAGAGCACGACGGTGCCTCCGCGGCGCGCCAGCTCGATCGCCTGGCGCAACGCCGCGCCGCCTCCGACGGTGTCGAAGACGACGTCGGCGTCCAGCCCGGTCGGGGGTGGCCACACCGTTCGATCGGCGCCGAGCCGCTCGGCGAGGCGTCGTCTCGCCGGATCCGGCTCGGCGATCACGATCTCCGCGTGCAGCCCGAGGGCGCGGATCACCAGCAGGTGCAGCAGGCCCATGCTTCCGGCGCCCTGCACCACGACGCGAACCGAATCGGGCGCCGGTGGCTCGAGCGAGAGAATGCCGTGCTCGAGGCCGCCGCGCTCGAGAGCGCGCAGCACGCAGGCTGTCGGTTCGAGGAACACGGCGGCGAGCGGATCGAGCGCGTCGTCGAGCAGGTACGCGGCATGATCGACCGCGCGTCGGGCGAGGATCGTGTGGGTGCAGAATCCTCCGGGGTCGAGCAGGTTCTCGCGGAAGCCGTCGCACTGGGTCTCGCTGCCGCCCCGACAGAGGGCGCAGACTCCGCAGGCGACGTGGTGCGCCGCGACCACCAGATCGCCGCGCTCGAACCGGCAGCGTCCGGCGGTCTCGATGACCTCTCCGACCACCTCGTGTCCCAGCACCGTGGCCGCCCCGTCGTGGTGGCGCAGCTTGAACAGGTCGGTGCCGCAGAGCCCGGCGGCGCGCACCCGCAGGAGGACCTCGCCCTGGCGCAGGCGGCGCAGGGGCAGCGGACGCAGTGCGGTTCCGCCCTGCTCCAGGACGACGGCCGTGGTGGTGCGCTCAGCGTTCACCCCGAGGCTCCATCGCTGCCGCGCCAGGCGCCGTCCGGCCTGCGCTGGCGGTCGTCGTCGGCGCCAGCAGTGCCCACCGGCATCTGCCTCAGGTAGACGTCTTGCTTGGCGTAAGGAATCTCGATGCCCTCGGCCTGGAAGCGCTTGTACACGGCGCGGTGCAGCTCGTGCATCGCACGGCCGCGCAGCACCGGCTCGTCGACCCAGCAGAGCAGCTCGAAGTCCAGCGACGAGGCGCCGAAGCCGCGCAGGCGGACGCGCGCCTCGGGCTCGGCGCAGACCAGCTCCTCCTGGTGGGCGACATCGAGAAGCACCCGTTCGACGTGGTCGACGTCGCTGCCGTAGGCGACTCCCACCGCGATACGCAGCCGGAACTTGGGGTGCGGGCCGCCGGTCTCGTTGATGATCTTGGCGTTGCCCATCACCGCATTGGGGATGGTGATCTCGACGTCGTCCCGGGTGAGAAGCCGGGTGCTGCGGATGCCGATCTCGGTGACCCGGCCGCGCTCGCCGGTGTCCAGGTTGATGAAGTCCCCGATCTGGTACGGGCTGTCGGCGAAGATGAAGATGCCGGCGAAGAGGTTGGCCAACGTGTCGCGCGCCGCGAAGCCGAGGGCGATCCCGGCGATGCCGCCGGCGGCGAGGAGGCCGGTGATGTCCTGGCCCCAGACGTTGAGGATGACGTACGCCGAGAGCAGCACGACGACGACCTTCGACAGATTGTCGAAAAGCGGCAGCGTCTTGCGGCTGACGAACGACAGCGCGTCGGCGCGGTCGGCCAGGCTGCCGAGCAGCAGCGAGCCGATGCGGATCGCGGCGACCATCCAGACGATCACCGCCACGGTCGTCAGCAGGTCGGCGATGCGCTCGGTCGACTCGGCGCCGAGCTCGAGGCGGGTGACCGCCACGCGCAGGCCGAAGGCGAGCACGGTCGTGTAGATGGGCGGCGTCAACGCCGACAGCAGGTGGTCGTCGAGCTTCGTCTCGGTCTTGCGGAACCAGGACGCGACGACCCGCTTGAGGAACCACGACAGGAGGCTGGCGAGGACCAGGAACAGCGCCACCAGTGTGACCATCTGGAGCAGTGGCGCGTCCTCGTAGATGGGGAAGGCGCTGATCAGCTGCTCCTCGAACTGGCGCACCGCCAGCTCGAGCAGACCCGGTTCGGCGTCGGCGCCCGCGCCGCTGGACGCAGTGTCGGCGGACTCCGCGGCCGCCGTCGCTTCGGCGGTCGTGGCCCCGGCTTCTCGGGTCGATGGCTCCTGCACGCTCGTCGAGCTCCCTGTCGTCGGCGAGGCCGAGGTCTCAGTCGGTTGCCGTGGCGGCGCCTTCGCCCGCCGTCACGGCGATCACCAGCGGCAGTCTGTCCGGCTCGCGCGGCGGCCAGTCGATCAGCAGGCCGCCCCCGACGCCGCGCGCCACCGCTTCGCCGTAGAGGTGGTCGACCAGGTACATGGCCGGGTCGTAGCTCTTGGCGCCGCCCTCCGAGGTGATCGCCGGGCCGTCGTGCACGAAGCTGACGCCACGGCGCAGGTCGAGTTGCGGGAAGCGCTCGGCGAAGCGGTCCTGGTCGCCCGGGAAGGTGGTCACCGCGCGCCCGTCGAGCAGTCCAGCCGCCGCGAGCACGAAGGCGCCGTCACACAGCGAGACGACGAAGCGGGCCTGCGCCCCGGTGCGCCGCACCCACTCGATCATCGCCGAGTTCTCGAGGTCGGTCGTCATGCTGCCCTCTGCGCTCGGCACCACCAGGATGTCGATCGGCGGGTGGTCGTCGAATCCGTGGTGGGCGTCGATCACCAGGCCCTCGAAGGTCGTCACCGGACCGCCGTCGGGAGAGACGGTGAAGACCGCGACCCCCGGCGCCGGCTCGGTATGGAAAGGGGTGTGGTGCAGCACGTCGTAGGGGGCCATCAGCTCGCTGTTGTAGACCCCGTCGACGATCAGGAAGCCTGCCGTCAGCGGCGCCTCGGGATCGTGCGCGAAGTGGGTGGGAACACGTCGCAGCGCACCGTGCGCGGACGTCGCGGTGTCCGGCGCGGTGTGCGCGGCCGCGGCGCTGGCGGCGACCGCCTCACCGTCGGGGCTCGGCGCAGCACATGCTGCCGCGAACGCGGCCGCGACGGCGGCGATGGCGAGGGATGGCTGGCGGCGCCAGTGCGGCAGCGCTCGGGGAGTGGGGTGGGACTCACGGGCCGACATGTGCAGTGACTCCTCCAAGAATCGAGCCCCGGGGCGCCCGGCCGGACAGCGTTGGGAGTCCGCGCGAGCGTCGGGGCAGTGGGCCGACGGATCCCGCGCGGCGAGCAGGCGCGTTGTACTCTGCCCAGACTATCGAAGCGCGACCTGGGTGCCGGCTTCTCGGAATCGTGGTCGACGGCGTCGCGGGAGGAGAACAGGATGGCGATGACGCTCGGAGCCCTGCTCGCGGCGATCGCGGTGACGGCGGGGGCGTTCGGGGCGCACGGTCTGGCGGAGCGACTCGATGCGCGGGCACTCGAGCTCTGGGAGACGGGAGCTCGCTATCTCCTCTACGGCGGGCTCGGCGCCTTCGTCGCCGGTCTGGCCCGACGGGCCGGTGTGCTCGCCGAAGGGTCGGCGGGCAACGCGGCGCCCTGGCTGCTCGCCGCCGGAGCCGGCCTCTTCGCCATGACCCTCTTCGCCATGGCGCTCGGTGCACCTGGGTGGCTCGGCGCCATCACCCCGATCGGCGGCGCGGCGATGATCGCCGGCTTCCTGGCGCTGGCCTGGGCCGCCTGGCAGGCCAGCGCCTGACCCCGGGGAGCCGCGCGGGTCAGCTCAGCGGGATCGAAGCCGTGAGGTTCTCCGGCTCGGCCTCGGTGACCACCAGGTTGTCCTCCAGGCGCACGCCGCCGACGTCGCGCCACGGTTCCAGAGCGGTCCAGTCGACGGCGTCGGCGAAGCGCTGGCGGCGCTCCGGGTCGTCGAGGATCGCCGGCACGAAGTAGAGGCCGGGCTCCACGGTCATCACGAAACCTGCCTCGAGAGGCAGGTCGACCCGCACCCTCGCGCCGCAGCACTTGCGGCCCGGCTCGCGGTCGGGAGCGTGGCCGCCGACGTCGCGCACTCCGAGCCCCACCATGTGGCCGATGCCGTGGGGGAAGAAGAGAGCGATCGCCTCGGACTCCAGCAGGCCGTCGACCGAGCCGCGCAGGATGCCGAGCTCGACGAGCCCCGAGGCGAGGATCTCGGCGGCGCGGCGGTGCACGTCGTGCCACTCGATCCCGGGACGGCAGAGGTCGCTGCACTCGCGCAGCGACCGCGACACCAGATCGAAGATCGCCTGCTGGCGCTCCGTGAACGTGCGGCCGACCGGGTAGGTGCGGGTGACGTCCGAGGTGTAGCCGGCGACCGCTCCACCGGCATCGATGAGCACCAGCTCGCCTTCTTCCGCGCGGCGCCGGCCGGGAGCGAAGTGCAGCACCGCCGAGTTGGCTCCGACGCCGACGATCGATTCGTAGCCCATGGCGTCGGCCCCGTGGCGGAAGGTCTCGGCCTCGAGCTCGATCTGGATCGAGCGCTCGTCGACGCCTGGCGCGATCACCTCGCGCGCCCGCGCGTGGCCGGCGGCGGTGGCGCGGGCGGCGCGTCGCAGCAACCCGATCTCCTCGGCGTCCTTGTGGCGACGCACGACGTCGAGGCGCTGGCGTGCCCCGTCGCGACAGGCGGCGGTACCCTCGACCTGCACGGTACCTGTCGCGCCGGCGCCGAGCAGCGCGGTGCGCTCGGGTGACGCTCCGCACGCCTTCAACCAATCCTCGAGCTCTGCGACGTCACGTCCCTCGGGCGCCTCGGGGTCGCCCTCCCAGAGCCGCTCCTCGGCGGTCACCGGGCGCACGAAGGGTGTCCAGCCGTCGTCCGGGGTCCACGCCATGGCGCCGCCCGAGCGACGCGAGCCGCTGAGCCAGTAGTACTCGGGGTGGGGCACGAAGCGGTACTGCTGGTCGAGGCCGCCGGGGATCTGCAGCGGCTCGCCCGCGGTGACGAGCACCAGGTCGGCGGCGCCTTCGATAGCGGATGCGGCGCGGTCGCGGCGTTCAGCCAGGGCGTCGGTGGAGAAGAGACTCACGGGTGCTCCGGGGGTGCGGTCGGTGGATCGTCAGAGGCGTGTACGTCGGCTTCGTCGCGGCTCGCGATCGCGGTCAGATGGGACTGCGAGCGCAGGAACAGGATGTCGCCAGAGATCGCCGGGGTCGCCATCAGCGGCTCGCCCATCTCGCCGACCCCGAGCTGCTCGAACTCGCGTCCGGCGGCGACCACCAGCACCTGGCCGTCCTCCCCCGACAGGTAGATCCTGCCGCCGGCGGCCACCGGCGAAGCGCTGTAGCCGCTGCCGCCGTGCTGCAGTCGCTGGCGGTACACCTCCTCGCCGGTGCCGAGGTCGTAGGCGTCGAGCACGCCGTTGTTGGCCAGCACGTAGAGGAGACCGCGGTAGGCGAGGGGAGTCGGCATGTAGGGACCGCGGCGCTGGTGGCTCCAGGCGATCGCCTCGTTCGAGCTCTCGCCCGCCTCGAGGGTCAGGTCGCCGCGGCTGCCCGGGCGGACGGCGAAGATCGGCCTCTCCGGCGCCCGTCCGCTGGCGACGACGATCAGGCCCTCGGCGGCGATCGGCGTCGGCGCGGTGATCTTCGAGCTGCCGCCGAGCCGCCACAGCTCCTCGCCGTTGCGCGGATCGTAGCCCCGGATCCAGTGGGCGCCGTTGGTCACCAGCTCGGGGCCGGTCGGCGCCTCGATCACCGTCGGGGTGCCCCAGGTCGGCAGCTCGTCGCGCGGCGTGCGCCAGAGCAGCTCGCCACTGGCTGCGTCGAGCGCCATGACGAAGTCGTCGGTCTGGGTGTCGACCTGCAGGATCACCTTGCCCTGCCAGAGGATCGGCGAGCTGGCCGGTCCCCACTCGTAGCTCGGCACGTCGTAGGCGCCGAGGTCGATGTGGCCGTGGTCCAGCGACCAGCGCAGATTGCCCTCGACGTCGAAGGCGTAGAGGCCCTGGGAGCCGAACCAGGCGACCACGGTGCGCCCGTCGGTGGCCGGTGTGGGGTTGGCGTAGGTCGACTTGATGTGGCGCTTCTCGCGCGGTGCCATCTCGACCGCCAACTGACGCCACAGCGGCTCGCCGCTCCGCTTGTCGAAGGCGAGCAGCTCGAAGCGTTGCTGCGAGCGGTCGGGGTCGGCGTCACCGTCGCCGTAGAGACCGGGCCGGAAGGTCGCCTCGCCGGCGCTGCTGATCGCGGTGGTCAGGAAGACACGATCGCCCCACACCACCGGGCTGGAGTGAGCCAGCCCCGGCACCTCGACCCGCCAGAGCACGTTCTCGCGCCGCCGTGCCTCGTCCTCGGCGGTGACGTCCCAGGAGACGGGGAGATCGGCGTCTTCGGCGACGCCGCTGGCGGCCGGGCCGCGGAACGAGGGCCAGCTCCCGTCGGCGGGCCGGGCCTCGGGCAGCGGCCGCTCGGTTGCGGTCCGCTCGAAGGCGAAGCGGCGCTCGGGGACCTCGATCTCGCTGCCGCTCGGTCGCCAGGTGCTGGCGCCGAGGAGCATCCCGCGCATGCGGCAGGGATCTTCCTCGAGCAGCAGCTCGAGCCGACCGTCGCGCACGGCGGCGTTGTAGGTGCCGGCCTGATCGCACCCCGCCAGCGGTCCCTCGGTCGCGGTGCTCGTCGGTTGGCGGAGCTCGAGCCGGTCGTTCGCCAGCGTCTTCCACTGCCCGCGCAGCGGGGGCCAGCCGGCGCCCGCGGCGACGATCTCGAAGCTGCCGTCGGCGGCGAAACGTGCGGTGAAGGCGCCGAAGGCGAGCTCCTCGCCCTCGAGCTCGCCGAGCGTCGACGCCGGGCCGGTGCCGGCCGGGGCGGCGAGGGCGGCGCAGAGAAGGAGAATCGTGGCGAGCATGGTGGGCCTCCTGACGGTTCGGGCGTCGGCTTGGATCGATCTCGGAGAGCTCCGGCCGGCTCTTGGAGTCGGAGGTGTGGCGACCGCCGCCGAGCTTACCGTCGTCGCCGGCGCCTGTAGACTGCCGGCGAGCAGCGACCGATGATGGGTCGCCGCTCGCGCTCTCCGGGCGTCGACGCCCTCCGGACGACCGCGAGCCCCCGCGCCGCACGCAGGCGCGCCGCGCAGCCCCGCCGCGCGCTGACACAGCGACACCACTCCCGAGACCTGGCCATCCCAGAGGAGGTCCTCGATGCCCGACGGCATGTTCTTCACTCCGCAACCCGACAACGAGCCCAACCTGACCTACGCCCCAGGAAGCCCCGAGCGCGCCGAGATCGAGGCCGAGCTGCAGGCGCAGCTCGGCGAGCAGATCGAGATCCCGGTGATCGTCGGCGGCGAGGAGGTGCGCACCGGTCGCACCGAGCCGGTGGTCTGCCCGCACGACCATGGCCACACCCTGGCCACCGTGCACCTGGCCGGCGCCGCCGAGGTGGAGAAGGCGATCGCGGCGGCCGCCGACGCTTGGCGTGAGTGGTCCGAGATGCCGTACCACGCCCGCGCCGCGATCTTCCTCAAGGCCGCCGACCGGCTCGCCGGTGAGTGGCGCGCCAAGGTCAACGCGGCGACCATGCTCAACCAGTCGAAGACGGTGTTCCAGGCCGAGATCGATTCGGCCTGCGAGCTGATCGACTTCTGGCGCTTCAACGTCTCCTACGCCGAGGAGATCCATGCCGAACAGCCCAACTCGTCGTACGGAGTCTGGAATCAGACCGACTACCGACCGCTCGAGGGCTTCGTCTTCGCGGTGACGCCGTTCAACTTCACCGCCATCGGCGGCAATCTGCCGACCGCGCCGGCGCTGATGGGCAACACGGTGCTGTGGAAGCCGGCGACCACGGCGGTCTACTCGAACTACCACGTCATGCGCCTGCTGCTCGACTGCGGCCTGCCGCCCGGGGTCATCAACTTCCTGCCCGGCCACGGCCCCGACGTCGGCGATCCGGCGTTCGCCGACCCGGGTCTCGCCGGAGTGCACTTCACCGGTTCCACCGGCACCTTCCAGCACATGTGGCGCACCATCGGCGAGAACATCGCGCGCTATCGCGCCTATCCGCGCATCGTCGGCGAGACCGGCGGCAAGGACTTCATCTTCGCCCACCCCTCCGCCGACGCCGCCGCCCTGGCCACGGCGCTGGTGCGCGGCGCGTTCGAGTACCAGGGTCAGAAGTGCTCCGCCGCGTCGCGCGCCTACCTGCCCAACTCGCTGTGGAAGCAGGTCGAGGAGCAGATGCACGCCGAGCTCGAGGAGGTGAAGATGGGGCCGGTCACCGACCTCTCCAACTTCATGGCCGCGGTCATCGACGAGAAGTCGTTCGACAACATCTCCCGCTACCTCGATACGGCGCGCAGCGGATCGGAGTACGAGGTGCTCTCGGGCGGCGGCTGCGACAAGAGCACCGGCTACTACGTCGAGCCGACGGTGGTGCGCACCACGGATCCCCGGTCCAAGCTGATGCGCGAGGAGATCTTCGGCCCGGTCCTGACGCTCTACGTCTACGACGACGGTGCCCTCGACGAGGCGCTCGAGCTCTGCGACACGACCTCGCCCTACGCGCTCACCGGCGCGGTGTTCGCCCAGGACCGCTCCGCCATCGTCGAGATGAGCCGCCGCCTGCGCCACGCTGCCGGCAACTTCTACATCAACGACAAGCCGACCGGCGCGGTGGTCGGTCAGCAGCCGTTCGGCGGCGCGCGCGCCTCGGGCACCAACGACAAGGCCGGCTCGGCGGTCAACCTGCTGCGCTGGGTCTCGCAGCGCTCGATCAAGGAGACCTTTTCGCCGCCGGTCGGCGTGCGCTATCCGCACATGGACTGATCGGCGCGGCGAGACGGCTCAGGTCGGACTTTGGTCGGGCTCTCTTTACACCGACCTTGCAGCCCCCGAACAGCGGACGGTGGGCGGGGACTCGGCCGCATCCGTAGGTTGTGGGTGTAGGCCCCAGAGCGGAGCCAGCCACGATCCACTTCCGACAGGAGTGAGGCCATGAGGCCAGCCCACCGTCCACCGATCCGAGACTCTGCGAGGAGCAGGAGCGCTGCCTCGCTCCAGGTCGCCGCTGCGGTCGGCCTCGTGCTCGCCGCCTTCCTGTCGCTCGGCGCCGCTGGACGCTCGCAGCACCCCTTCGAGAGCGCCTGGCGCGCCGCCGGGCTCGACGAGCGCGCCGCCACCGCCCTGGCGCTCGACCGGCTCGGCTTCGGGCCGCGCCCGGGCGACGTCGACCGGATCTCGGATGGCGGGCTCGCCGCGTGGCTGGAAGCGCAGCTCGCGCCGGCGGCCGAGGATCCCGCGGCCGAGCTGCGCCTGGCGCGTCTCGACGCCGTCGACATGCCGCTCACCGAGCAGCTGCGCACCTTCCCCAACCCGGCGCAGGTGCTGCGCATGGCGCGACGGGAGCAGGGCGGCAGCGGCGCTCCGGGCGCGGATGCACGGCGGCAGGGCGCGGCCGCGATCCCCTCGCGATCCGACGCCGAGGCCGCCGCCGAGGCAGAGGCCGGCGGAGAGAGCGAGGCAGCGGGCGACGACGCCGGCGGCATGGGATCGCGGACCGCGTCCTCGCCGCGGCCCCAGCGCATGGACGGTGCCGAGCGTCGCGAGCTGATGCGCTACGCACGCTCGCAGGGGATGCGGCCGCAGCAGGAGCTGCTCGCCCAGCTCTTCGCCCAGAAGATCTTCCGCGCCGTCTCCAGCGAGCACCAGCTGCAGGAGATGCTGGTCGACTTCTGGTTCAATCACTTCAACGTCTCGATCGGCGACGGACAGACTCGCGGCGCAGTGCTGGCGTACGAGCGCGACGCCATCCGCCCGCACGTGCTCGGCTCGTTCCGCGAGATGCTCGAGGCGACGGCGCGGCACCCGGCGATGCTGGCCTACCTCGACAACGCCCAGTCGCGCGCCGAGAAGGGGGTCCGCACGGCGCTGACGGAGTCAGCCGGCCGTCCCGGCGTCGGGGCCGGGCGCGGCCGCGGCCGCCGCGGCGCCGCCGCCGGTGAA
>ERZ869936.868-NODE-868-length-24985-cov-7.901685_pt1 | contig 24985 bp, 25 predicted proteins | sample MGYA00520876_ERZ869936 | MGnify/ENA primary metagenome ERZ869936 (study PRJEB32218, sample SAMN09650985) | biofilter metagenome | isolation source: enrty point of leading RO module | place: Saudi Arabia: Thuwal, RO plant located on Red Sea | collected 2016-02-17 ... | reverse complement strand
GATATATCAAATCTGTATGTTTTACCTATATCCAATGTAAGTGCGGGACTTACAACACCATCAATGTAATATTTATTACCTGACCCATAAGAGTTTGTACCTGATGCTACGGTAACTGTATACGTAACAGTGCCACCTTCAGGAATAGCTTTACCTACACTTAATACATTTGACTCTGCAATGGTTGCAGTATCGGACTGTGGTAAGTCAACACTAAATGCAGGACTATCAGAAACTGACAGAGTGTCACTTTTACTAGGGTCAATACTAAGAACTTCTGAATCAGAAAATGACAGAGTGTCACTTTTTGCTGGTTCTATGCCTAATGCAGGAGCATCAGAAAGTGTACTACTATCATCAAACGACGTGCTAAGTGCAAGCGCTGGTGCATCACTAAGGGTTGGGGTGTCACTAAATGCTCTAACAAAACTAACAACCCTACTTAAAGACTCAGTAATGCCTACTGTATCAGACTGGCTACTAGCAAAAGCAAGCGCCGCTTCTTCTGATATAGTAAGGGTTTCTGTCTTGGTTGTTACAAAAGTTACGGCCGGTACATCTGTAAGTGAGATGGTAAGGGCATTTGGATTGTTACCAACAAAGTAAAGGTTTTTACTGTCAGGATCTAAGAATACATTTACAGCTGATAAATTTACGTACTGTAATGAACTTTGCAGCTCTGTATGTGTAATGACTGCTTGAAGGTTCTGAAAGACGGATACGGGCTCAAGCGAGTCCGTATCAATTATGACTCTTAAACGAGTATAATCAACTGTAAACTTGAAGGCCATTAATCGAAGTCATCGCGCACTTTAAACTTAATAAAGTCTTGCACAGTTTGAATCCCAGACCCTGAAGTCGTGTGTTCAATCTCGCCTTCGAATGTGCCAGCAGTCGTCCATGTTCCTGATGGGAATGTTAGCGTACAAACTCCGTTTGTAGCGTCAGTAATTGTACAAGTGATTGTACTTAATACAGTAGTCTTACCTACTTCACGGATTCTTAATTTTACTGTTGCTCCACTTAAATCAATCGGAGCCCAAGTAGTATTGTCTTCTTCATCAAGAGTTTTACCTGAAGCAGCAGTATTACTGTCTTTTAGTGTAAAACTAAGTTCAGGAAGTGTATCTCCTACGACTAATTTTATTGTATCTGAATATGCCATACTTACCTCATTATATACTAAAACGGATAGAGATCTCCAAACCTAAACTCTCCATCTATTAATAAATCTTCTAATCGCTCTGCTGTAGGTCCAAATGCTGGAGTAAACCACGCATCACCAAACTTGGAACTGTCTGCCATAGGGAAGATTAATCCAGCAGGACCAAAAATTCCAGCCCTATCAAGCAACTCTAAAAAGTACTCACCCCAAGGCATACCATCGGTTCTAAATGCGGTGCTATAACTAAAGGTATCTTCTACCTGAACTCCACGAAGAGGACGTTCTAAAAACCCAGGAGTTACTCCTCTACCTAAATATTTTATAAATTCTCTTATCTCTAAACCAATAGCAGCTAAGGGCAGTAGGGTACTCGCTGCTAATACTAAAGGTAGTGAAGCAGAAGTTATCCCCCTTGTATTGTATGCGTTCTTTGTTTGTCTGATGAGACCACCCATGATGTTCTTTCCAAAAGCATAGAAGAAAGATTTAAGTTGGAAAATTAAAGCTGTGTAAGGGTTTGAAGCCCAACCGGGTCTCTCTGCAGCGTTTGGCCTAAGAATAGATTCATCTACAAAAGTACCTAAAGCATCTTTAATTGCTTTACTACTAGTATCTAAAGTACCTGACTTTTTATCATAAGCAGTAATAATTTGATCTCTAGTAAGACCTAACTCTGCTAAACTCTCATTGCTCTTAGTAGAATTGTCTTGGGCAAGTTTTATCAAAAACCTCTGTCCCATACCAGCAGCAAAGGCCCTAGAGAATTTTGTATACCACTCTAATTGAATTACTTTAAAGAAGCCATCACCAATCTTCTTTGCGTTTTCTTCCATAAAACCTAACTCATATGCATTAACATACATAGTATGTATAGCGTCATGAGTAACTAAACCTAAATCTCGTGCAAACTGCTGTGCTTCTTTTTGATTTGCAAAAGCATATTTTAGTTGTGAGAAATAATCTTTAAAACTTACCATGCCTTTTGAACGTAGCATAGGCCCTGCTAAATCAGGTAAAGATGCAATAGTTGCGAAAGGAAGTAAGGTCACCATGTTAACTAAAAGACCATAACTATTTAATTTACGCATGAATGGACTCATGTCGTGCCCAGCTTTACCTAACATGTTTCGAACCGTATCCCTAGCTCCTTGTCTATCAAGGTCTTTAGGTATTCTACCAAGCATGACTTCTGCAGCGTCATCCGCATGCACAGTGTCACCAACTTTAAATGTTTTCTTATTTAAAGCGATTTGGTTCATTCTGTTCTCATACTCAGCTTTGGTTTCACCTTTTCTCTGTTCAAACTTAGCATGAGCAGATTCATGCCTAATTATAAAATTACGCCACTCATCAAGAGTTTTAAATTGATCTTCAGCTATAGGATCAACTCCTTTTAGTTTTGGTTTTGACCAAGCTTTATCATCGAAACGTTTTTTCAATTCGCTCTCATCAATAAAAATTTTGTTTAATTCCCTATTGTATGCAGCCCAACCTCCTTTGGTCTGATCCCCTTTATTCTTAGATACTCTTTCTACGATAGGTACATCAGGAAGGATTGTTACGCCTTGGATGTTTTGATTATCAACATCAGCTTTAGTTATCTCAGTTGTAATACGTTTGTGGTACTCAACGCGACGTACCATGTTACTAATATAACTACGAAAAGCCGCTGCACCATCTACTAAAAGCCCTGCATCTCTTGCAGTTGTATTATTGATGTTTGCAAAATACCTAGCTCTAATTGAATCTAAACCTACAGATAAATCTGAAGTTTGATTAGAATCATCTCTATTAGCCCAATTACGAACGAACATCTCCCAACTCGTAGCTCCTCCTAAATCTGTAGTTTCATCTACATCAGGATTAGCTTCTCTTAAAAGCCGAGCTAGCTCAGTTTGTTTTTCTGCAAACTCTGTAATCAGGGCTTTATCCCAAATCCTTTCTGAAAAGTTTTCTCTTTCAGAAATCTCAATACCAGAAGCTTTTATGTAATTATCATAAAAATCTTTTTTAAACTGTCTGATTGCTCTAGCAGCAGGGTCTTGGATTTGTTCTATAGGAATTGACTCATCTTCTTGAGCACGATGTGCTTCATTAAACTTCTGTAAGTCAAGATTGCCTTTCTCATCTTGAAAATAAAAATTACCTTGTTCGTCTTTTAAATCTAAACCAGCATTAATATAGTTATTAGTTTCTCTAATACGTACATTTATATAACCAGGTTCATCTTTTGTAACTGATCTTTTGTACATCTTACGACCAAATTCTTCAGTCTTTGAAGTTAAATACCCGTCTGCAGTTCTAAATATGTAACTTACACTCCAAAACTTTTTATCTTCAGGTAAAAAAGTAAACTCAGCATTTGCTCCACTTTTTAGCATCTGTATTGCTTTATTCTTAAAGTAAGTCATTGTCTTACGATTGAGACCTAACTTTTGACCTTGTTTTACAACAGTCTCAACATCTTTTGCAGCTTGTATTTTTTCTGCGGTAGTAAGAGCATTAAAAGCTTCGCCGCTTTTTACACTTTCAGTAACAGAGTTTATAAACTCATCAAACGTTTGACTGTAGTTCTCATCTGAAAATCTTCTGTTGTAAACCAATCGACTAAACGAATCGTAGAAGCCTTTGAGTGAATTAACCAATGTTCTAAAATAAGAATCAACTCTGTTTTTAGCGCTTTCATTCAGTGCAGACTTTCTTACCCAAATAGCAAACTGATCTGCAAACCACTCATCAAACCCTGTTTTCTCATCACTATATTTACGCGACCCTTGACTTTCTAAACGCTTTCTAGCCCTTTCAAAGTCTTTTACCAATAAATCACCTAAAGGTGTTCCGATTATAGAATCTTTGTAGCTGTATATGAAAGCATGTCCAATCTCATGTGAAATATCAATAAGGCCTCTTGCTAATGCAGCAAATTGTACAACCGGTGCACCAATAGTCACATCTCCTCGCGCTCCTGGAACTTGATTAAGATTAACCTTATCCGTATCAATTAAAATAATATTGTTATTACCTAAACGGATAAATCTAGCTGCAGCCTTTGAAGCTCGTAAACTATCTTTCTGTTCATTAAACAAATCATTAGCATCAATAAGACGTTCAACACCATCTTCTACAATGTAATATTGTTTTTGGAAATCTGTTTCAACAGCTCCTAGTTTGCCATCAACTCTCCCCGCTTTATCAGGAGTAAATAGAGGGTCGTTTACAGACATAAATCTAACATTTTCTTTCATGCCAAGTTTAGACATTACACTCTTGAAACCAGGCAATAAAGTACTACCAATAGCATTTACTACATTATCAGAGAAACTAAATTGGTCTGCTTTCTTTTTAGGCTTGGCTTTTTTCTCACTTAAATAAGTTGTTCTAGGTGAATCTAAATCTTCATTTAATCTAGTTAAAGGTAGATCTTGTCTTCGTAAATCTGATTCTGTATAACGCTGTGGTTCGAAAACCCCAAAGTCATCAACAACTTCAACATCAAGAGAATCAATACCTGTTATGTCGCCTATCTCAACTTGGTTGTCTGCAGCAAAGTCAGAAAGAACTTCTTGGTATTGTGCTTCATTTAAAACAAGCACTCCTTGTTGTGATCCTTCCGTTTGTAATGTACTTTCTGGATCACTTCTTGTGGGAATGTCTGTAAGATTTGCTTGTTCTAAACGTTGAATAATTCTATCGTTCTCTTGTTTAAGTGCTGGTTCTAATCTGTTAGCACGATTAACTAGTCCAGTAGCTCTCTTTTGTGTAGCTTCGAGATTTCTTGTTCTAAAACCTTCAAAGTTATTTTCTCTTACTTTATTTAATTCATTTAACAAATAAGGTAAGTCAGATAATTTAGGGGTTTGTCCTTTAGGTAATATGTTTTGATCTAATGTAACTCCACCTTTAGTTAAGAACTCTGCAATGCTTGGAGCTAGAGCTTGTCTTTCTCCCCCAACAGTATCTGTCCTTTTTGGTTTACCCCCTTCTAGTACTTGAATTTCTATTTCTTGAAAGGCTCTACCATTTTGCGAGGTGAAGTCGAGCACAGGAACACCATTATAGTTAAGTTCTTTTCCTGCTAAAGCTAACTTAGCAATAAGTTCTGTCAATTGTCTTTGTCGACGTGCAGTACCAGTCAAAAAATTACCACGAGCATCTAAAAGATCTGAATTTGGAATAAGTTCTTTATTCTCTAATAAATTTACAATGTATACAGGAGTAGAAGAAAAAGTGTCAGCTGCTTGTGTAGTAGTCTCTGCGGGAGTTGTAAGTGCAGTGCCTCTACCAAAAGAATCAGTTACAGTAAAGGTTCTAACTTTTTCAACATTATCACCAAACTGTTGCGCTAAAGCCTCTCTTGCTTCCTTAATTGCATCTTCAACAACGACTTCAATTTTAGCTTCTAAGGGGCCATCTTGCCTAATTTTAAACCCTTCGACTCTAGTTCCTGGATTTACAAAAGATTCTTCGGTTGCTTTCTCTAAAACAAAATCGGTTGAGGGATACTTTCTACGTAACTCCTTAATACGATCAACAGCCCCTATAGGTATCTGATTTAATTCGATGTTACCTGACAAACTTAAATTCTCTAAGTCGCTTGGATTAACTTTTGCAGAGTCTCCTTTTTTACTTAAATTTCTTACAGGAAAAAAAGCATCCTTAGTTTGTTCTGATCCTTTTCTAACAGGCGCTTGTACATATTCTGTATCACGTACAGGCGTTGTTCTAACATCAAAAGGATCAACTGCCTCACCTTCTAATGTAGCTGGTGCTTCAAAAACACCTGCCTCATCGACTTGCCCTTCAACAAACTCTGCATCCTCGTCAACTCTACGAACTTCTGCCGTATCTACTCGCTTCTGTTTATCAGCAGCTGCCTCATCTTTTGAAATAATGTCTACGGTGTATCCAGTATTAGCTGGGTATAAACGTTGCGCATTAGCTTTTGCTTTTTTCTCTCCAGCTTTATCAGTGGTTTGTGTAAAGACATGGTTGCCTTCAGCATCACGTACGAGCACAACAAGTTCTTGTTCAGAGAGTTGTGGTTGTGACATTTGTAGTGCTTCTTGTAAAACACTCTCAGTCAAACCAAACTGTGTTGCGAGTCTAACTAACTTGTCTTTTCGTTTTGAGTTTTCTCTAACAAATAAAACACCATTACCATCAGGATCATCGAGAGTTCTAAAATTATTTATTTCTTCTTGAGTAACTCCTGCTTGTTCTAATTGTTGTGCAGCTTGCTCTGGGGTTACGTTTCGAATAAAGATTGCGTCTCTGCCAGTGTTTGGATTTAAAGCATCAACAAATTGAGCTTTTATATCTGCTAAAGGTTCTCTCTGTGGTCTTCCATCAAAAGAATCTGCTTGCTTACTGTCAGCTGTTATTTGATTTCCTGTATTTAATAAACCTACAGCTTTAGCAATAACACTGGTTGGTGCGGCTCTTGCTCCACCAGCAAACGCACCGACAAAAGCAGATTCTCCTATACGTAATTTTGCTTCACGTTCTGAGTAAGTTGGGTCAATAGCAAATCTTTGTGCTACAAGTAACCCCTCTTGAGCTGCTTCGGTTGTTCCTTCTAATACAAATTGTTGTCCCGTTTTTATTGCAGCACTTTTTGCTAACTCTTTAAAAAAGTTACCGGCTGCCATATCACCATCAACAGACTTAGTTAAAGCTAACTTTCCAATCGCACGATAGAAGGCTACTTCAGAAAGAGTACCTAGAACTGCTTGAGGTACCCCTAACCCAAGTGCTTGTTTGACTTCTTGTTCTGTTAACGCTAACCCAGCCTCGTCAAATTCTTTTAAAGCTTGCGAAGAACCTACAATATATTCTTGACCAAAAGCACCTACAGTTGCGCCTACTTTAGTTGTAGTCATTGCGCTACCTTGTGCAAGTGCACGTGCTTTTAGTAAAGAGTCATACCCATTATCCAACACTTCTTTTTCTGCTGCAGTTAATGTTTGCCCTGCGTTTTGTTTTTTAACAATCCTATTAAATTCTTTTTTAATAAAAGCTTTACTTCCATAACTTAAAGCCCCTTTACCAATGTTAGCTACGATAGCCCCGGTCCCTGCAGATACAAAAGAAGAGACTGCCATTGGTGTAAATTGTCCAATACCTTTTGTAACCTGTTCAATAAACCCACCAAAAGTTGGCGCATCTAAAAACTCTTCAAAGCTACCCATACTGGACAAAATTTGTCCTGCTGTTTCATCTAATAGTTGTGTTTCATTTAAATCACGAACAAACTCATCTTCATCTTTTGTAAAAAGATATTCTGCCATCGCACCGAAAGTACGAAAATCAGATTCAAGTTGTATCCCTCCAGCTCTAACCGATTCTTTAAAAGTTTCTCCTAAACTACTGGGTTTTAAGTTTGAAGGTTGAAGATCCGGGTTAAAGAACCCTTTAGCAATAGCAGCACTCGCACGAGCATTCCTTGCAAAATAATCTTGCATAGGATTTATTGGTGCTGGTGCAGGCGTAGGAGTTATTGTTTGAGGTTGTGCTTGTGCAAACTGTGTAGGAGGGGCAGGTTGTATATCGTCAGGTTGAGCACTATCTAAATCAAATAAAGCACTACTAAAAGCTTGTGCTCTGGTTGGTGTTTGTGCATCCGAAGCCCAAAGAGTATCTAAAACATTATAACCTGCATCTTTATATCGACCCTGCTTCATCAAGCCCCAGGTATCATCAAGTTTTTTATACCAATTAGTTCCTAGCTGATAATTAACATCACCTAGGGCATCTAAAAAAGCTAAATTGTCTGCTTGTCCAAGTTCTTGTGCTTGGTTTATTGCGGCGGAATATGCTTTTGCAGAGTCTGCTCTGAGCCAAGCATCAAGTTGGTCTTGAGGAACTTCGTCTCCTTCTCTGTATAAAAGTTGTTCTTCAGGAGTTAAAAGATGTCCAGTACCTACGGTAAGTTTACCTAACTTATCTCGATATACTGTTGAAGAAAAACCCTCTTTCTCTTTTAAACGTTGGATGAAAGAATCTGGGACCACACTAGCTTCCACCTGCGTTAGCTAAAACAAGTTCCTTAACGATTGCGGTTGCGCCTGGAAGATCTTCTTCCATTTCTCTTAAAGAAATAGGCTTACCAATAAGACGGCGTTTATCTCCTACAGTCCTAGACTTTTGTACCTGAGTAATTTTAGTAGGGTCTGTTGTAATTTGATTGTTAGCATCAATCCCCACAACATCAGGAGATAAATTAAAACCACCATAAGTTGGGTCCTCGGCAAAACCAAGAGTAAAGAATTCTCTAACGGCTGAGGGCCCTGCGTTTTTAGCTAAATAAATATCAAGAAGCGCCCCTGCTTGAGAGGTCGCAACTGCAAGATCTCCTCTACCTTGTGATCCTCTACCTGCAGCTTCTTGTAAGCGCACTCCAATTTGAGCAGCATAACGTCGGTAATCGTCATCGCCCCACTTGTTCCCTTCACTTTCAAAGTTAACAATTTCATCAAAAAGTTTTCTATAGTTGTCACTTACCTCAAAACCATCAGCAGCATACTTAGCAAGATCCAACCTGTATTTACTAACAGCAAGCGCTTGTTTTTGATCAGAGAGACCACCTAGGGTGCCATACTCAATAAAATTAAGCATACCTTGTCCATACGCCGAACTTAATTGAGTATCGGTAAGACTAGCGGTAATTGCAAGCGCCATCTTATATCTACGAGCCTGATCTAACATAACTAAATTATTATTATTGTCTTGTAAGACAGCAACGAGCCCAGATTGTGTTTGAGAATCTATATTACCTTGATTATTTCCAATCTCTTGTTTTAAGGCGTCAACTAAAGCTGGTCCATCACTATTGTTTATTGCGCTTTGTACCGCTGTTGGTACAGTATTACCTGTAGCTCCTACACTTTTAGCTGCATCATTTATTACCTTTCTCTGTTCAGAACTTATTTTTGGGAAGAGATCATTCTCTGTATATTTTATTCCGAAGGCTTTTGGGTCAGCCATATATTCATTATATAAAGCTTCATTACCAGCAAAAAGTTCTTTAAGTTTCTTTCTATTTTTTCTAGTAAACTCAAACGATTGTTGCATCTGAGCTGCAGTTGCATCATCAACACCGGCTCTTTCTTGGGTCTCAAAATTCTCTCTTCTTAGATTTTTTAAAGCTAGATTTACGTCTCTAGATATAGATTGCTCAGTAATTTTTTGTGAACGTTCCATAAGAAGAGCTCTTTCGTTTGGGCTAAACTGTTGTTGAAACTCTTCTTCAGTATAACCAAAAGGAGCTTTACCTTTGGGGTTATAATAAGAATCCACTCCCATAACGTCTAAAATTCCACCAAACTCCTCGTAGGGTTTGTAGTCTTTTAAAAGGGCTGTTTTTTTAGTTTGAGAATTAACACCTCTATCGCCAAGAGCATCTCCTACTCTACGACCCTCCATAGACATCGGAGTTGTTGTATCACTAGGTGGAGGTGGTGTAGTTGGTGCACCTTCTCCAGTTGGAGTTGATTGATCTGATGTTGTTGGATCAACAAAGAGTGTTTCTTCTCTTTCTTGTCTTGCCTCTGGAGATGGATCAAACCACTTTACATTAGAGGCTTTCCCCATAAATTGTAATGCAGGAGTACCACCAGCACCTATTCTGATATCTCGTTTAAAAGTATCATAAGGTTGGTTTAAAGTATCTAAAGTAAAAGAAGTAGTATTATCAGGTACGCCCTCAGTACCAAACTCCTGAATAACTTGTCGTATTGGCTTTCCACCTAAAGTTAAAGGTGCGCTATAAAATTGTCCTGCTTTACCACGTTTTGGGTCGGCAGTTCTTACAAAAGGTTCAAGTTCACCGGCTTCATTAAACTTAGAATTATTTATATCAATCTCTTTTCCAAAACCTAACATTGCAGAACTAAAGCCCATGCTGTTTAGTTTTTCTAAACCACCTTGTTTACCATAAATAGAAATAAAATCTTTAGGTTGAATATTACCTTTACGGTTATTATAAAAATCGGTTGCAAAAGCATTAAATTCCTCTGCATTTGCAAAAGGTGAATTTTCTGGAACTTGTTGTGATCCATAAGCTTCAGCAAAATTATCTATAGTCTGCCTTAACAAACCTTCTTCATAATCTACTGCTCTAGCGGCTTCTGTCGCTAGTTTCTGTTTAACACCTTCGTTATAAGCACCGAGTTGAATTTGAGTTTTTATACCTAAACCTTGTCCGGTTTGAAAAGCGCCTACGGGATCAAATTTTGCCATAATTAATTATATAAGTTTTGCTAAGCTAGAGCCAACGTTACTCAAGAAACCATACTGACTTGATTTTTGTCTATACCTTGCACTCTCAAATGCTTTCTTTTTGTTTATCTGATTTTGAGCAAAGCCTAAAAGATTAGATAAAGCTGTGCCTTGTAAAGACCTACCAATCTGATCTGCAAGTCTTAACCTACTAAAATTTAAAGCTTCGTCACTTCTTCTAGCTAAGTTAGATGCAGTTGCAATGTTTGCTGAAGATTGTATATTTAACAAACTTTGTTCCGCTTGCATCTCTGCAGGAGTAAGTTGTACTCCATACCGACTACGTTCTCTCCTTGCTCTAGCACCTGCGCGCTCATTTGCGGCTGCAGCAGCGGCGGCACTTTCATCAACGGTATCTACTTTCTCAGAGAGTAATTGTTTTTCAAGATCACCGAACTCTTCGATGTCTCTTTCATAATCTGACAAAATCCCCTGTTGAATCTGGACATCAATATCATTACTCCCTTGGCTTCTGCCAAACCGAGTTGTAGGAGTATTAAGAGCCAATGGGCTTTTATTAAATCCTTGCATGTCTTCAAATTCTGCCATTATACTATTGATAGTCCCCCAGCTTTTTTCTTAGTACCACCAACAAGTTGTACTCCCCCACTACCTGGGAATCCTGGATTATATTGAACAGGTACAAAATCAGTAGTCCCTAATCCAAATATTCCTTTGTTACGTACTTCTGCAGCACCGGTATCTGGGTTTATTCTTGTATCTATTTTAGTGAAAGGGCTACCAGTTGCACCATAGTTTTGAGCCATCTGATTGACAGCCGATCCAATAACACCCCGCGTTGCTTCTGTTTTTGCTAAATCTCGAGCTGCCTTATAACTTTCCGCAGTTGTTTCTGCAGCTGCGGCTTGTCCTGCACCTTTTGCTGATGCAGTAATTAATTGTTGTTGGTCGGCTGCAATATCAGCTAAAACAGACCCTTTTCTTTGAGCTTCTTGGCCTTCAGACCGAATCATAGCATCAGTAACAGACCTTACTGCATTGGTTGCATTAACTGCAGCGTTTGCTATATTCGATACCGTACCCATATTGCTCACTCCAGTCTGTATCTCTCTATCTGCAGCTGCAATTCCAGTCATTTCTGGAGTCGTGTCTCTCTGCACTTCAAGTCTAAACTCTCTAGTTGCAGGGTCATAGACGTTCTCAATCTTATTAGAAAGATCTTCTGTAAACTGACGCGCTTTTGTTTCTGTAGGAGTTTCTTTTAAGAACTTCCCTCTTTTTTGCTTTTTACCACCCATTAAACTTCCTTTCTAAAAGTACAAGTTACCAAATTGTAGCCAAACTTAGGAGCTAATTTTCTCCAACCCGCTCGACTTGATTCAAATTCTATTGCTACTGCGTTCTTGTTTTCCGCGAGTTTATCAATAAAATCAAACCCTACTTCTCTATAATTATACTCTGGTTTTTGATAGCTTGCCCAGATAAAAAGAGTTCCTTCTCCGCTTAGGTCTGTTATAAATTGAGAAATAACAAAACCAACATATTCATCATCTTTATAAAACATATATAAAGTTGACCGCCCTTCTCTTAAGGACAAATATACGTCAGGGATTATCCAATCAGAGTAATTCTTTTCTCTAATTCTTTTTAAATAAGGCTCAATTCTTGTAAAAGAATATTTGATCTCACTAGGTGGAATTTCTTCAATTGATACTCCATTAATAGTCGATCTCTGAACCATATCTCTTATATCTCTTACGTGGTGTCAATCCTGCACCTCTGTATTTGACCAGTCGTTTAACACCTAGATCACCGGATCTTGCACGTTTCTCTGCTTGAGTTACTTCTTGATTAAACAAGTTTAAGTAATCTCCCGCAGCTTGTGGGTCTGACCAATCACGACTTGGAATCCTTAATAGTCTGTACAAAGTACCATAAAGGATTCCATCTCTGTAATCATTTGAAAAGTCAGTGCTTATGTTATTTGATGTTCTGCTGGGTTTTAAAGCAACGCTAAGCTGTAAACCATTAGTTACAGTTGATCCAGGAACAGGTACAACCCAAAAGGTATCCGGACTTTTTTGTAAGTAAACCTGTGGTAATGAAGTTTTGTTTCTCCAATCAGGATAATTTAACTCTAAACTTCTTGGACTTATTGGATCTAAATCATCGCCATCGTAAGTCATCCAAAGTATTTGATGTACATCAGTCCCTGTTGGTTGATCAAACTCATACTCATAAACACCACTTATAGTAGTAATAGCGTCTAAGTCATAAACGTATGCTTTTGATCTTTCACATAATTCTATAGTTGCTGATCTTAAGTTTGACTCAACTAACATGTCAGGGCAGTTAGGTACGTAAGGTAAAATTTCTTTTATTAATGAACTAAAACTTGCCATTTTATACTCCTGCTCCTGGGGTAGCTGTTGCACCTCTAGCTACATTTGGATCTAGACTTAATTCAGCTTGACCCCCACCTGCAATACTAGAAGTGAATAGCTGATAATGTGATCCTGCTCTTTGATTGTTTGCTGCATATTCAGCATCTTTTAAATACGCTCTGTACAAAACAAAATTTAAAAGAGCGTTACCATAAATATCATCAACATCAATAGTACTTGATACTGAAGATAAGTCTGTAGGTAAAGCAGAATAAACAATCTCTATGTATGCGCTAGAGCCAGATTTAATACCTGGATATACATAAAACTTTTTAGGGTCATCCCCATCAAAAATATAATTTTTAACAACAGAACCATGCGCAGAATACCCTGTTACAGTTGGATCATGCCAATCAGGATCGATTGAATTTACTAAATCTTCTTCAATGATCCGTATTGATTTACCCCCTGTAGCATCAGCTGCAGAGCCTGACATATTACGAGTTACTTTAATAAGACGAAGTCCGCCGGAAGGCAACGTTTGTTCCGTTCCAGCTGCTAACAAAACATTTGCGTGAGTAGCTTTTGCTTCAGGTCTAAAATTAACTAACTCTCTCTGACCATCATTTAAATAAGTTAAAAGTTCTGCGTCAGTCCAACGAACACCAGAAGAATCTTGTAGAGTAAATCTTGCCCTATCAATTATATTAGTGCCCGTAAGAGTTCCCATTATTTACTTTTCTTGGTTGTTGTCTTTTTCTTGACTACTTTTTTAGTTGTAGGTTTTACTTCTTCCTTGACTTCAACCTCTATTTTATTAATAGGTTCGCTTGGCTTTTTTTCTTTGATGGTTTCTACGCGTCTACAACCTTCTTGTAAACAAACCAAACCAAGGTCTTCACCTACTTCTTTTGGCACACCAGCTTGTAGTCTGATACCAGCGCCCCAAGTTGTTGAGATATATTTATCCTCATCTGAAACTATAAACATTTTTTACTCCTATAAAAAAGTTGGGTGGTTCGATATTGAACCACCCAAGGATACATACTTAGTATGCAACATCCAATCTAATGACACCGAAGTCTTCAACGCTACCGTTGTAGTCGCTGTTGTACTTAGGTTTCTTAAGACCGAAGATCTTACCAATAGAGATACCATTTTGGTTCCCGTAGTCGAAGGTGTCTTCAACAATTTCAGGAAGTCCGATATCAGCCATAGCAAGGGCTTGTGCTCCACAGAATAAGCAAGCAGAACCGTTAACGTCAGCGTTAGCGCCCCACTTATATCCAGCAGAACCGGCATTTGAAGATGATCCAGAAGTTGCGTTAGCAGTGTTAAACACGTGTCTGAACTCATGAACCATTACTCCGTCAACCATTAAGCTTGAAGAACCTGAGAACAATGATGAATTTGGTCCTCTGATTCCAGCCTGCCTTACGTTAGCAAGGAAGTCTGAGTCAAGTTTAAGGTCAGCCATTACTTGAGGTGATACAAACAAGTGGTATACCTCTTCTCCGCCTGCTCCTCTAACGCCTCTGATGTAGTTATCTTTAGCGTAAGCTTTTAGAGCAACGATACATTCATAAGTAATTGTATCTGTAGATGCAACAGCAGTTATATCTCCAGCTACAAGCTTATTAGTTGCATCCCATCTTCTATGTCTGTTAGAAGTTGGTGCGGTTACATCACTACCAAAAGTAATGTCACCAAGGTTCTGCCCTGAAGTTAGAACAGGTCTTAATGCACCACTATTTTTTAGTGTGTAGTTAATACCAGAAAGCGTTAAAAACGCTAATTGGTCGATACGATCAGCCATTGCATACGCAAGAGCGTCTCTTGAGTGCTCACGGAAATTTACAACTGATTTTTGATCAGCTAATCTACCAGCTAGTCTATTAGCAAATCTCAATTGATCAAGTTGTACAACGATGTCGTAGGCTCTTAAAGTCTCTTCATTACCTTCGAGAGTGTTATCCCCAACAATACCGTCACCAGTCATGTCGGCAAGAAGTGTTAAAACAGCTCTTGCTCCCTTTTCTGATTGGGTAAGCTCAGATATTCTCTGAACCATAGCGTTAGGTCCGCTACCCGCGAATTGGTTAATGAAGGACATGTTCCTAGCAACACGCCAAAAATCACGCGACCAGATAGTAAGCTGTTCACTGGTCAGTGATGAAAAGTTTGTGTTAGCCATTGTGGCGTCCTCCAAAAAGTTAAAAGTTAAAACTAACCAGTCGCTTTTCTGGGCCGACTATTTACCCGTATACCCTTTATCGTTGGGAAACGTTTTCGTGTTTAGGGCACGACCCCAGCCAGATTTACGCCATGACAGGCGGAAACGTTGTTTTAGCAGAACGACCTGCGCCAAATATCGTATTGGCGGACGAACTCTTATATGTTATACCAACTATGTACCAAAGTCACCACGCATTCTTCTCAAAGTTTCCTCTGGTAATGCGCTAAACTCGTCATCGGATAACGTATTTAAATCTATCTTTTTGTCACCTTTAGCAGACTCACCCTTCATAGCAGGGGGTTGAGAATCAGCAGCTTGTAACTTTTTATTAATGTTTGCTACTTTTTTCTTCTCTACAACTTTGTCATCCGCTTTTGGTGCCGGTTGTTCTTGTTTTGGATTTAACAAATCAGGCCTTTTTGCCGCTAATGTGTACTCAGTTGCTTTTGTAAGAGAATCTGCAGGTGTATAACCTTGTGCCATAAATGCATTTCGCAGTTCTACAACTTCGTTTTGTAAATTAACGTCAAAATCAGCGCTATTTTCGTTTAATACAGAAAAACTAGCCTCTATTTCAGCTGCTTTTGCTTCTAAAGCAGTCATTTCTTGACTTTGTTGCACAGTTTGGCCCATTTTTGCTTGTACTTCGAACATAAATTGCTCTTTTTCAGCATTTCTTATCTCATTTCGAAGTTCTACAGCCTTTTCTGCCTCACCATCAAGGACTAACTGCTGATATTCTGCTTCTTTTGTAGCAAAATCGTACTCAGGAGCATTTTCTGCTGCCTGTTGTTGTACAGCTTTTGCCTCATCTAGCTGTTTTTGTAGTGCTTTTTGTTTTGCAAGCACTTCATCAAGCCTAGACTTAGGCACCATCGGTGGTTTTGGTTGTTCTACTTCTTCGGCAACGACTTGATCGCTGTTTTCAACTGGCTGAAGATCTGGTTGTGCATCTCCTTCGCTGTTTTCATCCACTCCCTCTTCGCTAGAATTTTCTGGCTCTGGAGTTGTTTCTGTTTCTTCTTCTGCGTCAGCCTCTTCTTCAACAACCTCTTCTGTTGTAGGGGCGTCAGTCTCTTCCGTGACTTCTTCATTTTCAGGCTCCTCCTCTTTTGGTTCTTCCTCTACGGTTTCAAAGTTAAGATCTACTTCAAATTTAGTATCCTCTTCCTTGAGCGGCTCACCACCCGGCATTGCCTCCATCACGATATCATTATTTTCTTCTTTCTTAGCCATATTATCTACCTCCTTGGTCTGGTTTCATGGCAGCAGTAGCAATTTTTGCCGCTGCAGTGGTTTCACTTTGTTCTCGTCTTACATCATTAGTCATACCTGATAACCTTTCACGTAAGTCAAGTTCTTCTCTCTTCATCTGAAGTTTGCTTTGTAGCTCAGCCACTTTCATTTGTGGTTCAGTAGCTTCGCCTTGAGCTTTAGCCATACTTAATTGTGTAGCAGCTTGTAAGTTTTGTACTTCAGCTTCAAGTTTAGCTATCTCAAGTTGTGTTTGTGTTATTGCAGCCTCAGCCTGGAACTGTTGTAATTGTAACTCAGCTTCAGTTGGCGGGGCTAGACCCTGCATCATTCTAATTCTTTCTGCAATCTCAGCTTTCTTAGCAAGATGTGAGTATTCAATAATTAAATCGTCTGGTATTGGAACTCCAACTTTTCGAAGTTCAATTGCTTGTGCAAACTGAGTTTCCTCAAAGTTATCTCTAGAAGGTGCAGTTCCAATAACAACTTCATATTCCCCTAAAGTTAAATCATTAATAATAGTCCCCTCGGGTGTCATTTGATTTACTCGAATAGCAGTTTTTGGTTTTCTTGGGTCATTCTCATCAGTGATTTGTACAACCCTTTCTTCTGTATAGTATCTTTGTACTAAGTTCAAAACTTTTTCTGCTAGATAATGTCGTGTCTTTCTTAAATTATCTAAAGGCACTTGAATCATCAAGACGCCTCTGTTTTGTTTTGCTTGAATAGCTATACCAGAAACTTCTGGGCTATCCATTCCCAACATGGCATCTGAAATACCACTAATCGTTTTTATGTTTGCAGCCGCTTTTTGGCTGATACGATCTAGGCCGGTGGGAATCTGGTTCGGAGGAATCTTACTAGGGGGAGTAGATCCTCTATTAAACTCGAGTACTAGCCCAGTTTCCGCACCGTGTTCTTCTAAGTCATCTGCTGTCATACCACTAAGTGATCCTGACTCAACTACCCAACCACTGTTTGCAGTTGTGTTTACAATGTGTAGTTCTTGAGATGAAATTTTGTTTAGTTGTTCTTGTGGTGAAAGTAAGTTTCTTACCATACCAAATGGTTTACCTCTTCTCCAATATGGGAAGTAAGGTACTAAAGTAAATGAATCATACGGCGACCAATCATCAAACAAGACAACTGTATCCGCTGTAACTGTCCACTTAACTTTCTTAACTGTCTTTGTAACTATATATAATCCAAAGTCATCTGCAAACTTTTTACGTTTTCTTTCTTTCCAATTGTACGGAACTTCTCTTTGATCACCGGTAACAGGATCAACATAGAACATACACTCTTTTAATTTATAGTGTTGTCTTTCTACAACTCTGATTGATCTTACCGCCCGAGCTTCTTCTGGGTTGTTCGGGTAATCACTTGCATACTCACCGCTGTAAGTATCGCCGTATCTTTCTTCTTCATACTCGATTGAGTCAGAACCTAAAGTAGATCCTACTTCAGCAATGACTCGTAATCTATCTGCTTTATCTTGTCCGTAAGTTTCTTCGATGTCATCGATACTCATCCATTTGGTTTCGAATATTTCGTTCCAACTTTTCGGATCATATTCTTTTGCGTCTGGATCAATAATAATATCCAACGGGTCTTTTTGAGTGATTCGCACTTCACCTTGAATGTGATCGGAAAAATCTATACGTACATCGAACCAACCTCGATCTTGAATAAGTCCATCAGAAAAAACTTGAGACTCAATCCAATCGAGTTTGTTGTTATCAGAAATCTGCATGAACATCTTAGTAAGTAAGTCTGCAGTTTCTTGCATACCTGAGCCGCGCGGTTTGAATTGTACATCCGCACGTCGAGTACTTTGTTCACCAATTACAGTATTGATGGTTGGTAAGATTGTATTAATAGTTAGCGCGGGACGACCCTGATCATCCAATGTGGCTATATCAGCTTCGTCCCACTGCTCACCCCGGTAAAAGGCATCGCATTGTTTTGCGATCTCGATGTAATCTGTATGACCGTGGTCCCTTGCCCGTGTGTAGGCTTCCCACTGTCGACGGGCGATGTTCATCTCCTCGGCTACGTCTAATTTCTTTTTAGGTTTTTTATACTCTGCCATTAAGCACTCATCGATGATTTATGTTTAGCACCTTTAGTTAAATATTTTAACTTATCTCTCCAAGATGGAACATGCTCCGGTCGTTCATAGAACGTTGCAAATTCTGTCATCATTAAACCAATCCACGCCAAGGCATCGACTTGGTCATCATGGGCTCCATTTGGAAAACGTAAAAGTTCTGCAACCATGGTTCCAGTCCAAACAGCGTCCTTTGGAAAGTATACCATACCTTGTTGCATTCTACCCTGAATTGCACGCGCTCTTGCTTCTTTATCCCTTCGACCTACTTTTAGGTCTTTGAAGTATGCTTCGCTTAATCCTCGTTCCCTAGTACGTTTCTGCAAGAAGGGGCCCAAGGCCATTTCAATGTGGCCTCTCTCTATGCCTACTATACCCGGGCGCCAAGTTTCATACAAGTCTAAAATTTGTTCAACTAACTCGAAGCCATCGTATTTACCGCGAACGACATCAACAACATATAGATTGTCATATTCATCAATACCGACAACAATACCAACTGAATAATCGTTCCGGTCACGCTGTCCGATCGCAAGGTCCCATGCACAATAGTAATTAAGTTCTGCAGTATCAATTTCATCATATTCGTAATAACGGATCATGTCTCGGCTAAAGTAATCGCCTTCGTCGGATACTGGATTCTGTTGATACAGAGCAGACCAATCTCGTGGACCGATGGCTTTCCTTATCTGCTCGAGCGCATCTACATTATATCTTTCGGGGTGTAAACTTTCACCCTGTTTCCTAAAATTTTCATCGATTTCTGCAATCGCTGGGTACCGAATCACTTCCCATTGGTCGGCACCATCTTCGGCTTGCTTCAACAACCTACCCGCCAAATCATCATCGTGCCACCTTGTAAGAATTACAAGTATGCCACCCCCAGGTGATAGACGTGTATACGCGGTTGATGTATACCAATCCCAGGTCGCTGCGCGGTTGTTATCCGACTCTGCATCTTCACGGTTTTTTACCGGATCATCAATTACCAAAACGTTCGCACCTTTACCCGTAATACCACCACCCACACCAGCAGCTACATAACCACCGCCTTGGGTCGTTTGCCATGATTCTATTGACTGAGAATCCTTATCGAGTCTAGATTTTTCGAACACATTTTTATATACTGGTTCTCTAAGTAGTTGACGCACTTTTCTTGAGAAACTCATCGCAAGAGATCCCGAATACGAACAACTAATAAATTCGTGATGGGGGTGTCGACCCAAATGCCAGGCAGGGAATGCCACACTGGCCAATGTAGATTTACCATGTCGAGGCGGCATAAAGAGCATCAATCTAGGTGATTCTTTATTAGCTACTTGTTCGCTAAACTTTTCGAGCCGCTGACAAATGTCTTTGTGTACCCAGCCTGCTAAATAATCAGGATTAAAACGTTCAACAAATGGGAGTAACCTTTTACGTGATAAGATTCTTTTTGCTAGTTCTTGTTCCGCTTTTACTTGTGCGGATAAGTCTGCTTGCTTCTTTTGATCCTGTTCAGACTTCGACTGGGGCTCGGGCACTTTTTCAACCTCGTCTGCCCTACAATAGACACATATATCATCGAGGAGAATAAGGGTTTCAGGATATAACCCTTTACAGCGTTTACACTCAGTCTTGGTTGTCATTGGCGGGCTCTAAGTATTTGGTATCTGCTCCTGCAAGTTTTAATAGTTCCGCATCCGATAGTCTTTCTAATTGTTGTACCTTATCTACATTGATATTTATTTGAGTTGCGTTTTCAGGCATGAATAGACCGTGGAGCTTGCATAACGAATCGACAACATTCTTTTCTTCGGTCGCGGTCGCCGATTTGCGGTGTGCTTCTAAATACATACTGGTGGCTGTGTTCTTATCGAACTTAACTTCTTCGCGCATTTCATTACGCAAATACTGTAGCGCTTTTTGTACTTTGTCTGTTTTGAAGATTGCATAAACACGGTCGACATCTCTGTACCCCGCAGCACGGCCCGCGGCCGCTTTAGTCATTCCCCGTAAGTGAAATAAAATCAATCTTTCTTCTTGAACCGAAAGCTCGTTCAGATGTAAACCTGCATAGGGTAGGTGAGATTGAAACTCAGCTCTATCCTGCTCGGTAACTTCTGTAGGTCTGTCCTCGTCTAATAAACGCATGTAATTTGAATTATATTAGAAAGATTGCACATTTGTCACTGAATATTTTTTTGCAAAAATTTTTTTTGAAAAATGATTTCTATATCACTGACTCATTGTCTCCCCTCCAGCTGTACAGCTACCCCCCTTCCCCGATTTGGTTTTTGGAACCTTGTTTTGTATTTTTCTGGCTTTGGAACCTTGTCTAGATTTTCTACAGACACCGTAGAGGTGTCTGTCTTAGGTAGTCTTATGATTCTAACGAGGTGATCTTGTTAGAGCACTAACTATATATAACACAGGAGATACATATGAAATATATAGCTAAAGTAAAACGACCATTCGCTTCTAAGAACGAGGATGGTTCAATCAAAGTCGACGAACATGGCAACCAAGTCATGAACCCCGGCTGGACAACTCTCGGTTACGCTTCCAAAAGCGGATCTGGGATAACGGTTCGTCCTAACTTCCAACCGCTCGTGGTCAACGGTAAGGTCGAGCCAATCTTCCTCTTCGTTCAAGAAGCGAAGGAGGTAGCTAATGGCTAATCCAAAAACTACAGTCGTGGGTATTACCCGCGACGCCATCTCTCTTACTGCGAAAGGCGGTAAGCTACTCCTTCGAGCAACAGGCAAAGCCCTCGCGCTCGGTCATCAAGCTCTCGACCATGTCCAAGATGGTTATCAAGAGAAACTTAAAGAGCCCAAGCAACTTGAGCTAGACCTTCGCACTCCTCCCACCAACCAGTAACCACTACTATCATAGCCCCGCAATGGGGCTTTTTTGTGTAAATGGGCGCCTGTACGCACCATGCACCTCGGTCCGCGAGCAATGTTACACGTGTTACAGCTGAAAACCCCTTGTGTAACACAGTTGCTGTAACATGCTTGCGACCAGACACAGAGCGCTGGGGTTGTACCTGCAGATGTTACAGCGTTACAGCAAGAACCGGTAAGAGGTTGTACATAACGACCGTCGACCGTGGTTATTAATTCTGAACACATAAATCAGCTGTAACGTGTAACATAATCCACGCAAACAGTACAACCACGCGGGTTTCCGGCTGTTACAGTACCCTAAAATCAGCTGTAACAGCTGTAACAAACCGTCGCAAACCCGCATTCTTACGTTCCCGTGTTACAGCTAACGGCGAAATATCCGCTTGCGACGCTCCTGGAGAGCGTCGTTTTAGGATGTTTTATGTTTCTTTCACAAGGAGGTTACTATGGAAGAACATCATATTGACGAAACTATTCGTCAGCAAGCGAGTAATTACTTGTACATTCCTGAGCTTAAAGCTTCAGAAGTGTTGCAAGTGATTGCAAATAGAAACCAACACTCTAAACCACAAGGAGGTAAACATGAGTAAAGGTGCAGATATATTCGATCCAGCAGATGTTGAGGTCGAGATCGATATGGCGAACGGTGAAAACGGAGAGTTGCTCCCTGAGCAATCAACTCCAGAATCAGCGTTCATTCCTGATACCAATGGCGACCCAGAGGGCTCTGAAAGCAGAGCAACTCAGGACGACATTGTCCTTCCAGACTATTTCTACAAGAAATACACGCTGGACAACGAGGGTAATCCTACCTTCAATGCTGGCAGAATCGTCGGCATTATGAAGGTATTCAATGAAAAGTATGGTACGCCCATGACTTTCAACAAAGACGACAGTGAGATTGCTGAAAAAGAGCAAGCTTACTTTGATGGTCAGGTTGAATCAGTCGTGCTTGGTCAGTCTCCATTACTTGAAGTTGACCCTCAAACAACCGGTATCAACTTCTTACAGTTGGCTACCAGAACTTGGGCTGAGTTTGCATCCATTGTCTTTGAGTACAAAGAATCAATGGCAGAGTCAGATCCAACCAAAGAGCTACCAGACTGGTTGATCGAACGCGAAGACAAGATGCTTCAGCTCGGTCGGAAAGCGAGGTTGTTATCTAGTGCGTTGGAGAAACTTGATGACAAGTTTGGTCTTAAAGATGTCTCAATCAAAGCAGATAGGGTAAAAACTCAAGTCGAGCTAAGATTGCAAAGACTTGCGGAGTGGAATTACAAGAACATTGTAGACACTTCCAAGTTTAGTGCTCGTGTTATGACGCGTGATGCGAATAGCGCGATGGACGTATCGGACGTAGCGTAGTCTAGGTTCGCATCTGCCCACCAACCTACTTACTCGGAGTTGGTGGGGTGATGTAAAAATTGTGGGGAGTAGGGGTTGGTTACCGAACACCCAGCTGGGAGATGAAAAGGTCCCAGCACCGATATAAGGACGAGGGTTTTATTAGTTATTTTTATCCCTTCATTGAAGAGCGTGGTTCACTCCAGTCCGCAAACGAACCACCTTTAACTATAGGAGTAATTATTATGGGATTAGATATGAATGCAGGATGGGTCAACGACGAAGCAAAAGAAGATGTTGTTGAGTTCCGTTGGAGAAAACATGCCAAGCTACAAGAGTTTATGCGTCAGCTTTGGTATCAGAAACAAGGTAAAGAGGCACCTGAACATGTGCTCGGTTGCGAGTTCAATTGTGAGAATCTTTACTTAGATGAAGTCGACATTCATGAGCTCAAACAGAAACTAGAAACTTTTACTTTGCCAGAAGCAAAAGATGGTTTCTTTTGGGGTCACGAATGGCAAAACGAAACCGCCCGTGAATCGGTGGCCTATGACCTTGACTTTTGTACCAAAGCCCTTGCCTGGTTACAAGAAGGTCGTAAAGTTTGGTATAGTTGTTGGTGGTAACACCAGGAGGTAAAACTGTATGACACAGTATGACGAAAAAGTCTCAAAACGCAGAGAAGAGCTCAAACAGGAAGAGCTAGCTAAAAAAGTACACGCTATTGAAGTAAGAGCCGGTCGCATTCAGACCTGGTACAAAGATGGGCGTGTTGTAACTGAGTTTCCTCGCGATAAGAGGAAAAAAACTACAGTTGAATACAGAAATGTAGGGAGACAACTATGAGCAAACTCAAAGATCTCATGCTAGATATCGATGCCCATGCCCAAACCCTCGTCGATGAGGGTTATAACTTTTATGAGTTCATGCAAGCCATGACTAAAAAGTATGGAGACATGGGTGGTGCCTATGCCGAACAGCTATGGAAAGAGCATTGGCAAGACCAATCATCTGATTAACCGAACGGTCTACACGAGTTAGATTAGTAGAAACCGGCTGACTTGTGTTCGTGTAGACGCAATCCTGTGCACAAGTCGGCCACCTATTAAAGAGAAGGAGGAACGCAAGAGGCAGAAAGCTAGACTCTAGTTGTAGGTGAAATCGCAACTTAAAAAAAGGAAGGCCTGTCTAGCCTTGTGTTTCTCTTTCTTTTTAATTTAGTAAATTCACACAAGGAGGTGTGCTATGGAAAACCAAGATACAAAAAAAATTAAACCTGTTTTTTTACCCAAAGAGTTTCATGCAGAACTCAAAGAGTATTGTGCAAAATACGGTTTGCCGATGAATCACTTTATCGTAGCAGCATGCCGTAGGCATTTTAAATATCTAGCTGATTTATTGGATATGCAATGAACTTAGATGGCAAAGAGTATTGTGACCATTGTAAAAAAGAGATGAATGTCTTAAGTAAAGATGGTCTGCCAGAAGATTATCTGTGGCAAGGAAAAGATGGCAAAGAATATTGCAGTACTTGTTACAGCGATGTTTTCTATCCAAAACACTACGGCTTTACTAGATCTGACTTTAGAACAGGCAAAGCCGGTTGGACTATGGATGAAAACGGTAACCCGGTAAAGATTCATGAATGATTTATATCAACTTCACATCCAAATCTCTGTGCAAGATTACGAATGCGAACGTAAACGTGAGCTCGATGTCTTGCCTGACTACACTACCTATTGCCTGGGTTTCACCGACAATACCGGTATAACGGATACGTTAGACAAACTTAGCGACCAAGTTAAGCATCTTTGCGAAGTCTATCGAACCACATCCGAACTTCCTGCAGATACACCGCTGCACGTTGGCCTTTGGTTTACAACCCCTGCCAACAAAGACGACGTAACATTTGAACCATGGAACAAAGAACCAAATCCCAACTGGACACCAACAATTATTCAAGGAGGTAAAAGTGAAAAGTAATTGTGTTAAATGGCGTGCGACACTTGCACACAAAGATACTGAGGATATGCAGATAACGATTGAGTTTGATGCGCCGCAATTCTCAGATAATTGGAATTACAAACTGCTAGCTAAACTTGCTTTCATTAAGCAAATCACTATGGGCGAGCAGTTAGTTGTAAATAATGTAGAACCTATTGAAACTAAGGAGGAGTAATTATGCATTCAATAAAACCTACCCATCTGATATCAGAAATCAAAGAAAACATGAGAGCTGGTATCAACACCATGATCTGGGGTGGTCCCGGTATTGGTAAATCAGAAATCCCACAACAAGTAGCTGACAGTCTCAACATGACGTTGATTGACTTTCGTGCCAACTTGTTCGACCCTGTGGACGTA
>ERZ869936.867-NODE-867-length-24995-cov-5.617843_pt1 | contig 24995 bp, 13 predicted proteins | sample MGYA00520876_ERZ869936 | MGnify/ENA primary metagenome ERZ869936 (study PRJEB32218, sample SAMN09650985) | biofilter metagenome | isolation source: enrty point of leading RO module | place: Saudi Arabia: Thuwal, RO plant located on Red Sea | collected 2016-02-17 ... | reverse complement strand
GCGACGGCGAGCCGCGCGCGAAGGCGCGCGCCGTCGGTCAGTGTGACGATCGCCTCACGCTCGCGCGACAGGATCGCCTGAAAACCTGTGCCGAGGCGCAGATCCGCGCCAGGAGTTTCGGCCAAAGCCTCGGTCAGCATCTTGCGGGTCTGCCAGTTGGGCAGGTTCCATCCGAAGGCCGGCTCGCCCAGGTCCGAGGACCGGAACGCGCGTTCGGTGCGGGGCGCGGGCGGGTCGCCGGCGCAGTCGATGACGGCGAGGGTTTCGAGCGGGGTGGCGTGCGGATGCAGCAGCGGCCAGAGGCCAAGGTCTTCGTAAAGCGCGCGCGCCGGCTGAAGGAACGCGGTCGAGCGCAGGTCCGATCCATCGGCCTCGGCGTCTTTCGGCGGCGGCGCCGGATCGGCCAGCGTGACGGACAGCCCGGCGCGCGCCAGCCCCAGCGCCAGGGTCAGCCCGGCAATGCCGCCGCCAGAGATGAAGATGTCCCGCGTCTCGCTCATGTCACGAAAGCTAGGTTGGGCAATGGTCCAGGGAAAGAGCGCAGAGACCGGCGGCGGCAGAATGACGCAGAGGATAACGGTGTGGTGGTGGATGTGGTCGGCCGGCTCGGGCCTTGGGGCCACATGCACCGTGCGCATCCCCATCGCGTGAGGTTCGGCCAGGTTCCGGGCGTCGTCCTCGAACATCGCGGCGCGGTCCGGGGCAAACCCGTCGAGTGCGACGATGGCGTCGAAGGCCGCGCGTTCCGGTTTGGGAAAAAAGCCCGCATGTTCCACGCCGTAGATCGCGTCGAACAGCCCGGTCAGGCCGCGAGCGTCAAGCACACGTTCGGCATAGGGAGCCGAGCCGTTGGTGTAGACGATGCGGCGGCCGGGCAGGGCCGAGATCGCGGCGGTCAGGACGGGGTCGGTTTCCAGATGGTCGAGCGATATCTCGTGGACATCCGTCAGATAGGGCGCGGGATCGACGCCATGCTCGCGCATCAGCCCGGCCAGCGTCGTGCCATATTGAGCCCAGTAGTCGCGGCGCAGGGCGTTCGCAGCGACACGGTCCAGTCCCAGGGCCTGCATCACCCAGTCGGTCATCCGCACCTCGATCTGGTCGAAAAGGCGCGCTTCGGGCGGGTACAGCGTGTTGTCCAGGTCGAAGACCCAGGTGGAGACATGTGTGAACGACGCTCTTGGCATGACGATGGTCTAGCGCGGCGGCGGTGCGGCGTCCATTGCGCTTGATTAGCCTTGTGGCTGCACCCTAGTGTGGCCTCCACGAAGGAGACCGCCCTCATGCCAGACACGCGCCCCGAGCAGAAGGACGCCTATCAGCTGATCCTGCACGCCATCGACATCGGCACCTATCGTCCGGGCGACCGTCTGGTGGAAAGCGAACTGGCCGACCGGTTCGGGGTCAGCCGGACGCCGATCCGCGAGGCGTTGCAGCGGCTGGAGACGCAATCGCTTCTGGCGCGCGACGGACGCTCGCTGATCGTGGCATCGCTGGATCACAACCAGATGGCCGAGCTGTACATGGTGCGCTCGGAGCTCGAGGGGTTGGCGGCGAAGCTGGCGGCGCGGCACGCGACCGACGAAGAGATCCGGTTCCTGAAGGAGATGGTCGAGGAAGACAAGGCACGGGTCGGCGACCCGGTCGCCCTGGCGCGGACGAACCGGCGGTTCCACCGTCAGGTGCATCTGGCCTCGCACAACCGGTACCTGGTGCAGCAACTCGACCTGGTCTACCGCTCGATGGCTCTGATGGCGACGACGTCGCTGGCCGCCAAGGGGCGAAGCGAGGTCGCGCTTGCCGAACATGGCGACATCGTGGATGCGATCGCGCGGGGCGACGGCGAGGCGGCCTCAACAGCGCTGCGCGCGCATATCAGCCGCGCGTTCGAAGCGCGGCTTCGCCAGGACGCCGAAGAGGCGGCGCGGCGCGATCCGCCGGTCGCGGAGTAGCGTCCCGGCCGTGGGCCGTCTTGTCCCAGAAGAAGGGCCGTGTGATCAGCTCGGCAAAGCCCTTCCACGAGGCGATGGCGGCCAGGGGAAAATAGAGGTGCATCACCGGCACCCACTTGATCAGCCAGCGGTGCTTCGGCGTCGCCACCGACAGCGCGGCGATGGCCAGCGTGGCGATCTCCGACACGAGAAAGACCGCGCTGAGCCCCAGAATGACCGACCAGGGCGCGATGGTCGTCACCGGATGCGGCAGACCGAACAACACCAGCCAGAACGACCAGAGAAAGGGGGCCAGGACGAACTGGCTGAGGGTCCCCAGAAACAGGATCTGAAAGCCCAGGAAACGCATCGCTCCAAGTTCGCCCCAAAGCCGAAGCGGGTCGCGCATGTGGACCGCCCATGTCGCCGCGTAGCCCTTGATCCAGCGTGACCGCTGGCGAAGCCAGGCGGGCACCGAGGCCGTCGCCTCTTCCTCGGTGACGGAATTGATGAAGGCAACGCGGTAGCCGCGGCGCGCCAGCCGGATCCCGAGATCGGCGTCTTCGGTGACGTTGTGCGCGTCCCAGCGGCCCAGACGCTCCAGCGCCGCGCGGCGGAAGAAGACGGTGGTGCCGCCCAGCGGGATCACGAAGCCCAGACGGACCATGCCGGGCAGCACCAGCCGGAACCATGTGGCGTAGTCGATGGTGAAGCAGCGTGTCAGCCAGCTTTGCCGGGCATTGTAGAAATCCAGGACCCCTTGCACGCAGGCCACTTCCGGTCCGGCCGAGCGGAAGGCATCGGCCACCTTCATCAGCTGATCGGCGGCGGGCGCATCCTCGGCGTCGTAGATGCCCACGATCTGGCCCCGCGCGAAGTCGAGTGCGTAATTCATGGCGCGGGGCTTGGTGCGCACCTTGCCCGTCGGGACCTCGACGATGCGCATCCAATTCGGCAATTCGGCATCCTCCAGCGCCTTCTGTGTGCGGGTGTCGTCCGCTTCGAGGATCAGAAGAACGTCAAGCCGGTCGCGGGGATAATCCAGCCGCGCCAGGCGGTCGACAAGGCGCCCGGCGATGTCCCTTTCGTCATAAAGCGGCACCAGTAGCGAGATCGACGGTTGCCGGCCTGACGGGTGGCGCAGGGGGCGCTGGCTGGCCCAGGTCTGGCCGACGCGACGGGCGTGACGAGCCTCGACGACCGCTGCGAACAGGCGCAGACCGGTGACCGAGATCAGCGTCAGCGCCGCCCAGACGGTCAGCGCGGCGATCAGCACACCGGGCCAGGCCAGTGCGGCAAGGGCAATCGCAGTCAGAATGGCGGCAAGCGCGACGGCCAATCTTCGCCCCGACCAGTTTCGGCAACTGACGCTTTCGGGCGTCCTGAGGGCGGCGCGTGCGGCAAGGGTCGGTGCGCGAAGGGCAAGGATGCGTCGCTCAATGTCGTCGCGGTGGGCGCGGGCGCAGATCACGGGTCCCAGCGTCCGCTCCAATCTCGCGCGTGCATCCCGGAACTGGCGATAACCCTCGGTGACGACGGGGGTGACCGCACCCGCGGGTTGCAGAGGCAGGACGCCCAGTTGCAACGCCGTTTCGATTCCGATGCGGTCGAGCGCGCGTGGGTCGGGCCGGTGGCGCGTCAGGTCGATGAGCGGTGGTTCGGCGCCATGCGGCAGCGGCGCGCGAATGCGTCTGTCCTGACAGAGAATGAGAGGAGATCGTCTGGCAGCAAACACGCGGGGTCCCGGCACCATGATACGGCAATACGACTGCATCCATTGCCGATCACGGTTAATTGCGCGTTAAGCGGTATTGGGGTGTCAGACTTTCTGAGTAGGCGGGCGCCCGATGGTCGCGGCCGCCACGCCACCGACGACCAGAGCGACTGCGATCAAGTTGACACCAAGGGCGCCACCGCCGCCGATCCCGCTGAGCGCGATCATCACCAGTCCGGCGCAGGTCACGATGGCGCCGATCGTCGCCTGGGCCTGACCCGGAAGCGCCGTCCCGGCAACGCGCGAGGCGTTCTCGAAGCGCATGAAGACGGCCAGAAAGGGCGCGAGCGCCAGGACGAAACCGATCAGCCAGAGCGGGCGCAGGGCCCACCAAAGGCCGGTGCCGGGCTCCACTGCCAGACCGATGCCGCCAAGGGCCATCAGAACGCCGACAAGCGCAATCATCGCAGTGATGTGCCAGAGATAGACCGACATGATCATCTGGTTCAGAAGGATCACCCATGACCAGGGACCGGGACGGCTGAGCCAGCGGTTGACGGCGCTTTCCACGAGAAGGATCAGACCGATCTGCATCGCGCCGACCGCCAGCATGGCGACAGTGGGCGGTCTGGTGTTCGACACCTCTTCACCCGGAACCGAGACCATGGAGACGGGGTAATCGAGGATCGCGATGAGGATGTAGAGCGCGGCGATCCCCAGAGCGACGAAAGCCGCGGCCCATCTGGGCGAGCTGCCGGTGTCTTTCCACCAATAGCCAAGCTGGTGGACGGTGAGCCAGACGAAGGCGTAATTCGTCCAGCGAAGCCAGCCTTGATCCAGCCCGAGACCGATGGCGTCGACCGCGATGGCGCCAATCGCGAGGCCCGCAACCGAGGCCAGACCGAACTTTTGCCAGATGCGGATGGTGACCGGCACGCAGACGGTGATGACGATATAGACCGCGAGGAACCAGATCGGGACCAGCGCAGCCTGGCTGGCGGCGTCGATCAGATCGGGAGAGACACCCATTCGGGACGCGACGAAGGCCGCGACGGCCCAAAGGAGGACAAGCGGGACGGTCGGCTTCAGAAGCCGTGTCAATCGGGTCGCGGCCCAGGTGCGCCGCTTTTCGGGATCTTTCGCCGCCGACGCCCAGGACAAAGCGTTGGCATAACCGCCAACGAAGAAGAAGACCGGCATGACCTGAAACAGCCAGGTGGCATACTGGGTCCAGGTCTGCTCGGCCAGTAGAATGGAGAGTTGCAATTCGCCATCCCTAATCACCGGCGCGACCAGAAGCCAATGGCCGAGAACCACGAAACAGATGGCGACCGCTCGGTAGAGATCGACGGCGCGATTCCGCTTCGCCGGCGTGTTCTCGGCGGCCCAGCGGGCACGGGCCAGGAGGCCCTTGGGCATCTCGGGTACGGTGGCGTCGGTCATGCGGAACCTCGAGTCGAATTTGTGAACGGTGTTCAAATTGAACACTGTTCACACATGGAAAGCAAGCGAATTCCGCATATCTTTGCCCGCAATTTCGGCAACAATGTGGTCACGCGAAGATGATTGTTCACGTTCTGCGCCGTCTCGGCGTCGTGACTCACGTCTCCGGCGACGATATGTCTTGATGGCAAGCGCCGAGCCAGCGGCCCGGACGGCTTTCAGCCGCGGGCAGGCATGGCCTCGGCGAACCGCTCGAACAAGTAGTAGCTGTCCATCGCCCCCGGGCTGTCTTCGGGGTGGTACTGAACCGAGAAGACCGGCCGGTCGGTCATGCGGATGCCGCAGTTCGAGCCGTCGAAAAGCGAGACATGAGTCTCCTTCACGCCGTCGGGCAAGGTCTGACTGTCGACGGTGAAGCCATGGTTCATCGAGGTGATCTCGACCTTGCCGGTCTCGAGGTCCTTGACCGGGTGGTTGGCGCCGTGGTGGCCGTGGTTCATCTTTACCGTCTTCGCCCCAAGTGCCAGGGCCAGCATCTGATGGCCGAGGCAGATGCCAAAGACCGGCAGATCGCTTTCGTTCAGGACCCCCTTGATCATCGGGACGGCATAGGCACCCGTGGCCGCCGGGTCACCGGGACCGTTCGACAGAAAAACTCCGTCGGGTCTCTGAGCCAGGACGTCTTCGGCCGTGGCAGTCGCGGGCAGCACCGTCACGTCGCAACCTGCCGAAGCCAGGCAACGCAGGATGTTTCGCTTGGCGCCGTAGTCGATGGCGACGACCTTGTGCTTGGGCGCGGTCTGGCGCGAGTAGCCTTCGGGCCAGGCCCAGCGCATCTCGTCCCAGCGATAGCTTTGGGCGCAGGTGACGTTCTTCGCGAGGTCGAGACCGACAAGGCCCGGGAAGCCACGGGCGGCGGCAATCAGGGCCTCGATGTCGAAGCGCCCGTCGGGGTCGTGGGCCAGTGCCACATGCGGCGCGCCCTGCTGACGGATGGCGCGGGTCAGGCGGCGGGTGTCGATGCCGCCCATGCCGATCCGTCCCGTGCGCGCCAGCCAGGCGCCAAGATCCTCGGTGGCGCGCCAGTTCGACGGTTCGGTCGGATCCCACTTGACCACCATGCCTTCCGCAACCGGATCGGCGGTTTCGTCATCCTCGGGGTTCACGCCGACGTTCCCGACATGCGGGAAGGTGAAGGTCACGACCTGGCCTGCGTAGGACGGATCGGTCATTATTTCCTGGTAGCCGGTCATGGCGGTGTTGAAACAAAGCTCGGCCACGGTCTGGCCGGTCGCCCCGAAGCCCTTGCCATAGAAGAGGGTGCCGTCGGCGAGGGCCAGACATGCGGTCGGTTTCGGCTGCGCGTCCGTCATGAGCGGGTCCTCCGGCTGGTTAAACGGTCAGGGGTTTACGCCCTGAAGCGGGCGGGGTCAAGAGGTCTATGGAATTGACTTATCAAGTAAAATCATAAGCTTATCCATTCGATCGGCAGTTGCGGGACGCTTTTGGACAAGGTAAGGTGCCAACTCTCGGATTGGGGATGAGGCGGATGGACCTACGAGGCAGAATTGGCGACGCGCTGAAGGCGGCGATGAAGGAAAAGGATGCCGATCGGCTGTCGACGCTTCGGCTGATCAATGCCGCGATCAAGGACCGCGATATCGCGAAGCGGTCCGAGGGCGGTGACGGCGCGGATAACGGTGTCGGCGAGGCCGAGATCCTTCAGATCCTGGGCAAGATGGTCAAGCAGCGGCAGGATTCGGCCAATGCTTACGAAGAAGGCGGACGGCTGGAACTGGCCGAGAAGGAAAGGGCGGAAATCCTTGTTATCGAAGAGTTTCTTCCCAAGCAGCTTGATGACGATGAGGTCGCGGCGGCGATCGACGGGGCAGTGGCCGAGACCGGAGCCAGCTCGATCCGGGACATGGGCAAGGTGATGGGTGTTCTGAAGTCGAAATACACCGGTCAGATGGATTTCAGCGCGGTCGGGCCGAAGGTGAAGGCGCGGCTGGGATAGGCCGCGGCTGCCACCTGCGGTGTCGGCGCGGCGTCGGACATGTGTCGGCAAAACGTATGGCATCTGTATGGCACGGGCGCAGAACGGCTGAAGCCACGTGCTAACTCGGACGGAGCATTCCCTGCAATTCGCGGTAGAGACCCTCACGCTCAGCGGGTGTCAGAAAAGCGCCAAGTTCTACCTCGCGGCCGCCGCCTCGAAGCGTCAAGTAGTTCTCGACGGGGCCGTCCTTGCGCAATGCGACCGTTACCCAATGCGGGTTCGCCTGCCATTCCAGAACCGGACCCCGGTGGGGGATGTGCTGAAGACTGACGGTGTCAGGCGTCAGCGTCAGTTCCTCGTGAAGCGAGCGATGGGCGCGGTTGACCATGATGGCGCGCCAGATGCCCCAGAGGGCTGCGAGGAAGAAAGCCATCAGCACCCAGGCAATGGGCGAGCCGAGGACGGCGAAGAGCGGCAGGGTCAGCATCAGGGCGGTAGCGCCAATGAACCAGGTGAAACCTCCTGGCGTCAGCGACTGGTGGGGCCAGAGGGTGAGAGTTTTCTCTCGGGTCGTATCGGTCCACTGATAGGGCATGGGTCAGCGTCTGGAACGGAGCAAGCGGTTGCCAAGTGCGAGGAAGATCATAGCGAGGGCAAGCGCGAACGCCAGAACCATCATGAAGGCTGCGACACTGGATGCATCGTTCAATGCGCCGAGGATCCAGGGGCGTGTAACGAGTGTCTCGACACCCACCATCTGCCAGGCCAGCAGAACCGCCAGGTTGAGTGCGAGGCCGATGGCCCAGAGCGATAGGGCGATACTGCCCAACCGGCGCAGCCAGCGCCCGTCCAACCAGCGGCGAGATGCCTTGATGGCCAGCAGGACCAACACCGTGGCGACCGTCAGCGAAAACAGCCAGTGATAGTGGGCGACGACGTAGTAGGTGTCGTGATAGGCGCGATCGCTGAACATGAGGCCAATCTAGGTCGTCGTTGTGCCGACGGAAAGGAAAAGGGCCCCTGAACGGGGCCCTTCGTTTTTCGTCACAACGCGGATCAATGCGCCGGGTGCTTGTCCCAGTCCTCGCGCTTGGGAAGGGTCTCGAACGTATGCTCCGGCGGCGGGGTGGGCAGGGTCCACTCCAGCGTGTCGGCATGCTCGTTCCAGTAGTTCTTCTCTTCGATCCGCTTGCCGGCAAAGAGCGTGTAGAACACCACACCGATGAACCACAGGAACGACGCGAAGGCCAGGAATGCGCCCCAGGACGACACCTCGTTCCAGAAAGCGAAGGCCTCGGGGTAGTCGATGTAGCGGCGCGGCATACCCTGACGGCCCAGGAAGTGCTGCGGGAAGAAGGTGATGTTCGAACCGATGAACATCGCCCAGAAGTGCAGCTTGCCCGCCCATTCCGGATACTGCCGCCCAGACATCTTGCCGAGCCAGTAGTACATGCCCGCGAAGATGCCGAAGACGGCGCCCAGCGACATCACGTAGTGGAAGTGAGCCACGACGTAATAGGTGTCGTGATATGCCCGGTCGACGCCCGCCTGGCTGAGGACGATGCCGGTGACGCCGCCCACGGTGAACAGGAACAGGAAGCCGAAGGCCCAGAGCATCGGCGTCTTGAACTCGATCGAGCCGCCCCACATCGTCGCGATCCATGAGAAGATCTTTACCCCCGTCGGCACCGCGATGACCATCGTGGCCAGCATGAAGTAGGTTTGCTGGGTCAGCGACATGCCCACCGTGTACATGTGGTGCGCCCAGACCACGAAGCCGAGCGCGCCGATGGCGATCAGCGCCCAGACCATAGGCAGGTAGCCGAAGACCGGTTTGCGGGCGAAGGTCGCGATGACATGGCTGATGATGCCGAAGGCGGGCAGGATGATGATATAGACTTCCGGGTGTCCAAAGAACCAGAGGATATGCTGGTAGAGGATGGGGTCGCCGCCGCCAGCGGGATCGAAAAAGGTCGTCCCGAAGTTGCGGTCGGTCAGGAGCATGGTGATCGCGCCCGCCAGGACCGGCAGGGCCAGAAGGATCAGCCATGCGGTCACGAAGATCGACCAGGCAAAGAGCGGCACCTTGAAGAGCGTCATGCCGGGTGCGCGCATGTTCAGGAAGGTGGTGATCATGTTGATCGCGCCAAGGATCGACGATGCGCCCGAGAGGTGCACGGCGAAGATGGCGAGGTCCATGGACCAGCCCGCTTCGGTCGTCGAAAGCGGCGGATAGAGCACCCAGCCCACGCCTGAGCCCAATTGCCCGTTGCCGCCCGGCGACACGACGCTGGCGATGGCAAGCGACGAACCGGCGACGTAAAGCCAGTAGGACAGGTTGTTCATCCGCGGGAAGGCCATGTCCGGTGCGCCGATGTGCAGCGGCATGAAATAGTTGCCGAACCCGCCGAACAGCGCCGGGATCACCACGAAGAACATCATCAGGATGCCGTGGGCAGTGACGACCACGTTCCAGATATGACCGTTGGGAGTGCAGGTCTCGACCGTCGCGGCGGTGAGAAGGCGCGCGCCTTCGGTGCACATATACTGAACGCCGGGATCCTTCAGTTCCATCCGCATGTAGACGGTGAAGGCGACGGCGATGAAACCGACGATCCCCGAGGTGAAGAGGTACAGAATACCGATGTCTTTGTGGTTCGTGGACATGAACCAGCGGGTGAAGAACCCGCGTTCGTCGTGTCCGTCGTGCCCGTGGGCGGCGGCGTCGGCCATGAGGTGCCTCCTGAAGCTCCCGATACGTTTCTTGACGGAGTCATCCCTCCGTTTCGCATTCGCTTTTACGGATAGGCGAGGTAGGGGGCAATGGGTGAGGTGTCAAAGAGACGGGTAAAATTGTCTCAGGGGAGGGGTGTCGGATTCCGCATCCGGGTTGCGGCGGCGCTGGCGGCCTGCGTGGGCCTGGGCTAGGATTTCTTGTGGGAGGACGGATCATGGGTCAGATGATAGATGCTCGGACGGGCACGCTCTCGGCAGACGACGTGGAGCGGTATTGGGATCAGGGATTTCTGTTTCCGGTCAGGGCGATGGAGCCCGATGCGGCGGCGACTGCCCGGGCGGAGCTGGAGGCGCTGGAGCGCGACTGGCTGACCGCCGATCTGCCGCATCCGCTGAACGCCTACAAACGGGTGAACGCGCATGTGACCATTCCTCTGGTAGCGCGTTTGGCGCGGATGCCGCGGGTTCTGGACGCGGTCGAAAGCCTGCTGGGCCCGGATTTCCTAATCTATGCCGCGGAACTGTTCATCAAGGAGCCGAGATCGCCCCACGTGGTTACCATGCACCAGGATCTGACCTACTGGGGTCTGGGCGCGATCGACGGGATGGTGACGGCATGGCTGGCGCTGTCGCCCGCGACTCCCGCTTCAGGCTGCATGGACTTCGTGCGCGGCAGCCACAAGAACCCGATCCTGCCGCACGAAGACACGTTCGCCGAGAACAACCTGCTGAGCCGAGGGCAGGAGGTGAAGGTGGAGGTGGCCGAGGAAGACCGCACCGCCATCGTGCTGGCCCCCGGCGAGTTCAGCCTGCACCACGGACTGACGATCCATGGATCGGGGCCGAATGTCTCGGACGACCGACGCATCGGTGTGGTGGTGCGGTATTTGCGCCCCGAGATCGCGCAGGAGCACGGGGATCGCGACTATGCGATGACCGCACGCGGCGTGGACAGGTTCGGAAATTTCGTGCACGTCCCGGCGCCGGAGGCGCCGTTGTCGCCAGCGTCCCTGGCGCTTTACGATGAGATCCGCGAGGCGCGGAGTGCGATCCTGATGCGGGATGCGAAAGGTCGGTCACAAGTCTATGGCTGACGTCGAATCCAGTTGAACTTCAGGATGGAAACACTTGAGGAAACGTGGTCTTCAGCGCGACATCCACGTCCTCCATCGTGACCGGCAGCCCGAGATCGACAAGCGAGGTCACGCCGTGATCCGTGATTCCGCAGGGCACGATGCCGTCGAAATGCGAAAGGTCGGGTTCCACGTTGATCGAAAGCCCGTGGAACGACACCCACTTCCTGAGGCGGATCCCGAGGGCCGCGATCTTATCCTCGCGCGGGGATCCATCGGGAAGCGGCGGTTTCTCGGGACGGGTGACCCAGACACCGACGCGGCCATCCCGCACCTCGCCCTTCACGTTGAACTGGTCCAGCGCGGCGATGATCCAAGCTTCGAGGTCATGGACGAAACGGCGGACGTCGTGCCCGCGCCTGCCCACGTCGAGCATCACGTAGGCGACGCGCTGGCCCGGGCCGTGATAGGTGTATTGGCCGCCCCGCCGGGTCTTGTGGACCGGAAAGCGGTCGGGATCGGTCAGATCGGTGGGTTGAGCGGACGTGCCGGCGGTATAGAGCGGCGGGTGCTCGACCAGCCAGATCGCCTCGGACGCGGTGCCGTCGCGAATGGCGGCGGCGCGCGTCTCCATCTGGGAGACCGCGAACTCATACTCGGTCAGGCCGGGGGAGGTGAGCCAGTCGACCACGTGGCGATCCATTTTTGGTTAGGCCGGTCGCGCCCGGCATGATACGCTTTTGGCACATTGTAAGAACATCTTTTGGGGGAATGACATGAAATCCGGACTTTTCGCAACGGCCCTTCTTGCTTTGGCGCTGATGTTGAGCGGGCCGTCACCGGCCCGTGCCGACGCCGGCGACGCTTTGGTCGGCGGTATCATCGGCGGCGTGATCGGGGGCGCGATCGTCAACGAACGAAACAAGACGCGCACGGTGACACGCAAGGTCTATCGCGCGCCGGTCTATTCGGCGGCGCGCGAGGAGAACCGTCAGGTTCAGACCGCGCTGAACTACTTCGGCTTCCCGGCGGGTACGCCCGACGGGGTGATGGGCCGCAATTCGCGCAATGCCGTGTCACAGTACCAGGCGCATCTGGGCTATCCGGTGACGGGCTATCTGACCGATTACGAGAAGAGCTTTCTTCTGTCGTCGCACAACCGCGCGCTGGCCGGCGGTCCGGTGACGCATCAGCAGATCGCGCAGAATCCGATGGGGACGCGCGGGCTGTTGACGATGTACCGCGACCAGGCGGCTGGCGTGGCCGTGGCGGCGGCGCCGCAGGCCGCCGCGCCGGTTCAGGTGATACCCGCAACCCCGCAGCCGGTGGCGCCTGCCGATACCGCGGAGACCGTGGTCGCATCGGCACCCGCCGAACCGGCATCGCCCGCGTTGCCAAACTTCCTGGGCAAGGGCGATGGCATGTCGCTTGCCTCGCATTGCAACACCGTCTCCCTTCTGACCAACACCAACGGGGGCTTCACCGGGATCGACCGGATGACGGATGCCAATGTGGTCCTGAACGAGCAGTTCTGCCTGGCGCGGACCTATGCGATCGCCTCGGGCGAGGAGATGGCGGCGGCGGTGCAGGGCGTGGGGTCGCAGGAAATCGCGGCGCAGTGCCAGGCGTTCGGGCCGGTGATGAAGGATCATGTCGCGTCGCTGTCGCTGAAGTCCCGCGACCAGGTTCTTCAGGACGTGTCCGGCTTCGTCCTGTCGACCGGCATGGCGCCGCAGCAACTGGCCGCGACCGCGAAGATCTGTCTGTCGGTCGGATACCGAACAGATGACATGGATGTCGCGATCGGTTCGGCGCTGTTGCTGACCGCCTTGGGCGAGCAGGTCTATGGCGAACTGATGGGCCACCATCTGAGCCAGGGTTTCGGTGCGACCCAGCGGCGCGATCTTGCGGGTCCCTGGTATGAGATGGCGCTGACCGCGCTGGAAGGCGGACAATTGGCTGTCTTCGCGCCGGGGCAGCCCGAGCGGGTGCAGTTGTTGCGCGCCGCCGCTCCCGGAGCGCAGGGTGCGCAGGCCGGTACGATGACTGCGCCGGTTCAGCCCGCATCGGCCCTGCCGAACTTCACGATCAGCAAGTGATCAGCCTGGCGGCGCGGCCCCCTGTGGCCGCGCCGTCCCCAGCCCCGGCGGCGCATCAAAAAGCCTCTTCACATCATGGGCGGGTGAAGTTATGTAGCCGCTCACCAAGCCGGACAGTGCGGTCGTGGCGGAATTGGTAGACGCGCAGCGTTGAGGTCGCTGTGGGGTAACTCCCGTGGAAGTTCGAGTCTTCTCGACCGCACCATTTACCGGAAAACGTGCGCGCACCATGATTCGCGGCGTCCTTTGCGCAACCTCACAACAAGGGCTGTCGGTACGGATTTCGTCTTCGAGGGTGCTGCTGCGCCAATTTGCAGCGGGGAAGCCGGCCACGTCGGACGCACGCGTTTCGGACGTCGTGACTGTCTGAGACGAAATGAAAAATCCGTTTCGGCCCTATTGTCAATCCATCGTGAATAGTCGGTCGGCAGACAGGAACAAGCCTTGATGGGTCCGCATATTCGCCGCAATACTCGCACAGTGTCCTGACCTGAAGCGGGGAGCGTGAAGACAAGGGGATCGGTGACCGATGGTCGAGAGACCATCGTGAGTGTATGCGTGGTGACGGCTGGATGACACGAAACAAGGCAAACGGCAGTCCCGGGGATGATATTGCAGTTGTTGGCATGTCGGTTCGTGTGCCGGGCGCCAGTGATGTTGAAGCCTATTGGTCGAATTTGCGGGCCGGGCTTTCTTCGATCCGGGAACTGAGTTCGGATGAACTGGCGGAAGCCGGTGTGCCCGAGGGTGTCCGGTCGCGCGGCGATTATGTGCCCTTTGCCGCGCCGCTTGACGGCTTTGCCGATTTCGACGCCGAGTTCTTCGGTCTGTCGCCCAAGGAAGCGGCGGTCATGGACCCGCAGCACCGCCAGTTTCTGGAGACCGCCTGGGAGGCGATGGAACATGCCGGCCATCCGCCCGAGAGCGTTGACGGCAATGTCGGTGTCTATGCCGGATGCGGGATGGGCAGCTACTTCTACTTCAATGTCTGTTCCAACCGCGATCTCGTGTCGGACACGGGCATGTTTCTTCTGCGGCACACCGGGAACGACAAGGATTTCATGTCGACCCGCGTCAGCCACGTCTTCGACCTGAAAGGTCCGTCCATCGGGCTTCAGACCGCGTGTTCGACGTCGCTGGTGGCGATCCATTATGCGGCGCGTGCATTGCGGTCGGGCGATTGCGACATGGCGCTGGCGGGCGGCGTGACGATCGAACTGCCGCAGGGTCAGGGCTACGTCTACAAGGAGAACGAGATCCTGTCGCCCGACGGCACCTGCCGCGCTTTCGATCACAAGGCGGGCGGCACGGTGTTCGGGTCCGGTGCGGGCGTTGTCGTTCTGCGCCGGCTGGCCGATGCCATCGCCGACGGCGATCACATCTGGGCCGTGCTGAAGGGATCGGCGGTCAACAATGACGGCGCGGTCAAGGCCAGCTACCTCGCGCCCTCGGTCGAGGGGCAGGCGGCGGCGATCACACGGGCCCACGACGACGCGGGCATCGACGCGGGGTCGGTGGGTTATGTGGAGTGCCATGGCACCGGAACCTATCTGGGCGATCCCATCGAGGTCGCCGCCTTGACCGATGCCTTCCGAGAGACGACCGACGCTGTGGATTTCTGTCGGATCGGCTCGGTCAAGACAAACATCGGCCATCTGGATACTGCGGCGGGCGTCGCCTCGTTCGTCAAGGCCGCGCTGGCGCTTCACAATGAGGAAATCCCGCCGTCGCTGAATTTCGAAGCGCCGAACCCGGCCATCGCCTTCGACGGCTCTCCGTTTCGGGTGAATGCGGAACTGGCGCCTTGGCCGCGCGGGGATGCGCCGCGCCGCGCCGGTGTCAATTCGCTGGGCGTGGGCGGGACGAACGCGCACGTCGTGCTGGAGGAGGCCCCTCTGCGCGCGCCGTCGGACGAAAGCGACTGGCCGTTCCATCCGCTGGTTCTGTCGGCCCGCAGCAAGTCTGCGCTGGACCAGGCAACCGACCGGCTGGCGGCCTACCTTGAAGGCCCGGGTGCGAGCGAGAAGCTGGCCGATGTCGCCTTTACCCTGAAGGAGGGCCGCCACGCCTTTGACCGGCGCCGCGTCGTCGTGGCCGAGACGGCCGCCGAGGCCGCGGCGCTGTTGCGCGAGCAGCATCCACGGCGGGTGTTCAACCATACCAAGGTCGGCGACGACCCGGATGTCGTGTTCATGTTCCCCGGCGGTGGGGCGCAATACGCGGGCATGGCGCGTGATCTTTACGATGCCGAGCCCGTGTTCCGCGACTGGATGGACAAGGGTCTGGCGATCCTGGAGCCGAAGCTGGATTTCGACATCCGATCGGTGTGGCTGCCCGAAGCGGGCCGCGAGGCGGAGGCGAACGAACGGCTTCAGGCGCCATCGGTGCAACTGCCCCTGATCATGATCACCGAGTATGCGCTGGCGCAGCTTTGGATGAGTTGGGGCGTGACGCCCGCCGCTCTGATCGGTCACTCGATGGGCGAGAACACGGCCGCCTGCGTTGCGGGCGTGATCAGCCTTGAGGGTTGCATCGACCTAGTTCTGCTCCGCGGTCGCCTGTTCGAGACGGTCGAGAAGGGTGGGATGCTGTCGGTTCCCCTGTCCGAGGCCGAGCTTCTGCCACGGCTTAAGGAGGACCTCGATGTGGCCTCGGTCAATGCGCCGGGCCTTTGCGTGGTCTCGGGCACAAGGGCGGCGCTGGATCGGTTCGCGGCCGAACTGGAGTCGGACGGGATCGAAAGCCGCCGGATCCAGATCGACATCGCGGCGCATTCCCGGCTCCTGGAGCCGATCCTGGACGATTTTCGCGCGTTTCTGAGGACGCTCGATCTGAAGCCGCCGCAAATCCCGTTCGTGTCGAACCGGACCGGTGATTGGATCACCGACGACGAGGCCACCGATCCCGACTATTGGGTCCTGCATCTGCGCAACACGATCCGGTTCATGGACGGGCTGACGACGCTGTCGGACAAGCCCGACCGCATTTACGTCGAAGTCGGCCCCGGTGTGGCCCTGTCGTCCCTTGCCGGTCAGCAGGAGCGGCTGACGCCGAACCAGGTGATTGGTACCTTGCGCCATCCCGATGATCCGGTGCCTGACGATGTGCATTTCGTCGGTATGCTGGCACGTGTATGGGCGGCCGGCGGCACGATCGACTGGAGCCAGATATGGTCGGGCGCGCGGCGGCACCGCTTGCCGATGCCGACCTATCCGTTTCAGCACAGCCGCTATTTCATCGAGCCGAAACGCGATGGCGGCACCGAGGATGAGCTGTGGCTGAGCAGGATCGAAGACCGGGACAAGTGGACATGGGAGCCGGTCTGGAAACCGGCCTATGCGGAGTGCGAGCCCGACATTCTGCAGACGCTCGGCGCGGATCAGCCGCAGACCTGGCTGGTCTTCGAGGACGATACCGGCCTTGGCACCGAATTGATCCGGAAGCTGAGGGGCGCCGGCCACAAGGTGGTTGCCGCGCGCCCCGGAGACGCCTTCGCCCGCGTCGGCGAAGACGACTACCGGATGGTCGTCGAACGGGGGCAGGGTTCGTTCGATAGCCTGATCGGCGATCTGAAATCGCGCGACATTGTCCCTGACCGGATCGTGCATTGCTGGCTGGTGACCGGGAAAGAGTCCGCGCGGCCAGGCTCGTCGTTCTTTCACCGTTTGCAGGAGCAGGGCTTCTGGTCGCTGTTCTATCTGGCACGGGCCTGGGTCGGCGCGGATTGCGGTTCGGTGCATATGACAGTCGTGACGTCCGGGGCGACGCGCGTGATGGCCGAACCGCTGAAGTATCCGGAAAAGGCGACGGTCGCTGGGCCCGCCCGGGTCATCCCCCACGAGTTCCCGGGCGTGACCTGTACGATGCTGGACATCCCGGCACCCGGACGCGGCATGTCCATGCTGGGCCACGTTCTGGAAGAGGTCTTCGCCGCCCCGCGCAACGCTGTGGCCGCGGTACGCGGAGACCGGCGCTATGAGCAGATCTGGCGCCCGACGCGGCTGGCCGAGGCGAGTGCGTTCGAGATCGTGCCGGGGCAGGTGATCCTGATAACGGGCGGCCTTGGCGGTATCGGTTTGACGCTGGCCGATCATCTGAGCCGAGAGCGGGGCGCGAAAGTGGCCCTGATCACGCGCAGTCCGCTTCCCGATCGTTTGGAATGGGACCGTATCATCCGCCTGTCGCCCACAAACGACCGTCTGGCACAGCGGCTGTCCCGACTGAAATCCATCGAGGACGCGGGCGGGCAGGTGACCGTCGTGGCCGCCGACGTGGCCAATGTCGAGGAGATGCGCCGTGCGATCGAGGATATCCGCCGGACCATAGGACCCGTAACGGGGGTCATCCACGCCGCGGGCATCGTCGAGGATGGACTGATCCTGAGCAAGGATCCCCTGGAGATATCCGAGGTTTTCACACCGAAGATCCACGGGACGCAAGTGCTGGCCGAAGTCTTCGGCAAGGACGCACCTGACTGGATCGCCCTTTTCTCATCGTCCTCGACTGTGACGGCGCCGGCGGGACAGGTCGATTACGTGGCGGCCAACGAATACCTGAACGCTTTGGCGCAGGCCGGAGAAGGCGATGGCCGCACGGTCTGGAAGGCGGTGAACTGGGGGCCGTGGGCCGAGGTTGGCATGGCGGTCGATGCATTGTCGGGCGACGAGGGGTCCGAGACGCCATTCGGGGCATCCGTGCACGAGCCGCTACTGGATGTCGAAGTCGCCGGCGCGGGAGGCGCTTCGCATTTCCTGGCGAAATGGACGACGGCGGAACAGTGGGTGCTGAACGAACACCGCACTTCGGGTGGCGACGCCCTGTTGCCCGGCACCGGCTATATCGAACTTGCTGCCGAAGCTCTGGCGGCTCACGGCGAAGCCGGTGCCTTCGAGATCGACGGGCTGACGTTTCTGTCGCCGCTCAGAGCGCCCGACGATGCGCATATCGTGGTCCGGGTCGGGCTTGGGGTCAGCCGTGGCGGCTATCAATTCACCGTGGAGTCCGCGATCGACGGCGCAGGCTACGAGATGCATGCCGAGGCCGAGTTGCGGGTTCTGGATGGTTTGGAGGCCGACAAACTGGATATCGCGGGGATCATCGCGCGCTGTGCCCGACACGAGAAAGCGCCGAAAGACGGACATCTACCCACGCCGCAAGCGAAACACCTCAATCTCGGGCCACGCTGGCAGGTGATGACGGAAGGCGGCTTCGGCGCCAATGAAGGATTCGCCAGGCTGTCGCTGACGACACGCGATGAAGGATATCGGGTGCATCCGGGATTGCTGGACATCGCGACCGGGTTCGGGCTTCGCCTTGTCGAGGGATACGATCCGGAGCAATTCTGGGTGCCGCTGTCTTATGGCCGGGTGCGGGTCCATGGCCCGCTTCCCGCCGATGTGGTCGGTTGGGTACGCAGCGATCCCGCGAATACGGCAGCGGGTGAGACGGCGCGTTTCGACGTGACCATCGCGAAGCCGGATGGCACGGTTCTGGTCGAAGTCGAGGGCTTCACGGTCCACCGGCTGGCCCGAACCGCGGACTTCGGCGCGGCGCCGAAAGTCGCGGAACGCGACGAGAGCCGGGCGCTTTCGCCTGCGGCGGAGCGATTGCGCCAGATCGTCATGCAGGGGATCCCGACATCGGACGGTGCCGAGATGTTCCTGCGCGCGATGGCCTCGCCGCAGACGCGGATCCTGATATCTTCTCTGGATCTCAAAGGCATGATCGCACAGACCGAACGGGACGCTGCTGCCCGTCCCGAGAGCGAAGCGGGCTTCGAGCGTCCTGACCTGGACAGCGATTTCGTCGAGCCGGAAAACGATATCGAGAGGAAGCTGGCCGGCTTCTGGTCAGAGCTTCTGGGCATTTCGAAGATCGGCGTCGATGACAATTTCTTCGATCTTGGCGGGCATAGCCTGATCGCGGTCAGGCTTTTCGCGAAAGTGAAATCCGCATTTTCGGTCGATTTCCCGATCTCGGTTCTGTTCGAGGCGCCGACAATCCGCAAATGCGCCGAGATGATCGCCGAACGGGTGGGGCATGAGGAAGGCGGGTCGGAAACCGCTTCGGACGGTGCGGAGCAACAGGCTCGCAAATTCATGCATGTCGTTCCGATGAACGAGTCCGCGGACAAGGAGCGGACGCCGTTCTTCATGGTGGCGGGCATGTTCGGGAACGTTCTGAACCTGCGGCATCTGGCTCATCTGCTCGGGACGGATCGGCCTTTCTACGGATTGCAGGCGCGCGGGCTTTACGGTGGTGCGACACCGCATGACGACCTTGTGGAGGCGGCAAGCGACTACATCGCCGAAATGCGCGAGGTGCAGCCCGAAGGCCCGTATATGATCGGCGGTTTCTCGGGCGGCGGGATCACGGCGTATGAGATGGCACGTCAGCTGAAGGCGGCGGGTGAGACGATATCGGCCCTGATCCTGCTGGACACGCCGTTGCCGCGACGTCCGTCGCTGACGCGACAGGATCGCCTGATGCTTCAGTATCTGCGGTTCCGGGAAAGGGGCGTGGTCTATCCGATCGAGTGGGCCCGCAACCGCATTCGCTGGGAGTTCGAAAAGCGCAAGGCGGTGCAGTTCGCCTCCGGCGAGGAAGAATTCCACAATGCCGAGATCAGGGCTGGTTTCCTGGCAGCCATTGCGCGCTACGAGGTCAAACCCTGGGACGGTGTCATGACGCTGTTCCGGCCGCCGCTATCGCGCCGGTACGAAGTGGCGCCCGGGCGTTTCGTCGACGACGGGCGCGAGTATGTGGACGCTGCGAATTATTGGGAGCAATATGCGCCGCAAATCGTGGTCCATGAGGTCCCCGGAGACCATGACTCGATGGTGCTGGAACCGAATGTGAGGGTTCTGGCGGCCAGGATGAGAACGGTTCTGAACGAGGCGGAGGCAGCCGCGCTTCGTGCGGGTCAGGCGGCGCTTCGCGCCGCAGAATGAAGCGGCGGCATCGACGAGGCCGCTGAGAATACAGGAAATTCCGAAGCCGGTCGCGAGCCGGAGGATCAAAGAGAGTCAATCGTTCATGCCGTTCTCCTGCTATTTGATCGGGAACAAGAACCTGACCGTTCAATGCGGCGGCCGCTTGCTGGAGCATGGGCATCGCATCGTCGGCGTTGTGACAGAAGACAGCGATGTCGCCCAATGGGCGCGCGAGGCGGGACTGGACATCATCGACGATGTCGGGGCGCTTGGCACGCGGGATGAGGTGGATTGGCTGTTCTCCATTGCCAATCTTGAGATGGTCCCCGAGGACGCCCTTGGCCGGGCGCGCCTGGGCGGCATCAACTTCCACGACGGTCCACTGCCGCGTTATGCCGGGTTGAACGCGCCCGTCTGGGCGATCCTTGCAGGCGAGAAGATGCATGGCGTGACCTGGCACATGATGGCGGCAGGTGCGGACAGGGGCGACATTCTGGTGCAGCGCGATGTGCCGATATCGGCGGATGACAGCGCGCTGACGCTGAACGCCAAGTGCTTCGCGGCCGGTGTGGAGAGTTTCGACGATGTGCTTGAACAGATCGACCTCGGCTTGCCCGCGCGCCGGTCGCAAGACTTCGCGTCGCGGACTTATTTCGGCCTGACCTATCGGCCTCCCGCAGCCGGGCGTCTGGACCCCGGCGATGACGTCGCGGGTCTCTTGCGGCTGGTTCGGGCGCTGGATCACGGTGGATACGACAATCCGGTCGGTTCCGCGTGGCTGAAGTTCGCAGGCGGCGCTGTTCTTGTCGGATCCGCCAGAGAGGCCGAGGGCCGGGGTGTGCCGGGTACGGTTCTTTCGACAGACCGGGACGGACTGACATTGGCGGTCGGTGACGGTGCGTTGCGCGTGACCGGTCTGACCGACGTCATGGGCAATCGCCTGGCGGGCGACGCGATTGCCCGGAAAGGCGAGGTGCTGCCGACACTTGATGCGGACGAGGCACAGCGGCTGGACAAGGAGGCGTCGCGCGCCGCGCGGGTCGAAGCGCATTGGCGCAAGCGATTGTCCGAATACCTGCCTGCAAGCTGGTCCTCGGACAATGGCGGGAGTGGCACGCGTTCCGTTCCCATCGCCGTCGCGGACGCGGATAAAGCGGGAGTGGCGGCGGCATTCGCGGCGCTGGTGTTGCGCTTGGCGGATGACGATGCGGTGGATCTGGCCGTCGACAGCGAGGCAGAATCGGATGCGCTGTCGACCTGGGTTCCGGTCCGCTTTCGCGACCTCGCATGGAGCAAGGCGCGCGCCGCGTTCGAAAGCGACCTTCGAGCCGCGCCTGAACGGGGCGCTTTTGCATTCGATCTGCCGGCACGGATCGCCGGTCTTGCCCCACGCGATATGCCGATGGCTGGGATCAGCGCGCGCCGGGCTCTTCCGGGTGTCGCCGTGACCCTGGTCGCCGGTCAGGGTGACTTGAGGCTCGAGGCCGACCTGTCGCGGATTTCCGAGGACGAGTTGCGTCGGATCGCGGCCCGGCTTGAGTGGCTCGCGCGAGAGCTGAGTGATCTGGACCCGGCGAGCCCGCTTTCATCACTGTCGATTCTGCCCGAAGACGAGCGTCAGATGGTGATCGGCGCTTTCAACGAGACCGAGGTGGATTATCCCGCCGATCTTTGCATCCACAGTGCGTTCGAGGCCCAGGCCGCCAGGACGCCGGATGCCACGGCGCTGGTGTTCGAAAACGCGAGCCTGACCTATGCCGAATTGAATGCGCGGGCCAATCGGATGGCCCATGTTCTGATCGGCATGGGCGTCGAGCCCGGCCAACCCGTGGGCCTCCACATGACGCGCCATCCGGGTCTGGTGATCGCTGCGCTGGCCATTCTGAAGTCGGGGGGAGCCTATGTGCCGCTGGACCCTGGCTATCCAGCGGACCGGATCGCGTTTTATGCCTCGGACAGCGGGGCGAAGGTGATCGTGTCCGAAACAGGTCTTCCGGCCGATCCGGTGCCCGAAGGCGCCGAGCGTCTGCTTGCGGATGCCGACCCGCGCATCGCGGCGGCCCCGGCTACGAACCCGAAAGTCGGCGTGACAGCCTCCGATCTGGCCTATCTCATCTATACTTCTGGTTCGACGGGGACGCCGAAAGGCGTGATGATCGAGCACGGGAACGTCGCCAACTTCTTTACCGGCATGGACGACCGCGTCGACCACGCCGAAGGCGGCGTCTGGTTGGCCGTGACGTCGTTGTCGTTCGACATCTCGGTGCTGGAGCTGTTCTGGACCTTGGCGCGGGGGTTCAAGGTGGTGCTTCTGGGCGACGAGAAACTGGTGTCGGACGGTGGCGCCGAACCGTCGAGTCCGATAGCGGGTGGGATGGAGTTCAGCCTGTTCTACTGGGGCAACGACGATGCCGTCGGGCGGGACAAGTACGCTGTTTTGCTGGAAGGCGCGCAGTATGCCGACCAGAACGGGTTCCAGGCGGTCTGGACGCCCGAGCGGCATTTTCACGCCTTCGGAGGCCTTTATCCGAACCCGTCGGTGACCGGCGCCGCTGTCGCGGCGGTGACGCGGAACCTGGCGGTGCGTGCAGGCTCGGTCGTGGCGCCCCTGCACCATCCCGCACGAATCGCCGAGGAATGGGCGGTGATCGACAACCTGACTAACGGGCGCACAGGACTGGCCATCGCCTCGGGCTGGCATCCCGACGACTTCGTGCTGCGCCCCGAGAACGCACCGCCGAACAACAAGGCCGCGGTCTTCGACGCGATCCGCGATCTGCGCAAGCTTTGGGCCGGGGAGCCGCTGGCGATGACGCGCGCGGACGGCACGGTGGTCGAGAAGGTGACCCAGCCGAGACCTGTCTCCAAGGACCTGGAGATGTGGCTGACCATCGCGGGCAACCCCGATGCGTGGCGGCAGGCGGGCGAGGCGGGCGTCCATGTGCTGACCCATCTTCTGGGGCAGTCGATCGCGGATGTGGAACAGCGGATCGGCATTTATCATGATGCGCTGCGCGCTTCGGGGCGGGACCCGAAGGACTTCAAGATCACGCTGATGCTGCACACCTATCTGGCCGAGACACGCGAGCGGTCGATGGAGGTCGCGCGCGAGCCCATGAAGGCATATCTCAAGGCCGCCGCGGACCTGATCAAGCAATATGCCTGGGCCTTTCCCGCTTTCAAGAAGCCTGCGGGGGTGGAAAATCCGCATCAGCTGGATCTCGGCGCGCTGTCCGAGGACGAGTTGGAGGACATTCTGGAGTTCGCGTTCCTGAGGTATTTCGAAACCTCGGGTCTGTTCGGCACCGTGGATGACGCGATGGACCGCGTCGCGGCACTGAAGGAGATCGGTGTGACCGAGGTGGCCTGTCTTGTCGATTACGGGATCGAGCGGCAGACGATCCTGGACGGGTTGCACCTGTTGGCCGAAGTGCGCCGAAAGGCGAATAGCGAGGCCAACGACCACGATTTCTCGATTGCCGGCGAGATCCGCCGGCACGGCGTGACGCATATGCAATGCACGCCCTACATGGCGCGGATGCTGGTCGAAGATTCAGGGTCGAGAGCGGCGCTGGGCCAACTGAAGCACTTGATGATCGGGGGCGAGGCGATGCCCGCCGCACTGGTCCGCGATCTGCGCCAGGCGACGGACGCGTCGATCGAGAACATGTACGGGCCGACCGAGACCACGATCTGGTCGTCGACCGGACCGGGGGCCGAAACCGGCACGGTCGTACCGGTGGGAAAACCAATCGCGAATACCCAACTCTATGTCTTGGACCGCCACATGAACCCTGTCGGGATCGGACAGACGGGCCAGTTGTGGATCGGTGGCGCGGGCGTGGCGCGCGGCTATTGGCGGCGCGAGGACCTGACGGCGGAGAAATTCGTCGAAAACCCGTTTCACGGCGGACGCATGTTCGCGACCGGCGATCTGGCGCGCTGGCGGCCGGACGGCACGCTGGACTTTTTGGGTCGGGGCGACAACCAGATCAAGATCCGCGGCTATCGCATTGAAATCGGTGAGATTGAAGCCGCGATGGAGGCTGTGCCCGGTGTGACTCAGGCGGTCGCTATCGTGCGGCACGACGCCAGCGGTGTCGGGCAAATCCTGGGCTACATGACGGGAACGGCCAGCGAGCAGGACGTGCGTCGCGCGCTGGCGCGACGCCTGCCGGATTTCATGATACCCGCACGCATCATGACGCTGAAGCATTTCCCTCTGACGCCGAACCGCAAGATCGACCGAAAGGCGCTGCCGGATCCATCGAGCGTTCCGACGCCTCGTGCCGAAGCTGCTCCTGTAACAGTGGCACATGCCAATGGCGGCACGACGGCTGCGGTCGATATCGCCGATCTTGGCGGCATCTGGGCGCGAGTTCTGAACGTGTCCAGTGTTTCGCCTTCCGACAACTTCTTCGACCTGGGCGGCCACTCGCTTCTGGCGATCGAAGTGCACAGATTGATCAAGGCCGAGCTTGGCGTGACCGGATTGTCGATTGCCGATATCTTCCGCCAACCTACGCTTGGCGGCTTGCACGGTGTCATTCGGAAGCTGTCGGGCCAGGGTGGTGAGACGCCCCGTCGGCCTCGTGACGCATCTCGCCAAGCGCCGGAACCGGCATCGGTGTCGGCCGAGGCCGAGGCGCGCCCCGTGGAGAACGAAAACGTCGTGTCGCGGCGTCGCGCCTTGCGGGCCGGGCGCAACGCGGGCCAATGATCGACGATATTCTGCCAAGCCTGACCCAACGGCTTGGGCCGATGATTGCGGTCGCGGCCGCTGAAGTCGCGGGTTTTGAGGATCTTCACCCCGACGAGCTTGCCACCGTCGCCCGTGCCGTACCGAAACGACGCGCCGAGTTCGCAGCCGGGCGGCGAGCCGCAAGGCGTGCCTTAGCGGATTTAGGACATGCCCCAGTAGCCCTGAGCGTCGGGCCGAATAGGGCGCCCGTCTGGCCGGAGCACGTGACAGGCTCGATCACGCACGCTGCTCGTTGGGCGCTGGCGGCCGCTGCCCGCCCGCGCGGCGCGCGCCCCCACGGCCTGGACCCGACGCCGGCCATGGCAT
>ERZ869936.866-NODE-866-length-25004-cov-18.615656_pt1 | contig 25004 bp, 15 predicted proteins | sample MGYA00520876_ERZ869936 | MGnify/ENA primary metagenome ERZ869936 (study PRJEB32218, sample SAMN09650985) | biofilter metagenome | isolation source: enrty point of leading RO module | place: Saudi Arabia: Thuwal, RO plant located on Red Sea | collected 2016-02-17 ... | reverse complement strand
TTAGCGACACGGGGGTGTCTGTTGCACTCCCATATGACGCGCGCAGTCTTGCCTCGGCCCAACCAGTGAAGACCGGCAGTTGCGTGAGAGCGCGGGGGCGCCGCGTTTCGGGAGGCGATGATGCGATTTCGCCGGCGCTCACCTCAGCCGATGAGGCGCGCGACGCATTGACCGAAGACGAGGGTCAACGCCACGACGGCGCCGATGCTGGCGGTGACGACGGCCGTGGTGCCGATCTTGGCGGTGTCGCGCAGTTCGGACGGCAAATGCCGGCCGAATTGACCACAGAGGACGCGGAGCATCTGGTTGAAGATCTCGGCGGAGAGGACGACGGTGATTGCGAGGATGGTGATCGCCCACTGGGTCACGTTCAGGCCCAGGACCAGGCCGGCGGCGACGATGCCGCAGACGATAAAGAGATGGACAAACAGCGTTCCGTCAGCGCGGATGCCGAGCCGCAATCCGCCTTCGGCTTCGACGAGTCTTTCGCGCCAGGCCGAGCGACGCGCGGAGGACTCGCGCGCCCGTGCGGTGTCCGCGGGAACGCGGGGGCGGTCGATCGTTCGCGAGGCGGTGACTGGGGGTTCGTGTTGTTGTGTCGTCGAGGCCACTCGGGTGCGTCCTCATATTGTCCTGGAATCGAGGGGTGGGAGTCGCGAAAAGGAAGGCGACGTCAGGCAGCTACTGGATTCCCAGGAGGGAGCTGAGTTGGGTTGAACCGGGGCCGTATCCGCCGAGGCGCGGCTCGATGGAGAGGCCGATCCCGACGTTGTTCCGGCTGTGGTCGTATCCGAAGCCGAAGTGAAGCAGCGCGTATTCGCCGATCCTGGAGATGGTGAACGACTGGCCGCGATCCCGGCCTTCGGCAACGTCGAAGGACGTTCCAAACGTGGAGACCCATTTGGGACTCATGGCGTAGCTGTAACTGGCGGCGATCAACTGGCTGTCGATCGGTCCCACACTGATCTGCCGGAATCCGAGGTAGATGCTGCCGCGTGTGCTGCGCTGGCTGAGGATGCCGACGCTCCACAGTTCCTGGCCTCCGTTGAAGACGTCGTACAGGGCATCGGCGAGAAGGACGGTGCGTTCTCCGACGTACCAGTTGTATCGGCCGCCGAGCAGTCCGAAGTCCTCTCCGAAGTTGTCTCGATCGGCGTCGGGGAAAAAGCTGGCTTCGAGATCGAGCGTCATCCAGTCCTTGATGCGCGGCCGGGCGGGCGGCCCGACTTTGGTCTGCCACCGGTGCCGCCAGCCGAGATTGAGAACCTGCATGTCGTCGACGAGTTCGTGATACGGTGCGGTGACGTTTCGGCCCGCTCCCGAGCGGACGGCGTAGAAGCGGGGGTCGAACATCGCGGGGAGAACGCCCCCGTACTCGAGCAGAATGAAACGCTCCCGGAACCTTTCCTGGGCGTTGTCGTCGAACTCGTTGTACTGCGCGATCGTGGAGAGAGGTTCGTCGGAGTTGGCGTAGTAGTAGTCGAAGTCGAAGATCATCTTGTGGGCGAGTCCGTTCAGCCCGAGAATCGAATTGCGGATGTCGGGGCGGACGGTCCACGCCATCACGCTGCCTTTGACGCCGGCGCTCCCGTACAGGCGGGTGAGTTCTCCGCCGGTGATGTCCTCCTGCCAGTGCGCGGCTTCTCCGAGCACGTAGGGGACGATGTTGACGGGACCGACGTTGAGCGGCAGGTTGAGTTCGTGGCGAGTCATGGCGACCGTGCCGTTGACGTTGGGGAAGATCGGCAAGCCGCTGTTGGGATCGATAATCGGCGTGAAGGGATCGGACGGGTCGGAGGGCGGTTCGGCCGGCCGGATGTGTCCATAACCGATCGATGAGTGGGAACTCCACGTGAGCCAGTTGTTGAGGAGAGGTTCGCCGAGAATGGTGAGATCGAGCTTGGGAAGCCAGTTGGTCTGGTTGGAGAAGTCGTTCAGCCGTCCACGGACGAGGCCGGAGATCGTCAGGTTGTCGTACTGGTGGTTGAGTCCGACGAGCGTTTCGTAGTCTTTTCCGGTGTCCCAATCGCGTTCGTAGTACTGTTCCAGGAAGTTGCGGTCGCTGAGGAATCCGAGTTCGGCGGTGAGCCAACTCCCGTTGGCGACGTCGGTCCGATGCCTCCAGAGCGCTCGGCCCCGGTTTTCGTCGGGAACGGCGAGATTTCTGCGGCCGAGGCCGAGATTGTCGCGTCCGCCGTCGTGGAGGTAGTAAAGGTTTCCGAATCCTTCGTGATGAGCCGGCGCGCCGATGAGGGCGGCTTCGAAGTCGTAGTCGACGAGCGTTCCGACGGCGGGGCCGCGCTCGGAGAACCCGTCGAGTTGCAGATTCCAGTCGACGCCCTGCGGGAGTTCGAGACCGAAGAGTCCTTCGAGGTTCCAGATTGACTGGACGGAGAGGCCGAAGATGCCGTCGTAACCGAATTTCAGCCTGCGGAGCGGAACCTGCGGATCCTCGGCGGGGGCGGAGAGGTAGGGGGCGTAGAAGACCGGGGTGTTCTCAATGTAGAGGCGGTTGTTGAGGCTGGTGACCCACAGGTCGCTGGCTTCGGCCTGGCCCGTGAAGGGGTTGAACGCCGGTCCGTCCGGGCGGGGGCGTTCTTCAAGATAGATGTCGCTGGCTTCGAGGCGGAAGCCGGGTTGCCCCAGTTGGCTGGTTGTGACCCAGGCGTTGCGGGCGTGCAGGCTTGATTCCGACAATTGCCGCACCTGTTGCGCGCGGACCCGCAGGAAGGACTGGAGCTGCGGCACGAATGCGCGGACTTCGGCGTTCATGAGGAGTCCGCGACGTTCCCCCACGTTGTAGAACGCGTGCGTGGCGCGGGCCTCGCTGAGTCCCTGGCGGACGATGATGTTTCCCTCCAGATAGACCTGGAGCGGCGTATTCGCGTCGACGTTGAAGTTGAGGCCGGTTGCGAAGTCGTCGACCCGCTGTGCGTCGGTCCAGATCACGGCGCTGTCGGCGGTGAGGTCGATCGTCGTCAGCACGGTCGCCCCGTTGACCATGACGGGGACATTGTCGACGACGATGTTGACGCCTCGGGTGAGGGTGATAATCAGTTCGGGGGGGACGGAGTCGGAGACGCTGGTATCGACCGTCAGGCGTTGGCCGAGGTAGCGGGGGTTGACTGAGACGTGCCGCTGCAACGGAATGGGCTGGAGCCCCGGGGTGGGCGTGAGGAGCGGGCCCTCGGACTGGGCAGGCACGATGTACTGTGTGGGCTGGAGCGCCGTGCGGTGCGTTTCCTGCTGTCTTGCTGCGGCCCGCAGAAAGAGGGGATCGCTTGCCCCTGAGATCTGCCGGGAGGTCTCAGGCAGGCTGACGCCCGAGGCGGTTTCCAGCTTGAGAAACATCGAGTGCTGCTGATCGCTGCGATACGGCCACGCGATGCGGGCCTCTCCCTCCATGTAGACCGTCAAGCGCTCGGTGCGGCCGGCCTGTACGGGAGGGGAGCGCCAGATGACCATCTGCCGAGCCGTCAGCGTCATGTCTCCCTGGAGGACGCTGCAACGGCCTCTCAGCAAGAGAGTTTCGACGCCGTCATCCGCCTGCCACTTCTGGACAAACTGGGCGGAGACGGCGATCGGGTCGGTTTCGGCCGGGGCGGCGGTTTCGACCGGCAGCGATTCATCCTGCGCGACCGTCAAGGGAGGATCGTCGACAACGCGCAACTGGGCGCACGTCGGTCGTGTGGTCGCCGCGAACAGGCAAACCAACACTCCGATCCGCGTCACTCGAAAGCGCGTGGACTTCGGAAGCGACACTCAGTCTCTCTCAATCGGGAAGCCGGCTGACGGGCGTCAGCGGCTCCGTTTGCGCCTCAAGGCGGTCAATGGCGTGGGAATGTCTTGGAGGGGAACGTGGTACGACGAGCGGCCGCGGACCCTGATGAGTTCAGGGGCGGTGAAGCTGACAAAACGGCAAGGTGTGCTTGATGTTGCGTCGCGAAGGATGGGGCCGGGCCGATACGTCGAGACGGACCGGAGGACCGCAGCGGAGAACGAATCCGGGCGGCCGATTCGCGAAAGGGGGCGGATTATAGGGGCGAGATCGACGGAGAGTCAATAAGGGTCCGGCGGTGGTTCTCACCGGCGATCGTGCTCGCAACCCATTTCCCTTACGAGACTTGTGCGGTTTGGAAAGAGATAGCGGCGCGGCCGCAGCTCAACGTTGGCTCGATGCCAACGGTTGCGGGGCGCGCAGTGCGACTGTTGAATCGGTCCGCGCCGCTCTGTGTCAGCCGGTCAAATGCCCGAACCCTGCCACCGCTGGAATTCTTCGAGCAAGCTGGCGCGAAGGCCTTCATACTGGGGGTCGACCCAGACTTCATCCATCGGAAACTCGTCTGGAATCGGTTGGCCGAGAACGTCCTGGAGGATGTGGCGCCAGATAATAATGGCCTTGAGGGCGTCTTCGACGAGATCGGCTTCGTCGGAGAGAAGTCTGCTGGAACCGTCCTCACGGCGATATTCGGGGTTGTCGATCACGGTCTGGAGCTTTTCGAGGCCGTCATAAAACGTGTCGCGGGCCGCGAACATGTCCTGCTCTTCACGGAACTGGACTCTGCCGTCCGCAAAGGCTTTCCGTGCGGCGGCCAGTTCGGGCGTGCGTTCGACGCTAGCGCGAAGTTTCCAGTAGCGATAGTTGACCATGTCCTCGTAGCGGCCCTGCCAGTAGATTTTGAAGTCGAGGCTGTAGCCCTCCTCTTCGCCTTTTCTCTCCAACTCGTCGTGGGTCCATTCAAACCGGATGACGCCGCCGGGCGTCGGAAAATCGGTTTGCCCGTACTCCTGCGTCCACCCTCGGTAACTTTCGGCCCACGCCTCGCGGGTGACGTCGCCGAACTTGTTCTCGTCCTGACGGGCCGAGGCGTAATCCATCTGTGAACGATAGGGATACATGACGAAAAGCGGTTCGCCCATTTTGTGCTGCTCGACGCCGGGCAAGCGGTAGACCTCGTTGGCTGCTTCGTACTTCTGTTTGGCGACGAGGTAGTTGTCGAGCCGGTCGGGATTGATCTCGGTGTCGGGTCCGCCTTCCCAGCGTTCGGTGTCGGGGTCGACAAGGAAGAATTCGCGGAATTCCCTTCTTTCGTCGGACCGACCGAGTTTCTTTCCATAGAAGTCGCCGAGGTCGTGCCGCATCTCGGGCACGCGCTCGTTCCGCGCGACGCCGCGTTCCAGGAACTTGATGCCCTTCTTGACCCAGAAGTAGCGGTCTTCCACCGCATCGCATTCGGCGGAGACATTGTAGCTCAGGTTCCAGGCCTGGAACTTCCAGACGGACTGGAAGTGCGGCTGCAGGCGGATGATCGATTCGACGGTCGAATTGAGTTCCGACCAGCGTTTCTTTTCTTTCAGTTCATCGGCCTCCATCCAGAGCAGATTGGCGGCGACGCCGCGCAGTCCGAGCAGAACGAGATTCATTGTCGCGCTGGCGGGGTCGACTTCGCCGAAGCTGACTTCCCCCAACCGGTATTTCTGGCGGGACTGCGCAATCATCCCCCCGCCCTGGCCGCCTTCGGCGGCGGGTCGTCCGAGAAAGACGATCGGGACGGCGAGAATGGCGATGCCGACAAAGTACACGAGCTTGCGTTGTGATGAAGTGAGATTGTTCATTTTGCCTCCAGCTCTCGCAGTTGCAGACTGAAATATCCGAGAATAACACAGGGAATGAGATAACCGAGGACCGTGAGGATGGCGGGGACGATGGCGGCCCCGGCGTCCATCCACGGCACGTCGAATCCGTTCGCCACGAAGACGGTCATGTCGAAATGTTTGAAGTTGGGAATGATAAACTCAGCGATCTTCAGGCCGTTGAAGATGTGGGTGTCGAGATACTGGATGACGCGGGTGGCGTCGTTTTCGGGAAGCGGCGACTGGACGTTCATTTGTGTCACGAGCCGATAGCAGGCTTCCAGCATTCCTCCGCCCAGCACTCTGCCTTTTTCGTCCAGTTGCTGTAGCTGGTTTTCCATGTAGGAACGCATCGGATGTCCGAGGATGACGAGTCCGAATGTCAGCAGGGTTGCCACGGGGCCTTTGAGGAAGCAACTGGCGGTGGTCCCGATGATGCAGACGAGAACAACCATCAACCACAACCCGAAGATGGCCTTGAAGTATCCGACGGCGAACGGTTTGTCCGCGAGCCGGATGAACAGGTCGGTATTGGCCGCACCGATGTACTGTCCGTCGTCTTCACAACTGAGTTCGATTCTGAGCTTGCCGTCCTCCACAAGATCATCGAAGAGGTCGACTTTTGAACCGTCTTCATCGAGGCCGACCGTCCGCGAAAGTTCGCGAGGGATGTCGATGATCGGCTTCTCCTGATCTTTTCGGGCGGCCCGTTCGCCGCTGAATTCCTGCACTTCGAGTCCGGCTCCCCGTTGCGGATACGGGACGTCCAGGCCTTTTTCCTCATTGACGAGATGGAGGCGGAAGCGGACTCCTTCGTCGATGCGGCCCTTGTGCGAGCGAAAGGCCTCGAAACTGTATTCCATCCGCAGTTCGCCCTCGTCGTTGAGGTAGGATTCGTCGACTCCTTCGAAGATCCAGACGGCGCGCGACTTGGTCTGTCCCTCGATGAATCCACGATGCTCCCACATGTCGCCGACGTTGAGTCCCTTGCCGGTCTGTCCGTTCCGATCGAGGAAGAAGAAATCTTCGAGGTCGCAGTAGACCGGAACACGGGCGGTCAATTGAGGTTTTGATCGTTCGGGCACAACTCGCTGGATCCAGATCAATCCGAGCAAAGCGACCACGAACAGGATGAACGAGGTGAGCAGCGAGTAGCCGAGCATCCGGCCGATGACGATCTCGCTGCGATGGACCGGTTTGGTGACGACCGTGTGCAGAGAACGGCTCTTGATGTCGGCCGGCAGTCCCCAGCAGGAGAGGAGAAGGGCGACCGGAATGAGCACCCAGCGAATCGAGGTCATGACAAAGCTGACGAACGGTTTCGCCGGCATGTCCTGGCCGGGGGACTGCAAGAAGAGATTGCCCGCGGCGAAGAGCGAAACGAAAACGAACAGCACCAACAGGGTGCGCCGAGACAGCGACTCCTGGATCGTGAGTCTGGCCAGGGCGCCGATCCGCCGGACGGACAGGCTTGTCAAGTCGCTGAAACCGCGTTTGAGAGCGGCGAAGACGAGCGCCGGGGCCCGGCGACCGGCGAGAAACAGCGCGACGACCCCTCCCACAAACAGCGCGATCAACGCGGCGGCGCCGATGACGAGCAGCCACTCGACAAGCGCCGCGGTCACATGATATGGCTGGCTTTCGTAGTCCATGATCTGTCAACGTCCCGTGAACACGAGGAAAAGAAATCAGTCGTTGTTGGGAATCGAACGAACGCAGTTCGCCGATCGCCGTTTACACCGCGCCGGACTTGTCCTGTCCGGGCGCTTCTCCGGGGGCGAATCGACGTCCCGGGCGTTCGCGGCTCTCCTTGACTGTCTTCAGGAAGAGTTCCTCGAGCGTGGTCGTGGGATGCGACACGTTCTTCAGTTGCGCGCCGTGTTTCTTGAGAACCTCCTCGATTTCCTTGACCGCATCGTCTTTCAAGGTCGAGGTGAGCAACTGGGTCTCTTCGTTGCTCTGCAAGAGTTCACTGACGTTGCCGATGACCTTCAATTCGCCGGCGTAGAGAATCGCGATGCGATCGCAGACATCCTGAACGTCGGCGAGGAGGTGGCTGCACATGACGACGGTCTTACCCTCCTCGCGGAGCTTGAGGATCATGTCCTTCATGTCCCGCGTGCCGAGGGGGTCGAGGCCGCTCGTCGGTTCGTCCAGCAGGACGAGTTCGGGGTTGTTGATGAGCGCCTGGGCGAGGCCGATGCGGCGCGTCATGCCCTTGGAATACTCCTTGAGCTGGCGCCGGCGGGCGTTTTCGAGGCCGACCTGCTTGATGAGAGCGTCCCGCCGTTCCTTCCTCTGGGCGGCCGGCATGTCAAAGAGCTTGCCGTAGAAATCGAGCGTCTCGTCGGCATTCAGAAACCGGTAGAGATACGATTCCTCGGGCAGGTAACCGATTCGCTCATTCTTGCCGACGTCATGGGCGGGTTCGCCGAGCACGGTCACTTCTCCCTCCGTGGGGAAGAGGAGTCCGAGCAGCAGTTTGAGCGTTGTTGTTTTTCCGGAGCCGTTCGGCCCGAGCAGACCAAAGACCTCCCCTTTTCGGACATCGAGGCTCAACGAGTTGAGCGCCTGAACTTTTTTTCGACCCCAGAAATCGCGATAGACCTTGGAAAGATTCCTGACCTGAATGACGGACTCGGCTGTCATCGAACCCCCTGAGCGGCTGGCTGCGCACCGCCTCTGCTTGCAGACGGAATCCGGTCACGGTGTCTGCGAGTTGAGGTGGAACTGCGGAAAACAGAATGAACCGGTGAACAAGAACGCCAATACGAAACGACCGGCAAGAAAACAGCGCTTGCCAGGTACGAACCTTTGATGAACGAACCACTTACGCGAACGGGACTCCGTCTGTTGGGGGAAATGAGGCAGCAGGCTCAGTTCCCCGAGTGCCCTGTCAGGACTTTGTTGTCGGGTTGGCTGCACGGCACGTTCGCACGAAACCCAGTGGGCTTCATGTTTCCATGAGAACCGCTCGACCCCAAACACCTGAATTGACGGAAGGTACGCAATTCGCGATAGCCCTTCACTTTAAGACGGTCCTTGAGCGGAATCAAGTTGCGGCGCGGTGAGCGGACCGGATCGCACGCAGTTCTCGCGATGGCGCGTCCGGCCAGTCGTCATCGCCGTCCGGGAGCCCCCCCTTGCGAGGACCGTGAAACTGTTCCGCTCAGGCGATCCTCAGGCATGGTACACACGCAGAGACCGGTCGGCGACCGCCCGTTCTAATCGCGAATGTTGATTTGTCGCAACTTGTTCGACGCGAGTGTGTTGTGGCCAAACCGCTGGCTCCTGGTCTCGCGAGATCACGACGTCTTGGTCGAAATCTAAAAACCCGCGATGCGACTCGCCGCGTCAATCACTCGTCATGGGCGACTTGAGGCGCGCAATCGATGAGCGCCATGACGGCGAACGCGGTGCCGGCGTGCGTGATGAAGTGCTCGCTGTCAGTTTTCAGCGAACGGGTGAACCAGCGACCGCTTTCGCGCTGGTTCTGTTTCAGCCAGGCGATCCCCCGCAGGATCCGCTCGTCGTCGGGCTCAACACCGGCGCGGCGGAGGATGTAAAGCACGAATCCGGTGCCATAGCCGTCACTCTGGTCAACATTCTGGGGGGTTCCATCCTCCCGCTGCCAGTCTCCGAGCGACGAGAGGCTCCAACCGCCGTCTGCGTGCTGCAATGCGGAGAGCTGCCGGACGCACTGGTTGCGATCCTCCTCGGAGAACAACTCCGGGAGATAGCTGCCGGCCCAGAGAAGCATCGCCTGGTGGTGGAGCGTCGGGGGAGGATTGCCAGCCAGATACTTCTGAATGCCGGCCAGACCTCGCCGGGCCTGCTCCGTTTTCGCGTAGTCGTCCGGCGCCACGGCGACGGCGAGGGCCGCCAGAGTGACTCCATAGTCATCGTCGGACTCCATGGGCGGCCAGTCACAATCGAGCCAGGACCAGCCTCCGTCTTCGCGTTGCAGCGTCCACATGCGGTCCAGAGCGGCGCGCGTGAGCGGATCGAGTTGACCGGTCGTATGCGCATCATTGAATGCGAGGGCTGCGGCTGTGGCGACGACTTCCGCATCCCAGCGAGGCCCCTTTTCGGGCCAACGCGTGGCGACAAGCTCCTCGGCGAAACTGCGGACCGTCTGGTGGGATTCGTCGTCGGCCGACACCAGCGGACGGGCGTAGAGGTAGGAGTAGTTGGTATGGCAGGTGAAGCACTGCCGCTCTTTCTGCCAGTTGAGCGAAGCCGAGTCGAGAAAGTGCACGGCCCGGTTCATCGAGAACTCGTCGGCGATCGGTTCGGTCGCCTCATTCGCACCGGGATCGACGACATTCGAAAGCGTCACCGGCTCGGTTGGCGCAGGCTCGGCGGCACAGAGCGAGTTCAGGGTCGTTGTGACGGCAAGGCATGCGGTCGCAGCGAAGTGCTGAGGGTTCATTGCTTCGTCTCCGCTTTCGTTGCGGGAGAATCTGTCGTTTACACACATCTCTCGATCCCCATTCGAGTGACTCTCCGCGAGATTCGAATGGAACGCGGATGGCCACGGATGGGACCGATTTTCACTGATTGCAGTATTGTATGTTGCCGCCATACGCGGCTGAATCGATGCGCTCTCGGCGCTGCCGCCTCTTGAGGAATTCTCCGCGAAATCCGTGCTGATCCGCCAAATCCGCGGAAATCCGTGTCCTATTCGAGAATCCCCTCGGCCCGGTTCCTCGGCACCGGGCCCCACCCGAGTTGTGGGTCACTGACAGGGCTCGGAGTGGCCTGCCAGGCTTTGTTTTCCCGTTTGCTGAACCGCGAATCCGCACGAACCGCTGCACGATTCGTGCTCCCGCGAGAACTGCTCAACCGCAGGAGCCTGAACTGACGCACCAGTAGATTATCCGATCGTCATCGGAATCGACAGCATGCATGCGAAGACAGGAAGTTTGCGGAAGTTGAGTGGAGCGTGTGCGCGTGGAAAGCCGTCTTGGCGGGATTCGCGAGCCCCCTTAGAATGCGATCCGATTCTCAGACCGATTCCGGTCGTCTTCCCCAACACTCTCACCATCACTTCGACAGGAGGCCCGTGCGAACACGGGCGTCTGCTAGAGCATGACTCCGTCTCGTGTTGTATTGACTCGCCTGTTGACGGCGGCGCTGCTCTTGTGCGCCGGGACGGGGTGCGTGAGCCGCCGGTTGGTGATTCGGTCCAACCCTCCGGGGGCATTGGTCGAGTTGGACGGCCGGCAAGTGGGGCAAACGCCGTTTTCCACGGACTTCACATATTACGGCACGCGCGAGGTCAAACTGTCGATGCCGGGCTACGAAACCTTGACGGTTCAGCAACCGGTGCGTGCGCCGTGGTATCAGATCTTCCCGCTGGAGTTCGTCTCGGACAACCTGTTGCCGTTTCGTGTGACGGATCGGCGGGACTTCACGTATCAGTTGCAGCCGCGGCATCCGGCACTGGACGATCAGGACCAGTTGCTGCAACGGGCGCGGGGGTTCCGTTCGCAGTCTCAGGTCGGTCGCTGAGGCGGCGCGGAGTCACAACGTGAATCTCGCGGTTGTGCCGGTGGAACGCTCCCCTGCTTGTCGCGGCGAAACGGTCAGCCTCCCGCTTCGGCGATCTTCCGCAAGAGATTCGCCTCGAACTCGTCTCCCCGGTCCTTGTAGGGGCGGTGTTCGAGATACCACTCGCCCCATTTGCGGATCAATTCAGCGTGCCAGGCGGCGATCGCGCTGCTGCGCTGCTCGGCAGTGGCGTCTTCGGGCAGATCCTCGAAGGGGTCGGCTGCTTCGCCCAGGCCGGTCGGTTTGCGCGACAGCCAGCAGAGCGCGTTGCGGGCCTCGATAATCACTCCGAGGTCCTGGTCGTCGAGAGCTGTGATCAGATGTTTGGCGAGGCTCAAGTCGTTTGTGCGGCCGAGCGCCCAGACGGCGGTGCGGCGGACCTCGGCGTCGGGATGTTGCACGTATTCGACGAGGAGATCCTTCCGCTCGATGAGCGCTTCCTTGTCTCCGATCTGCACCTGCTTGACGATCTGTTCCTGAACTTCTTCGATCGTGAAGTCCCCGGCGGCGCTGAGTTTGTCGAGCAGGTCGTCGAGTTCGGCGAGCGGCTGTTTCGGCTTCTCGCCGCCCAGCCCATCGAACGAGAGGCCGCGGCCGCCCTTCTGCAGTCCGCCGCCGATGGGATCCGCCGGGACGGGAGTTCCAACGACTTGCGCCGTCGAACGGGTGAGGAACAGGACGGCGAAGGCGGTGTTGACGCCGACGCCGACGTGCGCCGAGGAGCCCCAGCCCCCGTCATCCTCCTGGGTCTGGATGAGGTAATCGGCGCAGACGTTGAACCAGTCGGCCTCGCCGATCTTCGGCATCCTGGCCAGCGCAGCCATTCGCTCGAGTGAGTAGTAGTAGTAGGCGTCATAGCCTGGGGCGTCGTTTTCTGGTCTGAAGCGGGGGACGATCCAGTTGTAAGCGGCCGCAAGCAACTGCCCTGTGGCCGGTGGAATCTTGCCCTGCGGCCTTTCGTCCGAGTCAGTGTCGTCGACCTCGGCGACGTCGACCTTTTCCAAGACGCCGAACCGGACGTTTTCGTCGTCTTTTTTCGCGGCCCCGGCAGGTTGCGCGATTTTCGGATCAGTGATGTCGGGCAGATTCCCCGGGTTGAGGTGCATGAGGGCGATGTAAGTGCTGCCGACCGCATTGATCGTCATGTTCAATGTGGAGCGTCCTGCTCCGAAACCGTGGTCCGTTCCGGGGACGTATGCGAATCCGCCGTCGCGATTCTGACGGCCGATATGCCATTCGATCGTGCGTTCCCAGACTGTCGGGTCGATTTCCACGCCGGCCCTCGCGGCCGCCCACAAGCCCAACATTGCGTACTGGGTCACACTGGTATCGCCGGCCGACGGTCCGCGAGGGTGTCCCGGGGGATAGTCCCATGCGCCGGAGGAGAGTTGATAACTGAGGATATAGCGTGTGATGGCGGCCAGTTGTTCCTTGTACGGGTGAACGAACTCCAGGTACGCCGGGTCGCTCTGGTCAGGAATCTTCACGGCGTCCGCCAACAGCATCGCATCGACGCCGGCCTCGTACAGTTGAATGTGCACCGCGCTGGGAGGTTCGTACGCACCGTCCTGAATTTTGGCCAGGACCGCGTCCACGGCGGCGCGAATCGCGGGTGAAGCCGGAGGCTCCTTGGCCTTGATCAATGCGACGGCGATCAAGCTTTTCTGGCCGCCGCCGCTCTTGTCGATCTCCGAGCGCAGGAGGTTCGTCCCCTTGGTGATCGCCTGTTGGACCTGAGCCTGATCGGCCGCCGCGGCCGGCCCCGGTCTCATCCAACTGACGATGAGAGTCCCAAGCAGAAAAGCACGCAGTGAGGCGCGGCGAATGTCCATGGGAGGCGATCCGGATGGCGAATGGGAGTTGCGGGAGCGATGTTTTCTCATCGTACCCGCCTGCACGCAGCAGTCAAAGGGGCGTTCGACGACGGCCGAAGATTTCGCCCGCGTCGACCGTCCTCTCAACGGGGGAGGTGGACGCTATGGACGGAACCAGGGGGTGCGGCCAGCACTTGAAGCGACTCCAGCTCACCCTCCAGGGCGTAACCGTTGAGTTGCAGCAGGTCAAACCGCGCCGCCGGCGGGCGGTCTGCCGGCCAGGCCAATTCATGCACCGGACTGGGGCCGAAGTCTCGGCCGATAAACTGCAATTGCAGCACGGGGGGGGCGCTGACGGAGTCGGCGGTGAGTCGGATCAGCAGGAGCGGTCGAGATTCCGGGGACCACCGGGCGTCGACGGCGAACTGCTCAAGCGGCTCGTCGGATGAGCCACCCGGTTCAGTTTCAGATTGGCTGACAGTCGTCGCGTTCGGAATCGGCTCCAGTGAGAGCGCGTGTCCAGCGGGGACGTCCCCCACCGTCGTCCCGAGAATCTGGGGAGTACTCAACACCAATTCGCGTAGAGTTTGATTCGACTTGAGTTCCTCCAGAAATTCCGGACTGACGGCATCCCTGAGGGAAGGGACCGCCCGCACTCCGCGCGGCAGCGGACCCAAGCCGCGCTGATGCTGGACGAAGTCGAGTTGTTCGGGTCGATCGGCCAGGACGCCGTCGAACGTCGACAGCGGCGGTTGTTCGCCCCAGACAAACTCCAGCGCCGGAAAGCGGCGACAGAGGATCGCGCCCTCGCAGTCGGGGAGCGTGACTGTGGCTGACCGGCGCCGCAGCGGTTGGACGATTTCCCGACGGAGCGTTTCGACGGCTTGCCGCTCCTGCCGGTGTTCGCGGAGCAGACTCCAGCGGGAGGCGTCGACGTTGAAGAACGGCGCACCGCTGAAACAGAGGAGATTGCCGCCCATGTGGGCCGTCCAGGATGCGGCCACGAAGAGGACGACGATTTTGAGTAACAGAACGGATCCATTTCGCGTGAGGCCGTCGCAGACGCAGGCAAGGACGAGGCAGAGCCAGAAGAAGGCAGGACCGGTGTATTTGGCAGGCCAGATGAGATCGTATTCCGCGGAGGGGCGGCCGAGACAGATCATCAGGGCCACGCCTCCGGTGGTGATGAGCAGGCCGAACAGCCGCCAGCGCAGCGGTCGGTCGAGGCGCCGGGCGGCGGCGGCGGTCAGTACGGACAGGGCGATGAGTGAGACCGCGAGGCCGACCTCCAGCAGGCCGAATTGCGCAAGATGGTGGGGAAACGGGATGACCAGAGAGAGCGTGACCGTGCCGAGAAACGACCAGAGCTGCACCGCGATCAGTGCGGGGGTGGGGGACGCGGCGGCTGTTTCGAGCAGCCCCGTGTTTTGCGGAAGTGAATAGACGTAGGCGTCGAACAGCGCTGCTGAGATGACGCCCACGCCGAGTGCGACGAGTGGTCCCGGATGCTTGATCGCCCTCGCCGCTCCGGCGGAGGATCGATTCCCGATCATGTCGCACAGTGCAAAGGACGCGACGGCGCACGGGACGTAGAATCCGCTGACGTTCATCCAGCAGGCGGCGGTTGCGCAGGCGGCGAGAAGCCAGAGCCAGCGGCCGCGACGGGTGCCGACCCAGCAACACCAGGCCCAGAGCGCGGTCGCACCGAGAGTGGCGATCTGCATGTACTTCTGCAGGATATAGTCGCCCGTCGTGAATTGACCCCACAGGGTCCAACCGACGCATAGCAGCACTGCGAGCAGGACCGGCGTGCGACGGACACCCGCTTCGCGGAGCAGCATCACGCCGGAGAGGAGCATCGCGGTGAACGAAAGCAGGACGGCTGCGTTGTACGCCGCCGGCCATACCCCAAACAAAGTGCGCATCGCGCGGAGTTCCAGCCTGAGCAGGGTGATGACGTGGTCATTGTGGGTTGTTGTGAGCAACTCGCGCCAGGAGAGATGCAGGTCGTCGTTGAGCAGCCAGAAGTCGTCGGCTGCGAAGTAGCCCCAGATCAGCGAGGGGGCGTCGTGCAGCAGGACCAACGCGCCGATGACGACGACCCAACGACGCCATTCCCGCCCCGGCGGCACCGGCGCGCTATCGAGTGCCAGCGCACTCCGAGAGAGCCATCGCTCGGCGCGGGAGCCGAACCGCCAGGACACCCCGGCGATCGTCAGGCTGAACAGGCCGAAAGCGAGCAGAACGCCTCGAAGCAACGGCGCGAGTTCCCGGACGGTGCGACCCTCTCCGACAATCATCAGTTCGGCGAGCGAGTCCGTGGGAATGGCGGCCAGCGCAAGGCATGTGCCTCCCATCAAGAAAGTCAGCAAGCCGACAAGCGGAAACGGAGTCAGTCGGCCGCTGTTCGACATCGAGCGAATCATGGTGTCAGGCAGCGACAGCGGTGAAGACGACCCGCGGCCACGCAGCGGGTCATTTGATGCTACGCCATGCGGTGTGACGGCAACAATGAGGATGAGGCCGGGGTTCCCGCGGGGCCGAGCGGCGGGAGCATGTGCTACATTGTCCGGGTGAAGTTCCCTGAGAGATTGACCGTCACGCGGCGACCGGGCCCGGACTGCTCTCGCCTGCCTTTGTTCTCAGTGAGACCTTGATGCCGGAGTGCGACCGAACCGCCGACTACGAGAGTTCGACGTCGCGTCGCTCCCGTCTGCGGCGACTGGTGAACCGGTTCGAGGTCGACCGGGCGACGTTCTATGCAGTTTCGGCCCGCGCGTGGCAGGTTGCTGCGGGGCCGGTTTCGATGGTGGTGATTGCGCTCTGGTTCCGTCCGGAGTTGCAGGGTTACTACTACACGTTTGCGAGCCTGCTTGCGATTCAAGGGTTGGTGGAACTGGGGCTGCACGTTGTGATTCTGAACGTGGCCAGTCACGAGTGGGCGCAACTGTCGCTTGAACCGGACGGAGCTGCGGCCGGGGACGAAGGAGCGAAAACGCGGCTGGCCCAACTCGTCCGGTTTGTGACGCGGACTTACGGTTTGATTGCGCTGGTGTTTGTGGTCGTTGCGGGCGTCGCCGGATTTCTGCTCTTTCGCGGACGTCCTGATGATGGCGTCAACTGGTCCGCGCCGTGGCTGACGCTGGTGGTGATGAACGGGGGAGTGGTCTGGCTCTGGTCGCGGACGGCGGTGTTGGAGGGATGCAACCAGGTCGCCGTTGTGCACGGCGTCCGGTTGGCGCAGGCGATGACGGGGAGCGTCGTCGTCTGGAGTTGCATCGTACTGGGGGCCGGGTTGTGGGCGCTGGTTGCCTCGGCGGCGGCGCGGCTAATCTGGGACGTCTGGCTGGTCTTCGTCAAGCATGGACCATTCTTTGCATCCCTCAGGAATACAAGCATCGGTGAAAGCAACAGGCTGGACTGGCGGACCGACATCTGGCCGTTGCAGTGGAGGGTGGCGACGCGGGCGATTGTGGGGTATTTCGCGCTGAATCTGTTCACTCCGATCATTTTTCATTACCACGGCGCGGCAGAGGCGGGGCGAACGGGGATGACGTGGACGGCATTGACTGCGCTGGAGGCGGCGGCGTTCGCCTGGATGCAGACGCGGACCGCGCGATTCGGGATGTTGGCTGCAAAACGCGAGTTCGCGGAGTTCGATCGCATCTTCCGGCGACTCACAGCGGTCTCGACGGGAGTGTTGATCGGCGGGTCGGTCCTGTTTTGCGCAGCGGTCGTGCTGCTCAACGCGATTCCCGTGTCCCTGGCGGAGAAACTGGCCGACCGGCTGTTGCCGATCGGACCGACGATTCTGTTCTGTTCCGGGCTCGTTCTGTTTCATCTGCCGAAGTGCCAGAACATCTATGTGCAGGCGCACAAGCAGGATCCCTTGATGCTGCCGGCCGTGGTGATGTCGGTGGTGATCGCGCTGGCCGTCTGGTGGGGGGGGCGGATCAGCGTGACCGGCGAGGCGTGGGGTTACCTGATTGCGGTGGGGGCCTTGTACCTTCCTGTCTCGACGCTGGTGTGGAACTGGTTTCGTCACAGAAGTCGCGACGAAGGGTAGAGGGTGTCAAAGGGCCGACTTGAGTTGCGGCGAATCAGGGATTCGCGTGTTTGTTCACGACCGGGCGGCGCACAGGACTTCGGCGAGGAGGGTGGTTTGGCGTTCGAGGCCGTGTTCATTGATCACGACGTTTCGCGCGACGTCGAGCGTGTTTGAATCCGGACCGTTTCCGGTCCACGCGTCGCGGAGGAATGCGCTGAGCGCCGAGAGATCTCCATGGGCCACGCGGCTGCCCGGGAATCGCGACAGCAATTCTTCTCCGACTTCAAGGGAGGCGATCGGTACGCGGGACAGCGCGGCCTGCAGAAACACATTGGGAAAACCTTCCAGCGACGACGTGCTGACGAGTGCGGCCGCCCGCGCAAAGACCGACGGGATCCGTTCGAACGGCACGTGCGAGACACAGCGCACGTTCGGCGGCGCGTGGTGATACACCTCGCGCTGGACGGCCGGGTCGCGGGGATTGAGGATCATCAGGAAGTCAACGTCGGGAAGCATCCGCGCGAGTTCGAGGCAGATGAGCGGGCGCTTGTGCACTGACTCGGCTCGGCCGACCCACAGAATGAACCGGTCCAGTCCGGCGGTATCATCCGGATTGAGCGAAGCTGAGGCGCGCTCGTCCCACTCTGCCGCGTCGATGGGATTCTGAATGAGCGTCGATTCGCGTCCGAAGCGATCCCGGAGGAGTCGCTGCTGCTTTTCGGTCTGGGCGACAATTGCATCGGCGCGCATCAGGATGTGGTGGCAGACATCTCCGCGATCGCCGTAGGGACTGACGAAGGTGGACCCGGATTGGTAGCGCTCGTCGAGATCGCTGTCGGAGCCGAGGACGAGGACGGCCGGACGACTCGTTTCGTGGGCCGATGCGATGACGGTTGCGGCCGTCGACTGGACGCCGAACGCGACGAAAACGTCCGCAGGAATCTGTTGAAAGAAGGGGCAAGGCCGTCTCGGATCGCGCGGGCGGGACAAGAACGTCCGGTGCAGCGCGACGACGGGCAGTTGCCAGATGAGATTCGGGTTGAGCCGCCGAATGCGGATGCCGGGGAAGCGAGGGGATTTTTCAAGCGAGTGTCCGACTGCTTCGTAAAGGGTAAACAGTCGTTCGTGGCGGGGGAGAATGGTCACCCCATTTCGTTCGAAGGCGGGCCGGGAGTGAGTTGTGCGAACAACGAGGCTGGCGGACGCATCGTCGCGCGCCGCGAGCCCCTTGGCGAACTGCCAGGCGCGGGTTTCGGTTCCGCCGATCGGTCGCTGCAGATTCGGATCAACGACCGGGAGCGCGCCGAGGGCGACGAGACAGACGTCGATCCGGTCTCCTTGATGCGCATGCGGCCTTTGTGACTCGGAGGGCGTCAAACCGGAACACTTTCAGGGTTGCATAAGTCGGCGCAAGAGTTGGTCTGCGATCGCCGGCGCGGTGTGATGCTGTTCTACGTAGTTTCGTCCCGCGTCGCCGATGCGGCGCGCGGCTTCGGGGTCATTCCAGCAATTCTCGACTTGAACGGCGAGTCGGTCGAGGTTGCCGTGCGCGACGAAGCCGCCTCCTCCGTCTTGAATCACAGGTGCAGAAACGTCGAGCGAAATGACCGGCGCCCGCGCTGCGGCGGCCTGGATGAACACATTGGGAGCGCCTTCGTACTCGGCAGACCCGGTGCTGCAGTACGCGGCCGACCGCGCGAACAGGGCCGGCATCTCGGAGAACGGAATCGATTCAACAATCGTGACATTCGGAGGCCGGGATTCAGCCAGTTCGCGCGCGAGGTCGATGTCCCACGGATTGAGCAGCATCAGGAAGTCAATGTCCGGCAGCCTTTGCGCCAGTTGAAAGGCGAGTTTGGGGCGTTTGTGAAAGTCATCGGCCCGGCCGATCCAGAGAACGAAACGATCCAGACCAAGCCGGGAGAGCGTGGGACTGGGCCGCGATGCGAGTCGATCCCACTCCGTCAGGTCAATCGGATTGGGCAGGATGAGGGACTCGCGACCAAAGGTCTCGCGCAGCATTCGCTGCTGCTGTTCGTGCTGTGCGACGATCAGTTCCGCGTGGTCGAGCACATAGCGACAGACGTCGCCCCGTTCGCCATGCGGGGTCACGTAGTCGGAACTCGGTTGATATTCCGGGTTCAACTCGCTGTTGGACATCAGGAACAGGACCGATCTGCGTGAATCGGCGACTGCGGCTGCAATGACACCGGCGGTGTAGGCCGAGACGCCAAAGCAACAGTAGACGTCCGCGTTGACCCGGGAGGCGAAGGGGGAGGGCGTCAGGGGGTCGATGTGGCGGCGGCGAAACACCCGCAGAGCAGTGAGGATGGGCAAGCGCCATAGCAATGACCAGTGCCAGTGGTTGATGCGGAGCCAGGGAAAACGTCTCATCACTTCGACTTGCTGCGAGACGGCGTATCGCCAGCGATCGAAGCCGTCGCCGCTGTTGATGACCGTGATGCCGCCGACGACCTTCCGGCGAAAGAGTCGCGGGGCCTCGACGAGAAAACTGACCTGTAAGCCGGATCGGTCGGTGAGTGTGCGGGCCAGGGTGAAGGCGTGGGTTTCGGCTCCTCCGATGGGAGAGTGGTCGGTCGCGTCGAAGAGGGGGTGGGCATACTTGCAGACGAAGCAGACGCGCAGCGGGCTTTGGTCATTTGCCATCCGGCCGGGCGGTTGGGCTGTCGCGGCTTTCGTTTCTCGCTGTGGGTGGGGCATCGTCGTATAATCGGGGGCAGGCGCGACCGGGCCGCGTCGCCGCTGCTTGACAGGTTTTCAGCTCCTCATGCCGAATCAATCGCTCAACCGGGACGAGTATATCGAACAGGCGTACTTCTTCCGCGTCTGCCGGGAGCGGGTGGAGGAGAATACGCCTGCGCAGGAGGCGTTGGCCGGGTTGCGGGAGGAGGTGTTGGCGACAACGCGGTTGCCGATGGTAATCGACTTTCTGCTGGGAGAACTCAATCTCCACGGCCGGATGGGTGACGGGATGGCGAGCCTGTCGCATTACTTTACGCCGTTTCAGGCGTTTGTCGTGCAGCGGGCCGAGGATGAGGATTCGCGGTTTGACATGCGGATCGCGCTGCAGATTCTGGAGCATGAGGCGGAGTATCGTGCGGGAGAGGCGCCGACTCCGCAGGCGCTGTTCGTCTACCAGTTTGAATGCATCGCGCGGAACCGGTTGGGATACGACGCGGGGATGTCGGCGATCGCGGCGGACTCGTTCTTCGACGACGATTGGCGGGACTGGATTCTGAAGATCCGGCGTGAACTGGGCACGGTCGACTTCGCGGATCTGATCTATCTGCGGTCCGAACACCGGGTGAACGAGGTGCGCTTCCGGACGGGAAACGAGGGCTATCGTCCGTCGTTTCCGGTGTTGTTCGGGGTTCAGGAGGGGCGGATTGCGAAAGCGAACCGGGGGAAGGATCCGCTGTACATGTTCGCCGCGCTGCAGCGGCATCTGGGATATCCGCGTGTTCCGCGTCCCAAGCCGCGGCGGACGCGACCGCTGTTCGATCCGCACGTCGAATTGCGGTTTCAGCGGTTGGAAGCGAAGCTGTCGATGCTGGAGGCGGACGTTAAGGGAGACTTTGATCTGTCGGAGTTCTACGTCAAGAACGGAGGTGAACGGGAGGGAGAGCAGGAGAGTGGCTGACGCTGCCAGACGGATCGGTTGTGCTCAACGCGACCGGCCTGCTCGCGTTTGCGGATATGAAGCCGGTGCTTGTTTGAATCATAGTCTTGAGTGTTGATCCATGAATCGACTTTTTTTGTTCTTGATTGTCACGAGCTTGTGGATTTCGACGCCGCACTCGCAATTGCTGCGGGCGGACGATGCGGCAGTCGCCGTGGAGGGGGAAGAGTCGCTGCTGGCGCTCCCCAGCCTCAAGGATCTTGTGGCTCAGGTGCAGCCGTCGATTGTCGTCGTCAGTTTCTCCGGGCGCGACGGCAAGCCGCAGGGCATCGGGGCAGGGTTCGTGCTGAGCGAAGACGGGTTGATTGCGACCAACCTGCATGTGATCGGCGAAGCGCGGCCGATCTCGGTTCGTACATTAGACGGCGCGGAATATGACGTGACGACTGTTCATGCCCATGAGCGGTCGCAGGATCTCGCGATTCTCAAGGTGGAAGCGGAAGGGCTCAAGCCGCTGGAGATCGGGGACTCGGACGATCTGGAGCAGGGGCAGCCGGTGGTGGCGTTCGGAAACCCGCAGGGGCTGGAGCACAGCGTGGTGGCGGGGATCGTCTCGGGTCTGCGCGAGGACGTGGACGGGATGTCGATGATTCAACTGGCGATCCCGATCGAACAGGGCAACAGCGGCGGACCGCTGGTTGATCTGGAAGGGCGTGTGCACGGACTGCTGACGCTCAAGTCGCTGGTGACGGACAACCTGGGCTACGCGGTGACGATCAACTCGCTCAAGCCGCTGCTGGAGAATCCGAATCCGATTCCGATGTCGAAGTGGCTGACGATTGGCAGGCTCAATCCTCGGCGGTGGGAAGCGCCGGACGACGCAGTGCGCTGGACGCAGCGCGCGGGACGGGTTCGTGCGGAGGGGCAGGGGAGCGGCTTCGGAGGTCGCTCGCTGTGCCTGTCGACGGTCGATGCGCCGGAGAGTCCGTTCGAGGTGGCGGTGACGGTTCGTATTGATCAGGAGGACGGGGCGGCGGGGCTGATTTTTCACTCGGACGGCGAGGACCGGCATTACGGGTTTTATCCCAGCAGCGGCAAGCTGCGGTTCAGCCGGTTCGACGGGCCGACGGTGTACGACTGGCATGTGCTGCGGGACGAACGGCACGCCGCGTACAAGGCAGACGACTGGAACCGGTTGAGGGTCCGCATCGACGGCGATCACTTCGCCTGCTACTGCAACGATGAACTGGTGTTCGAGGTGTCGGACTCGACGTACGCGTCGGGGCGTGTGGGGCTGGCGAAGTTCCGGCATACGACGGCGACCTTCAAGGGCTTTGCGGTGGGAGACGAGTTGCCGTCGCTGCGGGTGACTCCGGAACTGATGGAGCGAATCGACGAACTCGTGGCCGATATTCCGACGCCGCGGCCGCCGAGGCAGTCGCTCATTGACGAAGTTGCCGACGCGGGCGAGGGCAGCCGCCGGGCTCTGGAAGCGCGGGCCCTGGACCTGGAACAACAGGCGCAGCGTCTGCGGGAACTCTCGCTGGCGGTCCACGAAGGGCGCGTGCGAGAGAAGCTGACCGCCGTCCTGTCGGAGGAGGAAGCCGAGGTTGATTTACTGCACGCCGCGCTGTTGATCGCCGCGCTGGACAACGACGAACTCGACGTGGCGGTGTATCTCGAAACGGTCGGCGACATGGCGCAGGAATTTCTGGCGTCGCTGCCGGAGGACGTCAGTGAGGAAGACCGGCTGGCGGCGTTTCATACGTACCTGTTTGAAGAGCAGGGCTTCCACGGATCGAGGACGAACTATTACCGGGCGTCGAACAGCTACCTCAATGAAGTCATCGACGACCGGGAAGGTTTGCCCATCACGTTGTCTGTGCTGTACATCGAACTGGCCCGGAGAGTCGGGATTGAGGCGGCGGGGATCGGTTTGCCGGGGCACTTCGTCGTGCAGTGGGCGCCGAACGAGGGTGAGCCGCGACTGATTGACGTCTTCGATCGCGGTCGCGAGATGACGCATGAGGAAGCGGTGGCGCAGGCGACCGGGCGCGGCCTGGCGTGGGACGAGGAATACCTGCGGCCGCAGACGGCCGATGAGATCATCACCCGCATGTTGCGGAATCTGATCAACGTGGCGAACGACGCGCAGGACGCGGAAGCGGCGCTGCGCTACACCGACACCGTGCTGGCGATCGATCCGGAATCGGCGCAGGACCGGTTGTTCCGGGCCGTGTTGTGCTACACGACCGGACGCGCGGAGGAGGGGCTGGTTGAGGTGGACTGGATTCTTGATCGCCGGCCGGAGGGGATCCTGATCGGGCGGATTCAACAGCTCCGGCAGGCGTTGGAGGAGTTGCGGGATTCGCAGGAATGATGCCCACGGGACCGCAGCCCGGGGGCTTTGGTTTCAACGTGCAGCGATCGATGTGAGCGATTTTCTGAATGCCGGCGAATCTGACACCGCAGTATTCGAAGGCCGAAGAGGCCTACCGGAAGGCGCAGACGCCCGAAGAGCGCGTCGGCTGCCTGGAGGAGATGCTGCAGGTCATCCCCAAGCACAAGGGGACGGAGAAGCTGCAGGCCGATCTGAAGTCGCGGCTCAAGGAGGCGCGGGAGGAAGTTCAATCGGAGAAGAAAGCGTCGAAGAAGGGGCCGAGTTACCGGATTCCACGACAGGGCGCTGGCACGGTGCTGCTGATCGGTGGGCCGAATGCGGGCAAGAGCCGGATTCTGGCCGAATTGACCAATGCGAATCCGGAGGTTGCGCCCTACCCGTTTACGACGCGCGAACCTTTGCCCGGAATGATGGCCTTCGAAGATGTGACGGTCCAACTGATCGATACGCCTCCCATTGCGGAGCAGCACGTCGAGTCGTATCTGACCGGGTTTGTCCGAGGGGCGGATCTGGTTCTACTGTGTATGGACGGTAGTTCGGACGACGGGGTGGAGCATACGGCGGACGTGATTGAGCAATTGCGGCAGCGGAAGACAATCCTCGACAGCCGCAGCGGGTTTGACGAAGAGGATTATTCGATTACGCACGTGCTGACGTTTCTGGTTGTGACGCGGGGCGGCGATCCGGACGTCGAGACGCGACTGGAACTGCTGCGGGAACTGGCGGAGATCCCGTTCACAACGCACGTTGTGGAACTCGATCGCCATGAGTCAGTGGAAGGGTTGCGGCGGAGCATCTACGATGCTCTGGGCGTGATTCGGGTGTATACGAAGAAGCCGGGCAAACCGGCCGACTATGAAGCGCCGTTCACGATTCCCGTCGGCGGGACGGTCGAAGACCTGGCGGGAAAAGTGCATCGCGATCTGCTCGACGGCCTGAAGTACGCGAAGGTGTGGGGCGAGAGCGCCCACGACGGCCAGACGGTCGGCCGCGAGCATGTGCTGGCCGACCGGGATCTGGTGGAACTCCACGTGTAGACCCTCCGGCTTGCCGTCTCGCACCTTGCCACCCCGGAACGGAGTCGATGATTCATGCGGCGCATCGGAACGCTGGCTGACAAGCAGTCGGCGCGGGTCTTGGGCGATTATCTGTACTCGCAGGAGATTGACTGCCAGGTCGATCCGGCGGGGGACGAGTGGGCCGTGTGGGTCCATGAAGAAGACGACCTCGAACAGGCCCGCAGCGAATACGACGCATTTCTCAAGTCTCCGACCGACCCGAAGTACACGGCCGCGGCGAAGCAGGCCGAACGACGGCGCGAGGCGAAGATTCAGGCGGAAATTGCCGCGAAGAAGCGGCAGATCCGGCTGCGGGACCGCTGGGAGCGTCCGCCGATTCTCCAGTTGCGGATTACGCTGGCGCTGATCGCGCTCAGCGTGGCGGCGACGATCGGATTCGGGTTCGGCGCGGAACTCGACCCGGTGGGGCATCTGCTTTTGATCTCGAAGTACATGGATCCAGGCAGCGTCGCCGGTCGAATCAACCAACTCACCGAGCAACTGCAATCGGGGCAGATCTGGCGATTGGTCACGCCGATTTTTCTGCACTTCAGCGTCCTGCATCTGGTCTTCAATCTGTACTGGACGGCGATGCTGGGCGGGATGATCGAGCGGACTCAAGGAAGTTGGAGATTGCTGCTGCTTGTGTTGGTGATCGCGGTGATCTCCAATCTCGTTCAGTATTTCGCGACATCGAATCCTTTATTCGGGGGGATGTCGGGCGTCGTCTTCGGGCTGTTCGGCTACGTCTGGCTGCGCAGCAAGTATGAACTGGGCTCGCCGTATTTCTTTCCGCCGCAAACGGCGGTGTTCTTTCTGATCTGGATGATCATCTGTTCTTTGGGGATCGTGGGGG